>Ga0326727_10019680_pt1 | contig 13513 bp, 14 predicted proteins | sample MB2enrmetagenome_FD_207643 | JGI IMG/M metagenome (GOLD analysis project Ga0326727, IMG submission 207643) | Lab enriched peat soil microbial communities from McLean, Ithaca, NY, United States - MB29MY | ecosystem: Environmental > Terrestrial > Soil > Wetlands > Peat | place: USA: New York... | reverse complement strand
ACGCGAAGATCCTCCAGGTCTATTTTACCGTGGCCCACGACCCGACCGAACTCGACCGGCAAGGCCCCGACGAAGGCCATCAGTACCGGTCGGAGATTTGGTACGAGAACGAGCATCAGAAGAACGTTGCCGAGGCGACGATTCGCGAGTTGACCGCGAAGCACGCGTTCTCGGCGCCGATCGTCACCAAGGTCGAGGCGCTACGCGGTTTCTATCCGGCCGAAGAGTACCATCAGCATTACGCCGAGCGCCATCCCGATAATCCGTACATCGTGCAGGTCGACGAACCCAAGCTCGTCGCCTTACGCGAGAAATACGCCGACCTGCTCAAGCATTAGCCCGCCGCTCGGCGCGCGTGGTGCTCGCCCGCGTCGGCCACCACCAGGGTTCGGCTTGCGGCTCGTCCTTCACCCCGGCAACGATGAACGCGACGGTGAGAGCGCCCAGCGACCAGTATTCGAGGTGGAAGGGCACCGTCGACTTGGCGACGTCGGCGTAGCCGGCGAAGGCGAAGTAGGCGAGGGTGAACCACCACCCCGCTGCGGTCCAGCGCGATCGCGGCCCGAGCACGGCGACGCTCTTCAGCGACAGGGCCGCGCCGGCCACGCAGACCGCCAGCCAGAGCGCGGCGGCCGCACTCACATCTGTTCCACGCGCGAGATCTCGGGGCAGAGCGCGGTGACCCGTTCTTCGATGGCGAGCTTGAGCGTGGTATTGACCATCGCGCAGCCCCCGCACGCGCCCACCATCTGGACGTAGGCGGTCGCTTCCTCGATCTTGATCAGCCACACGTCGCCGCCGTCGGCGCGGATGCCCGGGCGCACGGCGTCGAGCGCGGCTTCGACGCGCTCGCGCAGCGCCGTCGCGTTTTCGCTCACGGAACGCCTGACCTCACACGAGCCCGTCTTGGATGCAGCCCGGCGTCCGATTCTGCTCGGCTTGCGTATTGAGGCTTGCGCGCGCTTTGCATCACCCGTCCGCTCTCAGGAGATTCGTCCCCATGATTCGTTCGACGGCTGCGCTTGTCGCGGCATTGGTCCTCTCCGCGTCCGCCCTCGGACCCGCGTCGGCATCGGCTCGGGCCGTGCATCACTCCAAATCTTCCAGCGACGCGAAAGTACGCGTCGTGCACGGGTCGCCCGACGCGGGCCCCGTCACCGTTTCGGTCGACGGTTCGACCGTGCTCAGCAACTTTCTCTACGGAACCGTAACGCCGTACATCTCGCTGCCCGCAGGCACCTACACGCTGGCCGTCACCACTGCCGGCGGAGCGCAGGTGTCGCTCACCGCTACCCTGAGCGGCGGCACCGACTATTCGGTGGTGGCGACCGGCGAACTGTCGCCTGCCGCTTCGCCGGGTACGCCCAATATCGCGCTGACCGCGTACGTCGATAGCCCGTTCGTCAAGGGCACGCCCTCCGTGAACTTCCACCACGCCGCGCCGGTGACCGGCGCCTCGGCACAGGTGCCGTTCGGCATCGGATTACTGGAGTCGCCGAAGAACGATCAGCTCGGTTCGGCCACCTTCGGCAACGAGACCGGTCCGCTCGCGGTACCCTCGTCGGCCACGGGCAAGCCGCTCGAACTCTACGCCGTCAGCGTCGACGACTTCACGCTGATCCCCAACCAAATCGCGCCGGCCGACTTCAAGAACGTGTTGCCGTCCAAATCCGGCGCCAACATTTCGGTCTATGCGATCGACGGCCCGGCCGCCGCGAGCGTGCCGTCCATTTCGGGAACCGACGTCGTGCGTCTGGTCGGCGCCTTCGACCCGGCCGGCGTCTGATCGGAATCAACGCCAAACGAGGGCGGCGGCGTAGCCGAGCACGCCGTCGAGCGTGACCACCATGAAGAAGAGCACGCCGCGCGCCGCCAAGGCTGCGTCGGCGTAAGGATCGAGCCCGGCCGCGCTTTTCCCGAAAGCGCGGCCGAGGTCGATTCCGGCGGGGATCGCGACGAGTTGCAGCACGCCGAGCGTCGGCGGCGCGCCTGCCGCTAACGCGAGCGCGACGCCCGCGAACGCGGCCAGCACGGCGCCCCGCCCCCAGCGCCGCAGCATCGGACGTCCGCGACGAACGAGCAGATTGCGTTTGCCGTAGGCCGCGTCGACCGCGCAATCCGGCGCTTCGACGCCGAGCATCATCGCGAACATCGCGGCCGCGCCCGGTAGCGTGGTGGCCAGCAGCCGCGCGCTGGGCGCCGCGCCTTGCGCAACATACGCCGCCAGCGGCACCAGCACCGCCACGACGAGCGCGGTGTCGAGTTCGCCTAAACCGCGCGCCAACAACCGCAGGGGCGGCGCGGAGTAAGCCCACGCAAACGCCGCAATCGCCAGCAGCACGACCGCTGCATCGGTCTGCCGCGCGGCGAACAGCGCGACGCAGGCGAGCGCGCCGAGCGCGAGGCAGACGAGCGCGGCGATCAAGCCCACCGACGGCGCCAGCGAGCCGTCGACGAGCGCGCCGCTGCCGCCGGAAAACGGCGTTCGTCGCGAATGCGCGTCGGGTTCGCGGTCGAAGTAGTCGTTGGCGTATTGGGTCATCAACTGGAACGCGGTGACGCCGCCTTGGGCCAGCGCGTACGCATTCCAGTCGACGCGGCCGCCGCGTTCGTAAGCGGCGACGATCGTTCCCAGCGCGACCCCGAGAAAGCCGCCCGCCAGAAACTTCAAGCGCGAGAGGCGGACGAAGGCCCCGAGCGCGGCGCGCATCCCGCTCGTTACCAGTAGCGCAAGGCGCCGGCGAAGAGCCCCTCGAGTTCGAGGCCCGCGGTCGGACGCGGCGCGTTGGCCAAGAGCCGCTGCTGCGGCAGCGTTCCATCGCGTAGCCCGGGCACATCCGCCTTGTCGAAACCCACGCCGCCGAGGCCGTTGGGAATTCCCGTCGCGCGCATCAACGCTTCGAGACGTTCGGCCAGCACCTCGCCCGCTTCGGCCGGAGTCGCGTCGCGGACGTCGGCGCCGAGCAGTTCCGCGGCGCGCAGGTGTCGCGTGGGATTCGTCGGTGCAGTGTAGCGGACGACCGAGGGCGTGTTGAGGATGACCGCCATGCCGTGCGGCACGAGCGCCTCGTCGCCCGGATAGTCCGGCGCATGATAGTCGCGGGCGAGTCCGGCGACGGCGTAGGCCATCGCGTGCGGTATCTGCACGCCCGCGTTGCCGAAGCCGATGCCGGCCAGCGTGGCCGCGTACATCATGCGTTCGCGTGCTTCGCCGTCGCGCGCGTCGTCGACGGCGCGTACGACGAACTCGCCGATGATGCGCAGCGCTTCGGTGCAGGCCAAGTCGCTGAACGGATTCGCGCCCTGCGACATCGGCCGCGCGCTCGGTGCAGCGGGGCGCGGACGGCGCACGTAGGGTAATGCGGTGTAGCTCTCGAGCGCGTGCGAGAGTACGTCGAAGCCGCTGCAGGCCACGACCGTGCGCGGCAACGTGAGCGTGCAATCCGGATCGACGACGGCCAAGTCGGGGCGCAGGCGGCGCGATGCGATGCCCGTCTTCGCGTGCAGCTCCAAGTAATCGAAGATCGCGATGCCGGTCACTTCGGAGCCGGTTCCCGATGTGGTGGGGCAGGCGATGTGCGGCCGCAACGGACCGGGCACGGGATTGCCCTTTCCCGCCGGCGCGTTGACGTAGTCCGCAAAGTCGGCGGGATGGGTCGCGTAGAGGTTTGCCGCCTTGGCCGTGTCGATCGACGAACCGCCGCCCACCGAGACGTACCCGTCGAAGCGACCGTCGGCGGCGAAGGCTGCCGCCGCGCGGAACGAGGCGTCGGTCGGCTCCACCGCGCTCTCGGCGTAGAGCGCGACGTCGAGCCCCGCGGCGCGCAGGGCCTCGCGGACGATCGCGACCGGTTCGAGCCCGGCCACGCGCGCGTCGGTGAACAGCGCGACGCGGGTCATGCCGAGTTCCTTGGCGGCTAGGCCCGTCTCGCGGAGCGCGCCGCTGCCGTAGATCACCCGCGATGCGTCGACTTGGAACGCCGTCTCGCCGCCGTCGACGAACGGGTAGCCTTGACAGCAGAGCATGCCGCCCGCTTCGGCGGAGGTCTCGCCGCGCCCGCCCGCGTAGGGCTGGCGGAGATGCTGCTGGGCGCGATCGACGTGGGCACCAACTCGATCCACCTGATCGTCGTCGAACTCGATCCGCGCTTCGGAACGTCGCGCACGATCGTGAAGGCGCGCGAGATGGTGCGCCTCGGCGGCGGCGCCGCGCTGGCCCGCGGCCACCTGAGCAAGAAGGCGCTGCAACGCGGCGTCGCGGCCATCGCGAAATTCGCGCAGAGCGCCCGCAACGCGGGCGCTGCCGACGTGCGCGCGGTCGCGACCTCGGCCGTGCGCGAAGCCAGCAATCGCGACGAGTTTCTGGCCGCGGTGCGCGCGACCAGCGGCCTCAACGTCGAGATTCTGTCGGCGGAAGAAGAAGCGCGTTTGATTCATTTGGGCGTCAGCCGCGGCTATCCGATCGGCGACCGGATCGCGTGCATCTTCGACATCGGCGGCGGATCGACCGAGTTCATCGTCGGCGACGCGCATCGGCCGTTCTATCTGCGTAGCGTCAAACTGGGCAGCTTACGACTGTACGATGAATTCCTCGCCGAGGGCGCGGCGGAGCAACTCGGCTACCGCGCCTTGCAGCGGCACGTTCGCGAATCGCTGCAGAGCACGGCCGAACACCTGCGCGACTATCGCTTCGACATTTTGCTCGGCACGTCGGGAACCGTCATGGGGCTGGCCGCGCTCGACGCCGCACAGGCGGGCGCCGCGGGCCAGCGCGCGCATGGTTACGTGTTGAAGCTTTCGCGCTTGCGCGCGTTGCAGCGCGAGATGCGCGCGCTCACGCCGGCCGAGCGCCGGCGCATGCCGGGCATGAATCCGCGGCGCAGCGACATCATCGTGGCCGGCAACGCGATCGTGATGGGCGTGCTCGAAGCGCTCGACCGGGAGGAACTGATCGTCTGCGAGCGCGCCTTGCGTGAAGGCGTGGTCGTCGACTACCTCGAGCGCAACCTCGCCGTGGCCCGCAAGCTCGGCGACGAGCGGACGCGGCGCTTCGACGCGGCGCACGCGCTGGCCGACCGGTTCGGAACCGACGAAGTGCACGCGTCGCACGTCGGCGCTTTAGCCTTGGAACTCTTCGACGGCTTGTCGGATCTGCACGGCTTCGAACCCGCCGAGCGCGACGTGCTCTTCGCGGCCGCGATCCTCCACGACGTCGGCCGCTCGATCTCGGCGAGCGCGCACCACAAACATTCGGCCTATATCGTACGCAACGCGGGCTTGCCGGGCTGGCGCCCGGAGGAGATCGAAGCCGTCGCCGCGCTGGTACGCTACCACCGCAAAGCGCTGCCCAAGCCCGCGCATCCGGAGTGGGCCGCGGCCTCGCCCGAGCTGCGTCGGGCGATCCTGGGTTTGGGCGGATTGTTGCGCATCGCCGACGGCCTCGACCGCCGGCGCCTGGGCCTCGTCGGCTCGCTCGAAGCGCGTGGCGCGCCCGACGGGGTGACGATTCGCTTGCACGCGCAGCAAGACGTTTCGCCCGAGGTCGAGGCGGCCCAGTTCAAATCCGACCTGTTCGAGCGCGCCTTCGGTCAGCGTCCGGTGTTCGAAGTGGTGCCCGCGGGCCCGTTCGCGGCCGACTTCGGTGAGAGCGAACCGAGCGCCGAGGAGATCGACGCGGCGAGCTTGCCCGGCTGACCGTCGTCCGCGGTCCAGAGCGCGCGGGCGGCCGCGAGCGCCTTCTTACGTCTGGCTCGCGCGGCCTTGCAACAGGCTGCGAGGCCGACCCGGCGCGGGTCCGCCGCATCGAGCGGCGCCAGCAGCGTCTCGTAGGCGTGGCGGAACGCCGCCGCGTCGGCGATCGTGCCCAGCCGGTCTTGCGCGCGGGTCAATTCCTCGACCGCTTCGGCGCCCGCCGGCCCGAGCAGGGCGGCGAAAAACTCGAGCGCGTAGCGCAGGCGCTTGACCTTCTTGCGCAACGCGTGCAAGTCGTCGTCGCGACCCGAGGGAAAGGCGGCGCGGGCCGCGCGTCGCACCGCGCTCGAACGCTTGCGCAGCGTATGGCGGGCGAAGGTGCGCAACCGCTGCGGGTGCGAGCCGTCGTGCGGCGCGGCGATCGTCGCCGCCAGCGCGTCGCGGTCGAACTGGGAGAGTTCTATCGCGAAGCGGGCCAGCGCCGCGCGACGGCGCGCGATCGTGGCCTCGATCGCATGGGCGATGCCCGCGCTCTCGGGCGCCGTCGCCCCGCCGAGCGCCGAGCGTAGTTCCGCCAAGTGGACGTCGGCGTCGCGTACTTCGCCCAGCCGACGCGCCAGCCGGCGCAACGCGCGCGCGTGGAAGCGCACCTCGTCCGCCGGAAATTCGTCCGCGAAGGTGTCGAGCGCGCTGCGCAGACGACGGAGGGCTACGCGCATGTCGTGCGTCGCGCGTACGTCCTGTTCGCGCAGGACCGCCGGCGATTCGCTGAGGGCCGCGGCCAGGAGCGGCCGGAGAATCGCCCGCGCGGCCTCCGCCGGCGTCGTTTCCGGGGTCAGTCCCTCGTAGCGGGGCGCCTTGGCCATGTTCCTCCCTTGCCCGGACCCGCAGACTAGTGTATCTTGTCGGCGAGCCCGGCGCGGTCATGCAGCCGGGGAGGTGATCGTGTTGGTAACGCAGGCTCCGTCCGGGACGAAGAAGATCCTGATCGTCGACGACGAGTCGGCGATCTTGCAGACCCTTCGCTTCAATCTCGAGCGCAACGGCTACACGGTCGCCACCGCGGGCGACGGACGGTCCGCCGTCGCCCTGGCCGCGAGCGAGCGGCCCGACCTGATCGTCATGGACATCATGTTGCCGGTTCTCGACGGGGTCGAAGCGTGTCGCGAGATCCGCAAGACGAGCGGCGTGCCGATCATCATGCTGACCGCGAAGGACCAAGAGATCGACAAGGTCCTCGCACTCGAACTCGGCGCAGACGACTACGTGACCAAACCCTTCGCGCTGCACGAGTTCATGGCGCGGATCAAGGCGCGCTTGCGCCGGGCGGGCGGTCCCGTCGAGAGCGTCAACGGCGATGCGATCGAGGTCGGCGACCTCGTCCTCGACCCCTCGCGCCAGTCGCTGCTCGTGCGATCCAAGCCGGTCGCGCTCGCGCCCAAGGAATTCAGCCTGCTCCACGTCCTGATGGAGAATCGCGGCCGGGTGGTGACCCGTCAGACGTTGCTCGACAAGGTCTGGGGCTACGACTTCGAAGGCGAGCACCAGACGATCAGCGTCCACGTACGCTGGTTGCGTGAGAAGATCGAGATCGATCCCAACAAGCCGCGGCACATCATGACGGTGCGCAGCCGCGGTTACATGTTTAAGGAATAGCGCGTGATCGCCGGCGACCTGCTGGCCGTGGCGGCGGTGGTCGCCGCCGGGCTCGGCGGGTTTCTGATCGGCCGGACGCGTCGCCAACCCGGCGAAGGCGAGAGCCGCGCCGAGGGATCGCCCGCGCACGCCGAGGAGACGCGGTTCGAGCAGTTGATCCGCGAGATCGGCGTTGGCATCGTCACCGTCGACGAACGCGGGCGCATCGAGGCGATCAATCCGGTCGCGACCACCATCTTCGAGATGCCCGCGCAGCGGGTGATCGGCCGGAGCATGATCGAGGCGGTGCCCTCGTTCGAGCTGGATCGCCGCGTGCGCGAAGCGCTCGCGGGCCGGGCTTCGCGCGGCCAAGTACCGATCAACGTGCGCCAAACGTCGCGCATGCTGACGGTGACCGTGCTGCCTTCGGAGGGCGCTGCGGGAGCGCTGGTGATCGCGATCGACGACACCCGGCTGCACGAACTCGAGCAAACGCGCCGCGACTTCGTCTCGAGCGTCTCGCACGAGTTGCGCACGCCGCTGTCCTCGATCAACTTGATGATCGAGACGATCCTTTCGACCGACTACGACGACGAAGCGCTCGAGATGTTCTTGCCGCGCGTCAAACAAGAGACCGACCGGATGATTCACTTGGTCGAGGACTTGCTCGACTTGGCGCGCTCCGAGGGCGGACGCTTGCGCCTGCGCACCGAGGAACTTGACTTGGCGGCGGTCGCGGCCAACATCCTCAAGACCTTCGAGCCGCGCGCGGCGCAGGTGGGCGTCAAGCTCGTGCTCGACGCGTTGCCCGCCCGGCTCGAAGGCGACGCCGACCGGCTGGCCCAGGTTCTAGTGAATTTGGTGGATAACGCGGTGCGCCACACGCCGGCCGGCGGAACCGTCGCCGTCGACGTCCGCCGAATCGAGGACGCCGCTACTTTGACGGTGAGGGACACCGGCGTGGGCATTCCCTTCGCCGACCTGCCCCACGTCTTCGAACGCTTTTACGTGGCCGATCGCTCGCGCGCGCGCGACTCGGCGGGCACGGGCCTCGGATTGTCGATCGTCAAGCAGATCGTCGAGGCGCACGGCGGCACGGTGTCGGCCAACTCCGAACTGGGATTCGGGGCGACGTTCACCTGCGTCTTCCCCGCCGCGCGCGCGGGGATGACGCGCGCCTCGGCGCTCGCATTGGCCGCCGGCGGCGGCCTGCTGCTGCTGCGGCCGCGCGCCGCGCGTGCCGATGGCGTCACCCTGTCGGCGGCCGGTTCCACCGCGCTGCTGCCGCTGCTCAAGGCCTCAGCCCAGGAGTATCAGAGCCGCCATCCGTCGACCACGATCGCCGTCGCCGGGGGAGGTTCGCGACTCGGGCTTTCGCAGGTCGCCGCGGGAAACGTCGACTTGGGCATGTCCGACACCGCCGCGAGTGGTTATCCGACGCTGGTCGATCACCGCGTTTGCGTGGTCGGCTACGTCGTCTTGGCCAATCCCGCGGTTGAGGTGACCTCGCTGAGCAAAAAGCAACTCCAAGGCATCTTCGCCGGCACGATCGTCAACTGGAACGAGGTCGGCGGCCCGGACCTGAAGGTCGTCGCGATCGACCGCACGCGCGGCACCGGAACGCATCTGGTCTTCGCGCAGACCATCATGGGCCCGGTGCGTTTCGCAGAACCGGGCCTCAGCGAGGACGCGACGCTCGACGTCCTCGCCGACGTGCGCGCCAACCCCGGCGCGATCTCGTACGCGGCCTTTCCGGGGCTGAAGAAATACGTGGACGGCGCCTTCGCGCCGCTCGAGGGCGTTCGCGAACTCGCGATCGACGGCGTGGCGCCGAGCGAAGAAACGATCGGCGCGGGGACGTACCCCCTGTGGTCGTACGAGCACGTCTACACCAACGGTCCGCCGACCCGGGAAGCTTCGCGCTTCTTGGCCTTGGTCGAGAGCAACGTCGAGACGATTCACGCCCTCGGCTTCGTTCCGATGCGGGCGATGCAGCAACATTAAGGAACCCTTAACCTGCCGTTAAGCCGGGCTTATGGTGGGGTTGCGAACATCGGACTCGTTGCCCCAGCGCACTTATCGTTGGAACTCCCCTAGGAGGTCGTTCATGTCCCGGACCGCGCTCGCGGCCCTTTTCCTTGGTGCGGCGCTCGTCGCCCCGACGCTCGCCTCAGCCGACAGCTCCCTGACCGCCGCAGGCTCCACCGCTTTGCTGCCGCTGGTCAAGGCCTCGGCGGAAGCCTATCAAGACAAGCATCCGGATGTGAAGATCAGCGTGACCGGTGGCGGCTCCCGCGTCGGCATCACCCAAGTCGCGGCCAAGGCGGTCGACCTGGGCGACTCCGACATCCTGGCCAAGGGCTATCCCGACCTGGTCGACCATCGCGTCGCCGTCATCGGCTTCTCGGTGCTGACCCACCCGGGCATCAACGTGAAGAACGTCACTAAGCGCCAGCTCCAAGACATCTTCGCGGGCAAGATCACCAACTGGAAAGAGGTCGGCGGAGCCGACGTCAAGATCGTCATCATCAATCGTCCGCGCAGCTCGGGAACGCGCGCGGTGTTCACCCAGACGATCATGGGCAACACGCCGGTCAACGAGTCGGGGCTCACCGAGGACGCCACCGGCACGGTGATCACCGCCGTGCGCACGACGCCGGGCGCCGTATCCTACGCCGCCTTCTCGGGCACCAAGCGCTTCGAGAACGGCCGTTACGAGACGGTCGAGGGCATCAGCGAACTGGCCATCGACGGCGTCGCCCCGACCGAAGAGAACGTCGAGAACGGCAAGTATCCGATCTGGTCCTACGAGCACATCTACACCAACGGCGTCGCCTCGAAGGATGCCTCGCGCTTTTTGGCCTTCATTTCGAGCAACAGCGCGATCATCCACCAGCTCGGGTACATCCTCACCCGCGACATGAAGGTCAGCGAGTCGGATCGCTGAGGCTGCGGTAGGAAAACTCGGCCGGCAGTGCGGACGGGTTCTACGATGATCGCCGTAAAAGCGAGCAAGGCCCACCGAACCGAAAGCATCGCGCTCGCCGTGCTGCGCTCGGCGAGCGGTTTCTTCATCGTGTCGATCGCGCTGCTCATCGGGTACCTTGCGGTCGAGGGAACGAAGCTCTTCACGGTCGATCACAAGAGCGTCTTCGAGTTTCTGTTCTCCCCGTCGTTCGCACCCGATCAGGGCCACGTCGGCGCGCTGCCCTTCATCCTCGGCTCGCTGTTCGTCACGGGCTTTGCGATCGCGGTCGGCGGCCCGTTCGGCGTGGCGGTCGGGGTGTTCTTCGCCGAACTCGCGCCCAAACGAGTCGCTTCCGCGATGAAGCCGGCGATCGAAGTGCTCGTCGGCATTCCCTCCGTCGTCTACGGCTGGCTGGGACTTACGTTGCTCGTTCCGTTGATTCGCAACGCGACGGGGTCCACGGGGTTCGGACTGCTGGCGGCGGGCATCGTGCTCTCGCTGATGATCTTGCCGACGGTCGTTTCGCTCACCGAAGACGCGGTCAAGGTCGTGCCCGACTCGTTGCGCGAGGGGTCGCTCGCATTGGGCGCCACGCGCTGGGAGACGATTTGGCGCGTGCTCCTGCCCGCTGCGAGCAGCGGCATCGGCGTGGCGATCATCCTTGGCATCGCGCGCGCGATCGGCGAGACGCTCGCGATCCAACTCGTGCTGGGCAACGCGCCCGTACTGCCGACGGGATTGCTCAGCCCCGCTTCGGCGCTCACCTCGGAGATCGTCATGGACATGGGCGGCGCGGCTCAGAACTCGCTATTGCAGCACACGCTGTTCTCGATGGCCTTCTTGTTGCTGCTGATCGCGATGGGCCTCATCGTGCTGGTCAAGCTCGTCACCCGGAAGGCGACGTAGCGATGGCCGCCCAAGCGACGCTGGCCCGCGAGGCCCGGCAGCAGCGCAGCGCGGGCAACGCGCGGGCGCGCCGCTTCGTCGACCGTCTCGCCACCGGCATGCTCTGGGCCGCGGCGCTGTTCGTGGTGGCGCTGCTGGCCACGTTCATCGTCTACATGTTTTATCTCGGCGCGGGCACGATCTCGTGGCACTTCCTCACCGGGTTGCCGAGCGAACTCACCGCGGGCGGCGGCGTCGGGCCGGAGATCTTCAACTCGTTTTACATCCTCATCCTGACGCTGATCTTCACCGTGCCCATCGCGCTCGCGGCCGGCATCTTTCTCCAGGAGTACGCCCGCACCGGACCCTTCCGCGAAGCGGTGCAGTTTAGCGCGGAGTCGCTCGCGACGGTGCCGTCGATCGTGATGGGTCTGTTCGGCCTGCTGGTCTTCGTTCAGACGCTGCGCTGGGGGTTCTCGGCGTTGGCCGGCGCGGTGACGTTGACGCTGCTCAATCTGCCCGCGCTCACCCGCGTCACGCAGGAAGCGCTCTCGGGCGTGCCGGCGACGTATCGCGAAGCTTCGATGGCCTTGGGCGGCACCAAGTGGCAGACGATCGTCCGCGGGGTGCTGCCGAGCGCGATCGGCCCGATGACCACCGGCATCGTGCTGATCTCCGGACGCATCTTCGGCGAAACGGCCGCGCTGATCTACACCGCCGGCACCAGCGTGGCGCACGGTAGCGGCGCCTACGACTGGAACCCGTTTCATACCGCCGAGACGCTGGCCGTCCATCTGTGGTACACCCACTCGGAAGCTCTGATTCCCGACGTCGACCGCATCGGAAACGGCTCGGCTTTGGTTCTGTTGATCATGGTCCTGATCTTCAACGTGGCCGCTCGCGTGATCGGCCGGCAACTGACCATCCGCTTCACCGGAAAGAGCTGATCAGATGGCCGTCCACATCGAGCGAGCCGACCTCCTCGACAAGATGAAGATCGAGGACATGAACGTCTACTACGGGGCGTTTCAGGCCATCAAGCACGGTTCGCTCAACGTACCGGAAAACAAGGTGATGGCCCTGATCGGCCCGTCGGGTTGCGGCAAGTCGACGTTCTTGCGCGCGCTCAACCGGATGCACGATCTCACACCCGGCGCCCGCGTCACCGGCAAGATCACGCTCGACGGCATGGACATCTACGCCGACGACGTCGACCCGGTCACCGTGCGGCACCGCATCGGCATGGTCTTCCAGCGCCCCAACCCGTTTCCGAAGTCGATCTTCGAGAACGTGGTCTACGGCCCGAAGATCCACGGCGAGACCAACCAGAAGAAGCTCCAGGAGATTTGCGAGCGCAGCCTGCGCTCCGCGGCGCTGTGGGACGAAGTGAAGGACCGCCTCAACCGTTCCGCGCTCGACCTCTCCGGCGGCCAACAGCAGCGCCTCTGCATCGCGCGCGTCCTCGCCGTCGAACCCGAAGTGATCCTGATGGACGAGCCGGCCTCCGCGCTCGACCCGATCGCCACCTCGAAAATCGAAGACCTCATCGGCGAACTCAAACGCGAATACACCGTGGTCATCGTCACGCACTCGATGCAGCAAGCGGCGCGCATCTCCGACTTCACGACGTTCTTCTTGCTCGGCGAACTGATCGAAGTCGGCACGACCTCTGAGATTTTCACTCGGCCGAAAGATAAGCGGACCGAGGATTACATTACTGGGCGGTACGGCTAGCGCTGAGGCGGCCTGACGCGCGGGTGGTCCGGCGCTCCGCAGCTCGGCGCGACCTGCCGCCTGAGCATCGCGCCCACGGCAGCCTCAGGAGAGGCCAGGAGCCGTTTTTCAGCCGATTTTGTCAGGTTATAAAGAGTAACGCCCGTCGCGACAACGCTTCGAGCCGGCGGATGGTGCGGAGTATTATTTCTGACGGTTGAAGCGCGTGCCGAATCGTAGCGAGGCTGGGAAGAGCGGACTCCAGGTAAAGATGAGGCCGATGGCCAGCGTTACCGCGAAGCCGAGTGCTGCGAAGCTCAGCCGGTGGGCGGGGACCAGCAGCGCGTCGGCGATGGCGGCGACGCTTGCGGCCAGGAGCCACCACGGTGTCGAGCCGGCCCGGAAGCGGGCGACGGCGTCGTCGACGGTCATCGTGGCCGTAACGTCGGGGCGTTGCATGGCCGTCACTTCAGCGCAAGTCTCCGTCACCCCCGTCTCCCCAAGCCGGGCGCGATGCCGGGGCTGAGGTTGCGGAACGCGCGGTGGTCCGGCGGGACGTCGTGACGAGCCGCGGAGCGCCGGAGGCGCGGGAGCGGCGAGCACGGGAGCGTCGATTTTCCC
>Ga0326727_10019678_pt1 | contig 13515 bp, 10 predicted proteins | sample MB2enrmetagenome_FD_207643 | JGI IMG/M metagenome (GOLD analysis project Ga0326727, IMG submission 207643) | Lab enriched peat soil microbial communities from McLean, Ithaca, NY, United States - MB29MY | ecosystem: Environmental > Terrestrial > Soil > Wetlands > Peat | place: USA: New York... | reverse complement strand
CGACTTCGCCGCGATGGATCGGCTGGACGTTGCGCCGGTGCGCCGCGAGTGGGACGGCCTGATGGAAGAGTTCAGCCGCGACGAGAACAAGCGTCACTTCACGCGGACCGAAGAGTTCGACCAGGACATGTCCAGCCTGCCGGAAGGGCTGCGCAAGGAGTTCATCGACTTCCTGGTCAGCTCAGTGACCGCCGAGTTCTCCGGCTGCGTGCTCTATGCCGAGATCAAGACGCGGGTGAAGAACCCAGTGATCCGCGACTGGTTCGCCTACATGAGCCGCGATGAGGCGCGCCACGCCGGATTCATCAACGACACGCTAAAGGATTTCGGCGTCGGCGTGGACCTGAGCTTCCTCACCAAGGCGAAGAAATACACCTACTTCAAACCGAAATTCATTTTCTATGCGGTCTATCTGTCGGAGAAGATCGGCTACGCGCGCTATATCTCGATCTACCGCCAGCTTGAACGCCATCCGGAGCGGCGGTTCCATCCGATCTTCAAATGGTTCCGCGAGTGGTGCAATGATGAGTTCCGCCACGGCGAGGCGTTCGCCTTGATCATGCGGGCCAATCCGGCGGTGCTCAGCGGGCTGAACAAGCTGTGGATCCGCTTCTTCCTGCTGGCGGTTTTTGCAACGATGTATGTGCGCGACCATGCGCGGCCGGAATTCCATGCCGCGCTCGGGCTCGATCCCACCGACTACGACATGCAGGTGTTCCGCATCACGACCGAGATCAGCCGGCAGGTTTTCCCGGTCTCGCTCGATGTGGACAACCCGGCGTTCCTGGCAGGAATGGAACGTCTGCGGCGCATCTCGGTGGCCGTCGCCGAGAACAAAGGGCAATACGGCGTGGGCGGCCTGGTGAAAGCGATCGTGCTGCGCGGCGCGGCCGCGGTGACGCTGGCGCGGTTGTATTTGTTACGTCCCCAGCGCAACGACCTGCCGCAGCAGGTGCGCATGGCCCCGGCCTGGTAGAGCGGATCGCGCGCCCGGTGGCCTTTCCATTCATCCAGTTTGTGCTGCCCATGCTTTTCACCGTGTTCGCATGGTGGGGCAGCACGGCATTGATCTTCTATCTCGACAACCTGCCGCGCCACACCTTCCGTTGGAGCATGCTGGGCGCCACGATCGTTACGGCTGTGGCACTGCATGGCCTGGCCGTCAGCAGCGCGCAGCCGACTGTGACGGGCGCCTACGTTGCCTTCACCTGTGCGGTACTCGCGTGGGGCTGGCTGCAGATGAGCTTCTACATGGGCTTCATCACCGGCCCGCGGATGACGCGCTGCGTCGAGGGCTGCGCGGGCTGGCGGCATTTCGGCCACGCCATCATGGTCGGCCTGTATCATGAGATGGCGAGCATCGCGCTCGCGGCGGCGGTGGTTGCGCTGACCTGGCGTGCACCGAACCACGTCGGCACCTGGACGTTCATGATCCTGTGGTCCATGCATATCAGCGCCAAGCTGAACGTGTTCCTCGGCGTCAGCAATCTGAACGCCGAGTTCCTTCCGCCGCACCTCGACTTCATCCGGCCGTTTCTGACGCAGAAGCCGATGAACCTGCTGTTCCCGCTTTCGGTGGGTGGCGCGACGGTAATTCTCGTACTGTTGGTGCAACATCTTCTTGCCGCCGCGGCGGATCCGTTCCAACTGGCAGGCTTCAGCTTTTTCACGACCATCCTGGCGTTGGCGATCCTGGAACACTGGTTCCTGGTGTTGCCGCTGCCAGCGGCACAAACCTGGAATTCGCTATGGCGCTGGACGCTCGGCGCGCGTGACAAATGTCTGGTGTGGCCGCCGCGCCGGTGGACCGCTGTCGTGCCATGCCGCGCGCATCTACCAAATCTCCAAACGACCAACTGGAGGGAGAAATGAACTACGACGCTTTCTTCCGTAAGCAGCTCGATGGCCTGCGCCGCGAGGGCAACTACCGCGTGTTCGCCGACCTGCAGCGCCGTGCGGGCAACTTCCCGCGCGCGACGCACTATCGGGAACGCGGCCAGTCCCAGGTGACCGTCTGGTGCTCCAACGACTACCTCGGCATGGGCCAGCACCCGACCGTGCTGGAGGCGATGCACCAGGCGCTGGACAGTTGCGGCGCCGGCGCCGGCGGGACACGGAACATTGCGGGCACGAACCATTATCACGTGCTGCTGGAAGAGGAGCTCGCCGACCTCCACGGCACCGAAGCGGCCCTGCTGTTCAACTCGGGCTACATGTCGAACTGGGCAACGCTGGCGACGATCGGCGCCCACCTGCCCGGCTGCGTCGTGCTGTCGGATTCGTTCAACCACGCCTCGATGATCGAGGGCGTGCGGCACAGCCGCGCCGAGAAGCAGATCTTCGCCCATAACGACCCGAGCGACCTGGACCGCAAGCTTGCGGAACTCGATCCGGACCGGCCCAAGCTGGTGGCGTTCGAGTCGGTGTATTCGATGGACGGCGACGTCGCCCCGATCGCCGAGCTGTGCGACGTGGCCGAAGCGCATGGCGCGATGACCTATCTGGACGAAGTCCACGCAGTCGGCTTGTACGGACCGCGAGGCGGTGGCATCTCCGAACGCGACGGCGTGCGCCATCGGCTGACCGTGATCGAGGGCACGTTGGCCAAGGGGTTCGGCGTGGTCGGCGGCTATATCGCGGGATCACATGCGCTGTGCGACTTCGTGCGCAGCTTCGCCTCGGGCTTCATCTTCACGACCGCGCTGCCGCCCGCGGTGGCGGCCGGCGCGCTGGCGAGCATCCGCCACCTCAAGACCAGCAATGTCGAGCGGAACCGGCAGCAGGAACGCGTTGCAACATTGCGCGAGCGGCTGGACGCGGTGGGGTTGCCACACTACGTCAATCCCAGTCATATCGTTCCAGTGATGGTGGGAGATCCCCTGGTTTGCAAGAACATCAGCGATCTGTTGCTGGAGCATTACGGCGTCTACGTGCAACCTATCAACTACCCGACCGTGCCGCGGGGCACCGAGCGGCTGCGCATAACGCCCTCGCCATTGCACAGTGACGCCGACATCGAGCACCTTGTCGCGGCACTGTCCGACATCTGGTCGGAGCTCAGTCTCGCGCGGGCCGCCTGATGCGGGTATGGGCAGTTACTTGAATAAGCGGATCGATCAACTCAGGAGAGAAGTCGTATGAGTCGTGAGCGCGGAAATGAGTCGTCTCGTCGGGCCGTGTTGCAGGGTGGACTGACGGTGTTGGCGGCGGGGTTGTCCACACGCGCACAGGCGCAGGCGCCGCAGAAGCTGGCACAGAAGATTGTGCAGTATCAGCCGACACCGAAGAACGGGCAGATGTGCAGCAACTGCGTCAACTTCGAGCCGCCGAATGCCTGCAAACTGGTGGAGGGGCCGGTCGTACCAACGGGGTGGTGCATCGCGTTCGGTCCAAAGAGCAGCTGATACGCGACCGCCAGCGGTTATCGCATCTGGACCGCAACCGCGACTTCGTTGCGACGCAACGGCGGCAGTGTCCAAGGGGGATCGTAGAACCATACGACTGGGGTGCCCGCCTGCACCCAGTCCCCCCCTCGCAGCGTTTCAAGCAGCTTCGCTGTCCTGTTTTGTATGGCCTGCACCGAAGCGAAGCCGCTGAAGCGCAAGACGGCGTATGTCTCGGCCGGTAGTTGCACAAGGTGAACGCTCGCGTCGTCTGGGACCGGCAGCGTCGCGAGGGTAAAATTCGGCGGCATGAAGAACCGAATCTCCCAAACGCCGGGCGATGTGGATTCCGCTGCGACCGGTGCCGTCATGCCGATCGTTGCAGCAACACTACCAGGCACCTGAGCCACAGGAGCGGTCATGGCGATGGAGGTGCGCGCGTGGTTCGCACCGAAGATATAGCCCGCCAGTCGCCGGAATCCAGTGCTGCGCGCCGCGAATTCATCGCCCTCGATCGTTGTCTCCGCGGCAATCCTCGGGCCGTATTGCCGTATGACCACGGGACCGAGCTGGTCCAAGGTCTTGTAAGGCGGTTCAGGCGTGTCGCGGATGCCGAATACCGAACAACTGGTGAACCACAACACCCCGAGTAATCCAAGAATCCGCATGTGGATCGCTGCCCCGCACGGCACGAAAGCATGTGCGGGCCACCCACGCACCATGACGAAGTCTGCAAACGTGTCGCGTAAGCTTACCCCGGCGCGGTCAATCCCGCACTGCTATTCGTTGCCATTTGTCTGTAATTCTGAATACACGCGCTCACTGAATTGATCGAGCTGCGGCACCTTTAGGTTGGCCGGCACACTTGGGGACTGCGCCACTATAGGACAATAGGCGATCGTCAGGCTGTTGACGATATCGTTCTGCTTCGCGCCCGGGTCGGCCGCTTTCACCTTTGGCAGGATCTGCCCGATCGTCTGAAGCATGTTGCCCAGCGTCATGGAGGTCAGCGCGTTCGTGATGCCGCTGTTTGGATCGGCGATGACGGCGGCAAGTTTCGGCTCCACAACCTTCGGGCAATGCCCGTCCGGGCCAATGCTCATCGCCGTGAACGTCTTGCCGCGCAGTGCCCCGACTGTCCCGGCGCCCGCATTCGGCGGCGCGGTGTTGCCCCAAGCCTGGCGCACATAATTGGCTACGTCGGCAACCTGTTGGTCGGTCATGCTGGTGCCGATAGCCGGCATGGGCGCGTAGGTTCCCTGCGCCTCGACGCCGCCGAGAATCACGCGGATGACATCCTCCGACCCGCCGGCGCCGACCGCGGCATTGCCGACGAGCGACGGAATCGAGGTGCCAACACCCTTGCCGTCAAGCTGGTGGCAGGAGGCGCAGTTATTGAGATAAACTTGGCGACCCGCCGGATCCGGCCCGGTATAGGCACTCTCCAGGCTATTTGCATGGTTCGTTTCCGGCGGCGTCTCGCGCAGGTAGGCAATGATCGCGTGCACATCGCCGTCGGTCAGTTTGCTCAGGCTGTCGTGCACGGCTTCGGCCATCGGCCCGACCACGGTCCCCATGCCTGGCGCCACGCCGGTCTTGAGGAAAGCGAAGAGCTGCGCATCCGTGAACCTGCCGATACCCTCATGCACGTCGGCGGTGATATTCGGTGCGTACCAGTCCTCGATTGGGCCCCCCTGCAACTGTTGCGCTGCCGCGGTGTTGCCCAGCAGGTTGCGGCCATTGTGGCACTCACCGCAATGTCCGAGACCCTCAACGATATACGCGCCGCGATTGACCTCGGCTGATTTGCCGGCGAGCGGCGTGAAGGTTCCCGCGCGAAAGAACATCGCATCCCATACCGCCAGCCCGGCGCGTATATTGAACGGGAACTCCAACTTGCTGGGCGGCCGCGGGGCATGCACGGGCTGCAGCGAGAACAGGTAGGCCTTGATGGCGAGTACGTCGTCGCGCGTTACCTTTGTATACCAGGGATACGGCATCACCGGGTAAAGATGCTGGCCGCCTTTGCCGATGCCGTCATGCAGCGCGTGATAGAAATCATCGTCGGTCCAGTCGCCGATCCCCGTCTGCTTGTCGGGCGTGATGTTAGGGGTGGAGATCGGGCCGAACGGGGTCGGCATGTAGCGCCCGCCGGCAAATTTCTGGCCGTCATGGGCGGTGTGGCATGACATGCAGTCGCCGATCGTCGTCAGGTATTCCCCGCGCGTCACCTGGTCCGCGTTCGGCTGTGGCGTGGCCGCAGCGACAGGACCTGCCACCATGCAGGCGAACAAGCCAGCCAGAAGCCACGGTTGCGTGCGAGAGTGTGTAGACAAGAGTGACGAGTCGCGCCGGCCCCGCTGGTGCGTCATTTTGCCTCGACCTCTGACAGATCTGCCCGGCCGAGAAGGGGGGCCGGCACGGGCGTAACGATGCCGGCCATATTTGGTTGCGGGAGGCAGGCAATTCAGAGTGACGATTCCTGACAACTTTTGTTGACAATCGCACCGGCGGCGTGGGGCCGTCCCGCCGGCAGTCAGCGGCGTCGGTGTCGCCCTGCGCTTACGCATGACACGGCCAGCCGGCCTGGACCGGACTTGCATGCGCCGCCATGACGGGACAGCGGAAGCCGTCACTGGCGACACGCCACTGCCGACGGGCGCCAGTCGACCTCGAACCGGCAGCATCCGTCGCCGGCGGCCTCGCAGGCGGTCTCGACAACACGGGAGCGCGGCGAGACCAGGACTTCGAACAACCGCTGGAATACCGCCGCGTGCCAGGAGCAAACCGGGGACGGCGCTCGCGCGGCCCCGCAGCTAGGGTTGCCAATCCCCCCGCACAGCGGATTACCAATCCCCCCGCACAGCGGATTACCAATCCCCCCGCACAGCGGATTACCAATCAACGTGAAGACCGTCGGCGCGCCGGCTTCCGCGGCGAATCGCGCGGACCCGGCGAAGGTCCAGGCATGGGCACGGATGGCAGCCACCAACAGCCGGCAGGCGACCGGCGCGGGCAACCGTTGCAGCACGGACCGCGCCTGCCGTGGGATGCGGTTGGCCATGATGTAGTCCGCGGTCAGCCGACCCGCTTCGGCCAGCAAGCGCAGCGCCTCGTCCCGCGGAGCCGCAGCCCGCACCGCGCGATGCAACCGCGCGACGCGCCGCTCGTCGACCATGGCGGCTGGCGGGTCAGTCAGCCAATCGGTTGCGCCGGCGGCGGCGAACACAGACTCCGCAAGCTGCGCGTCACGCAGGGGCCTGATAAGCTGGATCACCGCGTTCGGCCCAATCGTTCCGGTCGCGGTCGCAGTGTCCGGCGCGGAAACGCCGCGCGTGACCCCCCCTGTGTCAATGATCGCAGTGCGCGCCAGTGTCATCGTGCACTTCCATCTGTTGCGTTCCGCCGCCGCAGGCCAGGACCGACACCGGCACCCTGCGCGCCCGCGCCTTGCGGGAACGGTCGGCCGCCGCCTCCCAATCATCGGTCCCCGCCGCAATCGCCCCCGCTTGCGCGGCGCCGCCAACCTGCGCAGCGCCGCCAACTCCTTCTGCCCCGACCGGCGCAACCCGATTCGGATCGAAATGGAAATCAACCTTCTTGCGCGACTGCGGCCCCCAGTAGCCAACCTTGCCAAGGTCGTAGAACTTGCGTTCGAAACCAGCCTTCAGGAACGCCTTCAGGCAGCCCAGCAGATAGCGCCGCCGCTGGCCGGTGCCTGCCCACGGATAGGAAAACAGCGCCTTGCGCATATAGAAGCGCCGGTAGTTGTTCATCACGCGATCGAGCAACTCCCCGCGCGGCATCGCCGCCGGCCGGATGATCGGCGTCACAAAATTGTATTTCTCGAAGTCGAACACTTCGACCTTGTCGCTCAGTTCCTGGAACAGCGCGGTGAACGGCCAGGGCGTGTACATCGACCAGTTGGCAAGGTCGGGCTTCCAGTCGATCGCCATCCGGTAGGTTTCCTCCAGCGTTTCCGCGGTCTCGTTCTCCAGCCCGACGATGAACTGCGCCTCGACGACGATGCCCGCCTCGCGCAGCAACTGGATGGCCTTCTTGTTGTCGGCGACCTTCGTCTCCTTATTGAAACGATCCAGTTTCAACTGCGCCGCCGCCTCGGTGCCGAGCGATACGTGGATCAGCCCGGCCTGGCGATACAGCGGCAACAGCGCCTCGTCGCGCAGGATGTCCGTCACCCGCGTATTGATGCCCCATTGCACGTGTTTCGGCAGCCCGCGCGCGATCAGCTCCTCGCAGAACTGCACGAATTTCTTGCGGTTGATCGTCGGCTCCTCGTCGGCGAGGATAAAGAATCTAACGTCGTAAGTCTTGAATAATGTTTCAATCTCATCAACGACCTTGCGCGGATCGCGCACCCGATAGTCGCGCCAGAATTTCCATTGCGAACAGAATGAACAGGTGAACGGGCAACCGCGCGCCATGTTGGGAATCGCCACCCGGCTGCCCATCGGGATGTAGGTGTATTTCTCCCATTCCAGGATGCCCCAGTCGGGATTGATCGCATCAAGATCCTTCACCGTGGGCGCCGCCTTGGTCGCCACGATCTTGTTGCCCTCGGCAGCCAGGTCGGTGAACGCAATGCCCTTGATGCTCTGGCGCTCGGCCGGCCAGTGCCCCGCCTCAACGGCCCGCATAAGGTCGATCAGAATCTCCTCGCCCTCGCCGCGCACGATCACGTCGATCCACGGCGCCTCGCTCAGCACCTGCTGATACATGAAGGTCGCGTGGATGCCGCCAAGGATGGTGAGGGCGTTCGGGTGCTGCTCCTTGGCAATCTGCAATACGCGTTCGGCCTTGTAGATGGACGGCGTGATCGCGGTCGCGCCAATAACGTCCGGCGCCTCGTCCGCCAACATCGCGCGCAATGCATCATCCGACAGGTTGTTGGTCATCGCGTCGATGAAACGCACATCGGTGAAGCCGGCGCCCTTCAGCGCCCCGGTCAGGTAGGCGGCCCAGGCGGGCGGCCAGTTGCCGGCAATTTCGGCGCCGCCGGAATGGTAATTCGGATGAATGAGCAAAATCCGCATGGCCCGCCTCCCCAAGTGTCAACTTATATTGACAATGGAATCGGGCGCACGGTTTGATCCAGATCAAATTCGCCGGTGCTCGCTTCGGAAATACAGGCATGCGCCCGCACCTCCTCCGACACCGCGATGTTGCAGATGAAAGCTTCAGCCGCCTCCTCGACGATCGCCTGCTGGTTGCCAACCCGCCGCCCCGCATCGTCGAGCGCCGAGAGATACACCGACCTGAACGCCGCCAGGTCGGCGATGGCGGGAAACTCGTGGAACCGCAGGCCCGGCAGCGGCGGCACAATCCCCGCCAACCGCGCCGCCATCACCCGGCCGCCGCTAAGATCGCCGAGAAACCTGGTATAGGCATGCGCGAGCAACCCCGCCCCGTCGCCCGAAGCGGCCGCCGCAACACGGTCGGCGTAGTGAAGCCCGGACCCGGGCAGCGGCAGCGCCTGGCGCCAGTCCCGTCCAGCCAACGCCGCCAGATCGGCCTCGATGGCGGAGGCACGATACACCTCGCGCCGCGCCACCGCCGCCAAAAGCTGCCCGGTGCGATGCCGCTCCAGCCCGGCCTCCAACGCCTGGTAGGCGGGCAGCAACGCGCGCAGCAGCAATGCATAGCCGTAACGGCTCGCGGTGCCGCGCAGCACCTCGCGAATGATGCCCGACCGTTCCGCCGCGGCGTGCAGGCCCCGCGTCCGTTGCCGGAGCGCCACGACCAACCCGTCGCGCCCCAAGCCGTCGCGCGCCAAGCCGCGGCCCGTCGTGCCAATGTCCGGCGTGCCAGCGTCCGGCGCCGAAATCCCACTGTAACTGTCTTGCGGCATGTCGCTTTCTCCATCCGGCACGGTGGGGGTTGCGCGCCGCATGCGTCAACCCAAGTTAACATTGGCAATCACAACGTGACGGCGCCGTTCAAAAAGTATACAATCCCCACTGACACCACTTCGACTAGCGGGGGATAGGGGTGTCAGCCGCCTAAATGAAAGTCGGTAACGAATGTCGGGCGTGAACATCGCCGAACCGGATATCACGCTCGTTCTAAACATGGACGGCGTCATCCAGGACGTCTCGCTGTCGGGTGCCATCGCCGAGGGGCAGATCGCATCCTGGCGGGGCCGGCCCTGGGCGGAAACCGTCGCCGATATCGGCGGCGGCAAGATCGCGCGCATCGTCGAGGATGCGCGGCGCACAGGGGTCTCGGCGTTCCGCCAGGTCAACCAGCGCTTCCCCAGCGGCCGCGAACTGCCGATCGAATACACCACCGTCCGCGTCGGCGGCAAAGGCGGCCTGCTCGCAATCGGCCGCAGCCTGCAAGCCGTCGCCGAACTGCAAACCCGGCTGATCGCCGCGCAGCAGGCGATGGAGCAGGACTACTGGAAGCTGCGCGAGGTCGAAACACGCTACCGGCTGCTGTTCGACGCCTCGGTCGAGGCGGTGCTGCTGCTCAAGGTCGACGACCTGCGGATCACCGAGGCCAACCGGGCCGCGATGCGCGCGCTCGGCCTCAGCCGCGGCAGCGATCTGCTGGCGGAGATCGCCCCGGACGACCGCGACACCTTGCAGACCATGCTGACGCGGACCCGCGAACACGGGCGCGCGCCCGGCATCGTGGTCCATGTCGGGCATGGCCGGGAGGCCTGGGCGGTGCGCGCGTCGCTCATGGCGTCGGAGGCCGGCCAGGCGTTCCTGCTGCAACTGGCGCCGGCCGATCGGGCCCTGCCCGGCCTCGGCCCCAACGATCACATCTCGCTCGACACGTTTGCGGAACGTCTGCCCGACGCGCTGGTGGTGATCGACGACGATGGCATGATCCGTCGTGCCAACCGGTCCTTCGTCGATCTCATCCAGGCCGGCGCGGAGGGCGCGGTCATCGGCGAGCCGCTCGGACGCTGGCTGTCCCAGCCTGGCGCCGATCTGGGCGTGCTGCTGGCCAATCTCGCGCGGCATGGCGTTGTTCGGCTGTTCGGCACGCGCCTCCAAGGCGACCTTGGCACCGACACCGATGTCGAGATCTCCGCCGCCCGCAACGGCGAGGGCAAAGGATCGACGATCGCCCTGCTGATGCGCGATGTCGGGCGGCGGTTGCCAGAACCGAGTGAAGGGAGGACACTGCGCGCCGCGCTTGCTTCCCTGATCGGCCATCCCGGCAATTCGCCGTCGGGCAACCACCCATCGGGCAAAATCACGCTGCTCAAGCTGGTGGATGAAGCGGTCGAGATCGTCGAGCGTCACTACATCGAGGCGGCGCTCGAAATGGTGGACGGCAATCGCACCGCGGCGGCTGAACTGCTGGGGTTGAGTCGTCAAAGCCTGTATAAGAAGCTGGCGCGCTATGATCTGGACGGCAACACTGAGCCCGAAGAGGCCGGGACGACGCTGATGTAAGGGGGAGGTGCCTGTCGCGATGTCTCGAGCTCTCTCGACACCAGCGTTTGGACAGGCCGATCTAACAAATTGCGAACGTGAGCAGATCCACCTCGCAGGATCCATCCAACCACACGGCGCACTTCTGGTCCTGCGGGAACCCGAACTTGTCGTCGTCCAGGCCAGCGCCAACATCGAGGCGTTCCTCGGGCTGACAGCCTCGCCGCTCGGGCAACGGCTCGGCGCAATCGACGGCGATCTGCTCGAACGGGTTCGTCCGCACCTCGACGAGCCGCTGACCGCATTGCCGCAGGTGTTCCGCTGCGGCGTCGGACGCGCCCCGGACAGCTTCGATGGGCTGGTGCATCGTGCCGCCGGCGGCGGCCTGATCATCGAGTTGGAGCGCGCCGGGCCGCCGGTCGATCTGTCCCGCCATCTCGAAGACACTTTGCACAGCATCGTCAACGCCTCCTCAATGGCTTCGCTGTGCGACGAGACGGCGCGCATATTCCGCGACCTGACCGGCTACGACCGGGTGATGGTCTATCGCTTCGACGACAGCGGCCATGGCGAGGTGTTCTCGGAACAGCGCAGGGCCGACCTCGAATCGTTTCTCGGCAATCGCTACCCGGCCTCCGACATCCCGCAGATCGCGCGCCGGCTGTACGAGCGCAATCGCATCCGGGTGCTCGCCGACGTCGAATACGCCCCGGTGCCGCTGCGCCCGCGCCTGTCGCCGATCACCGGCGAGGATCTCGACATGTCGCTGTGCATCCTGCGCAGCATCTCGCCGATCCACGTGCAATACCTGAAGAACATGGGGGTCGGCGCCACGCTCGTCGTCTCGCTCTGCGTGCACGGCAAGCTGTGGGGCCTCGTCTCCTGCCACCATTACCAGCCCCGCTTCGTGCATTTCGAAACGCGTGCGGTGTGCGAACTGCTGGCCGAGGCCGTCGCCACCCGCATCGCGGCCCTCGAGAGCTTTGCCCAGGCGCAGGCGGAACTCTCGGTGCGCCGGCTGGAGCAGCGCATGGTCGAGGCGATCACCCGCGAAGGCGACTGGCGCAACGCGCTGTTCGACGGATCCCGCGCGGTGTTGGAACCGGTTGGCGCCACCGGTGCGGCGCTGCTGTTCGAGGACCAGATCCTCACCGCCGGCGAGGTCCCCGGCACGCCGCAACTGCGCGAGATCGGCGCCTGGCTGGACAGCCAGCCGCGCGCCGCGGTCATCGCCACCGCCTCGCTCGGCGACGACGCGCCCGAATTCGACGCGCTCGGCGCCGTGGCGTGCGGGCTGCTGGCCGCGGCGGTGTCGAGCACACCGGGCGAATACCTGGTCTGGTTCCGCCCGGAGCGGGTTCATACCGTCACCTGGGGCGGCAACCCGTTCAAGCCGGTGCTGGTCGGCGACGATCCGTCCATGCTGTCGCCGCGCCGGTCCTTCGCGCAGTGGCACCAGGTGGTGGAGGGCACCGCCGACCCCTGGACCCCGGCGGACCTTGCGGCGGCGCGGCTGATCAGCGAATCGGTGACGGACGTCGTGCTGCAGTTCCGCTCGGTGCGGATGCTGATCGCGCAGGACCGGCTGGAGCAGGTGCGCCAGCAGGTCAGCCAGTCCGACCAGCCGGTGGTCGTGGCCGACCTGACCGGGCGCATCCTGCTGCTGAACGAGGCGTTCGAGCGCATGCTGCGCTATTCGCATCCGCATCTCCAATCGTTGCTCGACCTGCCGTCGCTGTTCGCCGATCCCGCCGACATCCGCCGCCGCGTGCGCGACCTGCTGGACCAGCGGCGCGCCTGGCGGGGAGAGGCGCGGCTGGAGGCCGGCGACGACATGGGGCGCGCGGTTCTGGTGCGGGCCGACCCGGTGCTTGCCGCGCAAAACCGCGTGCTGGGCTTTGTGCTGCTGTTCACCGACCTGACCGAGCGCAAGGCGGCGGAGACGGCGCGCCGGCGCTTCCAGGAGCGCATCATCGACAGCCGCCAGCAATATGCCGGGCAGCTCGATTCGCGGGACGCGCTGCTGTTCCGCAACCTGCTGTCGACTGTTGTGGCCAACGCCCAGCTTGCGGCGCTGGAGATCACCGACGGGGTGGATCCGGCGCGGCTGCCGCACATGCTCGAAGGGGTGCGCGCCTCCGTCACGCGCGCCGCCGAGGTGTTGCAGCACCTGATCTGGCACGCGACGAGCTGGCGCCCGAAGAAGCGCTGACTGCGCCCCGTCATGGCCGGGCCTCGACCCGGCCATCCTCTTGCTGCGAACGGACGACCCCGCTCGATCGCGACCCGGCAGCGCCGCATGCGCGGGCGTGAGGATCTGCGCGCCTCCACAAAGCCACGCCGGCTCGGGGTGCATGGGCTCGTTGCGCGCTTCTCCCTTTCCCCTTGAGGGCTTGGGCCGCGAAGAGCGGACAAAGGGTGGGAGAGGGGGGCCACCGCACAAAGCCCGCCGCCGGCCCACGCCACCCGCACCACCGGCGCCAGCCTCGCCCACCACCACCGTGCCACGTTGCAAGGGGTGTCACCGCAGCCCTCGCAATCGCGCCAAATCCCGCCCATCGGCCCGCCACCCCGCACCACCGGCGCCAAACCCGCCCACCGCCACCGTGCCACGTTGCAAGGGGTGTCACCGCAGCCCTCGCAATCGCGCCAAATCCCGCCCATCGGCCCGCCACCCCGCACCACCGGCGCCAAACCCGCCCACCACCACCGTGCCACGTTGC
>Ga0326727_10019677_pt1 | contig 13515 bp, 11 predicted proteins | sample MB2enrmetagenome_FD_207643 | JGI IMG/M metagenome (GOLD analysis project Ga0326727, IMG submission 207643) | Lab enriched peat soil microbial communities from McLean, Ithaca, NY, United States - MB29MY | ecosystem: Environmental > Terrestrial > Soil > Wetlands > Peat | place: USA: New York... | reverse complement strand
GAAAGATATCGTCCACACTTTCGGCGATAGGGTCGTCTATCTTTTCCAGAAAAACAGTGGCGTTTCGTCGGCAAGAAATGCCGGTCTTGATCGCGCTGCGGGAGACTTTATCGCCTTCCTTGATGCGGACGACTATCTCACCGAGGGTTCCCTGGAAATAAGGCTGAACGCCTTCCTGAAAGACCCTGATGTTGATTTCGTCGTTGCCAATACCTATTCAAGACGAATGAATGACGGTTCGTTGGCTTGCCATTCCGCATTGCGTAAGGACTTTGTCTCCGACAAGATAGACAGAATGCTTCTGTCGAGGCATCTCCCTTTCGCAACATGCTCGGTCCTCATGAGAAGTCACGTCGCCAAACAGTTCCGGTTTCCTCTTCACCTGGCCAACGGCGAGGACATTGCCTATTTCACCAAGATTTTCTTCGGAAGAAAGGGTTCTTTTCTTTCTCAGCCCGTCGCTGCGGTGTGCAGCCACACCGATAGCCTGCGTCACCGCATGGATGAAATAGGGAAACAAGGCAGTGCCCTCGTCGATACCATATTCAACGACCCCTATTACCACGGAGTGCTCGAATATCTGCGTAATGACTTCACGGCTTACCGCTACTTAGAGTTTTTCAGAAGGTTCTACTGTTCGGGAGACAGAGAGGCTGCCCGAAGATGTCTTGCGAAGGCAATTGGGGCCAGCCCCCGCAAGATATTCAAGATCGACTATTTGATAAAGCTCATCCGGCTGTACGTCAGAAAGACTCGATAAAAGTGCTCCTGAAGGTCATGTACCGCCTCTGCACCTCTTTGGCGATACGGCTCCTCCTCGCATGAGCTAGGCAGAAGAGCGGCGGATGGACCGCGTGGCCGTCCACGTGCCGCTCTTTAGAGCATTTTGCAGAAATAATCAGCGTTTTGGGCCAGAGGCTCCACCATATCCTTCGCTGCGACCTACGTCCTGAGAAGGACGTGGGTGCCCCGGCTCACGTCTCTCACCAGCGTATGCGCCTTCCTCCGCTGACCGCGGCTGCCACCCGTGGAACCTCTGCCCTGATCCCGCAGTCCGGTTGGGGTCACGGGCGCCCGGCTAAGACAGGCGCGCTTGAGACATCCTCAGTCTAGGCGGCCCCGCGCACCGCTCCCCCCGGCCCTTCGCCGTGTGTCCCGTACGTCTTGAGCCGGTGCGACCCGTGGAATATCTCCTTGGGTCCCCTTCCCTGTGGCGGCTCACGGGTGCCCCACTGACCCACGGGTGGCAACTGAGAGACTTTCGCGATGCTGCGCTCAGGACATGGTTGCGCCTCTTGAATCGATGCCTAATTTTGCAAAATGCTCTAACGAGCTCGGCGAAGAATCCGCCGCTTTCGGAGGGGCACCAACGGATACTCCATACCGCGGAATGCTCCAGCGCAAAGCCCCTGCCGGGTAGTGTCCTGAGCTGGTTTGCAGATACTAAGGTATTATAATAACTAATCTAAAAGATGATATTAGATATAATAATAGTAGAATACTAATAATCTGATACGTATATAATATATTTATAATATATTAGTAAGATAAAACATAAGGATGAATAAAATATAAATATAAATATGAAATATGAACTTTTTAGTTGACTTTTAGAAAATTATAATATAAATGATATATGATAGAAAGATACTATGGGAAAGAAAAAGAGCGAAGAAGAGAAAAAGTCGGTGCCGGTAATCGTTCGCCTCAGCAAAACAGAGTACGAGATAGTGGAGAAAAGGGCTTCCGCTCTCGGGATGAATGTCTCTACATTCCTGAGATTACTTATACGCAAGGGAAGGATAGAGCTGGACGAGAGGGAGCAAAAATCCTGAAAAAAAGGGGGTGATGGGTGATGGCAACGAAGAAAAAAGCAGCACCAAAGAAGAAGACTCCCGCCAAGAAGAAGTAGGGCAAGGGAGGGGCGACGGCCCTCACGGAAACTGCCGTGAGCGTTTCTGGACAGCTATTCTCTCTTCTGAGTGCGCGCAGAACGACGCAGGTAAGGAGGTGATAGACAAATGACAAAGGCAGAATTAATGGCCAAGGTGGCGGCGAAGACGAGCTTCGGCAAGTCGCAGACGGAAAAGGCGGTGAACAGCGTTATCGACGCCATAAAGGAAGCCATGAAGAAAGGCGACAAGCTGAGTCTGGTCGGCTTCGGTACCTTTTCGGTGGTGAAACGGAAGGCCCGCAACGGGAGAAATCCGCGAACGGGCGCGGTCATTAAGATACCGGCGAAAAAGGCGGTCAAGTTCTCCGTCTCCAGCGCGTTCAACAGGGAAGTCAACGGAGTGAAGAAAGCGCCGGCAAAGCCGGCCAAGAAGAAGAGGTAACGACCGGCGATTCAGGGAAGGGGCCTTCAGGTGGTGTCTGGAAGGCCCCTTTTTTACCCGAGAGATATGACCAAATCCTGTCCCGGTCATTTTGTTCGACCCTTTTCGTCAGGTTACTGGTGCCCTGTGCTTCCCTCTGTTGTAGCAGCCCCATCCGTGTGATAGATTACCGTGTGAGCCGTGTCATCGGCCACTCGCTCCCAAGGAGATACGCGGCATGGGCAGCGGGCGCGAGAGGGATCGGTCTTCTTCATGGGCCTCGGAGTTGGCGGGGGCAAGCGGCTTTTGTTCCGGGAGGCAGTCCCTGAAGGTGCTGCCGGTCAAGACAGAGGGGGTTGGTCGGGACCATGAAGGAAGAAGGGAGCGGGGGCGCGCCTGAGGGCCGGGGACCGGTCGATGAGGCCGCGGCCATAATCCGCCGGGCCAGTGAGGCGGGCCGCCTCATCTCCGAGGCGGAGATCGGCCGGGCCCTCGCCGGGAGCCGCCCGGGGGCCGAGGCGGATGCGGGGGCCGAGGTGAGGAGCCGCCTTCTCACGCTCCTCGGCGAGGGTGACGACGTCCACGAGGTCGTGGCGGACAAAGGCGAAAGATTCTACTACTCGTCCCGGTCCATGTCGGAGGCCTACTCCGCCATACTCCTGGGCAGGCAGGGCGACCCGGCGCGCCTCATCGCAGAGATCGTGAGGCACGACTCCGAGGTCTACCCGAGGCCGGTTCCTCTCGACATGTTCACCCATCCCCCCTTCGATTTTACCCTGAACGAGGTCGCCCGGACCTTAGAAAAGATGGCGGCCCGGGAGGAATACTCGGATATAGAAGAGACGAGGACGTCGACGGCCCGCCTCTTCCTCTACTCGACCCTCTATCTGGAGCCCGCCCATGCCTCCATGCTCGCGGAGTGGCTCGACGTGGGCCAGTCCAACAATCCCTGAAAGCACGCATTGACCGGCGGGGCCCGAAGCAGTCAGCCGCAGATCAGGCCCTCCTCCGTGCTACTTCCGGCCTGATGCAGCGCTGCCCCCAAAGCCGCGGCCACCCCACGCACCGGGGTTAAACGGCGGCTGCGAGTCGGGATTTGGTGCCTGACCCGCCGGCCCTTCCACATTTGTGGGAGGCGGCAGATTCCCCTGCCCTGCTGCGGCTTGCCCCTCGCTTGCCGGTCCGGCTGACAAGGGCGCCGGCATCGGAGGTGGAGGTACCGGAGCCGGGGCGGACTCGGTGGCCGGAGAAGACGGCACCGGCGCTGTCTGACCGAATGAAGGCGGTTCCGGCACTCCCGAAGGGGCCGGCGCGATCGGGGGCGAAGGTTGGAGAGTCGCGGATCGAGGTTGCGCCGTCTTGGCCGGCGAGGAAGGCAGGCCTGCGGCGGGAGGCGGCACCGTTGCCTTGGCTTTCTCGACCTTCCCCAGAACGACCAGTATTGATTTGGCATTACCTTCCGGCCGGATGAGCACGTAATTGTAATTGGCCATTATTTCCTGCAGTGCCTCCCGGAGCGTGAGCTGCGAGAAATGGAGGGTGAGCCTCTCGTTCTCAGCGAAGCTCCCCTTTACCTCTAAGGGCACGTTCCGCGAGAGCGCTGCCAGTGCCTGTCCGAGAGGCACGTCGACTATATTGGCCGTTATCCGGCCCTCTTTTGTCACGCTGAAGATATCCTGTGCGGCGGCGACGGCACAGCCGAGCAGGCCTAGGCAGATCACGGTGAGGACGAGCGGCCCATAGGGGCGCTTGCGGCGCCAAAGCCCGCACTGCCATCCCTTTTTTGAGAAGAGCGTCATTCCACTCCGACTACCATAATCCTAACCTGCAACGCTCATGAGTGCAAGGCCCGCCTCCTCACCCTACATACAGTGTCACGCCACGCTTGCAATGTCTGATCGGGATCAGGTAAATCTCGCCAGGGTTGAACGCCGGATAAACCGCCTTGTGATCAGAAGCTCCCATGGTCTCCATGACGCTAAGGCAGCTCATCAAAGAGACTCGCACGGCTACCCGGGGCAAAAGGGACGTCTGGAGCGTCACGGTTATGAGTATGAACGGCGTGGCGTCTATGCCGTATTATGGCGAGCGAACCGCTTGTGGGTCGAAGGCTCATCAAGGCAACCGAACGGAAGGCCAAGTCCGACCGGGCCGAATTTATCGGGGATCTCGCAGGACACGGTAAAAAGGCCGGAAGATTATCTTTGTAGCGCTTTTATTATTGATTTAACAGCCTGTCCAGGACCAGCAGAAGCTGTCCTTTGAGCACGGGCTTGATGAGGGTTGCCCGTACACCGCTTGCACGGATCTGATCGAGGGTAATCAGGCCGCCATGGCCGGTGAGAAGGATGACAGGGATCTGGTTCTTTATCTGGAGGAGTTGTCCGGCCAGCTCAGTCCCTCTCAAGGCCGGCATGATCTCATCCACGATTGCCGCGTCGAACCTCTCCGGGGTCCTTGCAAAAAGATTGAGGGCATTGCGCGGATCATTGCAGATGACCGACAAGTATCCTAAATGCCTCAGCATTTCCCCGAGCATGTCGGCGACCGCTCTATTATCGTCAACAACGAGAACCCGATGTCTCCAACGCCCTTTCGTCACTGCCTTATTGTAAGACCCCGGGCACGCGGACGCAATACCGCCCTTTCACAAGGCCTGCCGGGCTTCACCCGATCTCAGATTCTTTATCAGATTCCTCGATATCTTCGCCTGTATTTGCCGGATGCTTTCCCTCGATGTGTTGAAACGTTTACCGATCTCCCTCAAGGTCAACGGGTCCTCGGCCAGGATACGATTGTCGAGGATAAAAGATTCCTTCTCGTTGAGCAATTCCTTGAAATCGCCTAGTCTCCTGTGCAGCGTCTCCCTGCTGTCTTTATCGATAACGGTCTCCTCGATGTCTTCACCGCTTCCCAGGGTATCCATAAACGGTTCCCCGTCTTCGTGCTGCGGGGCTTCCAAAGAAATGTCTCCGTTATGCAGCCTCATCTGCATATCCTCGATCTCCGCGGCGCTCACCTCAAAGTTGTCGGCGAGGAGGTCGGCGGAGGGGATGATGCCGGATCTTTCAAGCTTCTCCTTCTCCCTGTTCAGACGAAAAAAAAGCTTCCTCTGGCTGTCCTTAGTGCCGATCTTCACCATGCTCCAGGTATCCATCAGGTGTTTCAGCATATAGGCGCGTATCCAGAAGGATGCGTAGGTTGAGAACCTCGTCCCCCTGTCGGGATCGTATTTCCTGACGGCACGCACGAGCCCCATATTTCCTTCCTGGATGAGGTCGAGGATATTGAGATGGCTATGGTACTCAAGGGCTATCTTGACCACAAGCCTGAGGTTCGCGAGGACCAGTTTCTGCTCGGCCTCCCTGTCACCGCCCACGCGCACCCGGAGAGCCGTTTCCCGCTCTTCTTCCCTTGTCATGAGGGGGTAATTCGATATCTCATGAAGATACGTCCTGAAGGGGTCGTGAGCTTCCGACGCCTCCGACGCGGGCGAAAGCGGGGTTGAATCGATTGCGTGAGCGGGTCTCATGAGCTACCTCCTTGGGTTGTGACAACAGGATTGCGAACGGCATTCCTTGAAGATCGGTAGGTACAAGAAGCATGCCGTATCCGGGTCTCGCGGTCCGGTTCCGGTAAAACCCATATTTGGCGCGCTTTTTCATCTCACGGTCGGGATCCGGAAATGCTTTTTGAGGCGCGTCTCGTCCGTGAATACAGGAATATGTCCTTAAAGCAGGACTGGACGCAAAGGAGCTTGGCAGCTTCCGATAGTTGATGGTGCCGAAGGCGGGAACGAGCACCACAGCCTCCACGGAAACGCCCCGTGATCCGTCCGCGTCGTCTCCGCCGATGGTGCTGCGCCTCATAGTGCACTTGTAGGTAGGTGTTCTCGATAACCGAGATGCTCGCCTGATCCTTCCTCAAGTCCGCACCCTGGCCAAGTCGGCTGGTATGCAACCTTTCAAGTCGTAAGTAGTAACAAGACGGAAGAAATAAGAAAGGCAGGGCCATTTGCTGACCCTGCCTTTGACGACGCCGATGCCATTCAGCCTACATCTTGAACCGTTTCCTCATGCCGACAAGACCCGGGAGACCTGAGCGAGCAAGAGCGCTGAAGGCGGGACAGGAATAGCGGAATGCTGGAGCGTGCGGGCATCCTTTGAGAGCATCACGAGTTTGTAGAATAAACGATACCGTGTTCTCCATCTACCGAGACCGTATCACCCTCACGGACACGCTTCATTAACCCCTTCACGCCGACAACAGCCGGGATGTCGTGCTCTCTTGCGTAAAAAAGCGCGCTTGCGCCTATGCTCCCCACTTCGGTGGCCAACCCGGCAAGCAAAGGGACAAACGGAATCAGATCGACGGACGCTGTTTCGCATACCGCGACGGCGCCTTTTTCTATCCTGTAGAGGTCTTTAAGGCTTCTCACGATTATGCACCGGCCGCGAGCCATCCCTGTCGATGCGGCAACCCCTCTCAACTGGTAATAACCAGCCCTTTTTCCCCTTAACGAGGTTCCAGTTGTGGCAGTTTGTTCAAGGTTTGATAGTTGCATTTTCTAATCCCTCCTTTATGTTTATTCCTTATGTTGTATACATAAACTGTATACATATTATGGTACTGACCCACTGATAAAGCAAGACAAAAATTCTGAACTATAATTAAGATTTAATTAATAATAGGAAGGTATAACACATAACGATGATTTTGAATATAAAATCTGTAGCGCGTGAAAAGGTGATTTCTTGCACCTCTCAGACGGCACCCTTAAAAAGGCCTTTGTCAAGAGAACAAACTCCCCCCTGCACCTCACTTGCCTGAGAAGCCCGTGTGAGTGGAGTAGGTGAAGGCTTCACCCATGTCTTCCTTGTAAAGAGGTATTCTTATAATGTCCTTTCATTACGAGAATATTTGTGGTAATCGATAAGACCGTTATCGGGGGGTGCTCGGGGCACAAAGCAATTGGATGCGCGTCGGCAGTCCGCCGGTATGGGGACATGTATAAGGAGGGCCGGAGATGACTCGCTACGATATCGTATTTATCGGTCAGGTGGGTTTTGGTACAATTGTTCCTTTCGAGGGGTCCTCTTTCATCGAGCGGTGCACCCCGGTGCTCTTTGCTCCAATAGCAGCCTCCTGTCTGGGAAAAAGAATTGCGGTGGTGACGAGAATTTCCGAGAGCGAAGGATACCTCCTCGAATCACTGAGGGCTGCCGGTGTCGATCTTTTCGTGCGGCCCGGAGAGGCCAGGCAATACCGTGTCGTTTTCCCGACCGAAAATGTCGATCAGAGACAGGGCTTTGTCATAAAGAGCGGAGGACAATTTGCTATTGGCGACATGCCACCCCTTGAACCGTGCCTGGTCCACGTTTGCTGTTTTGGCTTCCGCGAGCTTCACCTCGACTTGATGAGAGCGCTGAAGGCGCGCGGATTCCGTTTGTCGGTGGATATGCAGAACTTCGTGCTCCAGGCGGACGATAAGACGGGGGTCGTCCGGCATAAAGACGTTCCGGAGAAAAAAGAAATCCTGGGCATGGCCGATTTCGTAAAGCTTGATGCCATGGAGGCGCAGACCTTGACGGGTGCAGGCGTTTTGCAGGACCAGGCGGACATGCTGGAAGAGTGGGGATGTGCGGAGGCCATAATAACTTGCTCGGAAGGTGCGCTGGCCCGCAGCAAGGGGAAAACTGCGTTCGTGAAATTTACCAACAGGAGCACGCGGGGCAGGATGGGCCGCGGCGACACTGTCATGGGATCGTACCTGGCATGCAGGCTGGACCATTCCGTCGAAGAGTCGCTCCGGTTCGCTGTGGCCCTCACATCGATCAAGATGGAATCCCCCGGTCCGTTCAGGGGATCCGTGGATGATGTTATTGAAAGAATGAACAACACGTTTTGCAACTGACCATCGCCGGCGGCGCAGACGCCCATGCACGGATAATTTGAGATAAGGGGGAAAGGAGATCATCACGGCAATTGTTCAGTTCAGATTTCCGAAACCGATGTCCCGGGATGAGGCACAAGAATTGTTTTTGAGCGGAGCGCCGAGATATAGGGTTGTTCCGGGGCTCATCCGCAGGTATTATCTGCTCTCGCCCGATGGGGGGACATCGGGAGCGGTGTACCTCTGATAGTGCTAAACGTCTCACGGCGGGGTGGGACGTGGACTATCTTGGCAAGATGCTTGAAGGTTCCGTCCAATGAGGGGGCATAGTCCGAATGCGGTTGTCCTGTTGCGGAGACCTTGTTTATTTGTCGGGCAAATGATACTATTCACACGGACTGGTATTGATGGTGAGTGATATCCCCTACCCAAAACTTAAAGTATTTTACCACGTGGCGCGTTGCGGTGGTTACAGCCGAGCGGCCGCTGTGCTTTGCATCACAAAGGGCGCGGTCAGCATGCAGGTGAACGATCTTGAACAACGCCTGGGAAGGCAGCTGTTTGATAGATCGAATAGGAAGACCGTTTTGACCCCGCACGGGGTAAATCTGTTTGATCTCGTAGCTCCTATTGTGGAACGGTGCGAGAGCATAGGACTTGAATTTGAAAAAATAGCCGGAAAGATAAAAGGGGAGGTTAAAATTGCCTCATGGACAGGGTTATTGCTCCATGTCCTCCCGAAGTATGTAACGAATTTCAGAGAAACATATCCCGAGTGCGATATAGTCCTTATCAATACGACCGGCAAAGAAATACGGTCTCTGCTGCTGGCAGGAGATGTAGATTTCAGCATCGGGTCAATGGCTACCGTGTCTCCCGAAATCATAGGCAAGGAATTATGGCGGTTCCATAGATACTGCATAGCACCCTTGGGGCATCCTCTTTCGAAACGGAAAAAAGTCACCTTCGAAGATTTGGCAAAGTACCCCATCGTAATGGCCGACCGGGAAGGAACAGGGGGAATCTACCTGGAAAGAATGTTGCGTGCCTGCAACCCCAACCTTAGAGTGACCATGGAAGCCGCCAGTTGGGAAGTAGTCATGAAATACGTGGAAATGGGGATGGGTGTCTCTATGGCGCCGGCGATAGTGTTTCAGCCTAAAGATAAGAAACGAATGTTTTTCTGCGACATGACTGTCTCCGATGAAAGGGTGGGATATTCCAGACACGGAATCCTTATCAAGAAGGGCAAGTATCTTTCCCCTGCCGCAGAAGAATTCATCCGGTCTTTGTCGTCTAACGTAAATACTGCGGAGGAATTCCTTTTTTGAGTCGGTCATTGTTTTTCCTTCGGTCCCCTTAGTATTGTTTTCAGTTCCCGAAAATCCGATATTACAAAATCGGCCTCGGCAAAAAGGCCCGTAATCCGTACAGCCGACGTATTGGATCGTCTTGGGCCCCCTTGCCTTAGCCGCAATGATATCCGTCCAGGGTTTATCGCCGATCATGGCGCAACCATCCGTTTTGATGGCCCTTTTGTGCAGATCTGCTGCAAGGGCGTCGTATAATGTGCCTTCCTCTTTTGTTTTGCCCCTGTAACGGGGATCCACCGATTTGTCACGCAGATCGATCCGTCCCAAGGGGGTGAATCGTTCTTCAAAATATTTGAAAAAAGAGCCTGCTCTTTGCCAGAAACCCGGTCACCATATCCGTGCCTATGGGTCCTCGTCTTCTTTAGCTCCGCGACGATGCAGAGTCAATCATCCATCTTAGTCTCCGAGAAGTTTATTTTGGCAAACATTTATAGTTCATATTTACTAAACTATAAGTTAATTTTTTCTCGCTTGTAATAAACTATAATTTTATTTTATCCTTATAGTCAAGACTTCAAAAGATGGAATAAACCATTGAGAGGACACGGAAGTTTCAAAGTGAGCCCCTTTGGAGTGACCGTTTGGGTGCCGTTGCCAATCGAGGGATTTTCGGGATCCACAAGATGGTTCAAGGGGAGGTCTTGATGGCAACGCGCAAACACGAGGTAGTAGCGATAGGTGGAGACCTGAACGGTCCGGCAAACAAGTCATGAATTCATAACAACCAAATATTGTCTTGCAATGGGCGTAATGGAAAACAATAAGGGACGGGATATATGAGCTTGAGTGCTCTTATGAATTCATAAGAAAGATTGTGTTGCAAAGGTTGTGTATTGAAACAATAATGGGACGACATAGAAGCTTGAGTGCTCTTTCTCGTGCGCAAAACAAAGTGGAGGTTACCACGGCATGAATAAAATCGAATTTGTCGATCAGACCATACGGGATGCGCAGCAGAGCCTCTGGGGTTTCACGATGAGGACGGACCATATGACACCCGTCGCGGAGATGATGGATAAAGTCGGGTACAGAGCAATCGCGACCGTGGGCAGCCAGGCGTTTACCGTGCAGGTGCGCACGCTCAACGAAGATCCCTGGGAGAGGATACGGGTACTTTCCAACCTCATAACAAGAACACCTCTCCGCGGATCCTACCAGATCGGAAGCCTTTCTTCCTTTGATCTGAGCACCCCGCGCGATATCATCACCCTGTGGATAAAGCGGTCGGTTGCCAACGGGCTAAAAAGCTTCTGGATCTGCGATTACCAGACCGATATGGAGAAATTCGTGTACTTCGCGCGCCTGGCAAAGAACGAGGGGGCCGAGGTCGTGCCTGCCCTGATGTATACGTCCAGCCCTGCCCACGACAAAGAGCACTGGGCGCGGAAGACCCGCCTCTTAGCAGAGGCGAAGGCGTGTGTGGACCGGATCATGATAGAGGATGCCTCAGGCGTCATCACCCCGGAAGCTACCCGGGAGCTGGTTGCCACGGTTCAGAAGAACTGCGACGGACTTCCCCTGGAATTCCATTCCCACTGCAATGCCGGGCTTGCCCCTTTATGCTATCTCGAGGCTATCAAGGCAGGAGTCACAACCGTGCATACGGCAGTGGCGCCGCTTGCCAACGGCACCTCGCTGCCGTCCACGGAAAACATCCTAAGAAATGCCCGCCGTCTGGGTTTCTCCTCGGACTTGGATGAGGATGCCCTCGCGGCCGTGTCGACCCATTTCAGAAAAATTGCCGAACAAGAGGGGCTCCCTATGGGAGTGCCCATGGAATACGACCTCTTTCATTTCGACCATCAGGTGCCCGGCGGTATGATGACAAACCTGAAACGGCAGCTCGCGGAAGTGGGGATGGGACACCGGTTGGACGAGATCCTGGAGGAGGTCGTGCTGGTCCGCAGGGAGTTCGGCTATCCCGTGATGGCGACCCCTTATTCACAGATCGTGGGAGCCCAGGCCGTGGAGAACGTGGTCTCCGGCGAGCGGTACGGACGGGTAACCGATGAGGCCGTGAAGTACGTCCTGGGTTACTATGGGGAGCCGGCCGCGCCTCTGGACCGGAACGTCGTGGACCGGATAATGGGCTTGCCTCAGACAGGGAAATTGCGGAACTGGAAGCCGGAGGGATACGATAAGTCCGTTGAAGAGCTGCGCCGGGAGATCGGGCCGGAGCTCTCGGACGACGAGCTCCTGCTCAGGGTCCTTCTCCCGGGAAGCCGCGTGAAGCCGGGTGAGCCCCGGAAGACGGCAACCCGGCCCGTCAAGGTGGCGTCCAACACCGCCCGTGCCGACCTCCCCACGGAATTCAGCGTGGATGTCGATGGAGAAGTATTCAGCGTGAAAATATCACCCGTCTGGGACGGGGCTGAAAAGAGCGTGGAGGCAGAAAAACCGGCGGGTCCGAAGAAGCCGAAGGAATTGCCCCCCGGCGCCGTCCTCTGCGGGATGGCGGGGCTCGTGCTTTCCTTTGAGGTGAAGGTGGGCGATAGGGTCAACGGGGGCGACCTGGTGGCAATGGTCGAAGCAATGAAAATGCGGAGACATATCAACTGCCCCCATGGCGGAGTGGTAAGGGAGATCTGCGCGAGTGAAGGCGAGATCGTCCAACCTGACGATCTGTTGATGGTGGTGGCATAACATGGTCAAGAAGATCCTCGTAGCCAACCGCGGTGAGATAGCCGTCCGCATCATGCGTGCCTGCCGGGACATGGGTATTCCTTCCGTTGCCGTATACTCCGAGGCGGACAAGGAGGCGCTCTTTGCCAGGTACGCTGATGAGGCGTATTTCATCGGCCCGGCGCCGGCGACCCAGAGCTATCTCAACATGCAAAAAGTGATCGGCGCGGCAAAGGAGAGCGGCGCCGATGCCATCCATCCGGGTTACGGCTTCCTTGCGGAGAACCCGAAATTCGCCTCCGTCTGCGAGCAAGAGGGAATTAAATTCATCGGACCGTCGAGCAGAGTCCTGGCCCTCCTGGGCGACAAGGTAGCGGCACGGCGCGAGATGATAAGAGCAGGGGTGCCTGTGGTCCCGGGGACCGATGAATGTGTGACGGAATTCGGGCAGGCAAGGGGCATTGCCAGACAGACCGGATATCCGGTGATCATCAAGCCCTCCGGCGGCGGAGGGGGAATCGGCATGACCATCGTGTGGAGTGAAGGGGAACTGGAAAAGGCCCTTGAATCCACCCAGGCCATTGCCGCGACCACCTTCGGCATAGCCGATGTCTACATTGAGAAATACCTTACCAATCCCCGCCATATAGAGTTCCAGCTCCTGGGAGACTCTCACGGGAATGCCATCCACTTAGGGGAGCGGGAATGCTCCATCCAGAGGCGACATCAGAAATTGATCGAGGAGTCCCCCTCCCCTGCCGTCACTCCGAAACTCCGCAAGGAGATGGGAGAGAAGGCCGCGAACGCCGCCCGACTGGTCGGTTATGAAGGGGCAGGGACGATGGAGTTCCTCTTCTCTGAAGGGAAGTTGTATTTCATGGAGGTGAACGCCCGGGTGCAGGTCGAGCACCCGGTGACGGAGATGGTAACGGGGGTGGATATAGTGAAAGAGGGGATACGAATCGCCTCGGGATTGCCCTTAAGTCTCACACAGAAGGACGTGAAGGTGCACGGGAGCGCCATCGAATGTCGTATCAATGCGGAAGATCCTTTCAACGACTTCGTCCCCACGCCCGGAAAGATCACGAGCTACCATTCCCCGGGCGGGCCCGGAATCAGAGTGGACAGCGGAGTTTACTCTTCCTATACCATTCCTCCTTTCTATGATCCCATGATTTCCAAGCTCATTGCCTGGGGGAGGGACCGCCGAGAAGCCATTGCCCGGATGCGGCGCGCCCTCTATGAATATATCATTGGGGGGATCAAGAACAATATGCCGTTCCATAAAGCGGTCATGGAAAACCCGCGCTTT
>Ga0326727_10019675_pt1 | contig 13516 bp, 6 predicted proteins | sample MB2enrmetagenome_FD_207643 | JGI IMG/M metagenome (GOLD analysis project Ga0326727, IMG submission 207643) | Lab enriched peat soil microbial communities from McLean, Ithaca, NY, United States - MB29MY | ecosystem: Environmental > Terrestrial > Soil > Wetlands > Peat | place: USA: New York... | reverse complement strand
GTTTAGCGATCTTGCTCCAGACTCCGGGCTGTTGATATTGGCGGATACCCAAACCCACCAGCGCTACCTGCTCGTTGGGTGTGAGGTCGCTAAAATCTTCCTGGGCGCTCTGGGGAAAAGCATCGATGGGCAAGAGGCGTTTCTTGTCCCAGGTATCGTGGTTCCACCCGAGGACTTCCAGACGCGCGTGCTCATCTGACTTGAGGTCATTCCATTGCGTTTTGGCGCTTAACAACTCATCCACGCTGCGCCGCTCGAAAAAGCCCGGCACTTCGCTGAAGAACGAGATGAGCGTGTCCTGGCGCACTCCCTGGAAGCCGAGTCCGATATAGATTTCACCCTTGCCCTTGGCCTTTTCTCCGAAAAGCTTGTCGAGTCCGAACTTGTACCCTCCGCCGAACTCCCCGGTTTCAGGGTTGATTTCGGATGAGGCTCCGCTGGCGAGAGTAATCTTGCGGGTGCCGTCATTGGCTACTTCGATCTTGACAACCTTGAGATCGATGCTGACGGTGGTTTTTTTCTTCCCGCTGATCACGTTGACCTCTTGTTTCAGGCCAACCGTGGAACTGCCACCCATGGGAATGCTCTTGGCGGCATTTTCCGTGAGACCGGAGGTTAGGGAGCCTTGCACAACCGGCCCCTTGGTCAATATGCCGTCGCTGCCGACGTCGAGGTTATCTTCCACGGCGATTTCACTGATGTAAGGGACGAGGTTTGTGAATGCGTTTTTCTGCTCGAAGGGCTTTAATTTGACTTTGACGCGCAGGAATAAGGCACCTTCGGCGTGCTGATTAGCGAGTTTGTCCAGTTTGGCGGCGATGGCTTCCCAAGCCCGCAGGCTGGAGGCGTGATTGGCGCTGGCGATGTCGCCTGCCTGGGAATCGGAGGCGCCGGCGGGGATGGGAAAGATGTAAGGATTGGCCGGGGGCCCGAGTTTGCGGATGTCGTCCTCGGACTTTGCCGCGTTTACCTGGTCGATGTATTTTTCGAGCACTCCGAATGTGTAGATGGTGGAGACAAAACTGGCGACGGCGACATTGCGGTGGTGGATGTGAGCGTTAACTCCCGAATCCGCCCCGTAATTCTCGAGGACCCCCACGCCGCCGACCGTGGCGACAGTAACCAACTGACCCGGGTCCGGCATGCGGTAGAGGATTTCGACTTTGGGAAACTGGCCTTCCCTTAGGGCTTCGAAATCAGCTCTCTGGCTTTCAGCTACGATCTCCGATAAAGGCGCCAGTCCGTTTTCATCGGTCGGCAATTCTTCCTTCGTCGAGGCGCCAAAACTTTCTGAGGCCATATCGACGAAGGCGAGGGAGTTGGTTTCTTCGAAAACGGTGTACGCGCCGAGACGCATGGCCGGAGTCGCGCAGAGGTCATAGGGTCCGCCGAGTGAGCTGCCGTCGGAAGAATAGGTCTGGATGGTTTTATCCTTCAGAACCTGCACGAAGTAGCCGCGTCCTTTTGCCGAAGGGTGGTAGTCGGAAAGCCAGGTGGAGAGCTCCGAAAAGAAGGCGTCCATGTTGACTGTGTTGTCCGACCGATTCAGCCCGGCAACCAGGGTCAGGTTATCTACGGCCACTCCGTAAGAGCGCACCGCAGGTGTCTGCTGTTCATCCTCGTTGGGTTCTTCGGTGTTGGGATCGGCGGTAGCTACCCGTCCGGTTACGGTGTCGCTTCCTCCATCGGGGCGGGAATGCAGTTGGTCTAGCTGCTGCATTTGTTCGCGCTGCTCGGGCGTGGCATTATGCACCACGACCAACATGGTGACGGTGAAAGCGGCAAAATCGGTATGGAGTACGGCGTCGGTTTCCTGGCCGTTCAAGAGGTAGTGGACTTGGGTGGTGCCGTCTTTGAGGGTGACCTTGAGTTCACCTTGCGGGACATTGAGTTCGCGGCGGTAGCCGGTGGAGTCGGTGCGGGTTTGTCGCTTGCTGCCATCCGGAAGGAAGAGGATGAGGTCGAAGTTGGGCACGCGATGGCCGAATTCGTCCACCGACTCCAGGTCGATCCAAACGTTCTTCCGCGCTTTTTCGCAGGGGGAATCGTCCGTCAGGCGCTGATAGAAGCGGCAGGCGAAGGTGTCGGCAGTGGATTCGAAGAGGCGGCGATCATTTTGCAATTGGGTGAAGCGCCGGTTGTCGCCATCGGACCAGAATCGTTTGACGCAGCCGCTATAGGGTTCCTTGGCGCGAGGGCAGGGCCACTTGGAGGCGGTGATGGTTGTGCCCGGGCGGAAGAGCAGCACCATCACGCGGCGATTGGGGGCATTTTCCTCGTCGCGTTGGGTGTGATCGGAAGTCTGAGCGTACTGGTCGGTTTCCTGTTTGGAGAAAATGAGGACCGGGTTGAAGCGGCTGCATCCCTGGTAATCGCCTTTGCCGTCGGGGTCCGTGCCGGCCAGAAAATCCTGTTGTTTGTCGAGGACAAAATCTTTGCCGCAGACAGCGTCCATGTAGGCCTGAATGAGGCTGGTCATATCGCCGTCGTCTGAAAGGCCGGTGAAATCGAGCATGCTCTGCTTGGCTCCGGCGGCATTCCAGTCGTCACCGACGGCGGGGGAGGAATAGAGCGTATTCCACATGGACGTGTCGCGGGTCAACATGCCGTACACAGCCATGGCGCGGCGTCCGGTGAGAGTCTTGTTGAGCGTATCGTCGCCTACGGGATCGGCGTGGCCAAAGACGGAGAGCGGCGGATAGACGTCGACGGGATCGGCTCCCGCACTGGGCGCTATGGACTTTTTGTGCTGATCGCGCAGGTTTTTGAGGCGGGTGATTTCGTCCGCGACTTCGGGACGCACGAAGGATGAATCGAAGGCAAAGCGGACGTCATCCACGCGCCAGCAGGCGACGGGAGTGACTTCGAGAGAGAAGAAATTGTTGTCGCTGGTGGTAGTGGGAGCGGCCAGCACGGGCTGGGTTACATCCTCCGGATGGCTTCCGGCTACACCTCCGCCAGAAGACCGTGCGGCGCCGGGGGGCAGAGGCGGGTTTGCGGTCTGATCCGGGGCAGTGTTATCAGCAGCCATGAACGTCCTTTAGTTTTGCCTGGGTTTGAGGTCCGCAGTCACCATCGACGGTCAGACCGTTATCGCATTGAAATTCTTCAACGGCGGAGACGAATTCGGGGTCGTCCACCTGATCCAGATCTTGGCGGTAGTAGCCGAGATTGGATAATCTGGCGACCTGGCCGGAGAGCTTATCGACGGGATCAAGGTTGCCGATCTTGATAGTAATGTCGAAGTCGTTGGGCAGACTCTGGTCTTTGACGGTGATTTGTTGATGGACCGTCAGCTTTGCGTCCTGGGCGGTCTTGGGGATGGTCTGTTCCACGATCCCGTTGGCATCCGAGGTGACCTTAACGAGGTTGCCGCCGACATACAGGTCGCAAGGCGTGTTGGCAATCGGCGGAGCGTAGAACCTGGCCAATTTGAGGCGCAGTTTGAGAGGCGAAGCAGTGCTTTTGAAGGTGTGCTGCTGGTCCACCGGCTTGGAGTAGTCCTTGGTTTGTTTGTCGGGGATGTACAACTGATCGCCGGGATACAGGACGTTGGGGTTTTGGCGCTGTGTCTTGAGATCGGCGTTATTGGGATCGTTCCAGATGGTGTTGTAGTCGGAGAAGCCGTTCTGAGCGGCAATTTTGGAGAGGTAATCTCCCTGTTTGACTGTGTAGTAACCGGCCATTTCTACGCCTCAGACCAAGAATCTTTATCGAGATTGGGAAAGGTCACCTGGCAATTGCCTGCATCGATGTTGGAGACGCGGGCGTGTCCTTTTTCGTCGAGGGTTCCGTCGGCCACGGTGGTGCCGTCGGGGAGGGTAATTTTGTAGGCCTCGCCCGGCACGGGGTTGCCATCCTGGTCGTTGAGCTGAATCTCGATCCAGTGGGTCTTGTCCGCGTTCGCCGGTGCATTCGGGTCGTGCGTGGGCGCGTCGGAGGCAGCGGAAGTGGGACCCGCCGCAGCGGAACTGGAACCGGCCGCAGCGGAACTGGAGCCAGCGATAGCACTGACGTTCGATGCGCTGGTGGTGGCCAGGGTACCGGGACTTGCCGAGACCGAACTCGTTTGTCCGGCGCTGGCAGTTGCGGCGACATCCGGATCGGTGGGTGATAGCGGGGATACGGCATTGCCGGGTGAGCCGTTGAGCGGCGAACCTCCGCTATTGATGTTGACCATGGTGCCGAAGATGGTCACACCCGTAGCATCGATGGTAATGAAGTTGCCACCGACGACGAGGGTCATGCCGGTCAACGCCTCAATGACCACTTGCATGCCCTTGATGTAAAGGTTCTGGGTGACCTGGGTGGTCTGGTTGCCCTGGAAGGCTTCGATGACATCGCCCTGGACAGTGAGCGAATGGGATCCGGTGATACTGATGGCTTCCTTGCCGGATACGGTCAGGTGGTGGTCGCGGCCGATTTTTTCGATGTGATCGCGGGCGATGTCGCCGTGGTCGTCGCGGCCAATCTGGTCCTTGCGGTCGCGGGTCACGTAGAGGTTGCGATCTTCGCCGACCCATTCACGGACGTCGTTCTGGATGCGGATGTCCTGGTCCTTTTGGCCGAAGATGAAGACCTGCTCGGAGCCGGCTTTATCTTCCAGGCGGATTTCGTTGAACCCTCCACCGCCTTGGGAGCTCATGGATTTGATTGTGCTTTTGGTCTGCTCGTCCGGCAGCGGGTAGGGAACGGTTTGATCGGCGTTGTAAACGCGGCCGGTGATGATGGGACGGTCCGGGTCCCCTTCGAGGAAGTCGACTATGACTTCCTGGCCGATGCGGGGAGTGAAGATTGCTCCCCAGCCTTTGCCGGCCCAAATTTGAGCGACTCGGATCCAACAGGAGCTGTTTTCGTCCATATTGCCGGCGCGGTCCCAGAAAAACTGGACTTTGACGCGTCCGTATTGGTCGACCCAGATTTCTTCGCCGGATTTTCCGACCACGACGGCGGTCTGAGCGCCTTGGATGAAGGGACGCCGGGAAGTGCGAGGTGGGTGATATGGCGTGCTTTGCGGGATGACTTCTATGGTGTTGCGGTAGTCGAAAGCCTGCTGGCGTTCGTGCGAGATGTAGCTGTTACTGGCGGCTTTGTGGTGGACGGCGAGGATGGAATAGGCCTGGTTGGCATCCTCCTTCCAGTAGCCGGTTAGCGTGAATTGGTAGCCCGGGCAGAGGGCGCGGCAATTGGTTTCCGCGCTGACCGTGAGGAGCTTGACTTCCTGCTCTTCGAGGCGCACGCGGGCATAGCGGCTGCCGTCGTCCTTGGTGGTGTAGTTGCCGGGATACTCGTAGAATTCGCCGGGACGGGGGCTGGCATCCAAGTTGGCGTCGAGGGATGTTTTCGGTTTGGTGAAATCGTAGTCGTTCTCGGTGACCTTACCGACTCGAATATACTTGGCGCGGCGGAGAGAAAGGAGGACATCTTCGTCGTGCCAGAGACCGGGAACGGTGTCATAGGCCAGTGTGGATTGTCCGGGACAGGCGACGGAGGCGGTGGGCTGATCGGCCAGCACCAGCGTGTGCTTGTCGTTATCGTGTTCGAAGAAGTAGAAAATGCCTTCGTCTTCGAGCAGGCGGGAGATAAAGTTGAAGTCGGTTTCGCGGTACTGCACGCAGTATTCGCGCGTCGGATAAGTTCCGGTGGTACGGCTGGTGTAATCGGTGAAGCCGCGATCTTTGAAGACTTTTTGGACGATATCCGGCACAGCCATGTTCTGAAAGATACGGCAGTCGGTGAAGAGGGTGAGAAGCCACGTCCAGGGAACCATGGTGGCGCGGTACAGAGTAGCGCCTTCGGAGCGTGTTTCCACCTCTTCGATGTGGTTGATTATGCCGTGGAAGTTGCGGTCGGAATCGTCGTGGAGGGTGATGGATACGACCACCGGCTGATTCAGCAGGCTATCCATGCTGAACGACGGATCCTCCGTCAGCAGGCCGAGTTCAAACCGGAAGAGGCCGGAAACGCGCTCATCACCTTCGAAGCTCTCGAGGAAGAGGGCGTCTTCCCCGAGGCTGGTGTTTACGCGAATGTGCCGGCCTGCCTGAGTGAGTGACATTTAGCGATAGGCGAAAGTACCATCTTCAGCGATGGTGACATGTATGGCGTCGGGTTTTAGGCCTTCGGCGATTTTGCCCAGCAGTTGTTTGGAGATATCGGGCAACAGGCTATTGGTCAGGATGTTATCGACGTTGCGGGCGCCGCTTTCGACTTCGGTGCAGCGCGCGGCAACGGCGTTGATCAGGGCGTCGTCGTAGGTGAGGGTGACGCGATGGGTTTCGAGCAGGCGTTTCTGGATTTTGCCCAGTTTGAGTTGGATGATTTTCTTGAGCGCTTCATCGCGGATGGGGAAAAACGGGATGATAACCATGCGTCCCAGAAATGCCGGCTTGAAGGTTTTGTCAAGCTCGGGTTTGAGGGCCTTGACCAGGCCTTCCGGCCCCGGCATGGTTTCGGGATCGGCGCAGAGGCGCATCAGCGTGTCGGTTCCGGCGTTCGAGGTGAGGATGATGATGCAGTTGCGGAAGATGATTTCGCGGCCCTCGCCGTCTTCCATGCGGCCTTTATCGAAGACCTGGAAGAAAAGCTCGAGAACGTCGGGGTGGGCCTTTTCAATTTCGTCGAGCAGCACGACGGAATAAGGGCGCCGGCGTACCGCTTCGGTTAAGACACCGCCTTCTCCGTAGCCCACGTAGCCCGGAGGCGAGCCTTTGAGCGTGGAGACCGTGTGGGCTTCCTGGAACTCGGACATATTAATCGTGATAACGTTCTGCTCGCCGCCATAGAGGAGATCGGAGAGTGCGAGAGCGGTTTCGGTTTTTCCGACGCCGCTCGGGCCAACCAGGAGAAAGACTCCGACGGGTTTATCGGGATCGTCCATACGGGCACGTGAGGTGCGGATGCGCTGGCTGATGCCACCGAGCGCGTGATCCTGACCGATGACGCGGGCACCCAAGTGTTTCTCGAGCGATAGGACGGTCGTGATTTCGTCTTTGAGCATCTTGCCGACGGGGATGCCGGTCCATCCGGAAATGACTTCACCGACGATCTGAGCGTCGACAGTAACGCCGATGAGTGGGGATTCTCCCTGGAGCTGTTCGAGTTCCTGGACCAGGGTGCCGAGGGTGGTACGCAAGGTGGTGACGTCGGGGGCGGGAGCGGCTTCGCCCACTGGAGGCGTCGCTGGGGCGGGCGCCGCGCCCGCAGCGGCAGCTACCGCCTGGGGTGGAGCAGCGGCGGCTTCGATCTGGTTGCGCAGATCCCGGATCTTGTTTACCAGATCTTTTTCTTTCTCCCAGCGCTCCTTGAGGGCCGCTAATTTGGCTTCGGTTTTGATCCTCTGTTCTTCGAGCAGGGTGAGGCGTTCGCTGTGATCGGCGCCTAACGCAACTTCGCGGCTGAGGACACGGGTTTGCACGGCGATATCGTCAAGGGTGCGGGTAGCGTCTTCGACAGCCGGCGGAATGGTGTTCTGGCCTAACGCCAGGCGGGCGCAGGCGGTGTCGAGAACGCTGACAGCTTTATCGGGGAGTTGGCGGTCCGGCAGATAGCGGTGCGAGAACTTGACGGCTGCCGCGAGGCCTTCATCGAGCACACGCACGTTGTGATGCTTCTCCAAGGTCCCCACTACACCACGCAGCATCACCTGGCATTGCGTTTCGGAGGGTTCTTCGACTTTCACCACCTGGAAGCGGCGGGCGAGCGCGGGATCCTTTTCGAAATACTTTTTGTACTCCGACCAGGTGGTGGCGGCGATGGTACGGAGTTCGCCGCGGGCCAGAGCTGGTTTGAGGAGGTTGGCGGCGTCGCCCTGCCCGGCCTGGCCTCCAGCACCGATCATAGTATGGGCTTCGTCGATAAAAAGAATGATGGGTTGAGGGGAGTTTTTAACTTCGGCGATGAGGCCCTTTAAGCGATTCTCGAATTCGCCCTTTACGCCTGCGCCGGCTTGCAGCAGCGCGAGGTCGAGCACACGCACGGTGACTTTTTTCAGAACTTCGGGAACGTCACCCTGTACGATGCGCGCGGCGAAGCCTTCGACTACCGCGGTTTTTCCGACGCCGGCTTCGCCGACTAGGATGGGATTGTTCTGGCGGCGGCGTGTGAGGATGTCGACCACCTGACGAATTTCGAAGTCGCGGGCGAGGACGGGATCGATTTTGCCCTTTTTTGCGTTGTCCGTGAGATTGACGGTGTACTGGTCGAGATTGGGGGTCTTGCCTCCCATGCCGCCGGCCGCGGGTTGTCCGGATGGGGTTGCAGCAGCTTCGGCCAGCGAGCCGGCTTCTTCGCTCGATGTAGCCGTAATCTTGCTGAAGTCCTTCTTCAGCGCGTCCGCGTTGATTTTTTGCAACTCGCGGCTGGTTTCGCGGATGAGACGGGCCAGCTCTTCGTTGGAAACGAGAGCGAGGATCGCATAGCCTGAGCGGATCTGGGCTGAGCCGAAATCGATGGAGCCGAGTGTCCAGGCTTCGGTCAGCATTTTGACTACAGTGGGGCTGAGGGATGGGGTACGGGCGTTACCGGACTTGAATTTGTCCAGGGTGCGGGCCAGTTCGCCGGAAAGGCGCGTGCGGTCCACTTCGAAGTGGCGAAGGATGCAGGCCAGATCGCCGGAGCTCGAGTCCAGCAGTTTGACGAGGAAGTGTTCGATTTCCACGTCGTAGTGGGTCCGCGAAAGGCAGAGGCCGGCGGCGCCTTCGAGCGTTCCGCGGACTGTGTCGTTCAATTTACCGATTAGCGATTTCAGGTTTACGCTCATTTTCATTGCTCCTTCACAGACTAAGATCTGTGTTACGTCACACGTAGAACTGCATCAGAAGGGTCTCGAGTCATGGGGGCGTTCTTGATCCAGGTGGTCCATCCCAGCATGAACCCCGCGGACTCGTCCTCTAAAACTATGCCCGGCGTTTCTTCACGCCGCAAAATCAACTGCAACTCAAAATCGATTTCCCGCCGCGAGAAAAAGCCGCTTAAATCGCAGAGGGCCTGATATGCCGATCCGTTCGGCAGAAAGTCGAGATACTGCTTCAGTGTCAGGGGTCCCAGGACGATGCGCGCAGACGACTGGTTATCCCAGACTTCGTCGCCGGCGATGGCACCTAATGCCAGTTGTTCAGAATACTCACGTGCGTCACCGGTGCGGGTTTGATCGTTTTCCGGAATCGGACGCCAGGTGCCGATGAATTGTTCGACCTCGACCGGCACCGCGAAATAATCTTCGAGAACCTGGCGGAGAGCCGCTGCCGACCGCGTTTGCAACCCGAGCAGCGCGGCATAGAAAACCAGACCCGAATCAGGCACGGAGAGGCGTTCCCGCAGACCGTTGGTGCCCAGACCGACAAAGGAGAGTAAGTAGCCAGTGAAACGATCATTGCGGTCGCGCTCATAGGCAACGGGAAACCGGTATTTTTCCCAGGCTTGATAAAAGAGCGAGATGAGGCGGTGATGGAAAAGGTCGAAGAACGCCTGCAAGGCGTAATCTTTGGCGCGGATGCGGTCGTTCATCCATTCGGAATAGCTGATGGGGAGAACGCCCATGGGTCCGTTGAGTCCCATGATGTTGACGGTGAGGCGGGGTTGGCCGCTCCTGGGCCAGTCGAGCGAATGAATCTGGCTCGGGGGAAACATGATGGCGGGATTGGATAGAAAACGGGCGGCTTCTTCGGCCGGATTGTCGAAGCGGCCGACAGGTTTGCCGGCGCCCAGCCGTTCGAGCAGACGCACCATCTGGAAGAATTCGAAGTTCCAGGGCTCGCGGCGGAGCTCCTGCTCAACTTCCGCGCCGTAGTATTCAGCAGCCGGTTTTTTTACATCAGGACCTTGCGGCCTGCTCGTGGCGGCCATTCGCGAAGAACCTCCTTTCTTTGGCGGGTCGATACGACAAGCTGGCTGAAACTGTTCAGAGTGCAGTATAGACCCAGGAAGTACTCCATGACGCTGGCGAACAGATAGACACCGTTGCCCACGAACTGCTCTTCATCGAGCAGCATCCTGACGCGGGTACCGCGGACGAAGCCGATTTCGGTATTGGAAACGACGCGGGCGAAGTGGCGCTCGCTCTGAACATCCACCAGGCCGGCGATGATTTTGCGGCCCACCGGCGAATCGGTGAAATTGTAGAGCTGGAGGATATGTTGGAGAGCTTCGACGCCGCCTTCCACGAGCGAAAGATAATTCAGCGAAAGCTGCGAAATCAAGCGCCACATCACCGACTTGCCCATTGGCGGACGGATGGGAGCGGTGGGCTTGTGAAGCGCGACGATCCGCTTGAGGGACGCGTTGGCTTCAAGTTCGAAATCGCCATCTTCGTTGCCAAAGGGCAGGCGCGAAGGGAGATCGCGGTTGGTGCAGGTGAGCCGCACCGTCAGAGCATCGCTGTCGGGATAGAGGGGGCGCTGCGAAAGATCGCAGAGCGAGAGATAAACCTCGGTACCGTCATCGTTGGGCCGTAACGATGGACGGCGGTTGGCGAGCCAAAAGGTATCCTGTTTCTCTCTCCCGTGCCGGAAAGAATAGAAGGGCTCGAACTTGATGATCTCGCGGGTTTGCGGATTCAGAATGGCGACTTCGTCGACTGAGAAAACCTCGACGGCGTTGGGACGCCGGACGTCCGGAACAATGGGGTATTCGGGTTTGCGCTGGCTGAGCAGAATTGGTTCGGCGGTTTGTTCGAACAGATTGATGATGGGACAGCAGCCGAGACGAAAGGTGCGGCTGGAAAGGCCCAGTTCCATGCGCTGCTGGTAGTCCGGTTCGAAGCTGGAGATCAGGAAGATCAACTCCGCACGATCTTTGAAACCGGTGCTCCAGACCTCATCGAGACCGGTCAGGTCCACGAAGAGGAATTTTTCGGGAAAGGTGAAATATTCCTGCAGCAGACGATAGCCCAGGAAGGAACGGGAAGAGTAGGGCAACACGCCTTGGTCCTCGTTGAAACCGACGGGCTTGAGAACGGAGGGCGCGAGCGTCACCGGGCGCACACGCGAGCCGGGGGTGGGATCGCGGACGATAATCTTCAGCAGATTGGCGCAGAGCAGTTCATAGAGCGTGTTGACCACACTGCTTTCGCCGTTGAGATAGAAACGCAGGGTATCGAGGCCGAGTTTGGGGAGCAGCACGTCAGGCAGGCATTGGAGTTCGAGGCGTAAAGCCGCACCGGCATTGGCGCCGGCAATGGGAGTGAGGAGACGGTCGGGGGTTCTCCACTCGGCTGCCGCGACGGTCAGTGGCCAGAGGGTGGTTTCGTAGCAGGTGCGGAATTTGCAAGGGACGCCGTTTACAGGTTTGGAGTAGAGCGTCGAACCCCGTGGGATGGGAAAACCCGTAGTCACTTTGCCCTTGTCCTGGTCGAGCTGAAATTCGACGATGGACATGGATGGAATGGGACGTACGAATTGGGGGTAGACCACGCTCATCAGCGCTTCGCTGATTTCGGGGAAATCGTCGTCGATTTTGAGGTGAACGCGAGCGGCGAGGAAAGAGAATCCTTCGAGGATGCGTTCGACGTGCGGATCCTCGCACTTATCCGGCTCGAGTTGGAGGCGGGAGGCAATCTTGGGATACTTAGCCGAAAACTCGACGGCCATCTTGCGAATGTAGGTCAGTTCGCGTTCGTAGTAATCGAGCAGGTCGTCACGCATCTGCGGTGTCCTTGATGCGGAAGTCGCCGGTAGTGAGTTGCAGCATGGTGTCGAACGAAATGTGCTCCGGCGCCGGATCCATGAGCAGCAGGGCTTCAATGCGGATGCGCAATGTGCGCAGGCCTGTGCTGGTGACTTCGAGCGGGAGGATGCGGACGTTCGCCATGCGGGGCTCGAAAGTTTTGATGGCCGCCTGCAAAGACTTCATCAACTTGGTCTGATCTTTGGGGGATGCAATACTGTAGGCGCTGAAGTCCGGGAGGCCGTAGTTGTAGAGCGAATTTTCGGTTTCCACGCGGGACGGGCCCGCCTCGTCCGGCGTGCGGCGGGTGTTCAATAACCATTCGAGATCGCGCCGGACGCCTTGCTTGAGCAGACGCACCGATTCGGCGCGGGAAAGCGGCGCTTCCACGGTCGGCGATTTGGGATCGTTATCCGTAAGCCTGTCGAGCACCGACAGGGTGACCGCCGAATTCGGTTGCATTCGCATGCTTTTGGCCATGTCAGAAGTTGAGAGCCTGGACGGGGTCGAGACGGCAGATCCGCTCGAAGTACTTCTGTTTCTCCTTGGCGTCGGCCTGGATTTTTTTGCTGGCGCGGGCGATGGTCACCAGGGCGGAGGCGATGGCCGCCTTATCTTCCCATTCTTCCAATTTGTAGTTGTCGATAGTGGCGATGAGGTCTTCGAGCATGGGCTGCACGATGGCATCCTTACCCGCGGAGACGCAGAGCTCAACAAATTGGACGCGGCGTTGAAAACGGCCTCGCGCAGAACGTTGGCGGCTGAGCTCCTGGCTCATGATTTCGATGGCTTTATCGGGCTGGCCCGCACGCAAAGCTTCTTTGGCCAGCAATTGGCTATCGATGAATTTCTTTTGCCAGCGTGGGGCATCGCCATTAGGCATTTCAGTTTCGGGAGCGGGCGAAGCTCCGTTGGCTGGCTCCTTGAGGATTTCGCGAAGCCAGGTGCGCGTTTGGTTGTTGGCCGCGGGTGTATCGTCCATGAGCGTGGCTTCCAGCAGTTGCGGAACGTCGCGCAGCAGACAACGTAACTCGGAGCGGATGGCGACCGCGATCGGATCGTAATTGCTTCCCAGCGCGACACAGGCTTCCACCACGAAGCGCTGCAGATCGAGCCAGGCGCGGCTGCATGGCAAGGCCATTACGGCTTCCGAGGCATCCAACAGTTCTTTCCATTTTTCGTTCAGGGCCAGGCGTTTGATGTGCTGGCGAACCTCAGTGGGTGGAGCTTCGAGCATGGCCGGATCGGATTGCCAGGCGGCTGTACGGAGATCGCCCCAACGCAAACCGCGCATCATCAGATACGAGGCGGGATTATAGGGTTCTTTCTGGCGCAACGCGGCGGCGACGGCAGCCACCTTGGCCACCAGATCGTGACGGGCGGGGGATTCCGATGAAGCTACGTTGAACGAGAGACCGACGGAAGGACGTGACTCGCCGGCCACGGCAAAGGCCTGATCGGCGGGTGCGGATTCCTCTGCCGCGGCTTCGGGTTCAGGGGGTGGGGGAGCTTCTACCGGATCGGGTTCGGTCTCGCGCTTCTTTTCGAGCAGCGCGTGGGAGACGTGGCGGACTTCGTCGAGAGCGGTTTTCAGTTTTCCGAATGAGGGGCCGCTATCGCCGAACTTCTCGTCGCAAAAATCGGCCAAAGTCTTCAGGCTGGCGAGACTTTCGTCAAGACTCTTTTCCAGAGCGACGTAAAAGAGTTTGGGGGTTTCAGTGAAGGATTTATCGAAGGCTTCGGGAGGGAGCTTTTTCTCCTTGGTGATGGCGGCTTCGCGGGCTTTTTTCTGGTTCGGATCCTTGGCCTGGTCCTCATAGCCGACCTTGCGGGATTCGGTATAGAGGAACCA
>Ga0326727_10019674_pt1 | contig 13516 bp, 11 predicted proteins | sample MB2enrmetagenome_FD_207643 | JGI IMG/M metagenome (GOLD analysis project Ga0326727, IMG submission 207643) | Lab enriched peat soil microbial communities from McLean, Ithaca, NY, United States - MB29MY | ecosystem: Environmental > Terrestrial > Soil > Wetlands > Peat | place: USA: New York... | reverse complement strand
ACGCCCCGGTAAAAGTTTTTGAAAGGGGGTCCAGGGGGAAACTTTTTTCAAAAAGTTTCCCCCCGGTCTTCTCTACTTCCCTTCTCCTCCCTCCGCTTCGGGCCGGGGTCCGAGGGCTTGGGTATTGACCATGTCGATTTTAGCCTTGGACATCAGGCTCAGGATGTAGCCGCCGATGATTTCACGTTTTTTGGAGCTGGTCAGGCCATCGATCAGGCGGGCTTTTTCCTTGTCCCAATCGGCATCCGAGGCCGGGATGCGTTTGTCGATCTTGGCCAGGATCGCGCCGGAATTGACCTTGTAGACGGCCGGGAACCAGTCTTGGCCCGCGCTCGCGAAGGCGGCTTCGGAGAGATTCGGGGCCATGCCCAGTTCCGGGATGAAGCCTTGGCGCATGAAGGGTTTGGAGACGAGGATCTTGTCCTTGTATTCGGCCAGGACGCTTTGGAGGGAGGCTTGGTCGGCCATTTTCTTTTGCACCTCGCCTGCTTTTTCCTCTGCCCGGCGCGCGGCTTCCTGGTCGATGAGGATGGCGGTTATTTTGTCTTTGACGACACTGAGTTCCGGAATGAACGCCGGTTTGACGTCCACGATTTTGGCCAGAATGTAGCCGTCGTCGGTGGTCAGCGGGGCGTCGGTGACGCTGCCCGGGGTCATGGAAAAGAGTTGTCCCAGGGATTCGGCCGGCAGGCGCAGATCCGCGGGCGGGTTTTCCTTGCTGAAGTAGTCGGTTTGTTCGGTTTTAAGTCCGACTTCGCCGGCGGCTTTCGCCAGATCCATGCCGCCCTGGACCAGGTCCATGACCTTGTCCAGGGTTTTATTCATGAGTTCGTCGGCGGCTTTTTCCTCGGCCAGCTGGGAGCGGATGTCTTCCTTGGCCTCTTCTAAGGGGGTGGTGCCGGCCTCTTTGCGGTCGTCCACCTTGATCAGGTGCAGTCCGAAGGCGGTTTTGACCGGCTCGGACAGGACGCCTTTTTTCAAGGCAAAGGCGGCATCTTCGAATTCCTTGACCATGGAGCCTTTGGCGAACCAGCCCAGATCGCCGCCCATGATATTCAGGCCGCTTTTCTGGGCGGCCGCGAGCACGGCGTCGAAGTCCTCGCCTTTGCGGACCCGCGCGGCCAGTTCCTTGAGTTTGTCGCGGGCGGCCTTGACGTCGGCCTCCGGGGCGTCGGGCGGCAGTTGGATGAGCATGTGCCGCGCCTTGATCATTTCTTCGTGGGAAAAGCGGGCGATGTTGGTGTCGTAGTACGCCTTGATCTCGGCGTCGCTGACCGAGGCGGTATTGGCCAGGACATGGGGGTTGATTTCCAGGTATTCGATCTTGGCTTGGGCCGGCTCCTGGAATTGCTGTTTGCTCCCGTCATAGTAGGTCTGGATTTGTTCCGCCGTGGGCGTGATGCCCTCCTTGAAATCCTGGCTCGAGAACAAAATATAGTCCAGTTGCACCTGCCCCCTGGAGAAGAGGTAGATGCCCTTGGCTTCGGCCTCGCTGATGAAGGCCGGCAGGCCCATATACTGGTCGATCTTCTGCATGAGCAGCGTGTCGCGGTAGTCGTTCTCGAAGTCCGCGACCTTGATGCGGTTGGTATCCAGGATTTGTTCGTAGCGGGTCTTGTCGAACTGTTTGGCCTCATTCTGGAAGGTGGGGATCTGGGCGATCTCGTAGCGCAGTTCGTCGGCGGACACGGTGACGCCCAGGCGGGCGGCGTCTTGTTCGATGAGGATGTTGCGCGCCATGGTGTTGAAAACGTCCCAGAAAAAGCCGTTTTTCTTGAGTTCGTCCATGGTCAGACCGGGATTGTTCTGGCGCACGAGGCGATATTGCTCGTCGATATTTTTGGACAGCTCGGCGCTGGTGATGGCCCGGCCGTCCACGGTGGCGACCAGGTTCCCCTTGTCGGGTTTGAAGCTGCCCAGACCGAAGTAGAAGACGAAGACGATGATGATGATGGCGAAGATCACCTTGACGCCCCAGGAACGGGCGTGTTTGCGCATGGTGTCGAGCATTGTGTTCTCCAGCGGCCCGGGTCGCACCCCGGGCCAAAGCCCTCGCGGGCGTTTTCTCGTCCGGCCGGGGAGCGGCGCGGACGGAGTAATCGTTAGCGGCGGCAGCCGGCGCGACCGGCGTAATTAAGCAGGCCGCCGGCCAGGATGATGTCGCATTCTTTTTGCGTCAGATCGTTCACGACCGTGACGGCCGCACCGCCTTCCGCGGTCACGGCCAGGGGAACTCCCGGACGCAGGTCGCGGACCGGGATGGTCAATCCCTGTCCCGAGGACAACCTGCCGTAATCGTTCTTGTCGGCCAACAGAAGCGGTAGGATGCCGAAATTGATCAGGTTGGCGCGGTGGATGCGGGCCAGGGACTTGGCCAGGACCGCGACCACGCCCAGGTGTCTGGGGCCCAGGGCGGCGTGTTCGCGGGAAGATCCCTGGCCGTAGTTTTCTCCGGCCAGGATGACGCCGCCGCCGAGCGCCTTGATGCGGCCGACGAACTCCGGGTCCACCTTGGAAAAGACGAATTCGCTGATGGCCGGGATATTGGAGCGCAGAGCCGTGACTTGAGCTCCGCCGGGCAGGATATGGTCGGTGGTGATGTTGTCGCCGACCTTCAGGGCCACCTTGGCGGAAACGCTCCCGGGCATCGTCGAAAACTTGTCCAGGGGCTTGATGTTCGGGCCGCGGCGAATCTCGACCGAGGCGCCGTCCTTGGGCGGATAAATGAAGAGTTTCTTGATGCTCGGGACATGCTCGGGCAGCGCCGGTTTTCTGGGCGGCCGGCCCCAGGTGGCCGGGTCGCTGAACTGCCCGCGCAGGGCGGCCATGGCCGCCGTGGCCGGGCTGACCAGAAAGACCTTGGCGTCCTGGGTGCCGCTACGGCCCTCGAAATTGCGGTTGAAGGTGCGCGCGGACACCCCGCCCGAGCTGGGCGAGCCACCCATGCCGATGCACGGGCCGCAGGTGCATTCCAGGATGCGCGCCCCGGCGTCCATGATCGGCTCAAGCAGCCCTTCGGCCGCGAGCATTTTCATGACCTGTTTGGAGCCAGGCGAGACGAGCAGGTCGGTGGTCGCGCAGACGTGCTTGTTTTTCAGCATCAGGGCCACGGTTTTGAGATCCGAATAGGAGGAATTGGTGCAGGAACCGATGGCCGCCTGATCCACCTTGATCCCGGCAAGCTCGGCCACCTTGACCGCCTTGTCGGGCATGTGCGGGGCGGCGGCCAGGGGAACGAGCGCGGACAGGTCGATCTCGATCACTTCGTCGTACGTCGCGTCCGGGTCGGCGGCGAGCTCCCTGAAATCCTTTTCGCGGCCTTGGGCGGCCAGGAATTTCCTGGTCACGGCGTCGCTGGGGAAGATCGAAGAGGTGGCCCCGAGTTCCGCGCCCATGTTGGTGATGGTGGCGCGCTCGGGCACCGTGAGCGAGGCCACGCCCGGGCCGAAATACTCCATAACCTTGCCCACGCCGCCCTTGACCGTGAGTAGCCCCAGCAGGTGCAAAATCACATCCTTGGCCGCGGCCCAGCCGGTCAACTTGCCGGTCAGGCGCACGCCCACGACTTTGGGGCAAGGCAGGCTGTAGGGTTCCCCGGCCATGGCCAGGGCCACGGACAGTCCGCCCGCGCCCATGGCCAGGCTGCCCACGCCGCCGGCGGTCGGGGTATGGGAGTCCGAGCCGATGAGCGTCTTGCCCGGCTTGGCGAAATTTTCCAGGTGGAGCTGGTGGCAGATGCCGGTTCCCGGAGGCGAATAAACGATGCCGTATTTGGCGGCCATGGTGCGCAGGTACTGGTGGTCGTCGGGATTGCGGAAGCCCATCTGCAGGGTGTTGTGGTCCGCGTAACTGACCGAGAGTTCGGTGCGGACCCTGTCGATGCCGATGGCCTCGAACTGGAGGTAGGCCATGGTGCCGGTGGCGTCCTGGGTGAGGGTCTGGTCGATTTTGATTCCGATCTCGGCGCCCGGTGTCATCTGGCCGCTTTTTACGTGGTCCTTGATGATTTTCTGGGTCAGGTTCATGGGCATGGCGTCATCCTTTCGGGTGGTGCTGGGTAGGCGTGGCCTAAGCCGTGAAAATTCGCATTCGGAAGGCCTCTTGTCAAGACCGCCGCAGGCGGCCGGCCGGCTACATCACGGTGACGCCCAAGCGGATGCGGTTGATTTTGTTGCGCCGCATCAAAATCTCGGTTTCCAGGCGCAACTTGTCCTGGCGCAGTTCGAAAATCTCCTTGGCGAAGGTCCGCCCCTCCTCGGGGCGCTCCTCTTCCATCAGGTCGCGCGCGCCTTGTTCGCGCTGGCGCATCTGATCGGTTCTCTCCGTGATCTCGGCCTCAAGGCGGGCGATTTCGGCGAGTTCCTCTTCGGTGAAATCGGTCTGGCTCATGCGGCGTCCCTTTACGCCCCCCGGGGCGTTCGATATTTTTCCCCATGCGCGGGAGCACGGCAATAAATAAAATCGGCCGGAATTGAAAGGGTGCGGTCCCGGTTGCTCCAGGCGCGGCCAGACAAGCCCGGATGAGCCCGGATACCCCCCGGATAAGCCCGGCCCTTTATCTTTGCCCGGTTGTGCGGTAAGCCTTGCCCCCGCCCGCATGGTACGGCTCGCGCCGCGCGATGCCGGCCACGGCGGGCCGCCTTCCGGCCCACAACACCAAACGAGACACTTATGAGCAACAAAGTCGCTTTGATCACCGGCGTCACCGGCCAGGACGGAGCCTACCTCTCCGAATTTCTGCTCGGCAAGGGCTACCACGTGCACGGCATCAAACGCCGCGCCTCGCAGTTCAACACCAATCGCATCGACCATCTCTACCAGGACCCGCACGAAACCAGGCGGCGCTTCATCCTGCACTACGGCGACCTGACCGATTCCACCAACCTGATCCGCATCATCCAGCAGGTCCAGCCGGACGAAATCTACAATCTGGCCGCCCAAAGCCACGTCCAGGTGTCCTTCGAAACCCCGGAATACACGGCCAACGCCGACGCCCTGGGCACCCTGCGTCTGCTCGAAGCCGTCCGCATCCTGGGCCTGGAAAAAAAGGCCCGCTTCTACCAGGCCTCGACCTCGGAACTTTACGGCCAGGTCAGACAAACGCCGCAAACCGAAAACACGCCCTTCCACCCGCGCAGCCCTTACGCCGTGGCCAAACTCTACGCCTACTGGATCACGATCAACTACCGCGAAGCCTACGGCATTTACGGCTGCAACGGCATCCTCTTCAACCACGAATCCCGGCTGCGCGGCGAAACCTTCGTCACCCGCAAAATCACCCGGGCGCTCGCACGCATCAAGTTGGGCCTGCAGGACTGCCTGTACCTGGGCAACCTGGACGCCAAACGCGATTGGGGCCACGCCAAGGACTATGTCGAAATGATGTGGCTCATCCTGCAGCAGGACGCCCCGGACGACTACGTGGTGGCCACCGGTGTGCAGCACTCGGTCCGGCAGTTCGTCCTGGCCGCGGCCGGCGCCCTGGACCTGCCCATCCGCTTCGAGGGGACCGGGATGCAAGAGAAAGGCTACCTCACCACGACCGGCAAATGCGTCGTGGCCGTTGACCCACGCTACTTCCGCCCGACCGAGGTGGACTCCTTGCTCGGCGATGCGACCAAGGCCAGGCAAAAATTGGGCTGGGTTCCGCGCATCACCTTCGACCAGATGGTCAGGGAAATGGTCGAATCCGACCTGCACGACGCCAAACGCGACGCCCTGTGCCGCGAGGAAGGATTCACGACGTTCAATTTTCATGAATAAGAGAATCGGGGAGAAACTTTTTTGAAAAAAAGTTTCTCCCCGAACCCCTCTTCAAAAACTTTGACCCCGCCGCCGCCAAGCGATGTTCGGCCCGCTCAGACGCCGACCCGGTAGCCCATATCGATCTGGTCCGCCCTTTGGCCGCCCCGCATGCCCCAGTTTTCTCTCGGCCCCTCGATGAGCACGATCAGGACGTCGTCTCCCGGCACCCCCAGGGCCTCGAGCCCGGCCGTGGCGGCGGCGTAAAAATCGCCCTTGGCTTGCTTCGATCGCCCGGCGAACAACGTCGCCTCGATCAGCACAAAGCGCTCGGATTTTCCCTCGGGTAAAATCCAATCCTCCGGTTCAAACTCCACGATCCGGTGATTGGCGTCGGCCTCGGGAATGCCCAGCGCCTTCACCATGGCCTCGTGCACCGCCCGTGAAACAGCCAACTTTTCGGCCTGGGACCGGCCCTTGATCATATTGATGCGGACCTGCGGCATGACCACCTCCCGGGCGCGGTTTCCCGGTGCGCCCCGTGGTGGCATGCTAGGGAGCAAGGCGGGCTAGTGCAACCAAAAACTGCCGGCCGCGGTGGTCAGATCGTCCAGGTTGCGGCTGAAAACGCTTTTGGCCGATTCCGGGCCGGTTCCGGTCGCCGTGGCGTTCATCATGATGATGCGGTTCTTGTGGAGGATGGCCGTCATGTTGACGATCTGGACCTTGCCGCGGCCATGGTCCGCAACCTCGCGGTAGAACATGGCGCTTGCGACCTTGGCGCGCTGGATGTGCGTGGTGCGGCATTCCACGTGGCGACCGTGGAACTTGCCTTGGATGTATTGCACGAGCTGGGAGCAGTTTTCCTCGTCGTCCCCGGCGGTCATCACCTCCGGCGGGGCCTCGTTGACGCAGACGTACACGTAGAGGTCGTCGTCCCGGTAAGCCCCGGCGACGTAATCGCACTCGCCGGTCTTGCCTTCGTGCCAGGTCCAGCCCTTGGGCGGGATGAAGCTGAACCCGTACGTTTTATTGAGGTAACGCCCGGACTCGTCGAAGCCGGTGTCGTCGCCGCCGCAGGAGACCAATCCCAAAGCGAGAACGAAAACGACACCAAAAAGAATGCGCGGCATTGTGTCGGTCATGGCCTGTCCCGGTTGCGGCGCGACATCCCGATCAACCGGACGCGCCTGGTGAAACATGCTTTGGGTTTATAACTATTCAAAACCAATTCCAATCTTATATTATTCTTACATATTAGTATGATACAGAATTACCCCAAAACCGGCTATAACGGGGAGCGCAAAACGTCGACAATTTGGCGGGTGCAAGCCCCGGCCAATGAGCGATTGCGCGGGGCGGGTCCCTGGGGTAATCGGATGGGACACACCGCACACCAAGGAGAAGGGATCGCCGCATGACCCAGGCCAGTAAAGTCCAGCCATATGGCACGCACACAATCACGGTTCCGGCCGGGGCCGCCGGGACGCGCCTGGACGCCTTTTTGGCCGAGCGTCTCGTCCCGGAAGGCCGGGCCAGGAGTGAGATCCAAAAATGGATCAAGGACGGGCTGTTGCGGGTTAACGGCGCGACCGTGTCCAAGACCAGCCTGAAACTGCGGGGCGGAGAGGAGCTTTACCTGGACGTCCCCGCGCCCGCCCCGCGCCTTGCGCCCGAGGAAGGCGAGCTGGCCGTCCTGTACGCCGACGACGTTCTGCTCGTGCTCGACAAGCCCGCCGGCCTGACCGTGCATCCCGCGCCGGGCCGCGAATCCGGCACCTTGGTGCACCGGCTCATCAAACAATTTCCTCAGGTCGGCGATATGGATTCGCTGCGGCCCGGGGTGGTGCACCGCCTGGACAAGGACACCTCCGGGGTGATGCTCGTGGCCCTGACCAACGCCGCCCGCCTGCGGCTCAGTGCCGATTTTGCCGAACGCCGCGTGGACAAAAGCTATCTCGCCCTGGTCAACGGCCGGCCCAAGCCCGACCGGGGCAGGATCAACGCCGACATCGGCCGCGACCCGGAACACCCGACCAAGATGGCCGTGGTGCGCAAAGGCGGACGCGAGGCCACAAGCGTCTACGAGCGGCTCTGGAGCGACCCGTTCGATCGCTTCAGCCTGCTGCACGTCACCATCTTCACCGGCCGCACGCACCAGATCCGCGTGCACCTGGCCCACCTGGGACACCCGGTCGTAGGCGACGCAACCTACGGCTCCCAGGCCCGGGCGATACTCAGGCGCGAGGAAAAACTCCTGGCCAAGCTGGCCAGACGCCAACTGCTGCACGCCTGGCGGATCGCGGTAGGCCACCCCGAAACCGGCGAACGCCTGACCTTTACCGCGCCGCCGCCCAGGGACCTAACCGGCTTCGCGCGCCTGGCGGCGAGACGGCTGCAAAAAACGGTGCTGGTCGGCCTGCCCGGCTGCGGCAAGTCCGAAGTGCTGCGCCGCCTGAGCCGGGCCGGTTTTCCGGTCTTTTCCGCCGACGCCGTGGTGGCCGAGCTCTATAAGCCCGGCGCGGACGGTTGGGTCATGTTGCGCCGGCGCTTCGGCGAGCGCTTCACGCCGTCCTCGGACGCGGGCGACGCGCCCGTGGACAAGAAGGCCCTGCTCGCGGCCATGCTGGCCAGCCCGGCGCTGCGCCGCGAGGTGGAGGACCTGATCCACCCCCTGGTGCGCCACGCCCTGGAACGCTTTTGGCTGGAAAATAAAAACGCCCGCGCGGCCTTCGCCGAGGTGCCGCTTTTCTTCGAGGCGGGCTGGCAGGGCGCCGACGCCGACACGGTCACGGTGTTCGTGGAGTGCGGCCGGGACGCTCGCCTGGCGCGCCTGGACGGTCCGGCCGGCCGGGGGCTGCCCCGGGAAACCATCGAGGCTTTGGACGCCTGGCAGATGCCGCCCGGGCCAAAACGCGCGCTCTGCGATTTCACGCTCGACAACTCGGGACCGCTCGCCGCGCTCGACGCGGGCGTGTCCGGCTTGCTGGCCGCCTTGCGCACGCGCCGGACCCAGGCCGCGCGCGCCTTCGTCTTTCCCCTGCCCAACCCTACCGACCGGTCCGCCTGATTGCGCCCGGCCGGATTTGGGTGCATAATCTCCTGCTGAGCGGGACTCGCAACGCGTCACGCCAACTGAATACTTGCTAAAATTTTCTGGAAAAGGGGTTTGGGGAAAAACCTTTTGCGAACAAAAGGTTTTTCCCTAAATTTTTCACTATTATGATGTTCAAAATTACCGACGACAACCGCAAGTGGTGGGTTTTGGCGGCCATGACCGGATCGCTGTCCATGATCATGCTGGACCAGACCGTGGTCAGCGTGGCCTTGCCGCGCATGCAGCAGGACCTTGGCCTGTCCGCGGCCGGGACGCAGTGGGTGGTCAACGCCTTCATGCTGTCCCTGGCCTCGTTCATGGCCGTGGGCGGCCGGCTCGGCGACACCTTCGGCCGGCCCAGGGCGTTCATCGCCGGAGTGGCGCTTTTCGCGGCGGCCTCGGCGGTCTGCGGCCTGGCCGAGACCCAGACCCAGATCGTCTGCGGCCGGGTGTTGCAGGGCCTGGGCGCGGCCCTGATGCAACCGGCCTCGGCGGCCATGGTCATCGGCTCCTTCGCGCCCCATGAGCGCGGCAAGGCCATGGCTCTGTACGCGGGCATCTCCATGGGGCTGATGGCGGGCGGCCCGCTCATCGGCGGCCTGCTCACCCAGTACCTGTCCTGGCGCTACGCCTTCCACCTTAACCAGCCGGTGGCCCTGTGGGCGATCGTCATGACCTTCGTGGCCAAGCCTGCGGACAAGCCGGAACCGCAGCGCATCAACTGGCCCAATCTGGGTTTTTTTCTGCTCGGCCTGCCGTTTGTGGTGCTGGCGGTGCAGCAGGGCAACGAATGGGAGTGGGGCAGCCCGAAGGTTCTGGCGGCCGGCTGCTGGGGGCTTGCGATGTGCCTGATCTTCATCGTGCGCGAGCGGCGCTCGAGCGCGCCTCTTTTGCGGCTGAGCCTGTTTCGCGACCGGACCTTCGCGGCCGAGGCCTTTTTATTGGCCTGCCTCCAGGGCTCGATGACCTCGCAGGTGGTGTTCGGCTCGATCTATCTGCAGCGGGTGCTGGGATTTTCACCGTCGCGGGCCGGGGCGTCGCTTTTGTGTATGATCGTGCCGGTCCTGGTCATGGTCCAGTTCTCGGGCCGGCTCTACGACAAGCGCGGGGTGCGGGTTCCGGCTGTGACCGGAGCCGGACTGATCACGATCAGCATCGCCTATCTGGCCGTGGCGCTGCGGACTTGCGAATTCGCCTGGGTCGCGCCCGGGCTGGTGCTGTTCGGCGTGGGTATCGGCTGCGTGATGACGCCGGTGAATACCGACGCTTTGTCACGCGCCCCGAACCTGGCGCGAGGCCAAGCTTCCGGCCTGATCCAGACGACCAGGCAGGTGGGCGGGTCCATGGGATTGGCGGCTGTCGGGGCGCTGTTCGGCCATGTCGCGGGCAAACACCTGGAACCCGGCCCGCAACTGATCAACGGCCTAAGCGCCTGCTACGGCCTGGCCGCGCTCATGGCCCTGACGGGATTTATCGCGGCGCTCACGTGGACGAAATCGGGGCGGCCCGAACATAAATAAGGCCCTTCCGGGTTTCTCGCGGGGAACGCCCCTCGCGAGCTGACCGGCGAGAGGCCCGGGCCACGGCGGAAGAAGCAGACGACGGCCTTGCCTCGCAATGGCGCCTCACACGCCGGGACAGGGTCGGCGCGATCATCCCCATGCCCTTGGCCGAGCCCGACACCTAGTCAGAGAATTTGCCGGCTGCCCGGACACGGGGAACAGTGCGGGTGGAAACATTTCCCCAAAATTGATCGTGTGGGTCTCCGACCTTTTCTCGCAATTTGATCCAGGGTGGCGCGAATGTTAAATTCCCCCCGTTTTCGGACGGGAAAAATCGACAAAAACGTGCAGTTCATGCGGAAGTCAGCACTTTATCTTTTGCTACTTCCAGTTTTTGTTTTTATTTTTACTCCGCATGCCTATTCCGATGACATCACAGAGGTAAGTATCGCCTGGGAGGATGGCCTCAAGCCACCTTTTTTAATGCTTGACGCCAACAATAATCCAACTGGAATCGCAGTCGATATGCTTTATGAAATTTTTCATAGAAATAAAATTACGCAAGTTCACAATATTATTCCTTGGGCTCGCTGTTTGTCAGAAATAAAACAGCAGAAAGTTGATCTTGTTCCAAATTCGTCTTACACTAAAGATCGTGAAGAATTTGCATATTACACTAAACCTATTTACAAAACGCACCGCGTATTATTTTATAACACATCAGAATATCAATCACCACCAAAAATTTCCAGCTTAGAAGATCTCAAATCATTTAGAATTGGCGGCGTGTTACATTTTAATTATGATCAATATGGCGATAAAATTGCCATCGATACGGGAGCAAGCAACAGGGAAGCATTGATTAACAAACTCCACGTTGGCCGTATTGATATTGCAATTGAACAAAAAGAGGTGATTTTACGATTGGCCAGAGAAGGGAAAACAAACCTTGAAGGAATTGGCGATGTGCCTGATCCAGTCATGCCCGCTCAAAGTTTTTATGTACTTTGCGTCAAGAATAAAAAAGGGAAACAACTTCAAGAAATTATAAATCTGGGTATAGACCAATTGCAAAAGGACGGCACGATGGAAAAGATCATGAAAAAATATCTATAAGCAGACTCACGCGTTTCGTGGTTCTGTATACCAATGTCGGCGACAGAACGCATATGCCCCTTTGATTTGCACCGCTTAGCAAACAAATACAACTCGTTTGATGCAATATCAAGCGAGCCGGACGCGCCTAAGATAAAAAAGAGAGAAACACCTACCCTATTCGGACCTCGGCGATCACCCTGTTCAACTCGTCTCTGGCCGCCACAGCCTTCTCCCTGACTTTCCCGAAATAATCCGCCTCGTCCGGCCCGCAGGGATAAATAATCCCGCGCGAGGAATTGACGATCGCGCCCAAGCCTTCATTATCAAACGCGGCGCGCACCCCGCCCGCGCCGGCTCCCTGCGCCCCGAAACCGGGCATTAAAATCGGAGCGCGGGGCATCAGCGCGCGCAGCTTGGGCAGGCTTTCCGGCTTGGTCGCCCCGATGACCGCGCCGACGGCGCTGTAGCCGGACTCGCCAATCAGATTGTCGTGACTCCCCCACTCGTCGACCATTTTGGCCAGGCGCTCGGCCACGGTTTCCCCCGTCTCGGCGATTTGCAGGTCCTGGACCTGCGCCCCCGAAGGGTTGGACGTCTTGACCAGGATGAACAGCCCCTTCCCATTGGCCGCGCAGGCGTCAACGAACGGCTTGATGCCGTCCTCGCCCAAAAAGGGCGTGACCGTCAGGGCGTCGCAGGCGAACGCCGCTTGGTCCGGGCCCGTGTCCGGGCCGAGAAAGGTCCTGGCGTAGCGCGCGGCGGTCGAGCCGATGTCGTTGCGCTTGGCGTCCATGACCACCGGCAGGCCACGCTCCCGTGCCGCCAGGCAGACTCTTTCCAGAGCGCGCAGGCCGTGGTGGCCGTAAGCCTCGAAATGGGCGCTCTGCGGCTTGACCGCGCAGACCAAGTCGTGTGTCGCGCTCAGGATCTCGTGGCAAAATGCCTCGATGCATTCGCCGATGCGCTCGGCGTTCTCGGGCTGCGCCCAGGAGTCCGGGACGAGACTAAAGCGGCGCAAGAGCGCCGTGGGAAAACAGGCAATATCCGGATCGAGCCCGACGCACAGGCGCGAATTAGTCTGGCGCACGCGCGCAAAGAGCCTGTCGGCGAAATTGGCGGTCATGAATCCTTCCTTTGGTCAAGGGCCAGGGGCAAAGCCGCTTTCCCGGAATTTCATTTCGTGCGTTCGATCGCGGCGAAGGCGCTGTGGTTGTGGATGGATTCGAAGCTCTCCGCCGAGGCCTTGTACCAGGTGATAAGCGGATGCGCGTTGAGCGCGCTCGCGGCGGCGCGCACCACGTCCTCGACAAAGGCCGGGTTCTCGAAGGCGTCCTCGGTGACGAACTTCTCGTCGCGGCGCTTGAGCACGGCGTACACCTTCGAGGAGGCCGAGGACTCGGCGATGTCGATGAGCTCCTCCAGCCACAAGAACCCCTTGAAACGGCAGCGCAGGCTGACCACGGCGCGCTGCGAATGGGCGCTTTTGCCGGAAATGGCCAGCGAACACGGACACACGGTCATCACCGGCACCTCGACGCCGAGCGTGATGCGGAAACCCGCGTCGTCGAGCCGGCCCTCGACCGAACATTGGTAGTCCATGACGCCGGGGGAGGCCGAAACCGGGGCCTTGCGCTTGATGAAATAAGGGAACCGGAAGGTCACGTGGGCGTCTTTGGCCTTGAGCCTGCCGCGCACGTCGGAAAGCAGCTCGCGAAACGAGGCGTAAGAAAGGTCCCCGGACCAGCTCTCCAGGGCCTCGACGAACCGGCTCATGTGCGTGCCCTTGAACTTGGCCGGCAAATCCACGCCGATCTCCACGTCCGCGACCGTGTGCTGCACGCCCTCGGCCTTGTCGCGCACGATCAGCGGCAAACGCAGATTCTTGATGCCCACCCGGTCGATCGGCAAGGAAACCTCGGCCGGGTCGTTTTGGATATCCTTCATGAGAAGCAATGCCTCCGGCGGCCCGAGGGGGCGCTGCCCCCTCGGGGCTCCCCCGCCGGGGGGCATGATGCCCCCCGGACCCCCTCGACAGGGGGTTCGGGGAATTACCGAGTAATTTTATCTATCGTTCTAA
>Ga0326727_10019672_pt1 | contig 13517 bp, 8 predicted proteins | sample MB2enrmetagenome_FD_207643 | JGI IMG/M metagenome (GOLD analysis project Ga0326727, IMG submission 207643) | Lab enriched peat soil microbial communities from McLean, Ithaca, NY, United States - MB29MY | ecosystem: Environmental > Terrestrial > Soil > Wetlands > Peat | place: USA: New York... | reverse complement strand
GCGCAAGCTTCCACCAGAGGTCCTACTGGGGCTGCACATGCGCCAGGTGGAGGCATTAGCATGAGGCGAAAGGGACAACCCTCCTCAAACTCCACCCCTAGCGGAAATAATATCCGTACTCAACAGTCCACTGTGGATGCGGTACGACCCGAAGCTCGAACACGCCATCGGGAGAGGGCGAGGTTGTTGCCTATGTAGTGAGTTTAGGAGGAGACGCGGGACTCATCATCTGTCGATGACGGATCACGAGAATCACGATAACGGCCACGGCCGCAGCAACAATGCCCCCTATCAGGATGTAACCATCGTACCCAGGTAACCCCAAGAACGGAGACCCTCCGCCCGGCGAGGGGGAATTGATGGTTATCGGTGTCGCAGGGCTCAGTTTCGTAACACCGTTCAAAGTCACATTGACGAATACGACGAGCGTTCCCGCGATGGTGCTCGCGGTGAAGTTCGCTGAGGGACCAGTTGTCGCGTTCAGCGTGCCCAGGAGGCTGTTCGTGATGGTCCACGAGTAAGTGAGCCCAGCGAGGCACGTACCACCGTTGCATGTTGGAATGGCAACGAGAGTTTGCGTGCCATTGACGGATATTGATGCCGAGGAGGGGTTCACGGTCACCGAGCTCAGGATGGGCACCGCAGTGGCCGAGATCGAGATGGACGCGCTGGCCTGCTTGTTCACCCCATTGAGGCTGGCGCTCACTGTTATCGTAACGGAACCCGCGTCGGACCCCGCGATGAAGATGGTCTGAACGTTCGTCCTGCTGCTCAAATTACCCAAGGAGTTGTTCAGCACCCAATTGTAAGCGATCTCACCGGTACAGACCCCACCCGCGCACTTTGGAAACGCAGTGAAGGCAGATGTTCCGCCCACAGATAGCACATCGGAGGTGGGACTGACGCTGACCGAGGTTAGCGGAGGAGTGGACGACGATGTGACGTATATCAGCACCGGCGCACTCTGCTCGGTGACGCCGTTCAGGGTAACGTTGGCGAAGAGAGCCACAGTTCCACCCTTGCTCCCGGCGGTAAACGTGACCTGGTTCTGAGCGATGTAGCTCAGAGCGCCCATGGAGGAGTTGGAGAGGGACCAAGAGTAGGCAGCTCCCGGAAGGCAAGTTGCGGAACAGCCAGGAGTCGCTGTGAATGGCGAAGTAGATCCGCCTAGGCCAATGGATGCCGATGCCGGTGAGACCTCCACTGAGACCAGGGCTGGTGGCGGAGTGGATGAGATTGTTATGATTACAGGTGAACTCTGCCTGGCGATACCGTCCAGCGAAGCGTTGACGAAGAGTGCCACCGTTCCGGGAGTGCTCCCTGCGAATACCGTCACAGGGGTGCCAGCGTTGGAACTGAGTGTGCCCATTGACGGATTGGTGAGATTCCAATAGAAGGCCGTTCCTGTAGGGCACGATCCCGAGCAGTTAGGAGTGGCCGAGAATGGGGAGGTCGTTCCTCCAGTGCCGACAGTATCCGCTGTAGGAACGACGGTCACTGAGGTTATGATGGATGTGGATACGACGAACTTGATAGTGGGAACGGACACTGCTGCACCGCTCACCTGGACACCCCCTGAAGTGGGGGATGCAACGTATCCTGTTACAGTGCCCACGGTGAAACCGTACGTGCCGTTCTTGATCGAGAAGGCTATCCTGGCAGTGGATGAGGACTTCTGCGATCCATTGAAAGTGACCGACCAGCTCACTCCGCTGGCCAGCCCAGATTCCGTGAAGGTCACATTGTAGGTCGGAGCTGGGGGGATGAATACGGCGATTACCACAGGGGATGCCGACTGGGTTGTTCCATTGAGCGAAGCATTGAGGAAGAGCCCCACCTTGCCTGCAGTGCTTCCTGCAGTGAGGATGACCGAGATGCCGCTCGTTGCATTGAGCGTTCCCATGGTGGTTCTTGTTAGGGCCCATGAATATGAGACACCCGAGGGGCAGCTTGAACTGCAAGTTGGGATGGCCGTGAAGGTCTGCTTGCTCCATATCGCCATCGTGGCGCCTGTCGGGGTCACTGCCACCGACATGAGGGTAACGGGAGGAGCGTTCACGGTAAGTGGGGCGGTGGAATTCGCCGAGTGGCTGGCCGAGTCGTTCACGTAGACGCGCACGTTGTAGGCCCCAGTGGCCGTGGGACGACATGCAAGCTTGGTAAGGTTCGCCGAAACGCAGCCGAATGGAAGGCCATCGTATGAATAGTGGAGCGCGCCCGTCCCGCCGGTCACGGTCACAGAGAAGTTGGTCCATGAACCGACCGTCACGCTCGTCGGGCTTGCGGAGAATGAGCTGATCAATGGTCTGGGTGATGGGGTTACTGTGAACGTGCACCCCTGGCCAGTGGTACTGTTCAATCCGATACTGTCTGTTACAGTGAGGATGGGGGTGACCGTCCCCGCTGACATGTAGACGTGTGTTGCCGGACTTCCGTATCCCTGGGTGCCGTCACCGAAGTTCCATGAGTAATTGTATGGTGGCGTGCCTCCACTGGCCGAGGCGTTGAACTGGATGGTGTCCCCAGCCGCGAACGTCCCGCCACACGAGAGAGGGGAGCTGGTCGTAAGATCCTGCATGGAGTAGGTGGCCGTGGGGTCGCTCGGACAGACGTTGCCTGGGCAAACCGTGCTCCATGGGAGGCTGGCCTGGTTCTGGTTCGTCCCCGAGCAGGTCACTGACCCTGTCCCAAGGAACCCGGCTGGTGCCCAATGGCAATAATCGCCGGAGAGGTAGCTTCCCCAGAAAGCGTAACCGTTGTAGTTGTAGTAAGCCAGCGCCCACTGGAAGGAACAGGTCGGGTTGAAGTAGATGCCGCCCCAGTCGGTGGAGCTGCCGGACCAGGTGCTGCAGGAGCTCGGGCTGTAACCCGAAACCGGGAACGGGCCACCTTGAGGAGGTGATTGCCCTGACGTACCCTCCTGCAGTATGCCCTCAGCTTGTGGTCCCGAACCTGGCCCTATGTGTGAGCATGCCCCGCTGCCGGATTCTATGGCCCCGGGGCAGAAGGTGCTTTCCTGGTAGGCCATGGATACGAATGTGATCTCTATGTCACCTGAGAACCCACCGATGGCAGCACAATTGACGGTCTCCGCGAGAGTGAGCTGGGCAGAGTTCCCGTAGTAGTTTGCGTTCGGGCAGGTGCTCTGTGGTATGTAGATGGACTTGCTGTGAGTTGCCGCCGGGACTGCGAGCGGGGATTGTTTGCCTGCAGTGAGACTTGATTGTCCTAGTGGATCAAAGATCGAGACGACGAAGATGACTACGAGGAGGATTGCTATCAGGATCGGGGATACTGCGACCGCCTTACGCCGGTGTGAGGCCCTGGACCTGCCCGAGATTTGGCCGAACCGGCCGGGAGTCAAGGCAGTGTCTCTCACAGAATCACAACCGGGTCCCTCTGCAAAGCTGGGCCATGTCATGCCACCTCCATATCGCGCTCTGTATTTAGACGTTGAGACCGAGGGAGAGGACGTCCTTCACAGCAGGAATGATACGATGGAGACTGCCGGTTTGTAGTCTTGCTGGGAACTCTATCCCGCGGGAGGCTACGTGGCAGGGCCATCAGGCCCCAATGCCGGTCTATCCTCACCCTCCCGCATCTCGGGTGACTTCTGCCGTGTCTTCTCAGTCTTGCGGGAGAATCTCCATCTCTTGCGTGTTGGCCTCTCAACTTTCTCGGCCCCGGACGAGGACAACCCTGTCTCGTCAGTCTTGGGCGCGGCCTCCTCGGTCTTGGAGGAAGCGTCCTCGGTCTTCTCAGCCGCGGGCGGAGTCACATCAGTTTCTCCGGTCTTGGGGGGCGCCTCCTTGGCCCCTCCCGTTTCGGTTGGGGTCGCGTCGGTTGTCTCGGCCTTAGGTTGAGCCTCCTCAGTTTCCTCATTCGGAGTGGATTTCTCTTCGGCCTTCTCAGGCTCCGGCGACGTTTCCTTGGTTTCTTCAGCCTGGGATGGGGCCTCTCCAGTTTCCTCGGTCTTGGGTGCGGTCGGCTCTGTTACTTCGCTCTTGGGCGAGGACTCTTCTGTCTCCTCAGCCTTAGGCTTGACCCCCTCAGTTCCCGCCGCAGCCGCCGCCGTCCCTTCCACGGGTTTGGGTTCTTCCGCAGGTCTGGATTTGCGCCGCCTGAACAGCAGCGCCAACAGCAACAGGATCGCTATCAGTACCACTATGCCAACAATCACATACCATGCGGATACGGAGAGTCCCATGACCGTCTGGGTGGACGAGGATGCTCCGTTCACTTTCAGGGAGAGCGTGGTCGTGGCCGACACCCCGAACGAATCATTCACGTAGATACGGATGGTAAAGGTCCCGCTCGTGGATGGAGTGCAAGTGAGAGATGCCGTGTTCGAGGTTGTGCACCCTGCTGGGAGGCCGGAATAAGCGTAGCTGTATGGGGTGAACCCGCCAGAGACCGAAACATTGAGATTCGTAGCGATGCTGACATTTGTAGGATTGCGAGAGGCGGTGAATGATGTGATGGTGGGCGCGGCATTCACCTTCAGCGAAGCAGTGGCGGAAACAGACACCCCAAGAGAGACGTTAACGTAGACGCGGACCGTGAAGGTCCCAGATGCAGCAGGAGTGCACGTCAGGGTGCGGTTATTGACCGAGGAACATCCTGCTGGAAGTCCGGCATACGCGTAGGAGAGGGTCTTTGCGCTACCTGTAGTAGTCACAGCAAGCTTCGCCGAGGCACCCACTTCCGTGTGGTTGGGCGAGGCGGTGAACGATGATATCGCCACCTCCTGGCTGACCGAAAGTGACAGTGTCTGAGTCACAGAGATGCCTAGCGAGTCGTTCACGAACACTCGAACCGTGAAAGTCCCCGCCACAGTCGGGGTGCACGTTAGGGAGGCGGCATTGGAGGACGAACAGCCAGTTGGGAGCCCCGTGTAAACATAGACGTAAGGCGTAGCACCTCCAGTGACGGCGACCGTAAGCGTGGTGGAAACGCCAATGTTCGTGGGGTTGAGGGAGGCAGCGAAGGACGTGATTGAAAGAGCAGCATTCACTTCGAGTTTGAGCGTGTTCGTTGCCGACCCACCAACTGAATCATTTGCGTATGCACGAATGGAGAATGTCCCGCTTGCACTGGGAGTGCAGGCCATGGAGACCTTGTTGGAGCTCGTGCACCCACTGGGAAGACCAGCGTATGCATACGCGTAAGGCGTGGTACCGCCAGTGGCCGTGATCATAAGCGTGACGGGCTTCCCAACGTCAGTGGTACCAGGGGATGCCACGAAGGACGTGATCGAGGGTGCAGCGTTGACCGTCAGCGTAAGCGTAGCGGAAACCGAGTACGGCTGAGTGTCGTTGACGAAGACACGGACTACAAATGAGCCACTTGCGGTCGGTACGCACGAAAGCGATGTGACATTGGACGTGGAACATCCGGTCGGGAGTCCAGCGTAAGTGTAGGTATAGGTCCCGGGTCCCGCGTTCGTAGCAACAGTGAGCAGTGTAGCAACATTGACGTCGGTGGGATTGAGCGAGGCTGTGAACGAGGAGATGGTGTATCCGCACACCACTACAAGAGACAGGCTCTTGTTGACCAAGTAGCTCGCGGCGTCAGTGACAGAGACTTGAGCCGGGAACGTGCCGCAGGCTACTGGAACACATTTGAGAGCATTCGTGTCGGAGGAGACACAACCAGTTGGGAGCGCAGTGTAAGTGTATGAAAGCGGTGCCGCGCCACCGTATGCCGTGACGTTGAGATATGTAGTTTGACCGATATTGATGGGATTGGGAGAGGCCACAAACGAGGAGATGGTTGGGTCGGCATTCACGGTAAGGACAAGAGTGAGGCTTGACGAGTAACCCAATGTGTCATTAACGAATACTCGAACTACGAATGTTCCGTTTACTGTCGGCGTACAGGAAATCGAGGACAGGTTGGCGGAAGAACATCCTGTTGGCAAGCCAGTGTAATTGTAGGTGTATATCCCCGATCCACCACTTGCCGAGACAATGAGTGTCGTCGCAAGGTTGGCGTCCGTGGGATTCGGAGAGGCTGTGAACGAGGAGACAGTGATGTTGGTGATCACTACAAGTATCAGGGTAGCATTGACCGAATAGCTGAGAGTGTCGTTGACGAAAACGCGGACCGTGAACGTTCCACCTGCGGTCGGAGTGCATAAGATCAAGGACAGGTCGGCTGAGGAACATCCGGTTGGCAACCCTGTGTATGTGTAGGAGTAAATTCCAGACCCGCCAGTGGCTGAGAGCGCGAGGGTGGTTGTTGCATCGATCTTGACCGGGTTGGGAGAGGCTGTGAACGTGGTTATCTTGGGGTCCGAATTCACGAAGAGTATCACGAAGGAAGAGGTCGAATAGGTCAGAGTGTCGTTGACGTAGACGGTGACCATGAATGTGCCGCTTACTGTGGGCGTACAGGAGATCGAGGCCAGGTTTGCAGAGGCACATCCCGCTGGAAGGCCAGTGTATGCGTACTTGAGGGTCCCAGTTCCACCACTGGCGGATACCGTGAGCGTTGTAGTAGCATTTGCGTCGAGGGGGTTGGGAGTGGCGGTGAATGTGGATATGGTAGGATCCGGATTCACCAACAGTCTAACTGTAGCAGAAGTCGAATAGGTAAGAGTATCATTGACGAAAACACGGACCACGAATGTGCCGCTTGCCAGAGGTGTGCAGGGATCTGAGGTCGCGTTGAGATTCACACAACCGAACGGCAGTCCGGTGTAGGCTTCGGTGTATGTCCCTGATCCACCAGTGTAGGCGACGGTGAGCGTAGTTGCAAGATTGGTATCATCTGGGTTGACAGAGGCTGTGAAAGAGGATATCGAGGTGTCTGGCAATACGACGAGTGTCAGGGTATCGGTGCTCGACCAGCCTCCGCCAGACGTCTCGTTGACGAACACCGTTATCGTGTATGTGCCGGCGGCTGCAGGTGCGCAAGGAAGTGTGGCCGCGCTCGCAGTTAGACATGGAGCTGGGAGCCCGGTGTATGCGTAGCCAGTAATGGTGCATGCCAACCCGGTCGTCGTCCCAGGGGTCGCGGTTACCGTTAGGGTCGTGGAGATGGTGGCGTCATCAGGGTTATGGGAAGCTGTGAAGGCGCTTATGGTTGGGGCGGAGGTGCAGTGCAGCGGGAGGAAACCATCAGATGGAGAGGGAGCGACTGCACCCGTACCTGTGGTCGGGCTGTCACCGGATCCAGAACCATCATGGCCGCTGACTCTGGCACCCTGTTCGTTGTATAGCTGACTAAGGTTCATGGGCAGTACCATGACCGCGCACACGAGAATCACCATGATGACCGCGAGCTTGCTCCGGTTCACTATTGCCCTCAGATTTTGCCTGTCCATGTCTCCCCGAAGGCCCCGGGAGGTATTTCCAAGTTCCGGTATCTCTCGATTGAGTGCGATTTGGCACCCCAATCTTGGTGATTGGCCCCTATGCCAGAGTTCATCTCCTTTCCAGATGCGCTGCGGGGACTCAGGCAATCGTCACGGTGTGCCGGGCTCAGGTTCACGCTTTTATAGGAAGAGTAGCATAAGCTAACCCATGGTGTTTTCTGCCTTATATCGTGCCCGGGCGGTATGGGGTAGCACGAGTAGGTCGCAGATAATCCCCTCGACTATACTCTACCTGAACGTGATATGAACGTGCACCTCCCCAACCCTGCAGGGAAACCCGGCAACAAGCCATTGAAAGAATGGCAATCCTCCGACGAAGAGGATGAACCTGAAGCTCAGCCAGTGATAACCCGTGAGGAAGTCAAGGCATCTTCGATCAATTCAGGTGGTCGGAGTCCTGGAAAGGGTGGCAGCCAGGAACCTGAAGATGTGCCTCAAAAGCCTGCACCTTTACCCAGAAGACCAGTCCCTGCAGAGAACGGGACGAAGAAGACAAGGCGGACCGAGATCATCGAGGGGCTCAAGCAGAGTTATGTCCTGCTGCTCGTCGGTGGAGGATTACTGGTTGCGTCGATAGTGATCTGGGGCGTACCCACCCAGATCGGTACCCATTACTACCCGCTTTGGGCGATGTTCTTCATCGACGGTGCGGTCGCTGTTGCCGGTGGGACCATTGCGTCCCTAGTCCCAGAGGGTGAAGAGGGACTGATGCCTCAGAGCAATGGAACATACGTTGTGATAGAGCGCAAGGAATGGACCACCACGATGAATGAGCTGACCACTTTGAGGGTCCTGGTGAATAAGGTCCTTCCAAAGGACCTCATCAAGGTGGCTCTCTCGCCAACCGAGAGGGACACCTCCGCGAAACCATCGATTGAGAAGTTCAATGAGGAAGTAGAGATACAGGCTGCCAAGACCGAGGCACTCAGGATTGCCCTCTCCAATATGATGGGCAGGAAGGACTTAGGGACCGTCGGTTCAGAGCAGCCTTCACCATTCCCGACCATGACACGTATCGAGCCGGTCGAGAAACCTGTAGAGCCTCCATTCTCAGAACCTGCTCCACAGCCCAAACCATCTCCCGTCGCTGAGCCCATCACGCCTGAAAGGCAGGTTGCAGCCTCGATGTTCCCTTCCACCCCAGTTATCGTTCCGATCCCGCAACCTGAACCAGAGAAGCCGATCACGCCCCCTGAGGCTCCTCCGGCCCCAGCACCGGTCCCGATTCCAGAACCTGAGAAAGAAGAGGAAGTCGAGCCCCAGGTTATCCCTCCCACTCCAACGGTCGTGCCGCCCTCAGGACCTGAGGTAGAAGAAGAGGCAGAGGAGAAGGCCGAACCCACAGTCGTCCCATCGGCCCCGACAGTCGTACCACCCTCAGAGCCCGAGGTAGAAGAGGAGGAGGAAGAGGCAGAGAAAGAGGAAGAGGCTGAAGAGGAGGTCGAACCCCCTGTTTTGCCCCCCACGCCCACCGTTGTTCCTATTCCACAACCTGAGGTTGAGAAGCAGGTCGAGCCGCCAGTCGTCCCCCCTACTCCGCCGGTTGTCCCGCCTCCCCAGCCTGAGGCTGAGAAGCCGGTCGCTCCCCCAGTTGTTCCTCCTACCCCACCGGTTGTCCCACCTCCAAAGCGCGAGGCTCCGGAAATCAGCCCACCGGCGGGCGTAACGATAACCCCACCATTCCCTGCCGCACCCCCGGAACCCAAGATCACTCCAGTCCCGGAAAGAGGGCCCCAGAAGCTCACGAAGCTCGAGGGCCCCACTCCTCCAGCTCAGGGCCGGATAGGTGTAGTTGACTGGGAGGAGGCAGCCTTCCGTGCAGCGTACACCGCGGGCATCAACAGGAATGCCAACGAGACTGCGACTGAATACTTCAACAGGGTCAACTCCGTGATCGGAAAGGGATTGAACGCGCCGAATGCGATCGCGAAGGCAAATGCTGCCTACAGCACGCTCATGGAAGCACACCGCGGCCTTACCGAGCGGCAGATGGACAAGCTCTCCACGCTACTCGAGGAGCACCGTCAGATGTGTGAAGAGGCCATCGAGGTGCCGAAGAACCCCCGGGAGTCTTTCCTCGATTACCTGGTGAGGGTGCGTGGAGTCCTGGAGACCCGTACACGAAAGGAAACGCCGGTTGTGCCCCCCAAGGAGCTTGAAGGGCTCAACTGGTCCCTCACTCTCTTCCGCGTTTTCCTGGAGGGCTACATTGGTCTCAAGGAGACAGAAGCCGTGATGGCGGATGTGGAGAAGGGGGCCGGAGTTGGGGGAGCGGCGAAACCCGTTCACAAGCTCGGTCAGGAAGATGATTTCATGACCTATGCACAGCTGGTGAAGAACTCCTTGAAGAGCCTCTCGGCCAGGGGAATTGAGAGCGACAAGGCGGATCAGGTGCTGCGGGAGTTCGAGGACTTCGTGAGCGACATGAGCGAATCCGCACCTAACGTTCCAGGGCTCACGAGGAACCCCGATGATGTGAAGAAGGAGGCCCCCGAGAGGATCAGGAAGATGTTCGAGTGGATGGGCAAGAACCAGGAGGGAGAGAAAGGTTGATGGACCCTCTATTGACTAGGCCTTGTTTTCCAGCTTGGCGAGATTGTAGGCTCGCAGGGAACCAAAGTGCCTTCCGTGCAAGGACTGTACGAGCGCCTTGGAGTCCTCGAGCCAAGACAAGCCCCTGTCCCTGTATCGGGTGAAGCACCTCCTGCAAACCGCTGGACGGCCCCGTTCAATCCTCCTCATTCTGGACCCATAACTTGCCTTAGCATGGCAGGCGCAACTATAGGTTTTTATAGAGGAGGGCGCATTATGATTTCCATGGTACGCTCCACATCATATTTAGCCCGAAACGGTTTGGTAATTCAGGGAAATACCCCCGGGGGCGCACCGACATGAGAAAGAGCGGGGAAAAGATGGCACGGGTGAAGAAGGATGACATCCTCAAGATGCCCATAGAGCAGGTCGCATTGCTAGGTGAGGAGGATGCTTTCTTGACCTTTACAGAGTTGGTGAGAAACTCCTTGAAGAGCCTACATGATCAGGGGATCGAAAGGGAACGCGTAGAGGAGGCGATGCGCAAGTTTGAAGAGTTCGTCTCCAACATCAACAAGGGTGTGTACGCCATTCCCGGGCCCGGCAGCGTGGAGGAGATGGAGATCAGGGGAGGGGGGAAGAATCCACGTGAAAGAGGGGATGATTGGAATTACTCATCGGAAGGTACGGAATAGATGTAGCAGATGCCATAATTCCCTAGGGATATGGCCACTTGAAAGGAGATTGGGCCACAGGGTCTTGGACAAGCTAGTGACGCGAATCCACGGTCTGAGCAGGGTCGACCAATGGGTGAGGCCATGACCGATGATGACGACGGAAAGAAGGACACTGGAAAGCGCGGTGAGTTCGTGAAGGGGCTCGAACGGAGCTTCCTTCTGCTATTCGCGGGTGCTTGTTTGGTCTTCGTTGCGATATTGATCTGGGGCCTTCCCACTCACATCGGTTCCCATTCCTTCCCGCTGTGGGTAATGTTCTTCGTAGCGGGAATAGTTGCTGTGGGTGGCGGACTCCTCGCGGCCCTCGTTCCCGGTGATGAGGAGGAGAAGCCAGAAAGCACTGAGAAGTATGTTGTGGTAGCCCGCGCCAAGTGGAATTCCACGATGGAGGAACTTGCCAACCTGAGGACCTTGTCGAAAGAGGTGACCCCAGCCTCCTCCAAGGACAAGACCGGGTCACCCAGTTCTGACAAGTCACCGGATACTGTGGCTACCCAGGACACGAGGACTGAAGCACCAGAGGAAGCCCCTTCCATTGCGACCGAGGCAAGACCTCCGGTGTCCAAGCGCGCGAGGAAGCGCAGGAAGGCTAGGGAGAGGGTCCCGGAGAGATCCGCACAGACTGGCGACGATGTTCAAGTGCAGGTATCAAAATGAACAAGTACTCGGTTCCCTACTCACTGGCCTGCATGAACATCTTAGTGTCGCCTTCCACCCCGTGTCCTCCTGCTCATTACCTACGGATGTCTTCCTTCAAGGAAATCTGGAGGTGCGTATAGAGATGCCTCCTGAGAAGGTGCCGCTGAAGGAGCTCGCGGGACTCAACCTGAGCCTCACGCTTTTCCGCGTCTTCCTGGAGGGCTACATTGGTCTCAAGGAGACGGATGCGCTAATGGAGAACGTGAAGAAGGCATCCGCTGGGAAGGATGCATCAAAGCCCGTTCACAGAATGGGTGAAAAAGAGGACTTCGCGACCTATGCCGAGCTGGTGAGGAATTCCCTGAGGAACCTCAGCGCAAGGGGTGTGGAGAAGGAAAAGGTGGAGCATGCGATGCGCGAGTTCGACGATTTCGTTCGCGTCATGAGCACAGCCGAGCTCCCTGCCACGGAATCCAGCAATGGCCCAAAGGAGGCGAAGAAGGGGTCCCCCGAGAACGAAGATATCTGGGAAACGGATATCTGAACCGATTCATCAGATGAAAATGTGGATCGGTTGCCCTTTCCTGACCCGGGCGGCCAACAGATTTATTAACCCTTGGTCAGTCGCTGCAAACCGATATGGCGGACCACATCCAACCAAGATGTCCGTTCTGCAATCAGTTGCTGGAGCCGGGGTCGGATATCCTCTGGGACAATGCGGGTGTCAGGGCGCTCGGTTTCAAGGGCTGCACTTTCATTTATTGCGGGTTATGCGGGGCGGTCTTGGGTGGAGGCTCGGTAGCCTCGACACTCACGAAGACCCGTCGCGGTTAGCTTCGCCCGAGTGATCATCTCCAGCGCGCCAAGGCTGGTCACTTCCATTCCCCTTGAAAACCGAACAATATCAATACCAACCCTACAACGATCAAGGGTAGTCCAACAAGGAGTGATACGGTGGCCCCAGAGAAGGATGCCACTATCCCGCCTGCAATGATGATCACAAATCCAAGATACTTCAACGATGTCCGGGTTTGAGCTGCTTGCGGTTTGACCTTGTCCCTAGGTTTCTTGCGTGGCTCGCTTGAGCCGAGAGTCAAGGCCACGACCAGTCCAACGATGGCCAGTAGCCCCCCAATGCCAAGTAGGGCGAAATCATCCGAAAAGATCATGAGAAGACCACCTGCCACGATCATCACGACCCCAAGGACCCTGAATTCAGGCGGTCCGAACTTCTTGGAGGCTGTCCCGCTGGTCATCTCTTCCCCATAGATGCGCCGCCTGTCCGGGATGATCTCTCCTGCATCGTCTCACGCGATTAGCGTATGTGGGAGATAACGCCTTCCTCAATGCGTTTGAAACCATTGATTGACTTAGTGACGAACCAGATGGCGAGCACGCGGGACGGGGGTTGCTGGCTTCCGATTAGAATGGGGGGCCTGCGCTCGCCATCGGGCTAGTCAAGATATTGAGATAGACCTCGGGATTCTATGTCCTGAGACTTTCTCGACTATTGAAAGGAGCTTGTGCAAGGTCCGCTTACATGAGGTGCTTGCGAACGATAGAATCCTTCTCGGATCGGATCTTTTCAAGTTCCAGATCGACACTTTCCAGCATCCGCTCGATCACCCTCCTCTTGCTGCTCAGCGCCATTATTTGTCCGTCCAACTTACGAGTATAGGAGTCCTTCTCCTCCTTGATCGTGTCGATCTCAGAGTTGACTTCCTTCAGTTCTCGAAGGAGTTCCTGACTCTGGTTGTTGATCACAGCGATCTGAGTGTCCAGTTTCCTGAGGAGTGTTGAGAGCTCAGACTTGGCCAAGGGTTTTTGGTTTACCTTCTTGCTGACCATCGTATGCACCTCTTGCCGTGTCGATAGAAGCTCTTTCCAAGTCTTAAACCTATTGTGACCTGGTTCGACTCCTTCAAGAACGGCTTGCATGATATTGGAAGAACACATGTGGAAGATGTAGCTATCCAAGAGGAAATGTCGGCACTTCTCTCGCCTTAAGACTCCTTTACATCGAGGGGATGGCTCATTTGCGCGATGTCAGCCGAACTTTCGACGACATTGCCACCTCATTTTCGATGCCATCATGGTTGCCCTTACGTTCACTTATGTTACTTTCGCCCGATCACATTTTCATGGAGGACCTCACCTCAACATCTTCTTGCTGGTTCCGCATTCACTTATCCGCACCTGCTGTGCACGATGAAATACGCAGCCACCAGCTC
>Ga0326727_10019669_pt1 | contig 13519 bp, 11 predicted proteins | sample MB2enrmetagenome_FD_207643 | JGI IMG/M metagenome (GOLD analysis project Ga0326727, IMG submission 207643) | Lab enriched peat soil microbial communities from McLean, Ithaca, NY, United States - MB29MY | ecosystem: Environmental > Terrestrial > Soil > Wetlands > Peat | place: USA: New York... | reverse complement strand
TCAAAGACCCAGTTGCTTGGACTTTTTTTTAAGCCAGTCCAGGTCCACCGTCAGTTGACCGATCTTCTGATGCAATTGCGCAATCAATTGCTCCTGATCCTCCGTCCCGGGTTGCCCAGGCTCGAACAGTTCGGGCATGTGATCCCGAATCGTCGCTCTCCACTGCGTGACTTGCGTCGGATGCACCGCATACTCTCTCGCCAATTGCGAGACCGTCTTGAGCCCAACCAGGGCTTCGAATCCCACTTTGGCCTTGAAGGCCGCACTATGCCGTTTGCGTTTTGCTTTCATTCGTCTGCTTTCTCTCATCTCCAGCAGACCAACGAAAGTCTATCTTAACCTGTGGTCTAATTTTGGGGGTCCACCTCTATCAATCGCATTTCCGAAGGTTTGGAACACGGCTCCGATATGGCCGATGTATCCCGCATATCCATCGGTGGAGAGTTGGAAGCGTTCGCCGTTTGTCCGGGCTTTCAGTTCTTCCATGAACGTAAAGCACTCGTCGGTTGTCCGCTTTCCGACAAGATGATTGATGATGAGCTTGGTTGGCCTGTCCATGCTCAAATAGCAGTAAAACTCGCCCCGGTCGAGGTCGCCAGCTTCGACAAATTGAGGACGCCGGGCAACGTAGGAATAAAGCTCGTCCACTTGGACACAGGATGCTTTGACGCTGCGGACATGCTCACGCAAAAACCGCTCGCAATGCTCGCCAGCGGCATTCAGGACGCGCAAAACGGTATGGTTGCCAAGGCCGGTCAGCCGGGAAATGGCGTTGATGCCGATGCCCTCAAACAGCATGGAAACGACTTGCGCGGCCTTCTTGGTTTCAATCCTCACGCCTTGCAGCGGTTGTTTTTCGCTGAAAGTGGCGTCACAGCGCAGACAGCGGAATCTTTGGACGCGATGATTACGGTTTTGATAAAAGCCCGTTTTCTTGACTGGCCCGGAACAACAATGGCAAGTCACTTTGGCCTTGCCTTTCTTGACGGCCTCGGCTATCGTGACAGTGAATCTTACCGGATTCTGTCCGAAGGCTTCGGCCTTTGGATATGCTCTGCGGATGCTTCAAACATCCGCAGAGCTTTGTTTTTACCTCTGAAAATTTAATCATTGACTAAATCTTAAAGGAAAAGTATTATTCCGTCAACCTTTTTCTTTAAGAAAAATTATGAGCAAAAAAATAGGCAGGCCGACGACTCCTGAAAATGAGGCAAAAACCGTTCTGCGCGGCGCATTGTTCGCGCCGGACGAAGCCAAGGCCGTTGACCGGGCGATAGCGGCATCCGGCCAAGATAAATCAAAATGGCTCAGAGAAACCGCAATTACGGCTGCTGAACAATGGGTGCGGCCAGCCTTGGCGTCCGATATATTCTGGGGGCCGTTGCCTTATCCAAAAAACGAGATGGACAGGAGAACGATTGAATTTAGGGCAATAATAAAATATCCCGAACACAAGCACCTCATGCTTACCTCAGGACTTGGCAAAATGTACATTCGTCAACGTCCTGACGGATTTCACGTTCGCATTCTTGCGCCCTATTCCAAAGAACGCGAAAAAGTGCTAGACCTCACAGCCGCTCAAGCCAAACTAATCAAACGGCAGGCAGAGGGGTCACGGGCTGATTTTTCTCTTGATGCAGTTCCACCTTAACCCATCCGTGTTTAAGGTGGCGGGTATCGGCAGTTATGGGCCGCGTGAAGCCAAGGCCGACAAATGGAGGAGGTTTTTCATTGTTGGCGAACCGGGGTTTGTGGTTTGACTTTTTTGGGTTCATCAGGGATTATTGGCTTATGAACTCCGGTAAAGATTCGGGGCCTGATTCTTCTGAAAGCCCAAAGAGGGGGCCAATGGATTTCTTGTTTGCAACGCTGTTGATTCAAATGGCGGCCACCCTTCAAGTTCATCGAGAACTGCTCTGTAAGTTGTTGGATGGTAATGACGCAATATTGCAAGGCAAGCCGCCTCACAAATACTTAGATGATTTGATGAAGGAACAAACAAACAAGAGTTTGTCGGGGATGGCAGACTTTTCTCAGACTGCTGCAACCCTTTTTGCAAACGTTTTGTTGCCCAAGAAAAAAAATGAGCAAGACGAGCCGCCGAGCGACGAATCAAAACAGGGATCATAGCAATTTAAACACCGATGGATAGATCGCGCCCATTAAAACATTTGTCGTTGGAAGATGTACGCGCAATCCGCAATGGCAATCCTTCCACCACCATCGAACATGGTATGGCGGTCTATGAGCTTCAATTAAGGGATGAAGAGGCAAAAGCAATCCAAGCGGAACGATTGAGACAAGCGGCAACCGAGGAAGAAGAGAGAAAGCACCGGCTGCAAATAGCCGCAGGCGAAGCCGCCAACCGGAAGATTGTGGACGCAATTCAGAAACTTGAAAAACCGCACTGGACTTTGACGCCAACATTTTGGATTTCTCTCGGAATCCTCGTTGTGTCGGTAATAATTCTGATTGTGGCGGTGTTGGCTTGGAGGTTTCCCAAGAATGAACAACCGATTCCAAACGGCAAACCCTCGCTTTCAAGTTCCAATTCTGTCGCAAGACCAACAAATTTACCATCAGCGAAGCCAGCAACACAATGAGCGTTGCTATTTGACAAAACGCAACGGCCTTCTGTCCGCCGTTCAAAATATCCCGGCGGACAGATTGCGAAACTTTATTTCCGACCTGACTCAGAATTGCATCTGTTTTCAGACACAATACACGACATCATCACCCCAGTATTAGCCATGCCTAAAAGTCTTAATTGACAAAAACAATCGTTTGGGTATCTTATCCACCGTGGCGAAATTTCCGCCACTGGCATGAGTGAAAAATTGGACAATTCCGGCGCGGCGGACTTGCAGGAACCGGCGAGGAACGGTGCCGCCGTGGTTTCGCACCCCGGCACAATGTCAATTGAAGGCATGCACGGCAGCGTCGATGTGCCGCACCATCACGCCGGCTTTTGGCAGCAATGGCGCGCGTTCGTCGGACCGGCCATTCTCATCAGCGTCGGCTACATGGACCCGGGCAATTGGGGCACCGACCTGGCGGGCGGCGCCCAGTTCAAATACGGTCTGCTTTGGGTGGTCGGCCTGGCCAGTTTGATGGCCATCTTCATGCAGGTCATCTCCGCCCGTCTGGGCGTGGTGACGGGCAAAGACCTGGCGCAATGCTGCCGCGATTGGTATCCGCGCTGGACGCGCTGGCCGAACTGGTTGTTCTGCGAATTGGCCATCGGCGCGTGCGACCTGGCTGAAGTCCTGGGCAGCGCCGTCGCCCTCAACCTCATGTTCCACATTCCGCTGTTTTGGGCAGTCATTATCACGGGACTAGATGTGCTGTTGCTGCTGGCCCTGCAACGGTTCGGGATGCGGACCATCGAAGCAATAGTGCTCCTGCTGGTGGCGACCATCGGGGTCTGTTACTTCATCGAAATTTTTATTCTGCCGCAGACGCAGCCCAACGTCATGGAAATGGGGCGGGGGCTGCTCACCCCGAGTCTTCGCCAGGCGGGAATGATTTACATCGCCATCGGCATCATCGGCGCCACGGTCATGCCGCACAACCTGTACTTGCACTCGGCCCTGGTGCAAAGCCGCAACTTCCAAAAGGATCAATCTTCCATCCGCAACGCCATTCGGTTCAACACCATTGATGCCACCACCGCCCTGACCGTGGCCTTTTTTGTCAACGCCGCCATCATGGTGCTGGCCGCGATGGTTTTTCACGGCAAGACCAGCGTGGTGGTGGCCGGCGGTCAAACGGTCACCTTCAGCCCCGAGAGCGACTGGATTCGCATCGCGTATCTGACGCTGGCGCCGCTGTTGGGAACGTCCCTGGCGAGCACGTTGTTTGTGGTGGCGCTGCTGGCCAGCGGGCAAAGCAGCACGATCACCGGCACGCTGGCCGGGCAGGTGGTGATGGAAGGGTTTATGCACTGGCGGGTCGCGCCGTGGTTGCGGCGGCTCATCACCCGGACGCTGGCCATTATTCCGGCGGTGCTGATCATCGGGATACGCGGCGACAGCAGCATTAATGATCTGCTCACGCTCAGCCAGGTGGTGCTGGCGCTTCAGTTGCCCTTCGCCATGTTCCCGCTGCTGCATTTCACCAGTTCGCGCAAGAAGATGGGGGCATGGAGACTGGGCTGGTTTTTGCTGATCACCGGCTGGGGCAGCGCGCTGCTGATCACCGCGATGGACATTTGCGGGCTGCCGGACTCAGTTAAATCGGCTTGGCATGTCATCACGGGCGGGTGAAGCTTGAAGCCGTGCAAGGATCAACCATGTACAAGACGATACTGGTGACGTTGGACGGGACTCCAACCGACCGGGCCATTATCGAACACATCAAATCCCTGGCCAAGCTGGCCCAGAGCCGCGTCGTGTTGCTGCACGTGGCTGACGGTTGGGCGGCGCGCACCTATGGGCCGGATGCAGTCAGCGCCGAGATCACCGAGGATACGGCCTATTTGAAGAAGGTTCTGGCGGAGTTTCAAGCCGCCGGGATACCCGCCGAGGCGGAACTGGCTTATGGCGATCCGCCGAAGGAAATCGTCAAATGGGTCGAGCAAAAGGGATGTGACTTGGTGGCGATGAGCACGCACGGGCACCGGTTCCTGGCCGACCTGTTTCTTGGAACGACATCCAGGCACGTCCGCCACAGCATCAGCGTGCCCGTTCTGCTTCTCCGGGCGAAGTGATTCCTCAAAGTTTTTCCAGCAGCCGGTGAATTTCCTCGTCCGTATTGTAAAAGTGCGGGGAGACCCGTATGTAATGCCGCCCGCCGCGATCCGCGCGCAACGAGGTTTCAATGCCCGCCGCCATGAGTTTTTTTTGCAGCGCGGGCAGATCGGCATCGGGCCGGTAAAAACTGACAATGCCGCTGGCGTGCTGGGCCGGGGCGTCCGCCTGCAAGACCGTCCAGCCTTTTTCCTGCAACGCCGACGCCAGCAACGCACGCAAATGCAACAACCGGGCGGCGATACTCTCCACGCCGATTTCCAAAAGCAGTTCCATCGCCGCATTCAATCCGGCCAGGCCCGGCAGGTTGGCTGATCCGGCTTCATAACGGCCGGCGTCGGGCCGGAAGACCAATCGCTCCTGCGCGACAAAATTCGGACACCGGATATTGTGCCAGCCCTGGACGGCGGGGCGGAGTTTTGCCTGCAAGGATTTTCGCACGAAGAAAAGGCCCGCGCCGCACGGGCCAAGCAGCCATTTGTGGGCGTCGGCGGCCAGGAAATCAATGTGTTCGACGCTGGTCGGGAATGCGCCGACGGTCTGGATGCCATCGACGCAAAACAAAATATTCCGGTCGCGCAACGCCTTGCCGACGGCCTCAAGGTCAACCCGATAACCCGCCACGAAATGGTTCGAGGCCAGGGCGACCAGGCGGGTCTGTTCATCGATCTGGCCGATGACATCCGCCGCGTCAATGCGGCCGTATTCGCGGCAGTTGAGCCGGCGGGCCTCGACGCCCTTTTCCGCCAGCGCCATCCAGGGATAAACGTTGGAGGGATAATCGTCGAAATAGACCAGGAGGTTGTCGCCCTTGCGCCAGGGCAGCCCGCCGGCGACAAAGCTCAGGGCCAGCGAAGTCGGGCCGACAAAGGCGATTTCCTCCGCCTGCCCGTGGAGCAGTCTGGCCGCCAGGGCGCGCGCCCGCCGGATTTGGGCCTCCGGCATCGCCTCCTCCTGATCGCCCAGGGTGGCCTTGAGGGCGTAATCACGAATCGCCTCCGCGACCCGCCGGGGCAACGGGCAAACGGCGGCGTGGGCCAGGAAAATTTTATCGCGCGTCACGGGAAATTCGTGCCGGCGCAATTCCTCGTTCGATAAAATTTCCGCAAGGGTCATTTACATTTTGATTTCGTCGATCTGATGGAAATAGTCCGTGTAAAAGGAAATAATCTTCCAGGCGACGAAAAAGACGATGCCAAAGTAAACCAGCTTCGGCGTCCATTGGGCCAGGGCCTTGGTTTTGGCCAGGCCCTCCGTCTGGTAAAGGTTATGCAGCCGGATGAGGGTTTGGTCCGTCGTCCCGCTGACTTCGCCCGTGTGATACAGGTTGGCAAAAAGCGCGGGGAACCGGTCCGAATGCGAAATCAGTTCGGAGAAAGTGGATCCTTCCTGCAGGGGTCCCTTCCACCCTTGCACCGTGCGGGCCAGGGCCGGCGACCCGCTGGCGGTGGCGGCCAGTTCCCACGCCGTCACAATGGGCACGCCGGCGTTGAGCAAACTTTCCAGGGCCGTCGCCAGCCGGGCCAAAGCCAGGTCCCGCCGCGCGGTGCCGAGGATGGGGACGCGGCCCAAAATGCGCTCGACCTTGCTGCGCCACCCTTCGCCATGCCGCCCCTGGCAGGAGTAAATAATCAGAAAGACCAAGCCATACAGCGGCGCGGCCATCCCCACAGTCATCCACAGAAAGCGCGCGAAACTCCCCGTCCTCACCAATTCGATGAGCGGAAACAGGACGATGGCGAAGTTAAGAACGAAGGCCGGATACGCCATGTCCGAAATCATTTGCCGCGCCATTTGCGCGCGTTCGCGGTAATAGACCGCCAGGAGTTTGAAGCAGGCATCCAGGCGGCCGCTGCGCTCGCCCGCGTCGATCAGGGCCAGATCAAACGAAGGAATCCATTTTCCGATTCCCTGCACGGACTCGCTGACGGTGCGGCCCTGGTCCAATTGCTCGAGCAATTGGGAGATGGGCGCGCGCAAAGAAAGGGAGGGGGGATGGCTCTGGAGATGTTCGAGCGCTTTATGGACCGACAGCCCGGCGGCGATCATGATCCCCAGTTGATGATACAGTTCCGCGAGTTGATTCAGTCGCCCGGGAGTGGTGATCAGTGGCATGGGCCGCGCCCAAACACATCGGAGGCCGATGGCGGACTATTAACCGAGCAACTTGTCGATGTTGGATTTCAAGTCCCGTTTGGAGCACATGCCGACAATCTGCGCCGCCACCTCGCCGTTTTTGAAAAAAAGCAGGGTGGGAACGGCGCGGATGCCGTATTGGGCGGCCAGAGGCTGCTCCTCATCAATATTGACTTTGCCGATGCGGACGCGGGCATCGTATTCGGAAGCCAGTTCCTCCAGCAACGGCGCGATCATTTTGCAGGGACCGCACCATTCCGCCCAGAAATCGACCACCACTGGTCCGGGAATGCCGAGCACTTCGGTGTCGAAATTGGCCTGGGTTAATTTCAGAGTATTGGGGGAAGAGGTGGTATTAGTGTTGGGTGAAGACATAATAATAATCCGGGGTTAAGATCCTGCGGTGTCAGTCAGGAAAAATTTCAAATAAACCTGGGCCGCCAGCGCGGCCAGAACGGCGACAGTGGCGGCAATGGCCAGGCCTTTGTCCAGTGTGGTCATCTCGCCGGCGCCGGCGGGAACAGGGCGGGGCGCGGCTGCGGAGGGGCCGGGTTTGTGGGCCGCGGCCGGGGCGGCGAGGCGGGAAGACGGGCTTCCCGACGAAGGCGGCTGCGGCGGAGCGGGACCGCGGGCGGCCGCGGGCGCGGCGGCAGCCGCCGTGGCCATGGTGGGCGGCGGCGAGCCGGGAGCCAGCGTCGGCAATTTAATTGTCGGCGCGGAAGTTGGCTTCGGCGGCAAATTGATTCGGACCGTTTCTTTTTTGGGCTGAACCTTGGCGGCTTCAGCCGGTTTGGGCGGCACGGCGCCTCCAGGCGATATTGGATTGTTCTCAGCCATAAATTTCTATCATGCCTCCAAATTAAAGTTGCGCCGCGCCAGTGTCAAATCCAAATGACGAATGATGAAACAATAGCCGGTCCGACGGATCTGACAGGTCCGACAAGTCTGACAGGTCTGACAGGTCGAACAGTTCGGACAAGTCTGACAGGTCTGACGGATCGGTCGAAAACCCATTAGGCGTGCTGTCGTTTCCAAAAAACCCAATATGTGGTGGTTTTTTCCTTTACTCTGTGCCGTGGACTGTGCTTTCCTGTTGATCCAGGATGTATCTTAAGAATTTAACGGTTTTGGGTTTTAAGTCCTTTGCGGACAAGACCTCGTTGAACTTTCAGCCGGGGGTTACGGCCATTGTCGGCCCGAATGGCTGCGGCAAGTCCAATGTCTCCGATGCCATCCGCTGGGTTTTGGGCGAACAATCGGCCAGGGCCTTGCGCGGCGACGAAATGGCCGATGTCATTTTTGACGGCACCGATACGCGCAAACCGTTGAGCATGGCGGAGGTGTCGCTGACCATCGGCGGCGTCGATGCCGAACATCTCACCGCCGCCGGCGTCGAGATGGCCTACAACGAAGTCACGCTGACGCGCCGCGTGTTCCGGGACGGGGCGGGCGAGTATTTTGTCAACAAAACGCCGTGCCGCCTCAAGGACATCCAGCAGCTTTTCATGGGCACGGGGGTGGGGCGGGCCAGTTACAGCATCATGGCCCAGGGCAACATCACCCAGATTCTTTCCAGCAAACCGGACGAGCGCCGGCTGGTGTTTGAAGAAGCGGCGGGCATCACCAAATTCAAGGCGCAAAAGAGAGAGGCGCTGCGCAAGCTCGAAGCCACCGAACAGAATTTGCTGCGCGTGGCGGACCTGATCCGCGAAGTCAAACGCCAGATCGGTTCGCTGCAACGCCAGGCCGGCAAGGCCCGCCGTTACAAGCAACTGATGCTGGAACTGCAGCACCTGGACGCGCAACTGGCGCGGCATCAGTTCGACCTCTGGCAGACCGAGCTTCGCGCACGCCAGGATCAGCTCGAACAATCGCGCGCGCAAATTGAATCCCTTTCCGCCCGTGTCCTGCGCGCCGAAAACGAACTCGCCGGCCTGCGCGAGGAACTGGCCGAACAGGAGCGGCAGATCGGCCTGAGCCGGCAGCAGGGCCTGGAGTTGAAGAGTCAAGTCGAACGCCACGAAAGCCGCATCCAATTCAACGAGGACCGGCTGCGCGATCTGGCCGCGCAGAATTCGCGCGCGGCCGGCGAGATCGCGCAGGCGGAGGAGCGCCAGAGCGCCGCCCGCCGGGAATTGGATGAGGTGTCGCAACGCCTGACGGCCGCCGCCGCCGCCTTGCAATCCCATCAGGAGGCTTTGGAAAAGAAACGCCAGGCCTTGCAGAGCGTGGAGGACCAGTTGCGCTCCAACCAGGAGGCGTTGCGCCAGGCCCAGACGCTGGCCCTGGAGGCGGCCCAACAACTCAGCCGCGCCCGCAACGAAATCACCGCCCTGGATTTGCAAAAGGAAGGCAACGCCGTCCGCCTGGAAAAACTCTCCGCCGAGAAAGTCCAGCTCGAAGAGGAACGGACCGGACTGGGCCGGCGCCTGGAACAGTTTTCAGCCAGCGTCGAGGCGGAGATTTTAAACGCGCAAAGCCATCGCGGCACGCTGGAGGAACGGCAGCGGCGGCTGCGCGAGATTCAACAGCAACTGGACGAGACCACCCAACAGTTGGACGAACTGCTGCGGCAACAGGCCGAAAAACGGTCGCGCCTCAACTTGCTGGAACAATTGCACGCCGAACACGAAGGCTTCGGCTCCGGCGCCCTTTCCGCCCTCAAGACGGCGGCCCATGTGCTCGGTTCGCTGGCCGATAAAATCCGCGTGCCGGACCAGTACGTCGTGGCGATTGAAACGGCCCTGGGCCACCATTTGCAACTGGTCCTGACCGAACAACCGGAGGCCGCCCGGCAGATTTTGGAGGATTTGCGCGGCAACAAGGCCGGCCGGGCCAGCGTGGCTGCATTACAATTGTCAAGCTTGCCGGGGCAGGCGCCGGCGCTGCCGGAAAGCGAGGCCGCGGGTCTGGTGCGGGGCAGGGCGGTCGGCGCCGCCAGCGTGATTGAGGCGGACCCATCGGTCCAGCCGTTGCTGCGCCGCCTGTTGGGGCAGACTTTGATCTTCCCCGATCTGGCCGCCGCCACCGCCGCCTGGCACGACTCCGGCGGCGCCTTTGATTTTGTCACGCCCGAGGGCGACCTGCTCAATCGTTGCGGCATTTTCACGGGCGGCTATTTAAACAGCCACGGCTCCGGCAACGCGGCCGCTTCCATCCTCGGCCGCAAAAACCAGATAGCCGACTTGCGCGGCGCGATGGCTGCGTTGCAGGAGAACGCCGCCGAAATCAGCCGGCGCAAGGGCGCGTTGCTCAGCGAGCAAACCCAGTTGCAGGCCGGCTTGCAGCAGGCCCAGACCGAATTGCGCACCCGGGAAGTGGCCATCGCCACCCGCCAGGGCGAATTCAACGCCTTGCAAAATTCTTCCCGCCTCCTCCAGCAAAAGATCGAGACCGTTGTCTATGAGATCAACAGCCTGGCCGCGCAGGAGGCGGAAGGCGCGCGCAAACGCCAGGAGCTGGCCGCGCAAGCCGCCGGCTTGGAAACCCGCGAGCGCGAATGCCAGACCCGCCTCACCGCCCTGGCGGCCTCGCAGGAAACTCTGCGCCAGCAGCGCGACGCCGCCAATGCCTCGTTGACGGAAACCAAAGTGGCGCTGGCCACCCAGGACCAGTTGTGCGCTTCCTTTGCCAGCCAGAAAAAGCCGCTGGAACAGCGCATCTCCGAATTAACCCATCTGGCCCGGGAGCGCCGCGCCGAAATCCAGTCCTTCCTGCAACGCCGGCTTCAGGCCGACGCGGAAATCGCCGAGTCGCGGCAAAAAATCGAAGGCCTCCGGCAGGAGCGCGAACAGGTCAGCGTCCAGGAGGCCGAACGGCTGGCCCTGAAGGAAGCCAGCGAGGAGCAGATCGCCAACGCGGAGGGCGGACTGCGCGAACAGCGCCGCGCCTTGAACGATCTCCAGGAACAACGCGCCTCCATCGAGGTCGAGCTGGCCCAGAAAAACATGGCCCTGCAAAACCTCAGGGACCGCATCCGCGAGAAATATCAACTGGACTTGGACAGCGTGCGCAGCGAGTGCATCACCATCACTTTTGCCGACGAAGGCCCCGCCAAGGTCCACACCCTGACGCCGGAGGAAATGGCCGCCAGCGGCGCGGCGACGGATTGGGAGGCGGTCGGGCGGCAAGTGTCGGCCCTGCAAACGCGCATCGACGAGATGGGCCCGGTCAATCTGGTGGCCATCGAGGAGTACGAGGAAACCGAGCAGCGCCATCAATTCCTGACCAAGCAAAATGACGACTTGCTCCAGGCCAAAGCCCGGTTGGCCGAGGTCATCAACCGCATCAACACCCAGACGCGGCAGATGTTCCTGGAAACCTTCGAGAAAATCCGCGCCAATTTCCGCCAGATGTTCGCCGAGATTTTCGGCGGCGGCAAAGCCGATTTGATACTGGTCGAAGAAGGCGACGTGTTGGAATGCGGCATTGACATCGTGGCGCGTCCGCCGGGCAAACAATTGCAGAGCATCTCCCTGCTTTCCGGCGGCGAACAAACCATGGTGGCGGTGGCGTTGCTGTTCTCCATTTACCAGGTCAAGCCCAGCCCGTTTTGCGTGCTGGACGAACTGGATGCGGCGCTGGATGAATCCAACATCAACCGTTTCATCCACATTTTGCAGCGGTTCATGGTGTATTCCCAATTCGTCATCATCACCCACAACAAACGCACCATTGGCATGGCCGACATCCTCTATGGGGTCACCATGCAGGAACACGGCGTGAGCAAAATCGTCAGCGTCAAATTCCACAAAACCGACGAACCGGTCACCGGCCAAAAGGCGCACCCGTTGGAAGAGCCGGCCGCCGACCCCTCCATCGACGCCGAGGAAGACCGGCTGCGCCCCCGCGAAGACACCATCGTCATGGCCAAATGAGGCGCGAGAATGCGCTTGACGCCCCCCGTCAACCGGATAGATTCAGGGCCATTACACGCCCAACCCGCGAATCAACTGATTCGCGCGGCAAAAAAGCCGGGGTATGGCTGTGGGCGTAAAACTGAAAAAACTGAAAATGGAAATCTTATGAAGTCAAACAAAACTGGCATCATTTTACTCGGTGGATTACTGCTCGCCGTAGCCCCTGGCCGAATCCAAGCTCAAGGTTACAATATTTTGGCGAAAGTCTCAATTAGCGGAACGATGTATGAACAAGGCGCCACAACTGACCTCCCGGTCGCCAACCCGACGACCACCACGATAAAGGCTCCCACCAAAGTCTCCATCACAACAGCACTCTTGCTCAAACAGTTGGCCGCGGACGAGAATGCTAATGGAAATGTGAACTTTCCGACCGCTACACCACCTCGCGGCGCCGTTCTGTATTTTAACGGCAGCGGGTTCGAAATCGATCAGGGAACCAACCAATTGGCGGACGTTACCGGAGATTCTATCATGAGTTGGAGTCAAAGCGGGCAAAATGACATCAGTGCCGGCAGCTATTCGGACGCCAATGGCCAGGGATCGCCGCCCTACACCCAAACCGATTATTATCTCGTCACTGTGACGTACACCTCCCCCTCCAGTAATACTACTAACCCGCTGAACTTTACGGTGACTGGTTTGGCCACGGTCACGGGAAAGGCCACCAATCCAAACGGCAGGACCGGCAATTACACCCAATCCGGCTCGATCAGTTTCTCAGACGGAACGGGTGAGGGTTCGAACGCAAACGGCTCATTCGTTCTGACCGGTGTCACCATGACCGCGAGCGGAAGCGCAACCGAAAATAGCGGCACCGGCACAAACGAGACGGGAGACTGATTGCCGTCAGCGCAGGAAGCATGGCCCGCAAGGGCCGCCGCGGGCCTGCCGGACCCTCCCCAAAGTCCGACCAATCGCTGGACGGGCAGACCCTTCGTTCGCCCTCAGTAACCGCGGCCTTGCGTTCCGATCCCGCCAAATTCCTCAAAATACCGCTTTTGCTCGAATGAAGACATGGTATCGTCTGTCCAATTATGGTGAGACTTACTTTTTCTTATCAGCTCCCGGCGCTGGCTCTTGTGGCTGGGTGGCTGGCCGTGCCTTGGACCGTCCGCGCTGACGACGGGATTCAGACCTATACCGTCCCAAAGGAACGCCCCGCCCCGGTTCAGCCTGTGGCCGCGCCGTCCGGCATGGATGCCGCGATGCCGGCTTCGGACATTCCCGTCAGCTCGGCTCCCGTCCGCTGGACCACTCCCGCCGCGTGGCAGGAATTGGCTCCGACGAGCATCCGCCTGGGCAATTTCGCCATCGCGGGCAAGGGCGGGGGCAAGGCCGAAGTGGGCGTCTTTTCCTTTCCCGGACCGGTCGGAACGGAATTAGACAACGTGAATCGCTGGCGCAATGAACTGAAATTGCCCCCGGTGGAAGCAGACCAAATCACCTCCGAACCAGTCACCATCGATTCGATGAAAGGCCGGCTCTACGACATTTCCGGGCCGTCCAGCCGCACCGTCGTCGCCAGCCTGCCCCGCCACGGCGCCACCTGGTTCTTTAAAATGCGCGGGGACAAGGACACGGTCGCGGACGCGAAGCCGGTGTTTCTCGAATTTTTGCAGTCCGTTCATTTCAGCGCCGCCGGGAGCCAGGCGCCTCCGGCCTCCATCTTCGACAGCACAATGGCCAGTCCGCATGGCGACATGGCCGCCGCCC
>Ga0326727_10019667_pt1 | contig 13521 bp, 13 predicted proteins | sample MB2enrmetagenome_FD_207643 | JGI IMG/M metagenome (GOLD analysis project Ga0326727, IMG submission 207643) | Lab enriched peat soil microbial communities from McLean, Ithaca, NY, United States - MB29MY | ecosystem: Environmental > Terrestrial > Soil > Wetlands > Peat | place: USA: New York... | reverse complement strand
CCGCCAACCCCAGCAAGGAGCCGGCATGACCGCCTCTGCCGCTCCCGTCCTCACCTCCTCATTGGACTCCCTGGTAGCCTATTATCTCCGCGTCCTGGCCAACGAGCGCGGCGCATCGGCGCACACCCTGCGCGCCTATCAGCGGGAATTGCAAGCCTTCGCGGCTTATATCACTGAGCATTACGGAATAGATCAAGGCCCGGAGGGCATCGAGCACACCCACATCCGCGCCTATCTCGGCACGCTCTATGACCGCGGCTTGGCCAAAGCCTCCGCCGCCCGCGCCCTGGCCGCCATTCGCAGTTGGTTCCGCTGGCTGGCCCGCGCCGGGCTTCTCCAGCAGAACGCCGCCTCGCTCGTCTCCACGCCCAAGCTGCCCCGCCATCTGCCTCGCGTTCCCTCCATCGAGCAGATGAATCGCGTCGTCGATTCGGTGGCCGAGGATGCCGCCAGTTGGCCCGCGCGCGACACGGCCATCCTCGAACTGCTCTACGGCTGCGGCATCCGCAACGCCGAACTGACTAGCCTCAACCTCGAAGACATTCATTGGGCCAACGAAGCCATCCTGATTCGCGGCAAGGGCCAGAAGCAGCGTTACGTCCCGCTGGGCGACGCTGCGGCCCAGGCGCTCCGAGCCTATCTAGCCGAGCGCGCCGCGCGTCTGGCCGCGGCAGCCAATGGCTTTGCTTTGAAAGGGCAAGGCTTTAGCCGTGCCATAAGTGACACAACAAAAACATCGGCTTTACAGGCTGCGGAAAAACTAGAAATCAAGCCCGCACTGTATCAGGGCACGACTTCAGTCGTGCCGCAAATGCATGATAATAAAAGCCGGGCTTCAGTCCCTGAGGGGCACTTTTCGCCGATCTCACTCGATTCTCCGACTTCTTCACTTGAGGGATGTTTTTCTTCAGAATCGCATGAAAAACCGAGTTTTTCCTCAGCCTCGTCAGGGAAGGGAATCGAGACCCCGGCGCTCTTCCTCAATCTGCAACTCCGCGGCCTGGCCAAACCCGGCGGCCAAGCCCGCCTCACCACCCGCAGCGTAGCCCGCATCGTCAAGCGCATCGCCATCCGCCGCGGACTCTCCGCCGACGTCCATCCCCACACCCTGCGCCACGCCTTCGGCACGCATCTATTAGAAGAAGGCGCCGACCTCCGCGCCATCCAGGAGTTATTAGGCCACGAGCGCCTCTCCACCACCCAGCGCTACACCCAACTCACCACCGCCCAGTTGACCGTCGTCTACGACCGCACCCATCCGCGAGCAAAATAGAACCGAACCTCTGCAAGATTGATATGTGAAAGGGTACGGCTTTACAGGCTGCGCAAAATCTCGAATCGTGCCCGCACTGTATCAGTAGTCCACCGGCTTCGCTGGCCCATGGAGCATGAAACTGTAGCGCCGGTCTCCAGACCGGCTGTCATGCGGGCGTCTCGCCCGCACCCATCCGTCAGGCGTAGAATTCGCAGTTATGGCCAAGCCAATCGCCGGTCCCCAGCCTGCGACCGCTGACGCCGTTCAGGGGGCGGTACAACCTCGGTTCGGTGGAGTGCACATTCGGCAGCGCGGACGCCTGCCCCATTGGGAAAAGGACGCAGGCTTGTATTTCCTTACCTTTCACCTGGCGGACTCCCTGCCGCCGCCGGTACTGGAGAAGATAGCGGAGCGTCACCGCATTCTGATCGCGGCAAAGCGCGTGGGCGCTCATCTGTCGCCCTCCCAGGAGGTGCTGGTTGCCGAGTTCAGCACTGCAAAACTGGAAGAGTATTTCGATCGCGGCTTGGGTGCATGTTTCCTGCGCGATCCGCGCATTGGCGAACTGGTGGCCGGCGCTCTCGATTTCTGGCGGGGAAAGCGGTATCGGCTCGTGGCCTGGTGTGTCATGCCCAATCACGTGCATGTTGTTTGCCGGTTGCTGCCGGGGCAGGAATTGAGCAAGGTGCTGCAAGGCTGGAAGTCCTTTACGGCCAGAAAGGCAAACGAAATCCTCGATCGCGGCGGCGCGTTCTGGCAGCGGGAGTATTATGACCGGCTCATTCGCAATGGGGATGAGTTGGAGCGTGCTGTCCGCTATGTGGTGAATAATCCGGAACGAGCAGGGTTGAAGAGGTGGAAGTGGGTTTGGAGCGCGGGCGGGGACGCCCGCGCGACAGCCGGTCTGGAGACCGGCGCTACAAATGATTGCCAAGAATGAATTCCCGGTCTACCGCTACCGGTTTCCCGCGCTTGCGACAGGAAAAGGCGCAAGCGCGGGGGCACCTGGGCTCCTGTGGATCGCTTTTGGAGTGTGTCGCCTGCCTCTACCAATGGCCAAAGGGCCAGCCACCGTTCATCATCGCGTGAGTGGCGATCACGGTTATGGCGAGAACCAAGAGCAGGACCCACCACGGTTCCTTGGCCTTCCGTTCACGAAATTCCATCATGGCAAAACTGAGAATAGAATCGTCGGTCATGCACTCGAAGTACTTTCGGTACTTTTTACGCTCTTGCGGGACATACCATTTGTTGTATACAAGCAGCGCAATCCCTCCGAGAAGAAAGACAACAGAAACCGCCTGCTTGAGGTAGATCGGCACAAGCCGTTCTATGGTGGATGAGGTCACAAGAACCGCAAGATCAAGGAAGGCGAAGACCCATAGGATCCCAATGAATGCCATTAAGTGGATTCCGCTGGGCGTAAACTCCTGCGTAAGGGTATCGACAATTTCCGTCCGCCGGTCGGGGGATAGCCTCGTCGATTCGACTCTCGCTTCTGTTAATGCCTCGTTCATGGCAGGAATTATAGCATTCGATTGGCGCTCTAGTTGTGTTTGCCCTTCCACTCGGCGTAGGGGGCTTGGAAGTCTTCTATTCCTTCTTCCTTGAAGACCCATAGCCTGGTGGCTACTTCGTCAATTAAGTCGTGGTCGTGAGTTACTAACAATACTGTGCCTTCGTAGCGCTGCAATGCTATGTTGAGGGCATTGATTGCTTCTAAGTCTAGGTGGTTGGTGGGCTCGTCGAAGATTAGGAAGTTAGGCTTGGTTAGGATTAACTTGCAGAAGGCTAACCTTGCTTGCTCGCCGCCGCTAAGTGCCTTGGTCTGCTTTTCGCCTTCTTCGCCCGAGAATAACATCTGGCCCAGGATGCCGCGGATATCTTCGACATGAGCGTCGGGCTTCCAGCGATGGAGCCACTCAGCGCAGGTTAGTCCGTGTTCGATAGTTGCGCCTACGTCTTGCGGGAAGTAGCCGATCTGGGCTTCGTGGCCCCAGAAGACAGAGCCGGAGTCTAGCTCGAAGTCCTTGTCGGCGAGGCCTGGGTAGTTCGATAACAGACTCTTGAGCAGCGTGGTTTTGCCTGCGCCGTTGCGTCCCATGAGGCAGATTCGTTCGCCGCGCAGAACGTTGGCCGTGAAGCCGTCGATGACCGTCTGATCGCCATAGATTTTGGTGAGGTGCTTGAATTCGAGGACGTGCTTGCCGCTGGGGCGGACCTGGTCGAACTTGATATAGGGGCGCTGGATGTTGGAGCGGGCCAGGTCGTTGGTCTGGAGGCGCTCGACCTCTTTGCGGCGGCTCGTAACTTGGGATGAGCGGGTTCCGGCGGCGAAGCGGGCGATGAAGTCGTTGAGCTGGGCGATCTTCTTTTCGCGCTGGGCGTTCTGGGCTTCGAGGGTGGAGCGGATCTGGGTTTTGGCCATCACCATTTCGTCGTAGCCGCCGGTGTAGACAATGATGGTCTCGTAGTCGATGTCGGCCGTGTGGGTGGTGACGCTGTTGAGGAAGTGGCGGTCGTGGGAGATGGCGATGAGAGTGCCGTCGTAGCTGAGCAGGAAGTCCTGGAGCCAGTGAACGGAGTCGAGATCGAGGTAGTTGGTGGGCTCATCGAGAAGCAGGGCTTCGGGCTTGCCGAAGAGGGCTTGAGCAAGCAGGACGCGGACCTTTTGGCCGCCCTGGAGCTCGCCCATCTTGCGCTCGTGGAGGGGTTCGGCGATGTCCAAACCGTCGAGCAGAACTGCGGCGTCGGACTCGGCGGTGTAGCCGTCTTCGTCGCCGATGACGCCTTCGAGCTCGCCCAATCTCATGCCGTCGGCGTCGGTGAGTTCGGGCTTTTCGTAGATGCGGTCGCGCTCCTCAAGGGCGGCCCAGAGGGGGCGGTTGCCCATGATGACGGTGTCTATCACTCGGTAACTATCGAAGGCGAACTGGTCCTGGCGGAGGACGCCGAACTTTCGCGGCCGGACGACAGTGCCTTTTTGGGCGTCGAGCTCGCCGGTGAGGATCTTCATGAATGTGGATTTACCTGACCCGTTGGGGCCCGTCAGTCCGTAGCGGCGGCCTGTGACGAAGCTGACGCTGACGTCTTCAAAGAGGACCTTGGCGCCGTAGCGCATGGAGACATTGCTTACACTTAGCATTCTTTTTCTTGATCCTATATGCGGGCCGCGACGGGGTTACGGCGCTGGCAGGCCGAGTGAAGCTGGGTTGGTACTGGTTGGGCGCGCTCGGTTTACATTCCCCGGTCTCAGAATCGAGACCGGGGGCACCCGGTCAGCGCCGGAGGACTTTGGCTCTTCTAGTTTCTCATAGGTTGGGGCTTCGGATGGGCTCTGGACGCTGGTTGGCGGCGTTTGTGGTGCTTGCGCGGCGGAGGGGCTTTGCGGACTTTGGGCGGCAGCGGGGGGACATTGGCCAAAGCCGCGAGCAGGTTGTTGGCTTCGTGAAACAGATCGACCTGCGCATCGCCCTTGCCCCAGGTGGCGGCGAGGAAGATGCCGGTCTGGCGTTTGGGGTTGAGGGCGATGTAGGTGGTGAAGCCGGCGCCGCCGCCGGTTTTTTCGATGACAGCGGAAGGGGTGGATGGGTCGCCGAGTTGAATCCACGCCAGACCGATGCCGGTGGGATCGCCGGCGTGACGGAGGCCTTGAACCGATTTGAGTTTTTGGGGATCGAGAATGACGGCGAGGGCTGAAGAGGGCTGGGCGGGCGCGCCGGGAGATTGCAGCAGATAGTGAAGCAGCTTGACCATGTCCGCGGGAGTTGAATAGACGCCTGCGCTGGCGCCCGAAGCTTGGGTATCGGTGCAGGGACCTTCGTCTTTGATGGGCTGCATGAGGCGGGCGCACTGCTCGCCGGAGGGTACGAGGGTTGTATCCCACATATTGAGGGGCTGCAGCAGGCGGTCATGGAGAAGCTGGGCGTAGGACTGGTGGCTGGCGAATGCGAGCGCGTCGCCGAGCAAATCGAAGCCGACGTTTGAATAGAGCGCGGCGGTTCCGGGGGTCGAACTCAGGGTTTGCTTTGGCAGCCAGTCCCAACGGTACGCGTAATCGGGAAAGGTGAAGTGCGGAGTCTTACGGGGATAGGAGCTTACTTCGCGGGTCAGGCCGGCGGTGTGCGTGGCCAGGTCTTCGAGGGTGATCTGGCTCCCGTCGGCGGCGCGGGGCACACGCTTTCCGCGCGGGGCGTAACGCTGAAGGGGGTCGTCGAGAGCAACTTTGCCGTCAGCGGCCAACTTCAACAGCAAATCGGCGGTGAAGACTTTCGACAGGGAGCAAAGGCGGATGAAGGAGTTGGCGGTGGGGGTGCGTCCACTCCCGGGAAAGGTCTCGCCGTAGCCCTTGATCATGACTTCGCCGTTGCGGACGACTACGAGCACCATGCCGGTTGAGGCGGACTGCTGGAAGATGGCTTGCGCGCGAAGATCGGCGTCGGCGAGGGATAGGGGTTGCTGGGCGGGGAGCGTGGGCGCGAGGGGCAGAAGCAGGGCTGCCGACAGGATGAGCCTCGCGGCGGGGCGGGAATTGGCTGGTGGTGTGGAGTTCGCGGCAAGCAAACGGCGGCGGGCAGGGAAGTCTTGAATTGCTTTGAGCGGGATGAGCATTTTTATGGAGCGGACAGGGGTTAGTTTATCGTAGCGGGGTTGGGGTTAGTGCTCGTGAGTTTGCGGTTTTGCGCAAGTCGGAATCGCTCCCGGCAACATGGGCGTTTCTCCGGACTAATCGAACTTGATTACCGGTGCGCGTACGATTATCCATATGAGAAGCTTCGGACCAGCCGCGTTGCTCGCGCTCTCATTCGTGCCTCAGGTTCCGGCACAGACGCAGGCTTTTGAGCCTCCGCCGAGCCTCTACACCGCATCGCTCCACACCTTCAGCGTTCTCCGCAGCGGTATTGAGATCGACGATCCGGCCACCGGCGTTCATCATCCAGCTTCGCACACGCAGGACGCCACGCTCGCCGGAACCACGGACCGCCGAGACCTCACTGGCGGCTGGTACAACGCAGGCGACTACGGCAAATGGCCCATGATGGCGGCCATTACGGTCAGCTACCTGCTTGATCTCTACGAACTCCAGCAGCGCAGTGCTTGGTCTCATACCCAGCGCGGACACCAGCCCGACCCCGTGCTTCTAGAAGAAGCACGATGGGGACTGACTTGGATGCTCAAGATGCAGGATCCCGACGGAGGCGTCCGGGAGAAGGTCGACGGAGCCACGCAGGCTTCGCTATCCGCCGCGTGGGGCAAACCGCCGGATCTTGACCCCAACCTGCGCATCGCTGCGCCCGCCTCTACCGGAAGCACCGCCGACTTTACCGCCGTAATGTATCAGGCCGCTCGTTTCTTCGCGTCCCTGGATCGTAATCAGTCTCGCCGCTTCCGCACTGCGGCAGACGGCGCATGGGATTGGCTTACCAGGCACCCAAACGTCCCCGCTCACGATCCCTTCTACATCGACCACGATCCCGCCGGCGAGCTCCTGTGGGCCCAGTCGGAGCACGCCCTCGCACACCATCGTGACTCACTAGCGCTCGCCCAGACGATCGCCGCGCGCTCGCAGCCCGAGGTCAGTTGGACGGACCCATCACTCCTCGGACTCTACAGCCTCGCGTCATCACTGAGGTCGCCACCTCACCTGCGCGAGGCCGCACACAGCGTTATTCTGCGGCAGGCCAATGCCCTTGCCGAATCTGCCGCGGTCCGCCCCTTTCGCGTCGCGCTCAGCGACCGTGACTACTGGTGGGGAAGCGCCGAACGCGTTCTTCATCGCGCTGCCCTCTTCCTCATGGCCGACTCCCTGCAGCCCTCACCGCGTCTTCACCAGGCCGCGCTGGATCAACTTGCCTGGATTCTCGGCAACAACACCGTCAATCACTCCTTCATCACAACCTTTGGCACGAATCCTGTCCTTCACCCGTGGCACTGGACGTACCGAGACTATGGTGTCGTGATGCCCGGCTGGGCAGTTGGCGGTCCAAACAGCTCTCCTGAGGGCGTCGATCCCGCACTCAAAGCACTTCAGCAGCGCGGAACTCCGCCCGCGCGCTGCTACGTCGATCTCTGCAGCCGCGAGGGCTCATGGGCTTCGAACGAGGGTCAAATCTCTGAGGAAGCCGCTCTTGTTTTCGTAACTGGGGAGCTTCTCGTGTCGTCAGGACGTTGAAGGGACGATCGCCTATTAGTACCGGTATGTCGGCAATGATTCGCCGACTTCACCCAGGCTCAAGCTGCTTCAGTACCCCGGTGATCTGCTCTTCGCTATATCGGCTCTGCTTCATCCCCATTTCTCCCGTTCAGATTACGAGGAATTCCAATCCTGGCTGGGAGAGTTTTTTGGGGGCAGGCTGCGCCATGCGCGAGGAAGATCATTTAAATCGCTCAGTTTTATTGCGTTGGGACGGTGGCGTATTTGCCGGATTTGGCGTAGAGGTAATCGCCGCCGGCGCCGGGGTCGTTGGGGTCTTTAAGGACGTAATAGAGCATGGTGACGGGAGCGAAGCACTGACGGTAGATGAGGCCGATGGCGGTGCCGTGTCCGGGTTGGATCACATTCAGGGCCAGGTTGAAGTAGGCGGGCGGATTCTCGATGCGGAGCATGTCGTTGTGGATCTGGCTGGTGATCTCGTGGATGCCGGGGCCGGCGAAGGTGGCGGTGCCGTCGTTGCCGACGCCGAATTGATATTGACGCGGGTTTGGATCGTTCTGGTTGTAGGTGGTGTCAATGGCTACCTGCCATCTGCGGGTGACGGGGGCCATGGTTTTGGGGGCGACGACGCGAAGGATGATGGAGCACGAGTCCTTGGAGCCGGGCCCGTAGTTGGCGCTGACGAAGTTGGCGCCACTGTCGCCGGTTTCGTCGGCCATGATTTCGGCTGCGGTGGGAGGCGGCTTGACGGAGGCGCAGGCGGCGGGCAGGACGAAAAGCGATGCCGGAGGCTGGGCGAGCGAGACGCTGCGGATGTCGATCATGTTGGTCATGGGGGCGCCGGTAGCTCCGTATTCAGCCTTGATGACCAAGCCGTCTTTCTGATCGAGCCAGGCCTTGATGTTCATTCCCGAAGCGGCAAATGCATAGACCGCGGTAGGAATGCCGTGGAGGGTCTCAGCGCCAGTGGGCTTCAAGCCGGCTTTGGCGATGGTGTCGGTGAGCTCCGCGGTGGAATTGTATGGGTCGCCCCAGTCCCCGGAGAAGGTGCCCGCACTGCAGTTGATGGGAGTGGCGGCGGGGTCCCATGTATGCGAAACGCCGGCTTTGAGGTCGTAGAGGGTCAGGGTGCGCTGGACGGGGACGCCTGGCTGAACCGGTTGCCGGGTTTCGACCAGGGCGAGGTTGCCGCTTCGGTAGACGGTTTGGGTTACAGGTGTGGCGGCGGGAAGGGCTTGCGTAATGGTGTAGGCGGTGGGATGCGTTTGGGCGGGCAGGAACGTGGTGAGCGCGCAAAGGGCGAGACAGGGGAGGAATCGCGGAGCCGACATGGGAAAACTCCTTCGTGATGGGTGTGTGCGTTGGGGCCGGAGCAGGCGCAGCGGGAAACACATTCCGTGAGGAAAACGATGATAGCTTGCGGGGGGTGGGTGGTCAACCCCGGGGATTTGGCAGGCGTGAAGGTGCGGACGGGGACGTCCGCACGACAGCCGGACTGGAGTCCAGCGCTACAAGAAGCGGCGATGCGTATCCAAATTGTCGAGCGAGAGGCGCAAGTTCGAGGGCTAGCCGAAGATGGCCATGACGACGTGGTTGACTACGAAGGCTGCGCCATAGGCTAGCACCAGCATGTAGGCGAATTGCAGGGCGGGCCACTTCCAACTGTTGGTTTCGCGGCGGACTACGGCCATGGTGGAGGTGCACTGCATGGCGAAGGCGAAGAAAATCATGAGGGCCAGCGCGCCGCCGAGGGTCATGTCGTGGTGGAGGGCGGTTTGCAGATGCATGGCCTGGGTTTCGGGGTCTGCGCCATACAAAGTTCCCATGGTACTGACCATGACTTCGCGGGCCAGGACAGAGGAGAGCAGGCCGATGCCGATCTTCCAGTTGAAGCCTAGCGGGGCAATGGCGGGCTCGATGAAGTGGCCGAGGCGTCCGATGATGCTGTCGGCAAGCTCGGGCGCGGCTAAGGTGCCGGAAGGCGTATGAATGACGGGCAGATGCGCGAGGACCCATAGAGCCAGCGTAACGGCGAGTATTACAGTGCCGGCCTGGCGGAGAAAGATGCTGGCGCGGTCGACGAGACGAAGACCGAGCGACCAGAGAGTGGGCATGCGATATTGCGGCAGCTCGAGGATGAACGGCGTCTCACTGGACTTGAGGATGGAGCTTTTGAGCAGCCATGCGGTGGTCATGGCGCCGACGAATCCGGCCAGGTAGAGGCTGAGCATGGTGATGGTGCGCAGGCCAAGGAATCCGTGAAGAAACGCGATGTTGGGAATGAATGCGGCAATCAGCAGCATGTACACGGGCAGGCGCGCGGAGCAGGTCATGAAGGGCGTGACCAGAATGGTGGCGAAGCGGTCGCGCTTGTTCTCGATGGTGCGCGTGGCCATGATGGCGGGGACGGCGCAGGCATAGGCGGAGAGCAGCGGGATAAAGGCCTTGCCGTTGAGCCCGATGGTGCGCATGACGCGGTCGGCAATTAGCGCGGCGCGGGCCAGGTAGCCGGTGTCTTCGAGGATTCCGATGAAGAGAAAGAGCAGAAGGATTTGCGGCAGGAATACGAGCACGGACGAGATGCCCTTCCACGCGCCGTCGAGGATGAGGGATTGAATCCAGCCGGCGGGTAGCAGCGGGCGCACCAAGCCGCCCATGCGGGCGAGGATGTCTCCAAAGCCGTCGGACATGGGCTGGCCGATGGAGAAGACGACTTCAAAGACGCCGACCACAACGACGAGAAACAGCAGCGGCCCCCAGATGCGGTGAAGTAGGATGTTATCGATCTTGCGCGTGCCTTCGACTGAGAGCGGCGCGCGGTAGCCGGTGTTGCGGCTGACTTGTGCCGCCCAGATGTGGGCGCTGGCTGCGTTGCCAACTACTGGCAGGGCGAGCGGCTTGGCGGCTTCGCGGTTGGTCTGCTGATTGAGGAAGAGAGCGACGGAGTCGATGCCGGTACCGTGCGTGGCGCTGATCTGGGCGACGGGCGCGCCCAGTTCGCGGGCCAGCTTGAGTGAGTCGATGTGGCCGTGGCGCGATTCCATCAGGTCGCTCATGTTGAGCAAAACCAGCGTGGGGAGGCCGAGGGCCAGGACCGGAGCGGCCAGCATGAGTTGGCGTGTCAAGTGCAGGGAGTCGAGAACGATGAGCACCGCATCGGGCTTGGGCGTGCCAGGCATTTTGCCGCGCAGCACGTCGATGGCGACACGGGCGTCTTCAGAATAAGGAGTCAGGGAGTAGATGCCGGGCAGGTCGATCAGAGTGAGGTCGTCGCGGCCCACGCCGGCCATGAGGCCCATGCGCTGCTCGACGGTGACGCCGGGGTAGTTGGCTACCTTTTGGCGCAGGCCTGTCAATCGGTTGAAAAGAGTGGACTTGCCGGAATTGGGCGGCCCGATGAGCACGACCGTCTTGAGCGTTCCCGATGTGGGCGAAACGGGCGGTGGGACGAACGCGGGTACGTCGCAGCAGGCGTTCATCTGGAGGCCTCTAGAAGCTCGGGGACGTCGAAACTCGTGTCTAAATCGATCTCGGGAGTGGCAGGGATGCCGTTCTCTGCGGAGCGGACGCGGATTGCTTCGGCGGTCTCGTGGCGGAGGGCGATCTCCATGCCGTCGACACCGTAGACGGTCGGGTCGCCAGCGGGTGCGCGGCGCAGGGCCGTGACCATGGCATCGGGGACAAACCCCATATGCATCAGGTGGTTCTGCACGGATTCAGGGAGGTCAAGGGCCACCAGGACCCCGGTCTCGCCGATGTTCAACTCGCTCAGCACGCTCAACTGCCTTGCTCCCAAGGTTTGCCGGAAGGGCAGAACCTTCAAACGGAAAGCCAGATCAATGATACGACCATCGAAACTAGGACCGTAATGGTCGGACTTCAGTATACGACCAAATTGGTCTGGGTTGCAATTGTAGGTTTCTGCATCTTTCGTGCGACGTAGATTCATGGAGCAACCTCCGGGACAGCGGTGTCAGGTGGTCTTTCATCGGACCTTCGGCAGCCCACCGGCGGGGCCCCACTGCGTCGTTCATCGGCACGATGAGCCATTATTATCAGTGTGGAAAACTACAGAAAGTGATTCAAATCACAATTGATGGCTAGACAAAGCAGTTGGCGGACGCAAAAAATGGGTGGTACAACCGATTTATGGATGTGAAGGAGTTTCGGGAATCTTTGACTTTGACGGCGCCGCCCGATGGGATGCCCGTCACGCTGGCGGCGTTGTGGTGGGACCGGAAGGGCGATTGGGCGCGGGCACACTCGCTGGTGGACGATCTGGAAACGCCGGATGGCATGGCCGTTCACGCGTATCTGCACCGGAAAGAGGGCGAGGCGTGGAACGCGGATTACTGGTATCGGCGGGCGGGGCGGAGGTTTCATCGGGCGACGCTGGAGGCTGAGTGGGAGGCGTTGGTGGAGGGGTTGGCGGAAAGTGTGCAAGGTTAGTCGGATAATTGCATATCTGTAATTACAGTATAGTCGTTATATGAAGACGAAAATGGTTAGTTATACGTTGGAGACGCTGCCGCCGCTGACGGAGGCGGATCGGGCGAGTCTGCGGGCGCTGGCGGCGCGGCCGGACAGCGAGATCGATTTCAGCGATATTCCGGAGATGACCGACGAGGAGTGGAAGAATGCCGAGCGCGGGCATTTTTATCGCCCGCTGAAGCGGCAGATTACGGCGCGCGTGGATGCGGACGTGCTGGATTGGCTGCGGTCGCAAGGGAAGGGCTATCAGTCGAGGATCAACGCGATTTTGCGGCGCGAGATGCTGATGGCGCATCGGGCGAACTCGGCAAAGTAATTTGAGCGGGCTGCTTGCGCACCCGACTCGCGTATCGCAAGCGCTCGCCCGGTACTAGGTCCGCTATCGTCTCCGATTCAGCGACGGCCACTACGTCTCGCGCCGCTGCCTGACCGAGTGGGTTTATTTGAGGGCTTTTTCTTCTTGGGAAGTTTCCGCATTCGTCACCTCTTATCTCCATTTCGCACAGCGTACACGCAGTACTGAGATATGTAAATGAAATCCAATTCCGGAACTGTGGAACGGATGACGAAGCATTCACTCCTTCTGAAACGCGACAGCGAGGCATCGGAGGTACGAACTGCTTTTGAGACAGCCTCTTTCTCGCACCAGTCCTGTGCGTCGATCAACTAAAAGCGGGCGCGCGGAGTAAAGATAATCGGATGCACTACGGGCAACGCTGCTCAAGCTCGGCCTTCAAAGTCGCCCAGTCGATGCCTTCGCGGCGGTCCTGGTCGAGCGTTGCAAGGCGGCTGTCAAGCTCCGCCCGCTGCGCGGCCGTTAGGGGAAGGTGGTCTTCTTCCAGGCTGTCCCAAAGCTGCGAGATTAACGCAAGGCGCTCCGGCGGGGACAGACGCACAAGCTCGTCGCGGGTCAGCAATTCCATGCATCGAGCATAAGTAAGAACGCGATCGAAAGCAACAGGGAGCCCTCGGGTGCGGGCCGCGGGCCCCAAGGTCTCGCCTTGAGCCCCGGCATTCTCGGTCCCCGGAATGCGCTGGAATCGAGAACCAGCCGCCGTGTTTCCGGCTTTATTCCTTGAACGGCACGTCTACTTCCGCGTAGCTTCCGGGCAGCGCCGCGTTGACCGCAGCGGCGATGTTCCCCGCAACGAGCCTCACCATGGGCCATTGGGAATGCTCAAGCACTACGAGCGCAATTCTGCGAGCCGTCAAGTTCTGCTGATAGTGGATGTTTTTGTCCGTGGTGACCATGACCTCGAAGCCGGCTTGCTCTGCCGCATCGATCAACTCTCCGTTTGCGAGTTCCTCCCAGCCGCGCGCCCGCGCTTCCTCCACGGCATGGCCGATGAGGAAACGGGCGAGTCCGCGCGGTGTGCCGTTATCGAAAAGGATCAGCATTCCGGTCCGGCCTACACATAGGTTGGGGACTTATCGAGAGTACGCGCCACAAACGCCATGAGGCTGTCGATTTGCTCGCGGGTCACCGGAAACTGTTCGATCACCTCTTCAATGCTCATCCCGGCTTCGAGGTTTTCAAACAGAACTTTTACCGGCGTTCGCGTTCCCCGCAGCACCCACGCGCCGCTAACCTTGCCGGGGATGCTCTCCACGGCAGGGCATT
>Ga0326727_10019664_pt1 | contig 13523 bp, 9 predicted proteins | sample MB2enrmetagenome_FD_207643 | JGI IMG/M metagenome (GOLD analysis project Ga0326727, IMG submission 207643) | Lab enriched peat soil microbial communities from McLean, Ithaca, NY, United States - MB29MY | ecosystem: Environmental > Terrestrial > Soil > Wetlands > Peat | place: USA: New York... | reverse complement strand
CCGATGCAAGCGTGACCGAGCTTCGCCGGGTCCTGGCGGAGTTAGACGCGGATTCCATGCTCATGCGCGCGCCGCGGCCGGTGCGTTCCAGCATCGAAGTCTTTCATCCTTTGCCCCACACGAAAATGACGCTCGTGCGCGCGCTCAAAAGGGCGTTCGATCCGGCCGCCGTTCTGAACCCAGGCCGCATGTACGCGGGAGTTTGAAACCCCAATGGAAACAAACTTCACTCTTGAACAGCTTCGGGATGGGCGCCTGAAGGAAGCCGATAGCATCCTTCGGCGCTGCATCCACTGCGGTTTTTGCATCGCGACCTGTCCGACCTACCTTCTTCTGGGCGACGAGCGCGACAGCCCGCGGGGGCGCATCTATCTCATCAAGTCCATGCTGGAAGGGAACGCCGCCCCGAGGCAGATCCGGCCGCATCTCGATCGCTGCCTGTCGTGCTATGCTTGCATGACAACCTGTCCGAGCGGCGTGGATTACATGCATCTGTCGGACTACGCGCGCCAGCACGTCGAAAAATCGGCCATGCGCGCGCCAAACGATGAATCCAAGCGAAGGCTCCTCCGCTACGTCCTGCCTTACCCGAAGCGCTTCAGGTTTGCGCTTTTCGCGGCGCGTGCAGCACGTCCTTTTCGCAAGCTCCTCAGTCGCACACGCTTCAAAATGCTGACCGCCATGCTTGAATTGGCCCCGAAAGGCCCGGTCAAGAACGGGATCTACACACTGCCGCAGACGGTGAAGACCAAGAAGACGAGACGGGGCCGCGTTGTGCTGCTGAGGGGATGCGCTCAGCGCGTGCTGCGCCCCCAGCTGAACGACGCCACGGTCCGGTTCCTCAACCACCTCGGCTACGACGTTGTCCTTTCCGAGGGGGAAGGCTGCTGCGGCGCGCTCACCATGCACATGGGCAAAGAAGCCAACGCCAAGGCCTTCGCCAAGCGGAACATCGATGTCTGGCATGCGCAACGCGAAGGCGGCCCGCTCGATGCCATCATTCTCAACACATCGGGCTGCGGCACCGTTGTTAAGGATTACGCCCACATGTTCGCGGACGATCCGGCCTACGCGGACAAGGCAAAATACGTTTCTTCGCTCGCCAAGGACGTGTCCGAGTTCGCGGCGGCGCAAAAAATCGATGCGCCGATAGGGTGGAGCGACATCCGCGTGGCTTATCACTCGGCGTGCTCCATGCAACATGGCCAAAGGGTTAATGAGGAGCCGCGCCAGCTCTTGCGAAATGCGGGCTTCACGGTGCTCGATATCCCCGACGGGCATCTTTGCTGTGGGTCGGCGGGCGTGTATAATATACTACAGCCAGAGCTGGCCAACCAGCTGAGAGAGCGGAAGCTTCGCACGATAGACACCGTCAAGCCGGACTGCGTGGCGACCGGAAACATCGGTTGCATCACGCAATTGTCGGTAGGAATCGTTCCGGTTTTGCACACGGTAGAGTTCTTGGATTGGGCTTATGGCGGTCCGTGTCCAGAGCCTCTCAAGCATCTCGAGAAGCGGATCAGGCCGCTTCCCCGGGAAGGAGAGGCGGCCGGGGAAGACTATGAGCTGGCGTAGGCCAGTTTCAGTGGTTTTCGCGAGCATCCTCGCGCTTGGAGCTCTCCCGCTTTTGAGCGCGCGGGCGCGAGCCGGGATAGAAGCCGCCATAATCTCCCGGTCGGCGGGGAGCGGCGCATCTTCTGGCATCGAGATCCGCCACCGGCTTCGCAGGCATCGCCGTTTCCGCGCGCCAAGGGAAGAGGAGCGGCGGCAGCCGGACGAAGGCGGCAAGACCATATCGAAGGTTGAGGAACCGCCGCCTCCGGCCTCCAAAGGCGCGCCGCCGGAGATCGAGGAGGCGAAGAAGCCGGAGGTTTACGGGCCGCCTCCGCCGCCGGCAACCTGGACCGCCGCTGAGATCGAGGCAGGCCGAAAGGAATGCGTGAGGCGGCTTTCCGGATTGCACGCACTGTTTGAGCGCCTCGATCCGATCAAGGATGGCGCTTGCGGCTTGCCTTCGCCGATCCGGCTTTTCGGCTTCGAGAGCGAGCGCGAACCGGAAGCGGAGTTTGCGCCCGCTCCCATCCTTTCCTGCAAGATGGCCGAGGCTCTACGGAACTGGTTCGACCGCGTTGTTCAGCCAAAGGCGAAGGCTCATCTGCACGCGACCATCGTGCACATGACGACGCTTTCGGGCTACGATTGCCGCACGCGCTATGACGACCCGGCGCAGCGCATCAGTCAGCACGCCTATGCAAACGCCGTGGATATCAGCGAATTCATCACCGCGAAAGGCGAGCGCATCGCGGTTGGCGAAGCTTGGGACGCCGGCGATGAACGCGCCGCCTTCCTGCACGCCGTTCATGATGGTGCGTGCGAAATATTCGGCACCTCGCTCGGCCCGGACGCCAATAGCGCTCACAAAAGCCATTTCCATTTCGACATGACCGAGCGGCGGCGGCCTTTGTGCGATTTCACACCGGCTCAGCTTCGCGCCCGCGAGCAGGCGAAAAAGCACCCGGTTCTTCCGCCCGGCGCTGTGAAAGTCCCTGTCGCAGGCGAAAGGGAGCCAACCGCGCGGCCGGGCGAGAAGCCAATGCCTGCGACGGCGGTCGAGGAGCCGGAAAGCGCGCGAAGAAAGCATCTGCGCCATCGAAGACGCATCAGCAAGCGCTCCCGGCTGTAATTGTCCCGACGCTTTCGCTAGCAGAAGAAGTCTTGAAACATTGGCGAATTTTCGCTCCATTGTCATGGCCGGACCATCCCCTCGGGCTTGAGCCGAGCACTCGGCTTACGCTCCTAATCCGGACATCGGGGCAAGCGGGTTTGCGATACCGGGCTTTAATCGGGGAAATATTGCTGCCGCAATCGGGCGCAATAGTCCTTGAGATTGGAATAGGCTTCGGCTTTGGTGCGAAGCTCCGTTTCGAAGAGCGGACAGAGCGCCCCCGAGACAAATGCGAAGACGCTTGCGTCCGCCCCGCAAGGAGTCTCGCCCATCAGATAAGGCTTGCCGCCGAGAATGGCAGATAGGGAGGCGAAGCCGCGATCTGCGAGGACAGCTCTTTCCGCTTCGGAATAGCGGCCTGCTCCCTGGCCATGAAGCGCGCGAACTATCTGCCTCCGGATCATGAACTTAATGAGAGGACGGATGGGCGCTGGCGCCGCCTCGAAGAACTTAGCGGGGCCGCGCTCAAAATTCGCGTCGACGGCCCAGCGGGCGTGCATGATCAGCCAGTAAAGATGGTCCTCGCACAATTTTTCGACGGCCCAGGCCACGCCTCGCTCCGCTTGAGAAAGCCCCTCGTCGAAGTCGATGTTGTAGCGCTGCTCCAGGTGGATGCGGATAAAGCTGGAGTCGGCGACGATGTCCACTCCGTCGCGGATGTAGGGCAGCTTGCCTTTGGGCGCTTTGCCCAAACCCTTCGTGTCAGTTTGATAGGGAAGGCCGGCCATTTTCAGAAGGACTGCCGTTTTCATGACGAAAGGGCTTGCATCGGGAAGGCCGAAGGCTGGGCCGAAGGCGTATAGCGTGATCATGGGAGGAAGCGCCCCGTTTTCTGGATGCGGTCCTCTTATCCCGGACTCGAGCAAATGACCATCTGGATGCGCAGCTTTAGCTAAGCAGGCATGCGCGGTTTGGCTAACGAATGGACGCTGGTGCCGGGTCGCGGCCGCTTGCGGAAAAGCTTCCGGCCAAGGCTGCCCCCCACTAACGCTTAAGCAAATCCATCTTTTGCTACATTATGAGAACCCTTAGAAAACTAATGTCCACCAGACCCCAGTCATTATCAGTGCAAGGTGGACTTCCAAAATATAAAACCTGTATTAATGATGGATACAGATTGATTGCATGGATCATTTTGAAACAAAACTAACTCATTGAGAGTTTTAAGCGTGCGCTCGAAGTGCAAAGCCATAACATCAATGGCTGTGGCTCAGGCGCATCCTTGTGCAATGCTTGAGCGTGGCCCATGAAGACAAATCCAGCGAGGTTATAATGCGTTCTTTCAGCCAGAAAATGGGGCTTTTATCGGTTTTGATCGCATGCGCTGCGTGCACGGCCGCGAAAGCGCAGGAGGATGACAAGTCGTATCTGCCGCCGAAAGCATTCCAGGGAAAAGCCGAGCCGGTGACGCCAAAATCAGGACAGCAACCGCATGCCAGATATGCATATAGCCAATCGAGGAGGATGGCTGCCGCTCAACCGCAGCACAAGCGCGTGAGGACGGCCTACCGGCATCGATACGATCGCTATGCCTATTACCAGCCGCGATACGCTTTCCCGCGGTTCTTCTTCGGTTTTTTCAATTGATCGACACTTGAGAACGAGGCAGCCGCGGGGGCGCGGCTGCCGAAGCAAGGGCCAGGGCAGTCAAAGCCCGCACCAGCGCACGATCAATTCGGTAAATATGGCTTCCGCTTCTTCGATCCTCTTGATGGTGCAATACTCGTCCGTCTGGTGCGCCATGGCGGCCTCGCCAGGTCCGAGGATCACCGTCGGAGGATTGCCCATTCCCGGTTTCAGCGCGGCCGCATCGGTGAAATAGCTGGCCCCCCCGATCGATGGAACCGATCCCGTCACCGACTTCACGACGCTTGCCACATCGCGGATCCAGGGATCGTTAGGGTCGGTCCAGACAGCATCGGATGCGCTCATGACCTCGAAAGCGACGCCGCCGCCCGCAGCCTCGTTGAAGCGTTCGACCAGGCGCTCGCGATGGACGCCTGGCACGAGGCGCACGTCCACGCCAAGCCGCGCCTCGTCGGGAACTGAATTCACGTTTAAGCCGCCGCGCATCCAGCCAACGTTGACGGTGGGACGGCCCAGAACCGGATGCTCATCTTGGGAGAAATCGAATGCTTCGAGCGCCAAGGCCGCGCGCGCCGCCTTGTACACCGCGTTGTCGCCCTGTTCCGGCATCGAACCGTGCGCGGTTACACCCTTTGCTGTCCCTTCGAGCCAAAAGACGCCCTTGTGCCCGGCAAGAAGCTGGTTGGCGGTGGGCTCTGCTATGACAATGGCTCCCGCTCGCGGAAGTAAGCCTTGGCGGAGAAGGTAATTCGACCCCTCGCAGCCGCGCTCCTCTCCAGCCGTAATAATTAGCACGATCCCGGACGTCCCGCCAAGGCGGGGGCCGAGCTTCGCTGCCGCGGCCACGAAAGCGGCAAGGCCGCTCTTCATGTCGCTGCTGCCGCGCCCATAGATTTTACCGTCGGCAATATCGCCGCCGAATGGAGCGACGCTCCAAGGCGCAGCGCCAAGCGGCACCACATCGGTATGCCCCGAGAAGCAGATGGGCAATTTCGTCCCGCTGCCCCCGGTCCACGCGATGAGATTGTCGCGATTCTCGCCGATGCTCGCGTAGCGGGTCTTGAACCCTGCGGCTTCCAGCATGCCGCCGAGATACCGCGCGCAAGGGGTTTCATGCCCCGGCGGATTGATCGTCTCGAACCGGATGAGCTCTTGGGTCAGTTCCGTGGCGCAGATCATGAATGCGGATGCCTAATGAGAAATTCTCCCTCTTCCCCTCTCTAAAGCTGGGGGTAAGCTCTGTCCTCTTCCAGGGAAAAATTGCTCTGGCGGCGCTACTGTTTCAGATCCTCAATATCGCGATAATAGTCGAGGGCCTGCGGGTTGGCGAGCGCCTCTCTATTTTTGACCTGCCGGCCATGCACGATATCGCGGACGGCAATTTCGGTGATTTTGCCCGATTTCGTGCGCGGAATATCCGGAACCTGGATGATAATCGCCGGCACGTGCCTTGGGCTTGCGCCCGTCCGGATGTGCAACTTGATCTTTTGGCGCATCTCATCGTCCAGGGCGAGGCCCTCGCGCAGCACGACGAAGAGCACGACGCGCACGTCGTTATCCCAGTCCTGGCCGATGACGAGCGCTTCCTTGACCTCTTCGAGCTGTTCGACCTGGCGGTAGATCTCGGCCGTGCCAATGCGAACGCCTCCCGGATTGAGCGTGGCGTCGGAGCGCCCGTGAATGATGATCCCGCCATGCTCCGTCCACTCGGCGAAATCGCCATGATGCCAGATGCCGGGGAAGCGGTCGAAATAGGCGTTGTGATATTTCGCGCCGCCTGGATCGTTCCAGAAGCTCACTGGGATCGAGGTGAACGGCTTTGTGCAGACGAGTTCGCCCTTGCCGCTGTCCAAGTGGTGGCCGGCGTCGTCGAAGACATCCACCGCCATGCCAAGCCCCGGACCCTGGATTTCGCCGCGATAGACGGGGGAGAGCGGATTGCCGAGCACGAAGCACGAACAGATGTCCGTGCCGCCCGCGATGGAAGCCAAATGCACATCGGGCTTGATGGCGTCGTAGACGAAATCGAAGCTTTCCGGCGCGAGCGGAGAGCCGGTGGAGGTCAGCATCCTCATGCTCGTGAGCTTATGCGTATCGCGCGGGCGCAATCCGGCCTTCTTCAGGGAGTCGATATACTTCGCCGACGTGCCGAAGACGCTGACGCCAGCTTCATCGGCGTAATCGAACAGGATATTGCCGCTGGGGTGGAACGGCGATCCGTCATAAAGCGCCAGCGTCGCTTCGCTCGCGAGCCCCGTCGCAAGCCAGTTCCACATCATCCAGCCGCAGGTGGTGAAGTAGAAGAGCCGCTCGCCCGGGCGCACGTCGCAATGCAGCTGATGCTCTTTCATGAGCTGCAAGAGGATGCCGCCAGCCGAGTGAACGATGCACTTGGGCGTGCCCGTCGTGCCGGAAGAGTAAAGAATGAACAGAGGATGCGAGAATGGCAGGGGCGTGAACTCGACTTCTTTCGCATCGAAGCTGGCGAGCGCCGCTTCCCAATCCTGGACCTTTTCCGAACCCGGCAGGACCCGATCGCCATCGTCAAGGTAGCGCACGATCAGCGCATGTTCGACGCTCGGGATCTTGCTGATGATCTCCGAAACCTTGTCGCCGATGCGAATGGTCTTGCCGTTATAGAAGTAGCCGTCGCAGGAGAGGAAAACCTTGGGTTCGATCTGCCCGAACCTGTCGAGAACCCCCTGAACGCCAAAATCCGGCGACGCGCTGGACCAGATCGCTCCCAGTGACGAGGCGGCGAGGACCCCTATGATGGCTTCCGGCGTGTTGGGCATCAGGGCCGCCACCCGGTCGCCAGGCCCTACGCCGTAAGCGGCGAGCGCCTGCTGGGCCTGGCTTACAGCCGCGTAGAGCTCCGCCCAAGACAGGCTCCTACGGATCTTGTCCTCGCCCCAGAACAGGAGTGCTGGCGCGCCGTCTTTCTTGCGAAGCAAATTCTGGGCGTAGTTGAGCCGCGCGCCCTCGAAGAAGCGCGCATCCTCAAAGCGTGCTCCGGGAGCGAAAACCGGCCCGCTGCCTTTCTCGCCGATGACGCCGAGAAAGTCCCACGCCTTCGTCCAGAACGCTTCGGTTTCGCGAATCGAGAAGGCGTGCAGATCGGCGTAGGATTGGCAACTGGCGCCATAAGCCGCGTTTATCCCCTCCATGAATTGCCACATGCGCGAATTTTTCATCATTTCAGCGGGAGGCGACCACAACGGCGTCGTTTTCATGTGCAAGCTCCAGACAGAGAGCTAGCCAGCACTGGGCAAAGCTCTTAAACTTCAACTCTAAATTGTTCGGGCGGCGGCGCGCATCCTGCTAGACATCTAGCGTCGTCAGCGCTGCGTAAATCCGACGACCCTGTGAAAGATGTACCAGATCGGCCGAAAAATTCGATATCTTTCACGATGGCTCGCTTTTGTCGCGCTAGGGCTTGTATTTGCCGCGGCAGCATTCGCGGCGGCTCTTCCCTTTATCGCCGATGCAGAGACCATTCGCGCCGATTTCGCGCGCAGCCTTTCTGCCTGGAGCGGCGGGCCGGTCGTTATCTCAGGGCCGATTCGCATCGCGAGCTTTGCCGACCTATCGGTTGAGGCTTCCGGCGTTCATTTGCAAGCCACGCCGGGGCTTGAGCCGTTGAGCCGGGTGGAGGCTAAGTCCATTACCGCCATCATGCGGATTGCGTCATTGTTTCGCGGACATCTCGAGTTCAAGAAGTTCGTGGTGGTTTCTCCCCGGTTCGTTTTCCGGCGCGACCTCGCCGAGCCCCAACCATCGCCTTACGGACTTGGAACCGCCGGTATGGCTTTGGCTCTTTCGTCGAGAAGCCCATTTGCGGACATTGAGTTCGTCGAGCCTGTGTTTTTCATTGCGGGAAGCGGTAAAAGCGCATATCTCCGCGTGGAACTGGAACGGTTGAGGGTAGGCAGAGCCTTACCAGCCTCCAGCTCTGAAAGCTCGCTTGCCCTTGGCGTACCGGAGCGGGCATCGAGTCCTTTCAGCCTGCAGGTGAAAAGCAGAGGGTTCGAGGCAGTATTTCGAGGCGAGTGCGACAATGATTGCGAGACCGCGACTGGCGCGATTCGCCTCAATGCCGCGCTCGACAGCCCCATTGCGAAGACGATGCTCGCATCCATCGCGCCGTGGGAACGGGACGAAATCATCGCCGTGTCAGGCGACTTGAACTGGTCCAAGGGGCGCGCCGCGCTGGACAACGCCACACTCTCGTTCGGCGATCACAATGCCAAAGGCTCGCTAGCCATCGACGCAAGCGGACGCCGCGCGCTTCTCGAAGGAACGATCGCGTACGATACGCTCGATCTGACGCCAGCCTTAATCAAGGAGTGCGGCGAGGCTGACGGCGGACTGGAGCCGCGCCTGCTGGCCTCTTTGCCTTTCGCGAGCCAGGCTGACGGCCGCTCTCTCGATGTCGATATGCGCATTTCCGCCGACCGCTTCCGGGCGGGCGCTCTTGAAACAGGCCCCTTGGCGCTGGCCTTGACCGCCGGAAAAGACCGCTTCGCCGTCGACGTCGCCGAGATGACGCTTTTTGGCGGAAACGCCGCGGGAAGGCTCGATATCACTTCCGCGCAGCCAGGTTGGGTTTCCATGCGCGGAACCGGTTCCGGGCTCGATCCGCGTGCGTTTGCGAATGCCTTTCAATTGCCGTCCAATGTCACAGGCCCGGTCACGGTCCATGCGGGATTGACCATGCCGCTCACGTCAAAGCCATCCGTCCTGGACCTTGCGAGGGCGGCAGGGACATTTTCGATCCAGTTCCCTTCGGGCGGATCGCTCGAAGGCGACATGCCGCAGCTGTTGAACGCCGCGCTTGCTCATCAGGAAATCGATTGGGGGCTTGGCGAAGGCTCGTTTCCATTTGCCGCCGCAAGCGTCGACGGGACAATCCGCCCGGGCGAAGTCGATTTCAAGGTTCAGGGCGAGAGCGGCGACAAGAGCATAGGCGGGCGGCTTCGCATAGCGTTGCCAGGCGGCACGGTGAGCGGCACACTTTCCGCCAGTCAGACCCCGACAGTGTCCGGCTCTTCCTTTTTTGACAGCGCACCGGCTCAACCCGCAAATTCGATGCAACTCGTCCTGTCGGGCACAGCGGCGCAACCCGTGTTTTCCCCTCTCGCCAAGCCAAGTTTATCGAACTGACGCCGCTCCTCCGGCCGGCGGCGGTCTCAGAATTTCTTGCCATAGCTCAGCGTGGCGTAGGGATACCAACTCCCCTCATTGCTCGCTTTCGCCATGCCTCCTGAAAGCGTCAGATCATGAGACCAATATTTCAAATTGAGAAGTACGCCTTCCCTGACATATTGGTTGTAAAGATCGAGGTGTTTTCCTGCCTTGAACATGTCAGCATCGCTGATCATGGCTGCAGACTCCATCCCTGCGGAAATCTTGAAGGTCTCGCTCTCGCGGAAAAACTCGTAGGCGGTGCGTTCATACACCGAGACGGTATTGTCGAATTGGAGCCACGACACATCGCCGGAAGCCCAGTAGCGCCCGGTTCCGCGCCAAAAACCTTCTACCGCTGCGGTCGCTCCATAGCCTTGTTGCTGAACGGCTTGCCCAATCTGCCAAAAGACCATCGCCTGCGACTGGGTGGCCGCGCCAGCGTAAAGCTTCACCCAAAAACTCCCCCGCTTGAACTGATAGCCCAGCATGATATCGCCGAGCGTCTTAAGATCGGCGGCCATGAATGCGCTCGAAAACAAGCTCGAGTCGGTCGCGCCGTTTATGCTGAGGAAGCTGTCAAGCTTGAGCCTTAATCCAGGCTGATTGACCGGGCCGAGGAAACTCCAGACCGTACTGCTCGCCAACGCGGCGGACTGCTGGGCATAATCCGCCGTGATATAGGTTTCGAACTGCGGATCATCATCTTCGGCAACGCAAGGAAGGAAGCCTGCCGTAATCGCAGCGCAGATGAACGCAAGACGCAAACAGACAGGACGCAACACAACTAAAACTCATACCTTGATTTACATGCACAGAGGGTATCGCTGGCGGAGAGGCGCGGCGAATCATTTTTAATAGAATTGACAGGATGTTTTCCACAGGCGGCGTCAATCCGGATGGTAGGGCTTTGAGCTTGACTTGCCGTTCAGCCTAGGGGCACAAGCAGGCTTGGAACGCGGCAAAACGCGGGGAGCCATGTGGCGCAGGTTTCTGCTTGTTGGATTAGGTTCTCTTTGCCTGGCGGCGGCATCGTGCGCGCCCATGGTTGCGCTGCACGAGTCCGAGGTTGAGTTCAGGACTGTAAACACCCCGGCAGGGCCGCTCCGTCTCGCCGTCACCGACAAGGGCAAGGGCCGCCCGATCCTGATGCTTCACGGCATCGCAACATCGAGCTTCACATGGCAGGCAATTGAGCCTGCGCTGGCCAAGAACTATCGCGTCATAGCTGTCGACCTTCGCGGCTTCGGCGCTTCCGACAAGCCCCTCGACGACCATTATTCGATTTTCGATCAAGCCGACGCGATCCAGGCTTTCATCGAGCAGGAGAACCTGAAGGATTTAACCATCGTCGGCCATTCCTTCGGGGGCGGCGTCACGCTCGCGCTCGCGCTCCGGGCCGGGGAACAAAGCCATCCGCGCATCCGCAACATCGTGCTCATTGACACCATAGCCTATAAGCAGCCGATCCCAATTTTCTTCCGGCTCTTGCAGATCCCGATGCTGGGCGAGGTGGGCATGGCGCTTGTGCCGCCAGAGGTGCAAGCGGCGCAGGGCTTGCGTCTCGCCTATTTCGATCGCGAAAAGATCACCGCGCGCGCTGTGGCGGAGTATGCGAACGCGCTCTATTCTCCCGCCGCGAAACACGCCCTCATGAAGACCATCGAGCAGATCGTCCCGCCGGACATCGAAGAGATCGCGGAGCGGTACAAGACTATAAAGTTTCCGGCGCTTGTGATGTGGTGCAAGCAGGATAAGGTCGTGCCGGTCTTTTTTGGCCACCGGCTCAAGGCGGACATGCCTGCGGCGGAGCTTGTCGTTTTCGACAGTTGCGGGCACATGCCCCAGGAAGAGAAGCCCGAGGATACGGTCCGGGCGATAGAGGGCTTCCTCGCGCGCCACGAAAGCTGAGCGCACATCTTCAAGAGCGGCCGCTCTTCAGTTCGGCTCATGTCCCGCGCGGCTTGGCCCGCGACGCCGGAGCTGCCGAGGCGGGATCGTCGGGCCAGGGGTGCCGCGGATAACGCCCTTTCATCTCGGCCTTGACCGCCGCCCACGATCCCTTCCAGAATCCCGGAAGATCGCGGGTGATCTGGATGGGCCGGTGCGCCGGCGAGAGCAGATGCAGGGTGAGCGGCAGCTTGCCGCCCGCGATGGAGGGATGGCGCGTGAGCCCAAACAACTCCTGCACGCGGATGTGGATCGCGGGCGCGCCCGCCGATTCGTAATCGATGGCGTGACGATTGCCTGTGGGCGCTTCAAATTGCGCCGGAGCCTCTTCTTCCAAACGCCGCTGCAGGGTCCATGGCAAGAGCGCATCGAGCGCCGCGCCCAGGTCGCCGGGGCCGATCTCGGAGAGATTCGTCTTGCCCGCAAGATACGGGGCAAGCCACTCCGCGGCCGTCTTGGCGAGCGCCTCATCGGTCAGGTCCGGCCATTCGTCCTCTCCGGCCGCCCTCAAGAAACCAACGCGGTGGCGGAGCTGGGTTTGCGCCTTGCTCCACGGCAGGCGGCCAAGGCCCAATTTCGCAACGCCTTCGGCCAAAAGACGCGCAGTTTCCTCGCTCGCGATCACAGGGAGGGGCTCGTTGGCAAGCAAAATCGCGTCGAGCCGGCGGACGCGGCGCGACCTCAACGCGCCTGCGCTTTGATCGAACTCGATCTCCTCCCTTTCGCAGATGCGATGGCCGGCGGCGGCAGACACGTCCGCCTCATCGGCTGCTGCGGCGAGGAGGATGCGCGTCGACGCCGCCGATCCCGACAGCTCGGCCGCGACAAGGTATGGCGACCGCGCCAAGGGATGCGCCGGATCGAGGTTCGCGCCACGGCCATTGGCGAGGAGAAACTGGCCGGGCGCGCCGCGCAGCTTGCCGATGCGCTCAGGAAAGGCGAGCGCCAGCATGCGCGCGACGGACATCTCTCCGCGAGGTTCTTGGCCAGCGCATGAACGCCCCTCACCCGCGCTCTCTCCCGGCGAACTCGCCAAGGCGAGTTCGCCACTCAAAGTGATCGCATCCGCAAGCGGATGCGATGGGGGAGGGAGTTCGTTCGTGCCCGCTGCAACGGCGTCCCCCATACCCGCGCGTGCGATCCGGGACCAACCAGCTGCCAGCTTCCGCATATCGCTGGCCCGGCGCGAGCGGTCGCGGCGGAAAGCCTCCAGCCGATGGGCCAGATCGGCATCGTTGCCGCCAAGTCCGTGCTCAACGATGATCGCGGCGATCCCAGCGGCCTCCTCGGCGTGGCCGAACCCGGCTGCGGAAATCACCATGCGGGCAAGCCGGGGCGGCAATGGCAGCGACCTCAGCCGCTTGCCTAAGGCTGTGATGCGGCCTTGTCCGTCAAGCGCCCCCAATTGCGTCAGTTCCTCGCGCGCGGCTTCGATGGCGGCGGCCGTCGGCGGATCGAGCCAGGCCAGCGAGCGCGGATCGGTTGCGCCCCACTCCGCGCAGTCGAGCAGCAAGCCGGAAAGGCCGGCGGAGCGAATCTCAGGCTCGGAATAGGCTGGAAGACTCTGCGTTTGCGGTTCGTCCCACAGGCGCAAGCAGACTCCGGGCTCCGTGCGGCCGGCGCGGCCCCTTCGCTGATCAGCTGCGGCGCGGGACACGCGCACGGTTTCGAGACGCGTCACTCCGGCATCCGGCTCGAAGCGCGGAACTCGCGCAAGCCCGCTGTCGATGACGACGCGCACGCCTTCGATGGTAATCGACGTCTCGGCGATGGAGGTCGCGAGCACGACCTTGCGTACACCTTTGGGCGCAGGTCTCAGCGCGAGATCCTGCGCGAGTGCGTCCATCGCGCCGTAGAGCGGGGCAAACACAATCGCCGGATCTGCGATGCGCTCCCGCAGGCGCTCCTCGACGCGCCGGATCTCGCCCTGGCCCGGCAGGAACGCCAGGATCGAACCGGATTCCGCCGCCAAGGCGCGCATCACTGCGTCCGCCATTCGATCCTCGATGCGCACATCGGCATCGCGGCCGAGATAGCGCGTCTCGACCGGGAACGCGCGTCCTTGGCTTTCGACGAC
>Ga0326727_10019663_pt1 | contig 13523 bp, 8 predicted proteins | sample MB2enrmetagenome_FD_207643 | JGI IMG/M metagenome (GOLD analysis project Ga0326727, IMG submission 207643) | Lab enriched peat soil microbial communities from McLean, Ithaca, NY, United States - MB29MY | ecosystem: Environmental > Terrestrial > Soil > Wetlands > Peat | place: USA: New York... | reverse complement strand
ATCGTCGAGGCCGTGCGCCATATGCGAACCATTCAGAAAGAGATGAAGCAGCTCACCGTGCTGGGCAAGGAAGAGCTGGCCTCCGAGGCCAAAAAGCTGCAGGCCCCGCTGGAGCTGGTGGAATACGTCGCCGCTCACGGCAAGCTGCCGGTTCCCAACTTTTCGGCGGGCGGCATCGCCACTCCGGCCGACGCCGCCCTGGTGATGCAGCTTGGCGCCGAATCGGTGTTCGTAGGCTCGGGCATCTTCAAATCCGAGGACCCCGACGCGCGCGCCCGCGCCATCGTCATGGCCGCCACCTACTTCAACGATCCGGCCAAGCTGCTGGAAGCCAGCGAGGATCTCGGCGTCGCCATGTTCGGGCTCGACGTGGCCAATATGCCGGATTCCGAGCGGCTCGCGGTGCGAGGTTGGTAATATGATGAAACGTGTCGGTGTGCTGGCTCTACAGGGCGATTTCGAGGCGCATCGCGAGGCGCTCGAGCGTGTCGGCGCCCTGGCTTTAGAGGTGCGCGCGAAGGCCCAACTGGCGGGCTTGGACGGGCTGGTCATCCCCGGCGGCGAGAGCACCACCATGCTGCGGATCTTGAAGAACCAGGCGCTCCTCGACCCGCTCCGCGACTTCGGCCGGCAACGCCCCATCTTCGGCACCTGCGCCGGCGCCATCCTGCTGGCTGCCGAGGTGGCGCGCCCGGCCCAGGATTCGTTGGGACTGGTGGAGATCGCCGTGGAGCGCAACGCATACGGCCGGCAGCTCGACAGCCGCGTGGCGCGTCTGGAGCCCGAGGAGGAGTTCGTCCGCCGTGCCGGGCCCGGAGTGCTCGAAGCCGTTTTCATCCGCGCGCCCATCATCCGCCGCGTGGGGCCGCGCGCGCTGGTTCATCTCCGCTACCAGGGCCACCCGGTTCTGGTTAGCGACGGGCCTCACCTGGCCGCTACGTTCCATCCGGAACTCACCGCCGATCCTCGCGTCCACAAGCTATTCCTGGAGATGCTGTAGCTTGCGCGCCTGCCGCGTGCTGTTCGTCTGCATCGGGAATGCCTGCCGCAGCCAGATGGCGGAGGCCTTCGCCCGCCATTACGGCGCCGGTGTGCTCCAGCCAGCCAGCGCCGGACTCGCGCCGGCCGGTTTCATCGCGCCGGATACTGTGCGAGTGATGGCCGAGAGGAACATCGACGTACAGGGCTGCCAGTCCAAAGGGCTCGATCGAGCCGGCGAGGATTTCGACCTGATCGTGAACCTGAGCGGCTACCGCCTGCCGTCCGGCTATCTCGCGCCCGTCCGGAATTGGGATGTGCCCGACCCGGTCGCGCTGAGCCTGGATCGCCACCGCGAGGTCCGCGACCAGATCGAGGCGCTGGTCAAGGGCCTCATCGGGGAGTTCCGCGCAGGCCCGCCGCGCATTTGACACTCGGCCTCAACTCCTGGAGAATGAAGGGTAGCAGTCGCATCCGTGCGGATGTGGCGGAATTGGCAGACGCGCTAGATTCAGGTTCTAGTTCTCGCAAGGGAGTGGAGGTTCAAGTCCTCTCATCCGCACCAGACCTTCGTGGTCGTTCAAATCTCCACAGCCCAGCGCCAAGCCGTATCCCCGCCAAGCCGGCATCTGCTCGACGCCTTGCTGAGTGAGCCAAGGTGAGCGGAAGCTGGCGCAGCAGCGCCCCGGCTTCGGAGGCCGGCGCATTCCCGTCGAAGCTGGCCGCCGCCTCGCAACGAAAATGGGCGTCAAACTGGAAGCGGGATTGAGTACGCTGTGTCATAAGTTTGCCGCGCTTTGCCGGAGGTGCGTGAAACCTCCGGACTAGTTCGGTGACGGCGTTCATTAAGGATTCTTCCGCGGGTCGGCCGCCGGCGTCGGACGCCCCAGCAGCGCGGGCGCTCTTCTCGAACCTCGGCGACGACCTCGGCTTTGCGAAGTTCCTCAGCGAATCGGTGGCTTCCCCGGCGGAGCTTCCGGAGTTCATCCTGGCGGGGCGCAAAGCCCCCGAGAACGACGCCGTCTCGCTCTTGCGCGACCCAATTTTAGCGCAGGCGCCAGCCGGCCGCGAATTGGTATACTTTCCTATTTGCATTTCTAGCGATCTTCGACGGGACGGGACTTAGTTGCGCGTCGCCCTTCTCCAAATCGACCCAACGGCGGGAAATATCGACGGGAATGCGCGTCTGATTATCCGCGGAGCCCGAGCGGCGCAGGCTCAGGGTGCGGACCTGGCTGTGACGCCGGAGCTGTCGTTGATGGGGTATCTGCCGCGCGACCTTTTGATGAATCGGGGCTTTGTGCGGCGCAGCTACGAGGCTCTGCAACGGATCGCGAGCGAGCTGGCGCAAGGCCCGGCGTTGCTCGCGGGGGTGGCCACGCCGAGTCCCGCGGAAACCGGGCGGCCGTTGTTCAACAGCGCCGCGCTCTTGAGGGACGGCGAAGTGGGTCCCGCCTTTCATAAGACCCTGCTCCCCACCTACGACGTCTTCGACGAGGATCGCTACTTCGAACCCGCCCTCGGTGCGCAGGTCTTGGACCTCGACGGGTGGCGATTCGGGGTCAGCGTCTGCGAAGACGTCTGGAACGACCGGGATTTCTGGCAGCGGCGGCGTTATCGTCACGACCCTATCGAAGTCCTGGCGGGCGCCGGCGCCCAGGCGATTCTGAATGTCTCCGCGTCTCCGTTCGCCGCCGGCAAGCAGGAGCTTCGCGAAAGAATGCTGGGGCGCCTGGCCCGCAAACACGGGCTGCCGGTGGTCTACGTCAACCAGGTGGGAGGCAACGACGACCTGGTCTTCGACGGCCGTAGCGCCGCCTTCGATTCCCAGGGGCGCCTGATCGCCCGCGCCCGGGCGTTCCAGGAAGACGTACTGCTGGTGGACCTGGAGTCCGGCCGGGGATCGATCGCGCAGGACGACTTCGAGCCGGAAGCGGAGATCTGGCGGGCGCTGGTGTTGGGAGTACGGGACTACGCGCGCAAGACCGGCTTTGCGAGCGTGCTGTTGGGCCTGTCCGGGGGAATCGATTCGGCCCTGACGGCGGCCGTCGCGGAGGAGGCGGTCGGCAAGGACCAGGTGTCGTGCGTGTTGATGCCGTCCCGCTATTCCAGCCCGGGCAGCATCGACGATTCCGTGGAACTTGCCCGAAACCTCGGCGTTCAGACGCTGACGCTGCCCATCGCGGAGCTCGCGGATACCTACGGCCGGATTCTCCAGAAGTTCTTCCGCGGATACGCCGCGGACGTGACGGAAGAGAACATCCAATCGCGCATCCGCGGGAATCTGCTGATGGCTCTGTCGAACAAGTACGGTTCGCTGCTGTTGACTACGGGTAACAAGAGCGAGATGTCGGTGGGCTACTGCACGCTGTACGGCGACATGAACGGCGGGCTGGCCGTCATTGCGGATCTTCCCAAGATGATGGTGTACCGGGTGGCGCGTTGGCGGAACCGGCGCAAACCCGACATTCCGGAAGCGATTTTCACCAAGCCGCCCTCGGCCGAATTGCGGCCTGAGCAGACCAACCAGGATAGCCTTCCCCCTTATGAATTGCTGGACGAAATCCCGGAGAGGCACGTGGAGCGGTGCCAGTCGGCGGAGGAGATCGTCGCGGCGGGATACGATGCGGAGACGGTGCGCCGCGTGTTGCGGTTGGTGAAGAACGCGGAGTTCAAGCGCAAGCAGGCCGCCCCGGGACTGAAGGTGACCTCGCGGGCTTTCGGCACGGGGTGGCGCATGCCCATAGTGAGGCGGGAGTAATATAGGGCTGGATATGAATCTATCGATCGTGGGTTTGGGAAAACTGGGGTCGCCGCTGGCAGCGGTTATGGCCGACCGCGGACACACCGTCGTCGGCGTGGACGTCAACCCCAGGTACGTGACTGCCATCAACCAGGGCCGGGCGCCCGTGAAGGAACCCGGGCTGGCGGAGATGATCGAGAAGAACCGGGCGCGGCTGTCGGCGACGATGAGCTACGACGAGGCTATCGCGGCCACCGAAGCGACTTTCATCATCGTGCCGACTCCCTCGGCGGCAGGTGGCCGGTTCTCCCTGCGCTACGTGCTGGAGGCGGCTGAGAAGATCGGCGCGGCGCTGCGCAACAAGCCGGAATTCCACCTGGTGGTGCTCTCCAGCACGGTGATGCCCGGCTCGGTGGACGCGGAGCTGGCGCCTGCCCTGGAGAGCGCCTCGGGGAAAACATGCGGCCGGGATTTCGGCTTGTGCTACAACCCGGAGTTCATCGCGCTGGGCAGCGTGATCCGCGATCTGCTGAATCCGGACATGATTCTCATCGGGGAGTCGGACAGCCGTTCCGGGGATATCTTGCAGAGCCTCTACGAACATCTCTGCGAGAGCCATCCGCGGATCAACCGCATGAATTGCGTCAATGCCGAGCTGGCCAAGCTGTCCGTCAACACCTTCGTGACGACCAAGATCTCCTATGCCAACATGCTGGCCCAGGTTTGCGAGACGCTCCCGGGAGCGGATGTGGACGTGGTCACGGCGGCCATTGGCTGCGACGGCCGGATTGGGCGGAAGTACTTGAGAGGCGCTTTGGGCTACGGCGGTCCCTGTTTTCCGCGAGACAACGTCGCCTTCGCCGCGCTGGCCCGCGAGAACGGGGTTCCGGCGCTGCTGGCCGAGGCGACGGACCAGCTCAACCGCAACCAGGTGCCGCGCTTGAGAGAGATCGTTTTGGCGCGACTGCCCGAGCATGGGACGGCCGGCATTCTGGGATTGTCCTACAAGCCCGATACGGAAGTGGTCGAGGAATCGCAAGGGCTGGTCCTGGCCCAGCGCCTGCTCGAAGACGGTGTGCGAGTGGTGGTTTACGATCCGGCGGCCATGGAGAGCGCTCGTCCGCAATTGGGCGCCGGGGTGGTGTTCGCGGAATCCGCATCCGAGTGCGTGCGTCAGGCGGATGTGCTGGCCATCATGACCCCTTGGCCGGAATTCCGGGACATTTCTCCCGCCGACCTGAAGTCTTCCCCGGTCAAGCCGGCCGTGCTGGATTGCTGGCGGCTTCTGCAGCGCTCCACGTTCGAGCCTGTTGCCGACTACCTGACGCTGGGGCTGGGCCCGCGGCCTGTCCGGGAGCCGGTCGCCTCCGAGGGGAGAGCGTTGGCTGAATCGGTCGTGGACTAGCTAGCATGGCCGGCCCGCCCTATCCCGCCACGAATGCACTCGAGAATCCGCCGGCCGGCGGAGGCGGCATCGCCGTATTCGACTCTCCCGGCGCCATGGAGCTCAACCGTGACCGAATGCAACATTTGGAGTCGCTGGGACTGCCGGTGGAGGGGAAGAGAATTCTCGATGTGGGCTGTGGCGTCGGACATCTGACGCGTTTCTTCCTGGAACGGAACTGCCAGGTGACCTGCCTGGATGGCCGCCAGGAGAACATCGCCGCTTTGCGATCGCGCCATCCGGACCTGAAGGCGCACGTCGCCAACGTCGAGACAGACTCGCTCGCCGACTTCGGAAGGTTCGACATCGTCTTCTGTTACGGCCTCTTGTATCATCTTGAGAACCCCATCGCCGGCCTGCGCAACATGGCGCAGGTTTGCGATGGCCTGCTGCTGCTCGAAACGGTGGTGAGCGATTGTTCCGAACCGGCGTTGCGGTGGGAGGCCGAGCCCGCCGAAACCCTGAACCAGGCGCTGGAAGGGCTGGGCAGCCGTCCTTCGCCGGCATTTGTGGTGACGGCATTGACCCGAGCGGGATTTCGCTACGTCTACGCTCCGAAATCGCCTCCCGATCACCCGGATTTCCGCTTCCAATGGAAGAACAACCTGGAGTCTTCCAGAGATGGCCATTTGCTGCGATGTATCTTCGTGGCTTCGCGGCAACCGGTGGGCAGTCCGGCACTCTATCTGCTTGCCGCCCCTCGCACCTGGGCAAGCGAGGCGGAAGCCCTCCAGGCAGCCGAGGCAGCGGCGTTCGTTCGCCCGTTGGGGCCGTACCCGCACTGGAGCTTCGGCGCGGACTGGGACAACCCCGATCCGGCGTACCGCCTGCGACGGCGGATCTGGGAGTACTTCAACGGGCGCAAGATCGAGTTGCCGTTGGTTTTCAACTGGTACGACGGGCTGCGAGTCAACCTTTATTTGGGCAACGACATGAGCCGCCAGCTCTTTATTGCCGGCTGCGCGGAACCCAACGAATTGGCCTTTCTGGATAAGGTTTTGTCTCCCGGAATGGTCTTCATCGATGCGGGCGCGAACGACGGCCTCTATACGCTCTTCGCTTCCCGTCGCGTCGGCCCGCAAGGAAAGGTCTGGGCCCTGGAGCCGAGTGCGCGGGAGTTCGAACGGCTGGAGCGGAATCTGGAGCTGAACCAGATTTCGAACGTCCGGCTCTTCCGGATGGCGCTGGCCGACCGGAACGGCGAGGAAGACCTGGCTGTGGCCGGTTACGAGCACGAAGGGCAAAACACACTCGGAGCGTTCGTGCACCAGGATGTCGGCCTGGCGCGCACCGAGCGTGTGATCGTCCGCAGGCTGGACGATGTGGTCCGGGAGGAAGGCCTGGACCAGGTGGATGTCGTGAAACTGGATGTCGAGGGGGCGGAACTCCGGGTGCTCCAAGGCGCTCAGGATGTTCTCACCCGATTTCGCCCCGTGGTGCTGTTCGAGGGCCTGGACGCGGCGCTGCGGAAACAAGGCGGCAGCCGCGACGAGTTGCGGGGACGGTTCTCCGCGCTGCGGTATCAGCTCTTCGCCTTCGATGAGCGGAGCGGCCAACCGGCGCCGGCGGAGCCCGGCCACTTCAGCGACAACATGATCGCAATTCCGGTCGAAAATCCGTTAGCGAGCCACTTCCCGCCCCGAATGGGCGGCGGCGCGACGGGTGTACGCCAGCCCAGGCCGGCGTCGGAAAAGGGGGTCAACTTGCGCGACTTCAATCCCGCCAGAGCTTACTGGAACCAGCGTGAGAGGCTCGCGAACGCGCGGGATCGCATCCTGGCGCTCAGCCGGGCAGTGAATCATGTCACGGATCTCTGGCCCTACCAGTGGGCTCAGTTGATGGCCGCGGTCATGGACTACGGGCCGGACATGGTCCTGGAATTGGGCAGAGGCGAAGGCAATTCGACCTGCGCTTTCACGGAAGCGGCCAACCTCGGGACAGGCCGGCCGCGAGTTCTTAGTTTGTGCCTGTCGGACAGTTGGGAGCGGAAAACCTTTCCCCGAGTCCGCGCCGTGGTCCCGGAGGCGTGGTTTGCGCCCCTGGAAGCCGTGCGCGCCGATATCTTGAACTTCGACTATGCGAGCGCTCTGGCGGGCGCAAAACGCGTGCTCGTTTTCTGGGATGCCCACGGCTTCGACATCGCCGAATGCGTGCTGGGCGGGATTCTGCCGCTGGTGGCCGGCAAGGATCACCTGGTGATCATGCACGACCTCTCCGACGTCCGCTACTGCAGCGAGGAACAACTCGAATATGGAGGACACGGGCTGTGGAGAGGGAACAACTGGTCCGGCCCCAGAGTGAAGCTCGGCATCATCGACTCCGCCGTGGAACAATCCGTCGCCGCCCTGGACTTCACCACGCGCAATCGCCTCACGCTGGACTCCGCGGATCACAGTTTCCATACCGATCTGACTCCCGAACAGCAGGAGGAGATGCGGAGCCAGCTAGGCGAACTGTTCGACGTGCAGGCGCATTGGTTTTACTTCAGCCTGAACGAGAAGCCCGGTCCATACAAGTTCCCGAAGTATACCCGGCCGGCGCCACCCCAGCCCAAGGGCTTCTTCCGCCGGTGACCGAGCATGGCCCGAGATAACCCCTATCTTTCGGTGGTCGTCACCGCCCGGAACGACGACCACGGCGGCGGCATGTTGCGCCGCATGCAGACTTTCGTTAACGCCTGGATCGACCAGTCCAAGCGGCACGGGCTTTCCTGGGAACTGATTGTCGTGGATTGGAACCCCCCCCAGGGCCGGCCGCCGCTCATCGAGGCGCTCGAGTGGCCTCCGGACATCAATCCCTGCCAGGTGCGATTCATCCAGGTTCCGCCGGAGATTCACCGCCGCTACAAGCATGCCGAGGCCCTGCCCCTCTACCAGATGATCGCCAAGAATGCCGGCATCCGGCGCGCGCGGGGCCGGTTCATCCTGGCCACCAATATCGACATCCTCTTCTCCGAAGAGTTGGTCCGCTATCTCGCTCAGGAGCGTTTGCAACCCGGCCGCATGTACCGGATCGACCGCCACGACGTGAGCAGCGATGTTCCAGTCGGCGGCGAGGTCGACGAGCGGTTGGACTACTGCCGGACCCACCCGATCCGGCTCAACGCGCGCGAAGGCACCTTCGATCTCACGCCGGACGGCCGGTGCGCCCTCGGCGTCGAAGACATCGCCGATCGCGATTCGGGCATTCGTTTCGGCGGGGGTTGGTACGCCGTGGAGCGGGAATCTCGCGATCACGTCTTCCGTTGGGTGAACAACGACGCCCAAGTAACAGTGGAATTGCCCGCCGATCCACCGCCCGCTCTCACCTTCTTGGTCGAGCCCGGGCCCGGCGTCCGGCGTCGGCCGTTCCTCCTGCAGGTGTTGGATGGCCGCGGAACCATGCTGGCCCAGACCTGGGTGACGGGTCGGTCCAAGCTGGAATTACGCTTCCCACGGGATGGCGGGGGCGTCCGCAGCTTCTGTCTGCACGCGGCCGGCGGAGGCGCTCCGATTCCCGAGGATCCCCGCATCCTGAACTTCAGAGTATTCGGTTGTGCATGGGACGGCGCCCGGGGCTGGGAGGCCGAGCATGTGCTGCGCTCCGTTCCCGGCAGCTTTGCGGGGCGGACTCTCCGCTCCGGAGCCAGGCTGCGGAATCTGGCACGGGTCGTCGGAGAGAGCGATCCCGACTATCCCTTCACTGTGACTGTTCCCAGCACCATCCATCGTCTCTTTCACCTGTACTACCACGGTGGTTTTCGGGGCCTGCTCGGCGGGTGCATCGCGCCTTTCACGCGGCCGGCCCGCCTCGTCGGCCGGGTTCCGGCCGGACAGGACATCTTCGAGCCGGGTTCGGGCGTGTTTGCCGGCTCCGGGTGGTACGACCTCGAACGCTACCTGGGAGAGACTTTCCGCTGGGTCCGGAACGATGCCGAGATCGTCGTGCACACACCGGAGGGGGATACTGGGCCGCTGGCGATGCATGTCGAGCCCGGTCCGGGCGTGAAATGGAAGCCCTTTGATCTCGTGGTGCGCGACGAGTCGGGCTGCCAGGTGGCCAGCGTGCGCGTGAAGAAGCTGCAACGTGTGGAAATCGCCTTGCCATGGCAGCCCGGCCGCCGCCAGGTGTTCACTCTGCATTTGGACGGGGGCGATCTTCCGGATGCGAAGGACCCGCGCATTTTGAATTTCCGCTTGTTCTGGTGCGGTTGGGCGGGCACGGGCGCGGGGAGGCCGGCGTCCGCATCGTGGGAGACGCCTGCCGGGGACCCCGAGGCCGGCGAGCCGCTCGCGGCCGTCCACCTGCACACCAACGCTTGCGGGGATTTCACGTTGATGGCTCGCGAGCACTGGTTCGATTTGCGCGGATACCCCGAATTCGACATGTACTCTTTCCACCTCGATTCCGTCCTGTGCTATGCGGCGCACCACGCGGGCGCCCGCGAAGAGGTGCTGAAAGAGCCCATGCGCATCTACCATATAGAGCACGGCGTGGGATCGGGCTGGTCGCCGGAAGGGCAGGCCAGGCTGTTCCAACGTCTTCGCGCCAAGGGGATCGCCTGTCTGGAATACCAGGAACTGGTGGCCTGGGCCGCCCAGATGCGCAAGCTCAACTCGCCTCTGATCTTTAACCGCGAGAATTGGGGGTTGGCCGGCTGCGATCTCCCGGAGGCGCAACTCGCCCAGAGATTGGAAATGCCGATGGATGCGGAGGCATGACGACAGCCTTTCAGTACGCGAAGCGCGGCATCGCGCGGGCTTATGGCTGCGGTTCGACATCGACAGGTTTCTGGCATCGGCGGTCTCAGCACGGCGATCCCGGCGCAAGAGGACAGATGGCATCCCAGAAGGAGCATCCTCGCAGCAGCGCAGTAGCCCCCCGCCGTGGCCCCGGAGGCCCCCCGGCCGAGAGGCGAGAGGTCTCGGATCCAGGGCGCGGATTCCGTCACAATCCGGCAACGATGTACGAGCGCCTCTTCCTGTTGTCGTTTCCCGTCGCGAGCTTCTTCGCTCTTCGATTCTACCTGGTCAATCAGGCCGGCACGCTGGACCCCTACATTTACACGGGATACATCCACAATTTTGCAGATCTCATCGCCCGGTATGGGCTGACATACTACAGTGTGCGATTCGGTCTCATTTTGCCACAACGGTTATTTGTCTGGATCTTCGGCGCGATATGGGGATTTTCCGTTCTGAAATACTTGCTATTCCTTAGCGCCGCAGTTCCCATGTATATGGTCGTCAAACGGCATGCCGGCGTCAACGCGGCGGTTCTGACTTACTGCGCGCTGGCATGTAATCCGCTCTTCCCTAGGGCCCTGCTCTGGGACCATCCGGATGCCGCGGGCGTCCCCTACCTCCTGGCAGGCATCTCTCTAGTGTTGCTCCAGCTTCGACCCGGTTGTTTCTGGGATATCGTCTGCGGATGCTTGCTGGGGCTGGCGCTGAACAGCAACATCTTCACTGTGGTTCACATTGGGCTGTTTTTCGCTGCCTGGTTGATCGCCTCTCTGTTGCACCGATGCTTCACGCGAGCCTGCATTCTGAAGCTCACATTGATTGCGATCGGTGGCATGCTAGTCTGCGCGGCGGGCGCGATTTACTATCGCTTCGAGGCCGGCGTCTGGAACTATTTCACTCCCAGCATCGACATGGTGGTGTGGTTGAGCAAAGGGGGCATGCAGAATTGGCGTGTTGGCGGCGCCGGCTGGATCGCGCGACAGGTCTATGTGCTGGCGCCGGTTGTGCTGCTGGCGTACTCCCTCCTCGCGGTCCGGTTCCGTACCCGAAGTGCCTGGGAGTGCACTGTGGTTCTGTTCGGGATATTCGTAGTCGCCTTCTACTACGTCTATCAATTTGCGTTGAATGCGAATATTCTCCACTTGTTTTACTACTTCTCGTACACCATCCCATCGGTGTTTTACTTGATGGCCTTGGTTTATGGGCGCCTGTGGGGACCATCGGATACGGAAGCCTGCCAGTCTGGCAGAGGCGCTCTACTGTGCGCGGTGGTATTGTTCGCCGCGCCATGGGTTCTGATGGCACGCGGCGCCAACGTGCTCCTTCTGGGCAATCTGCCGAGGTACATCGCGTTGTCCGCGGCGGTGGGGTTGTTCTTGATTGGCCTTCCGCGAATCCGGCGTTCCAGAACGGTGAAAACCATTGCGCGGACTGCCGCAGTGGTGCTGGTGGGGGTGGTGTTCAACATGGCCTTCACCCAGTATCCGTATGCGGGTCTCGTGCGTCCGTATTCGGCCCCGGATAACAGAGAGACGGATGTTTATCGGGTTGCGCTTCAGTTCATCAAAGCGGTTCCTACGGTTCGGGAGCGCCCCGGTGCAATCCGGTTCTGGTATACCAATCGTGCCGGGAGCGTCATCAACTCGGTCCAGTCCACCTATCTCTGGGGATACAGCAGGGCCGCCGAACCGATTGCGGAAGATCCCGGCATGCCTGCTATAGGACCGTTCCAGATGCGCTTGTTCGGCGACCCCAGTCTGCGGTACGTGGCGCTCATTGCGGAAACGCAGGCCGAAATCGAGGCGGGTCTAGCCGCACTGACGGACCACCGCATTGGATTTCGGGCTCTCGAACATCGAGTGCTTCGCTCGGGGGGGTGCTCGCTCTATTTGCAGTTCGTCGAACTGCTCCCTGGAAAGAGCTGACAACAGCGGCGGCTCGGGCTCCCGGGGGCGCTCCGGAGACGTATGGCCGGGGGCGCGGCTACGGTTTTCGCGCGATCGCCAGGAGGGAGGATCCGAGGGGAATCCTGAGTCGGCGGGCAATCAGGGGCAGTTCCGCACCAAGGAGAGCGCCGAGAATGCCGTTCCAAACGGGAACGACGCGCAATTCGCGCATCGAGAGCTCCTTGGCATCGGCCTGTTTCTTGCGCCGGAACACGAATGCCGAAAGACGCCGGACAATCCAGGCCAGTGGGAACAGCACGAACATGAACTCGGTCAGATACTCAATCTGGAAGCCGCCGTCGTGGAGGAGGGTCCGCAGCTGTTCTCGAGAATAGCGCCGGCGGTGATGGGAGGCTTCGTCGAAGTAGCTCCACAGGCACATGTGCGCGGGCACGGTGAGGAACAACGTTCCTCCGCCGACGAGCAGCGCGCCGACGTTTTTCAGAACGAGCCGATCGTCCGGCAGGTGCTCGAGTACGTCAAACAGGCCGACCGCGGCAAAGCACTCCCGAAAAGGCGGGTTCTGGATGTCGGCCAGCACCAGAGAGCAGCCGGCGCGCTGGCGCGCAAGCCTCAGGCCCTCCCAGAACGGATCCATTCCGAGCACTCTCGCATCCGGACAAGCGGCCTGAAGATGCCGAAGAGCGTTCCCGTTTCCGCAGCCAACCTCAAGCACGCGGCAGTCCGGCTCCCGGCCGGCAACGATCTGCCTCATCAATCGCGCAATGACTCCGTTCCTGAAACGGAACCAGAAGTGCTCGTCCTCAATCCGGGCCAGCCGGTGAAAATAGGCTGTGTCGTATGTCTCGCGGGTCATTGGCCTACTATGGAAACCGGAACTCCCGGATAGCCTCGACGATGCGGGCTTGATCGGCTTCGGACAGATCGTTGTAGAAGGGCAACCGGAGCAGGCGGTCGCTCACGGACTCGGTCACGGGGCAATCGCCCTCTCTGCCGCCGAATTGACGGCCCATGTGCGAGAGATGGAGGGGCAGATAGTGGAACACACTAAGTATGTCGCGCCGTTTGAGATGATCGATTAGCGCTTGCCGGGAGTTGAGCGTCGGCATTAACAGGTAGAACATGTGGTATGGATGTTCGCAAGACGGTGAAGCCGCCGGAAGCCGCACCTCGTGACGCTCGGCCCAGTCTCGCAAACTCGACTGGTAGTAATTCCAGATCTTCCCACGCTTCGACTGAATGCTGTCGCGCGCCTCCAACTGCGCATAAAGGAAGGCTGCCAGGATGTCCGAAGGAAGATAGCTCGAGCCCACATCGACCCAAGAGTACTTGTCCACCTGTCCCCGGAAGAACAAACTTCGATTGGTCCCCTTTTCCCGAATGATCTCGGCTCGCTCAATGTACGCTGGGTCGTTGATGAGGAGTGCGCCGCCCTCTCCGCAGGTGAAGTTCTTGGTCTCGTGAAAGCTGAGCGCCGCCAACGGGCCGAAAGTTCCCAAGTACTTCCCATGATAACGGCCAAACAAACCATGGGCATTGTCCTCAACCACCTGGACCCGGTGCCGCTGCGCGGTCTCCATGATCGGCGTCATTTCGCAACCCACACCCGCGTAGTGGACCACCACGATCGCCTTTGTCCTGGGCGTGAAAAGCCGCGAAAGTCGAGTCTCGTCCAGATTGAGAGTATCGGGGCGGATGTCGGCAAAAACAGGCTTGGCCCCGCGAAG
>Ga0326727_10019662_pt1 | contig 13523 bp, 8 predicted proteins | sample MB2enrmetagenome_FD_207643 | JGI IMG/M metagenome (GOLD analysis project Ga0326727, IMG submission 207643) | Lab enriched peat soil microbial communities from McLean, Ithaca, NY, United States - MB29MY | ecosystem: Environmental > Terrestrial > Soil > Wetlands > Peat | place: USA: New York... | reverse complement strand
CTGTGCCGATGACCTTGGCTGGCTTGCGGATGTCGATACGGGGCAGGCGGGCGGCGCGGGTAAAGAGGGCATCGGCAGAGATGGCGAGACCTGGGGCGATGGCCCCGCCGAGGAACTCGCCACGCGAGCTGATGCAGTCGAATGTGGTAGCGGTGCCGAAGTCGACGACGATGACGGGCGGATGTGAGCCTGCTGGATCATTGAAGAGGTCGTATGCGGCGACGCAGTTGACGATACGGTCGGCCCCGACCTCGGCTGGATTGTCGGTGAGGATGGGCAGGCCGGTGCGGATGCCGGGCTCGACGAAGAGCGGTTTAACGCCGCAGTAGATCTCTGCGGCACGGCGCATGGTGGAGTCGAGCGGCGGGACGACCGAGGAGATGATGATGCCGCCGATCTGCGCGATATCGAGCGAGCGCAGAGCGAAGAGGTCGCGGAAGAGGATGCCAAGCTCGTCGATGGTGGGATTGCGGTGGGTGGTGATGCGCCAGTCGGCGAGCAGAGCAGCGGGGGCATCCGGCGTGGCGAGGCGATAGAGACCGAGAACCGTGTTGGTGTTGCCGACATCGATGGCTAGGAGCATAAGGAAGTTGTGAGTTGCGGGTTGCTGGTTGCCAGTTGAAAAACAGAAGCAGATTCCTCCACTACGCTGCGGAATGACATGCAAGTCAAGGTTCGCGGAGGCCTCCGGATAGAACGATGTGGAGTTGGCCGTCGTCGCCGTTGACACGCAAGAAGCCGTGGGGGTCGAGTCCCGCGGTAACGCCAGTATAGCCGCTGGGACCGTCGTCGCAGGCTTCGACGCGAACGCGCTTGCCGGATATCCAGGAGCTGTACTGGGAGAGGTTCGAGGTTCGAGGTTCGAGGTTCGAGGTGAGTGCGCGGAGTTCGGCGTCGAGCGCGACGAGAATTGCGGCAGCGAGCGGCTCGCGGCGGTATGGCTGCGATGGGTCGGGCAGTTCGCGGCGGAGAGAGGTGGCGATGGGGTTGAGTTCGAGCGGAAAGATTGTGTGGTTGACGTTGATCCCAATGCCGATCACGGCGTAGCGAAGCAGGGCCGGCGACGGAGAGTGGATCGGTACGGGCTGCGCGCTGGTCTCAATCAGGATGCCGCCGCACTTTCGTCCGTTGAGAAGAAGGTCGTTGGGCCAGCGGATGTCGATCTGGTCGCGAATGTGAAAGCCTGTGAGGGAAGCGATGGCCGACTGCACCGCGATGGCGGTGGTGAACGAGAGGCCGAGCGCGCTCTGCATAGGGATAGACGGCGAGATGAGCGCGGTCATGTAGAGGCCGTCGCCTGGAACGGAGTGCCAGGCATGGCTACCGCGACCGCGGCCCGCGGTCTGTTCGTCAGCGATCCAGACGCCGTGACATTCACCGGAATGCGCAGCCTGGAGTGCGAGATCGTTGGTGGAGGGGGTGGTGGATAGGTAGGTGATGTGGCCGGCGAAGGAGGTGTTGGCGATAGCCTGCTGCACTGCGCTGAGGTCGAAGGGGTCGGTTGGCATGAGAAGGCGGCTTAGAGGAGGGCAGCGGTGATCTTCATGCTGAGGTCGACGGCGGTGGCGGAGTGGGTGAGTGCACCAACAGAGATGAAGTCGACACCGGTCTTGGCGTAGTCGCGGACGGTCTTGAGAGTTACGCTGCCGGAGGTTTCGATGGTGGCTTTGGGCAGGGCTTTGCGGATGAGCTTGAGCGCCTTGGCGACCTCCTTGGGCTTCATGTTGTCGAGCAGGATCGACTCTGCACCGCCGGCGATGGCCTGATCGAGTTCGGCTGGGGTGCGGACCTCGACCTGAACGAGTTGGCCGGACTTGCGACCGGCGAGGGCGCGCTCAAGCACAGCGGGAAGGCCGCCGCCCAGCGAAATATGGTTGTTTTTGATGAGGATGCCATCCTGCAAGTCGAGTCGATGGTTGGTGCCGCCGCCGCAACTGACGGCGTATTTGTCTAGTGCGCGCAAACCGGGAATGGTCTTTCGGGTGTCGAGAATTTTCGTTCTGGACTTCGTAGCAGCCACTTCCTTGACGTATTCATTGGTCAGCGTGGCGATGCCGCTCATGCGCTGCATGAGGTTGAGGATGACGCGTTCAGTGGAGAGGATGCTGGCCGCGTTGGCGCGGATGACGGCGATGGCCTGGCCTTTCTTGACGCGGACGCCGTCGAAGATTTCCGGATGACTGACCACATCGAAGCGGCCGAGCGGCTTGCCGGCAAGCCTGGCGTAGAGGCTGAGGACAGCGGAGATGCAGCCGATGCCTGCAACCACACAGCTCTGCTTGGCGACGATCGTGCCGGTGGCGCGCAGCGCAGGGTCGATGGTGAGTTCCGTAGTGATGTCTTGCGCGGCCTTGTCCTCCAGGAGGGCGGCTTCTAACAGCGCGGTGATGCGGCGGGATTTCCAGTCCATGATGGCTTCGATTCTACGCTGGGGCTGCTGGTTGCAAATTGTTGGCTGCTAGTTGCCTGTGGGCAGGGCGGCATTACCCAAGAGAATCGAGCGCGGCTTTGGTCTTGTCGTAGAGGGTGCGCGTCTCGGCGGCTTGTTTGCGCAGGCCTTCGACGATGTGCACTGGGGCTTTGGCCATGAAGGATTCGTTGGAAAGCTGGCGTTCGGCGGCGGCGAGGCCCTTTTCGTACTTGGCGAGGTCCTTGGTGAGCCGCTCACGCTCCGCGGGGATGTCGATCTGCCGCTCGTAGAGGACGGCGACGTCGAAGCTGGAGGTGCTGCGGGTGTTGTTGCCGGTTAGGGCAGTGGCGGAGACTTCGATGCCGCTGACGCGGGCAAGGCGGGCGAGGATGTCCTGGCTGAACTGGAGAGGGTCAAGCGTTTTGGCGTCTCCATGGATGCTGATTGCAGCGGACTCTTTCTCGGGAACGCCCAGTTCCTTACGCAGGGCGCGGACGGTGGTAATGAGCTCCTGCAGGGTCTGCATCTCGCCGATGGCTGCTTCGTCGCAGGCATAGTCTTGCGGCTGGGGGTAGCGGGTGAGGGCGATGGATTTGGCCGGTGGAAGGCCTACGTAGAGCGCGTGCCATATCTCTTCAGTGAGGAAGGGCATGAAGGGCGAGAGCAGGCGGAGGGAGGACTCGAAGACAGCAACCAGGGTGGTGAGGGCGGCGGTGGTCTGGGAGACAGATTCCTCGGCGGCGTCGCTGGTGGGGAACGGCAGATCGTTGGTGGGCTCGAAGTTGAGGCGGAGCTTGACGATCTCGAGGTACCAGTCGCAAAGGTCGCCCCAGAAAAACTGATAGACGGTGTTGGCTGCTTCGTCGAAGCGGTAGTCGGAGAGTGAGTTGTTGACCGCGACGGCGGTTTGGGAGAGTCGGCTAAGTATCCAGCGGGATTCGAGGGCGTCGGAGTCCGATCCCACCCATGACGATGGAGCCGTCATGAATGGGGCACCCGGTTCTGTGGTGATGACGGTCTGTTGAGGGAGGGTGATTTCGATGCCGGCTTCACGGGCTCGGTCGAGGTTCATGAAGAGGAAGCGGGCAGCGTTCCAAATTTTATTGGCGAAGGCACGGTTGCCCTCGGTGCGGGCCTCACTGAATGCGATGTCGGTGCCGGGCGAGGCCATGCTGGCGAGGGTGAAGCGGACGGCGTCTGTGCCGAAGCGCTCAATGATCTCGATGGGGTCGAGGGCGTTGCCCTTGGTCTTGGACATCTTCTGGCGATCGGCGTCACGGACGAGGGCGTGGATATACACCTCGCGGAAAGGGACGGCATCGGCGAGGGTGCGCGGGCTGCCGTCCGGCATGGGGACATCGAGCATGAAGTGGGTGCCCAGCATGATCATGCGGGCGACCCAGAAGAAGAGAATGTCGAAGCCGGTGACAAGCAGCGAGGTGGGGTAGAAGGCGGCTAAATCAGGGGTCAGGGAACAGGGAACAGGGAACAGGCTGGCGTTGTTCGTTGTTGGTTGTTCGTTGTTGGTTGAAGACAAATACGGAGATTCTGAGCTGCACTCAGAATGACGGACGTTTGGAAGGAGTGCTGTTTCCTGTTGGCTGTTCCCTGTTCCCTGCCCTCCCGTTCCCTGCTCTCCGGGCCAGCCGAAGACGGTGAAGGGGAGCAAGCCGGAGGAGAACCAGGTGTCAAGGACATCGGTCTCCTGGGTGATGCTTGCGGAGCCGCAGGTGGCGCAGACAGTGGGTGTTTCGCGCGCGACGGTGATGGCTTGGCAGGCTGTGCAGTGCCAAGCCGGGATGCGGTGTCCCCACCAAAGCTGGCGGGAGATGCACCAGTCGTGGATGTTCGTCATCCACTCCATGTATATCTTCTCGTACATCGACGGGGTGAATTTGATGTAGCCGTCGCGGACGGCGGCGATGGCGTTGGCGGCAATGCTATCACCCCCAGATGCAGGCGACTTGTTGACGGCGAGGAACCATTGCATAGAGAGGCGCGGCTCGATGACGGCGCCGGAGCGCTGCGAGAGCGCGATGGCGAGGTTGTGGTCCTTGACGTCGACGAGCAGGCCAGCGGCTTCGAGGTCGGCGACGATGCGCTCTCGTGCGGCGAAGCGTTCGAGGCCATGGTAGGGCGAGCCGGGGAGATCAATGTGCGCGGTCTCGTCGAGGATGGTCAGACTAGGCAGCGAATGACGCTGGCCAATGGCGAAGTCGTTGGCGTCGTGCGCGGGCGTGACTTTGACAGCGCCGGTGCCGAACTCTGGTTGCGCCCACTCGTCGGCGAGGATGGGTATGGTCCGGCTGGGGCCGTCGTCGACGCCACTGAGTGGCAACGTGACAAGCTTACCGATGAAAGCGGTGTAGCGCGGGTCGTTCGGATTGACGGCGATGGCGGTATCGCCAAGCATGGTCTCGGGGCGGGTGGTGGCCACGACAATGCTGTTGGAGTCGTCAAACGGCCCCAACTCACCTGCGAACGGGTAGCAGATGTGGTAGAGCTTGCCGAGGCGGTCTTCATGGTTGACTTCGAGGTCGGAGACGGCGGTCTGCTGGCCTGGATCCCAGTTGACTATGTAGCTGCCGCGATAGATGAGCCCTTGCTCATATAGACGGACGAAGGCCTCCTTGACCGCAACCGATAGCCGGTCGTCCATGGTGAAGTACTCGCGGGACCAGTCGACGGAGGCACCGAGGCGGCGCATCTGATCGGTGATGGCTGAGCCATATTGATGCTTCCAGGCCCAGACGCGTTCGGTGAAGGCTTCGCGGGTGAAGTCGGTGCGGTGCTTGCCTTCGGCGGCGAGTTGGCGTTCGACCATCATCTGTGTGGCGATGCCGGCGTGGTCGGTGCCGGGAACCCAGAGGGAGGTCTGGCCCGACATGCGGTGCCAGCGGGTGAGGATGTCCATCTCCGTCTGGTTGAGCATGTGGCCCATGTGCAGACGGCCGGTGACGTTGGGCGGAGGCAGGAGGAGGGTGAAGGCGTTCGCACGCCCTTTTCCTGCTTCGCGTGGTCCTCCCGTTGGTCGGCACGGAACTCTGTTTGACTTCTCATCCCACATCTCTCCGAGACGTGGGGCACCCTGTTCTGTGGCTGGCGTAGGCACCTCAAACAGGCGTTCACGCACCCAGTACTCGGCCCATCGCTGCTCGATGAGGAAAGGATCGTACGTCTTGGGAAGATTGCTGGCGGAGGCTTCCTCAGCGGGCCGGGCGGGCGATTTTGACTTGTCTTTGTGGTCCATGGGAATGATTCAAGGGTAGCATTGGCGGACTGGCGAGGACACTTACCAGCGCTGAAAGAACGATCAGTGGCTAAGGGGTTCGGCGGCGAGGTATCCTTGCTGCGGTCGACCTGGAGAGTACCCGATGAAACCAGTTGCAATAACGGATCGTGCGAATCGCCGCGCACTCGCGGCCTGGGCTGCAATCGCGGCATGTGTATGCGTTCTGCCGGCGCAAGCGTGCTTTGCGCAGTCAACCGTAGCGCAGCATCCGTGGCAGAAGATGCAGATGCCAACCGTGGCTGAGGTAGCCAAGGTATGGAATGCGCCGCCGCCTGAGTACGGCCCCGAGCCCTACTACGGGCTGAACGGAGCAGTGACGCGTGAAGTCTTGCAGCGCGACCTGGATAAGGCTGTGAGGCTCGGCTTCCATGCGGTGACGGTGCAACCTGGACGCAATCCCGAGGCGTATCTGTCGCCGGAGTACTTTGCGATGTTCAAGGTATTGGTGGAGGAAGCGAAGAAGCGCGATCTGCGGGTATGGATCATCGACGACGCGGGCTATCCGAGCGGATTTGCGGGCGGGTTGATCACGGACAAGAAGCCGGAACTGCGGATGCAGGCGCTTAGCATCGGTCAGAGGATTGCGGTGAAGGCGGGCGAGACGCTGAACCAGTCCGTAGGTCCCGATGCGGTGGCGGCGGTGGCAGTCGGCAGCATGGGCGATCGCGTGCCGGTTGCGGTGACAGACGGCAAGATTGCATGGACCGCGCCAACAGGTTCCGACTATACCGTGGATGTTGTGGGGCACGTCTTCCGTACATCGCCTACGGCGAGCGCCACGAATGCAACGCATTTAAAGGACACCACGCAGTCGGTGGAAGACTATATGGACCCTGAGGCGACTGCGGCGTGGATGCAGTTTACGCACGAGGGTTACTACAAGGCGATGCCTGAGGAGTTCGGCAAAACGATCATCGGCTTTCGCGGCGACGAGCCGGACTACTCGATCAGCGGGCTACCCTGGACGCCGAAGTTCTTCGATACCTTCCAGCAGGTGAAGGGCTACGACATACGGCCCTATCTGGGCGCGTTGCTGCTGTCGGCGGGCGGTGGTGGCGGGCGTCCGAGGCCGGCGGCGGCTCCGGCACAAGGAGGATCCGCCACAGCGGCCGCACCACAAACATCGCAGGCCGCGATGACGCCTCCGCCTCCGCCTGTTCAACTGACGGACGCCGAGCTGCGAGCCAAAGGCGATTACTACGACGTCTTCTCACAGATGTTCCGCGACGGATTCTTCAAGCCTCAGGGCTTGTGGTGCGCGGCGCATGGCGTGGAGTACCAGGTGCATCTGAACCATGAAGAGATGGAGATGCAGCTTGTGCGGTCGGAGGGCGAATTCGAACGCGATATGAAGTATGTGGAGGTGCCCGGGATCGATGCCATCTGGCACCAGATCTGGACCGACACGATTGCCGACTATCCGCGGCTGGCTTCGAGCACAGCGCATATTTATGGACATCCACGCTCGTTTACGGAGAGCTTTGGCGCCTACCGGCCGGCGCCGGATATAACCATGGCGCGGTATGTGCTGGACGAACAGATCATACGGGGGATCAATATAACGGAAGGCATGTCGTATGGGGCGTCCTCTGCTCAGGGGCCACCGAGGGTACCGCCAGCAGCAGTGGCAGCAACCGGACAAGGAGGGGCAGCGTCAGGAGCGACCGCAGCTCCTCCGCGCCCGCCGAGCGCCATGTCCGATCCGGGGTGGCCTGCGTTGATGGACCATATCCGGCGGTTGAGCTATGCAATGAGCATGGGGCATCCGGCGGCGTCTGTCGCACTGTATATTCCATCGAGCTCGATGTGGTTGGGTGATTCGGCGAGCGATACTGCATTTGTGTCGAGTGAGCGGATGCTGGCCGAGCGGCAGATCGACTTCGACATCATCAATCTGGACGCGCTTGCGACCGATCTGAAGGCTGGTCCGGGGACTTTCGAGACCATGAGCGGCAATAAGTACCGTGTCGTGATCATCCCGTCGGCGTTGATTCTGTCGCAGGCGGAGTTGGACCGGCTGAAGGTATTTGCCAAGGGAGGCGGGAAGGTGCTGTTCCTGGGGCGTACACCGTCGATGATTTCGCAGGAGACGATGATGGATTCGCGCACTGCAGTGCCAGCGGACTTTGCGTGGGCGACGGTAGAGACCTCGGCGCAGCTTCCGCCGACGCCCACACCACCGGGGGCGCCACCGGCCACGCCTCCCGGCCCGCAGGTGGTACCGGCGGCGATCGAGACGGCCCTGAATGCTGTGGTCGGGCCAAGGGATGTGGTACTGGATACACCTGACCCCGGACTGAAGGTGATGACTCGACGGCTGAAGGACGCGAACGTTTACCTGCTCTTCAACGAGGGAGCGCAGGCCAGCATACACTCGTTGACGCTGAAAGCTGCCGGCAAGACGGTGGAGGCCTGGGACACGGAGACTGGGAATATCTCGAATTTAGCTGCGAGGGCGGGTAAGGGATCGATTACGGTGAAGCTCAACCTGAAGCCGTATGAAACGGAGCTGCTGACGGTTCGGTAGAGGGTTTCGGGCTGTGATTCTATCCCAACGACATACACGCAACTAGGAGAGTCTCCATCCTTTCGTTGGTTCGGCATGGGTGGACATCCCGCCCTACATGTGCAGACGCGGGAGTTGTGTGCGTATCGAGCATGTATCTGTCCGGCCTTGAATATATATGCTGCGACCCTGCGCGGATCGGAATCGCTGTTGTTCTGAATCCACCTTATGCTTCATAGGGATAGGGCGTAGAACATACCTCTTCCGATGGTTGATTTTGACGACTTATGTCCATGAGCACAGGGAATTTGTCCACCGATCCAGACTGCGAATTCCTGAAAAATTGGCCTTGCCAATCGTCATGCGATGAGCTTAGTATCCGAATCGATCCCGAATAGAAGCACGTGCAAGAAGTCATGATTTAGGTGTAGCCAGGATAGCCCGCATGGCTCGGACAATTACCGGACAGGTAGGCTGAGTTTTAAGACGCCCTTATCCACAGGTGAGGGGTTTGAATAGCAGTGCGCCTTGGAGTGACGAACAATGACTTGGTACGCCTACTGCATTGCAGAAAGAAACGCATTTCCTGAGCTTTGTCGTCATCGCCGCCCAATGCCGCTCGCCGGAGTTTCCGGTCTCTTTGGCAACCAGACCTTTTTGTTTCCAGCAAGCGATCTGGCTGTCATCGTCTCAGAGCACACACCGGAAGATGCTGCCCGGATGGACCTGAACGCAGCCAAAGACCACGGTCGCGTAATTGCGGATTGTTTCAAGCTCTCCACAGTGCTTCCCTTTCGCTTTGGCACCACATTTCCCGACGATGACGCTCTGCGCAGGTCTGTCCGCTCGAACCAACGGCACTTCGCGGCGAATGTGGAGCGGCTGCGCGGCAAGGCGGAGATGCACCTGAAAGTGCTGATGGACGATACCAGTCCGGGCTATGCCGCGCGCAACATGACGGTCGGCCAGCAGTACCTAACCAGTCTGCGCGAGAGCGCGGCCCGGCAGAGGGAGCGCCAATCGCGGGCCCGCGCCTTATCCGTGCAGATGCATCGCATGTTCCTGCCCCTCGCCGAAGAGATCACTTGCAAGCGGATGGATTCCGGCAAGATGTTGCTGGACATCGCCCACCTGATCGACAACAAAACGGTGGAGCGGTATCAGAATAAGTATTCGTCGGCGACGCTGGAGATGAAGGAGTGCCAGATGCAGTTGTCCGGCCCCTGGCCGCCATATCACTTTGTACAGCGCCACTCGCCGTCGCCGCTGCATAACGCATAAAACAGTTCTCCGTCATGCCACGGTCGCATGTTATGCGTATGCGGGGCCACCATTCTTGTCGATCCTGCATCCCAAGCAACAGGCCCATCCAGGGTTTTGGAAGCGCCATTCGCACATGCGCAGTGCGAGTGGTCCCAATTCGGATTTGGCGATTGGATCGCCAGGAGATTAACATCATGTTCCGTTCAAAGTACTCAGCGCCTCATCTGGCGCATGCGCAGATCCGCGTGCAAAATATCAGCAACTATTACCGTAGCCTGTGGGCACACGCGCTGCCAGCTATAGCCATTACTGGCGCGTTTGGACTTCTCGCGGCTGGGTTCCTGTCGACGGCAAAAGCGCAGGAACCAAACCCGGCCTCGCAGCCGGCAACTGTAACGGATACGGATACGAACCCAATCGTCGAGCAAAACGGCATCTATATCTACCGGGTGAAGGTGGTGGAGCGCAATCTCGACTGCGTGAACTACCTGCATCGCAGCGATTCAACGCATATCGGCTTCGATGGCACGTCGCTGTTGCCTGGGGCGAAGGGCGATGCGAAGGTGACCAGCGAACGCGGGAAGATTGCGATCGACGCGCACTTCGATGGGTTGACGCCAGCCAATGGATTCGGCAGGGAGTATCTGACCTATGTGTTGTGGGCAATCTCGCCAGACGGGCGTGCTCAGAACCTGGGCGAGGTGCTCCCGGCAGGGACGAAGAACAATATCAAGGTGACGACCGCGTTGCAATCGTTCGGCATGATTGTAACCGCCGAGCCGTATTTTTCAGTGACGGAGCCGAGTGACGTGATTGTGCTGCAGAACATGATTCGTCCCGACAAGACCAATGGAGTGATCGAGAAGGTGGAGGCGAACTACAGTCTGTTGCCGCGTGGCATGTACGCGGAGACAGCGGGCTCGCATACGGTCGCCAACCCGATCACGCGCAATGAACGCTCACCACTTGAGTTGTATGAGGCGGACAACGCGGTGCGCATTGCACGGGATGCGGGTGCGGACAAGGACGCACCCCAGATCATGGCGCAGGCTACGCTGGACGAGCAAAATGCCAGCGCGCTCGACGGAAGTAAGGGTGGGGACCTGAAGATGGAGATAACCGAAGCTCGCGAGGCAGTGGAACGTGCCGAGGATGCGCGGATTGCATCGCTGCGTAAGCAGGCAGCGGAACGTGCGCAGGCCCAGGTAACGGCGAAGGAGCAGGCCCAGGCCGATGCAGCCCTATCGCAACAGCAGGCGGTACGATCGCAGGCTGATGCTGCGCAGTCGCAAGTAGTGGCACAGCAGGCGCAGTTCGATGCGGAACGGGCGCAGGCTGCAAAGGCTCAAGCCGATGCTGCTCGCGCACAAGCTGAGGCGGAGACCGCCGCAGCGCAGGCAAAGGCGGTCGAGGCCAACAAGAACGCCAACGATGCGAATGCAGTGCGTGAGAAGCTGCTGCTTCAGTTGAACTCGGTGCTGGCAACCAGTGAGACCGCACGAGGGCTGATTGTGAACATGCCGGATGTACTCTTCGATACCAACAAGTACTCTCTAAAGCCGACGACGCAGATCAGCCTGGCCAAGGTTGCGGGCATTCTGGAGGCCTATCCTGGATTGAATGTGCAGGTGGAGGGCTATACCGACTCAACCGGCTCAGACGAACTCAACCAGAAGCTGTCTGAAAATCGCGCTTTGGCGGTGAAGGACTTCCTGGTCTCGCAGGGCGAATCGCAGGGCAGCATCAGCTCGACTGGCTTTGGAAAGAACGATCCCGTGGCCGATAACGGTTCCGTGAGCGGACGCGCGCTGAACCGGCGCGTAAACCTGGTGGTATCGGGCGATGCGATCGGGATTGCTGAGAGAGCGTCATTGTCTATACAGTAAAGAAACAAAAATCGTCGTTTTCCATCGAGAGGGTCGCCGCAGGCGGCCTTCTCGATTTTCATGGGCAGAGGTCAGGGTTTATAAGAGAAGCATGACATCACTCGAAGGCAAGGTTGTTCTGATCACCGGTGCGAGTTCTGGAATTGGCCGGGCTACGGCGTTTGCGTTTGCGGGCGCGAGGGCTCGCCTTCTATTGTGCGCGAGGCGCGTGGAACTGCTTCAGGACTTGGAAACGCCGCTGATGGAGGCTGGCGCCGCGGCCGTTTCATTCTTCCGGCTGGATGTACGGGAGCGCGAGTCGGTCGATGCGGCGGTGGCTGGTCTGCCAGCGGATTGGGCGGCGATCGACGTTCTAGTCAACAACGCCGGTCTAAGCCGCGGACTCACCAAGCTGTACGAGGACGACCCGGAGAACTGGGATGAGATGATCGATACCAATGTGAAGGGACTGCTTTCTGTCACTCGCGCGGTGGTTCCCGGGATGGTGGCGCGGGGAGCGGGGCATGTGATCAACTTGGGTTCGACCGCCGGGCACATGATTTACGCGAACGGCGCCGTCTACTGCGCGACCAAGGCAGCAGAAACGGCCATCAGCGAGGGACTCAAGATCGATCTGATGGGAACTGCGGTTCGTGTCACCTCGGTCGATCCGGGGATGACGGAAACAGAGTTCAGCAAGGTGCGGTTTCGCGGCGATAACGAGCGTGCGGCGAAGGTATACGAGAAGATTACGCCGCTGACGCCGGAGGACATCGCGGATGCAATTGTCTGGGCAGCGACGCGACCGGCACACGTGAACATCCACACCATAGTGCTAACCACAATCGACCAGGCAAACTCTACTGTCTTCCATCGTCACGATTAAGCGCTTACAGGTGGATGGTCCAGCCAAGTTCCGCGAGCTTTTCCTCGATGTCGGCTAGCGCGTTGGTCAGTGCCGTGCGCCGATGCGGGCTGGCGGTTCGCTCGGAGAGGATACGTTCGCGCTGAAGTACGAGTGCCTGTCGTTTCCGTGTGCGCTCGGCCTCGCGCGCGTGGGCGATGGCAGGGTCTTGCCTGGTTACAGCGGCCTGCGGTTTCTGTTTTTCTACCGATTTGCCTTCCAATCCCTGTGACATACTCTGATTTTACGCCGACAGGCAATCCTTGCATCCGATCTGGTGTCGATCGACTGGTATGAGACTGTGCGATCGGCAGCTCTGCCTAGTGTGTTAGGCGCTTCGATGCCTATAATCGGATCACACGAGATCGATCAAATTGAGTGGGGAGAGGTTTGGCAGTCATCGTCCAAGTTGAGGACCTGCGCAAGGTCTATGAGGGAAAACAGCGCATTGTTGCCGTGGATGGCATCGATCTCGGCGTGCGCGAGGGCGAATTATACGGTCTGCTCGGCCCCAACGGCGCGGGCAAGACGACGACCATCGGCATCTGCACCACCCGTGTTCTGCCCACCTCGGGTCGCGTCCACATTGCGGGGGTGGATGTGGTGCAATCGCCGGCGCTGGCGCGGCGGTCGATGGGCATTGTGCCGCAATTCAACACCCTCGACCGTTCCTGCACCATCTACGAGAACATACATTTTCACTGTTTGTACTTCGGCCTCTCGCGCGCCGAGGCGAAGCATAGGACAAACCAACTGCTGGAACAGTTCTACCTCTCCGAGCGCGCGGACTCGTATCCGTCGCAGCTCTCCGGCGGCCTGGCGCAGCGGGTGCAGATTGCCCGCGCGATTGCGCATCGGCCCAAGGTGCTGTTTCTCGACGAACCCAGTGCAGGACTCGATCCGCAGAGCAGGATCGCGATGTGGGACGCGGTCAGCCGTCTGCACGAGGAGGGAATCACTGTCGTCCTGACGACACACTACATGGAGGAGGCCGACGCACTCTGCGATCGCGTGGCCATCATCGACCACGGTAAGATTTTGGTGGAGGACACGCCTAGCGCACTTAAAGGTTCGGTCGGCGCGCAGAAGGTCTACGCACTGGAACTCAGCAATCACGCGGGTGCGGCAGTGCTGGGCGAACAGTTGAAGCAGATGCAGGGCGTGCGTGGCGTGGAGTCCACGGCCAACGGAATCCTTATCTTCGCCGACAACGCAGACGGTCTGCTGCCGGACATCGTTCGCGCCAGCAATCCGTACGGCCTGCGCGATCTCACCATCACCGA
>Ga0326727_10019661_pt1 | contig 13523 bp, 11 predicted proteins | sample MB2enrmetagenome_FD_207643 | JGI IMG/M metagenome (GOLD analysis project Ga0326727, IMG submission 207643) | Lab enriched peat soil microbial communities from McLean, Ithaca, NY, United States - MB29MY | ecosystem: Environmental > Terrestrial > Soil > Wetlands > Peat | place: USA: New York... | reverse complement strand
TCTGCTCTACGATCAAATCAACAACTACACCTACGACGCAGAAACCAACCGCGCCACTTCTCGACTCTACGGTCGAGTAACATCGACGGAGCGCGAATCTGCACCACGTGACAGTTGCACGAAAGAAAATGCTGAAACGCAACATAAGACATTCTATATCAGTAAGTTACTGTCGATTCTAATTGTCAGTTGTCAAGGGCGGAGTAAAAGGGAGCCAGTAGAGGATCAGGAAGGGGTATTTCGGGGGAGGAGAGGCGCTGGAGCGTAGCGGAAGCGCTTCTCCTCCCCCGAAGCGCGTTTGGGACGGGCTTGTCAGGCTCGTTTGCGGCGGCTTTGCTTGAGGCGGTAGGAGTCGGCGTTCATCTCCAGGATGTGGACGTGGTGGGTGATGCGGTCCAGCAGAGCACCGGTGAGTCGCTCGGAGCCGAAGATCTCGGTCCATTCATCGAAGGGCAGCCGCTGATCCTGAAGTTCGAGACCTCCTCGTCGCCCTACGTCGCGAATGGAAAAAGATCGACCGTGTTGAGCGAGGAAACAGGCTGCTCGCTCTTGCCAAATTGGGATACTCGACGCGGGGCCTCGGAAAGGCATTACGACAGTCTGCCACAAACGTTCGCAAGTACATGACCTTTCCCACCTTGCCGCAGCTGGAGCGGGAAGCCATTCGAACTGGATCATCGGCAAAGCATATCCTTGCGCTGAAGGCGAAGGCCGAAAGGCGGCGCAAGATGCGGGGGCGTAGTTCCTTCGACGAGAAGACCGGCGAACTGAGTGACCGCCTTGCGGACACGATCCTCGCCTTCTGCAAGACGAACGATGAAGTGCCTCCAACACCTGTCCTGGAGGAAGAACTGGTCCCCTTCCTGAGTGAAGCCCGGAATGCCGCGTGGAAAATGGAAGCTTCAGGTGAGCCTCCCATAAAGCTCACCAAGCAGCTCAACCTGCGGGAACGGTTTCTGCGAACCATGCCTCGGGTTCAGCCAGAGCTCCTGTATATGGCACATCTGGCGAAGTGGCTTGCTGTTCTTCTTCGCGCGGAGGCGCCGGAGCGGCCAATCTGGGAGCGGGCGATTGAAAAGGCCGGAAAGCGAAGCAAGGAGCTCCGCGTCAGACTGACTATTCAGCAGCACTTCGATGCACGTCTGGAAAGGCAGTGGGAATTATTCGTAGGACCACCGCCTCGAAAGGTATATCCGGGTGGAGCCCATAGATTAGGCAAACAGGGATCGCAAGCCGGACGCAATTCGGGAAATGGATCGTCGAGTCGCGGAGTGAAGTAGGTCTGGCCCAGTCAGGGAATATCGACGCGCCCAGCCTGTTCCAAAAGGCCTGCGGGACCTTTCATACAACTCATTGCGACAGGAAATTGTGCGCTTCTTTGGGCGAGCGGCGTTTGTCGCCTACTCGCAAACCGGTCATATTGAGAAAGCGGTAATGGACGGCCTCGACCGGCTCGCCGTCTCGCATTGGGCGTTATGGTGTTGGGGGCATAACTCCTGGCGCTGACGCCCGTCCCCTCACTCTCAGTTCCGTCGATTCCCTTCCTCACAATGGAGCCCTTTCAGCCCATATTGTTATCCTGCCGAAGCTCGACCGAAACGGGAATCAGCGGTACACATTAGAGGGCAGCAGTTTGGTTTGCACTGTGGGATTAGGGATTTTATTGTAGGGATATGTGAGGGTTGACCGGTCCGATCCCAGATATTAAAAGCGCCGGAAAATGAAAAAACTGAATAGGTAAGCGCCCAAGGATGGGCCGCCGTTGCAACATCTGCAACGGCCCACGGAACGCCGGACGGCCAGGAATGGCCCCATCAGTCGCCGCTAAGTTACGATGGCCGGAAGGGGCAATAAACCGTTAGACCCGGAGCCCCATGCGGAATTAGCCTAATCCAGGCGACCGCAACGGAAACCACATTGAACGAACGCAAAGCTCACCGCTTTATCCGGTTGCCTGAGGTCAAGCAGATTACCGGACTCGGGAAAACCACACTGTACAGGATGATCAAGGAAGGCGAGTTCCCGTCACCCGTTAAGATCGGAGGACGGGCTGTGGCATGGGTTGAGGCAGAAATCAATCAATGGGCAGCCGATCGGATCGCAGCGGCTCGTCTCACGCCGTCACAACAAGCTCTCCCACTGGCTGCATAGGTACAGCCAGCTCATCGGCAAGCATCTTGTCGAGGTAGTCTGCCCAGTCCTGCATCATCTTCCCCCGTGGGTCGAGATACCGCGCGTGGTTGTATGCCGCCTTCACATCGTTGTCGGGTCCGTGAGCGAGTTGAATCTCGATATGCTCGCTCTCGTACCCCTTTTCGTGCAGGAAGGTCGATGCGACCCCCCGGAATCCGTGATCGGTCATCTTACCCTTGTACCCCATCTTCTCGAGGGCTCCCAGGATCGTGTTGTTGCTCATGAAACTGTTGCCGCGCTCTCCGGGGAACATCCACTTCCCTTCCCCCCGCCGATAGTTCCAGAGGTCTTTGAGGACCGCGATCGCCTGGCGCGAGAGCGGGACGATGTGCGGCCGCTTTCCACCCTTCATACGCTCCTTGGGAATGTCCCAACGAGCCTCGTTCCAATTAACTTCCGACCATTCACCACCGATCATCTCGCTGGTGCGCAGAAAGACGAGGGTCATGAGCTTCAGCGCCAGCCGCGTCACAGGCGATCCGTCGTAGTAGTGAATCTTCTTCAGCAGCGTCGGCAACTCACGCAGATCGATACGCTTGAAGTTCTCGCGCTCCATTTTCTTGAGAATGTCCTTCGGCTTGAATGCGCCGGCCGGATTGTGCAGGGCCCTAGCTCTGGTGATGCCCCACCGGTAGATCTGATCGACCGTCTGGAGAGCGCGTCGAGCGACGTCCTCGGCGCCACGCGCCTCGATCGCCAAAACCACATCTGCCACCTGGGACGGGGTGATGTCGGTGATCTCGAAGTTTCCCAGGGCCGGTAGAATGTCAGCCTCCATCCTCTTCTTTACGAATCCGACGTAGCGATCATCCTTGCCGACCTTCCACCAGTCGAACCAGTCGTGCGCCAGGTCGGCGAATGGATGGAGGTGTTCGGCCTTGGCCGGTGCTGTATCTGCCTGAGCCGATTCCTTCTTGACCGCCATCGGGTCGGTGCCGCTCTCCAGCAGCTTTCGTGCGTTCTCATGGGCCGCGCGCGCCGCTGTCAGAGTCACTTCTGGATAGGCTCCTATCGACAGAAGTTTCTCCTTGCCTTCGAATTGGTACCGCCAGCGCCACAGCTTCGCACCGTTCGGACGGATGAACAGGTGCAGGCCATGGCCGTCTGTGAGCCTGTAATCCTTGCCCTGTGGCTTAGCGTTGCGGACTTTCGTGTCTGTCAGCTTCATATTTCTCCCGGCCTCAGGATACACCTGAAAACCGGGTATCGGGCCACTGAAACCGGGTATCGGGAAGGCGATACCCTGCCGTCAGGTACCCGGTTGCCGACTCAATACCCGGAGAATACCCGGTCGAGGCTCCGGCTGCAGACGAACGAAAACGAACGATTCTGAACAGAGTCTCTACTATAATCGATGATTTGCTTGGATTTTGGGGGAACTGGAAGGAACGGTAATAAACCCTTTAAAACGATATCTTGGCTGCCCCCCAGGGATTCGAACCCCGATATGCTGATCCAGAGTCAGCTGTCCTGCCATTGAACGAGGGGGCAACAACAGCAGAGCGAGCGCTCCGCGTGCAGCCTGTTTGGACTTATCCGCCGGTTTAGACAGCGCAAGACCCGACTTGTTCATCATAAAAACATTCCGAGCCCGGGTCAAACTGCCTGACCCTTCAGCCTGAGCCGTCGCTCAATTTCATCCACGGCCCGTGCAGGCGAACAGGCGCTCGTGTCGATTGTCATGATCGCCTCCGGCATCTCAAGGATGACAGGGCATTTATGCGAGTGACTCTTGGACGAGACGCTGGTCCTTCAATCCCCAGAACTGGTTGCATAAAAGGCAATTGCGATTGCCCAAGATTCCCGCAAGGGCTAAAGCCCAGCGTTTTGCGCACCTTTGCGGCACGAGTAGACTCGTGCCCTGTTACAAAGCTGGTTTATGCAACCAGTCCAATTCCCTACTCCCTACTCCCTGCTTCTCTCACTCTTCCCTCAGCACTTCCAGCGGCCTCAGCCCCAGTATCCTGTAGCTCGCAATCCAGCCGGTCGCCGTGGCCAGCACCGCGGTACCCGCTAAAGCGATCAGTGTTGCTCCCCAATCCACATGAAAACCGACCTCGAGCCTGTGCAACAGCACGCGCGTGAGCAGATTTGCAAACACCACGCCGACCGCACCGGCCAGCAGACCCAACACGCTGAATTCGACGCTGAAGGTGCGCACAATACGCATCCGCGTTGCTCCCAGCGTCTTGAGCACGACCGCCTCGCGCATGCGCCTGAAGCGCGTGCTGGCGATGCTCGAAGCCAGAATCATCAACCCGGCTAAAATCGAGAATCCCGCCAACAGCCTCACCACAAACGTGATCTGATCCACGACGCTTTCAATCCGCTCCATCACATCGGCAACATTGATCACCGTAATCGTGGGATACGCCGCAAAGAAAGCCCGCTCCGTGGCGCCCACCTGCCTGGGATCGATGTGCACGCCCCCATACCACGTCGCCGGTTGGTTCTTGATCAATTCCGAAGGCACAAGAAACTCAACCCGTGCACCCAGGTGCTGCCCGTCGGCCTGGTAAGTGGCCGCCACTTTCAGCGTATGATCGGCGCCTCCCGCTTCGAGGACCATCAGCGAACCCACATGCAAATGCAGCCGCGTCGCTAGCCAATCGGAGATGGCGATCTCTTCACCGCCCGGTCCCTTCCACCACTGGCCCTGCAAGACTTTGTCGCCCTCGGGCACGCTATCGGCCCAGCTCAGCTCAGCGGTTTCAAGCACTCGAATTGGAAAATGCTGACCCTTGAACTGCTCCAGGGGCTTGCCGTCGATTGAAATGAATCGCCCCATCACCACAGGCAGGAGATCGAGCTGCTGTTTCACGCCCGCCTGGTGTTCAAAAAAGCTCTTTACGCCCTCCACTTCCCCGCTGCGCACATCAACCAGAAAAATATTCGGCAGCTTGGGCGAAGCGGTCAAACGCAGATCGCGCAGTACATCCCCCTGAATCAAATACACCGACAGAATCAGCATCACGCCCGTGCCCAGCGCAGCGAGCACCGGCGCCGACTGATTCCCGGGCCGGTATAGATTCGCCAGACCATGCCGCAGCGATCCCGGCAGCCGCAGCCGCGTCAGCTTAAGAAACAGCCTCAATGCCAGCAGCGTCACAGCTGCCAGCACAAGCAGCACGACGAGCGCAACCGCAAACGCGATGCCGAAGGTCACGCCCACCACGGCCGAATCTGATAGTGCCCACGCAATCCCTATCAGCGGCACAACCAGCAGAGCGGCAAGCAGCAACTGCGGCCAGCGGCGCAGCCACCGTTCCATGAATCCCCTGAATCCCCCCGCGCCTTGCTCCACCATCCTGCGCAGCACCAGCACCGGCCGCACTCCGCGCACATCGAGCAATGGCGGCAAGCAGAACAGAAGCGTGGTCAGTACGCCCGTGCCCATCCCGGCCAGCCCCGACTTCAACGGGAACCTGAACACCGTGTGCACTGGAAGCAGCTTGCCGAATGCGGACGGCAGCGCCACCATCACTCCCACTCCCGCTGCCACTCCCAGCAGCGCACCCGCCAATCCCAGGGCCAGCGTCTGCAACACAAAAATGCGCAGCAGATCGGTCGAATCCGCTCCCAGAGCCTTCAGAATCGCCAATGTATCCATGCGCTGCTCCAGGTGCGCATGCATGGCCATGGCTACGCCAATCGCGCCCAGCACCATTGCCACCAGGCAAATCAGGCTCAGAATCGCCGTAGCATTATCGAGGCCCCGGCTCAGCGCAGGATTGCCTTCCCTGAAATCCATCACCTGCGCGTCGGGCAGCGCCGCTTCAAGCTGGTTCCGCACCTGCGCGGTTTCCTTCGTCGCACTAACTCCCTTGGGGAGAACATCCGGCAGTTTCACCAGCAGCCGTTCGCTTGCCCGGCTTCCGGGCGCAATCAGGCCGGATTCTCTCAGCAACGCCTCCGAAATCATCACCCTTGGCCCCAAACCCGCTCCGCTTGTGATCCGGTCCGGCTCCTGCTTCAGCACTGCCGTGATCCTCAGTGTCTTCTGCCCCAGCCGCAACGAGTCGCCCACCCGTGCATTCATCCGGATCAGAAACTCGTCGGCAACCACCGTGGAGTCACCGTTCAGCGCCTGGCTCAATGGCATCGCCGGCTCAAGCTCCGCCGTGCCGTAGTACGGATAGTCACCGGGGTCGACAGCTTTGAGCGAAACCAGCAGTGGCGCCTGCGCCTGCTGCATCCAGGCCATCGAGATCGTCTCCGTCACCCAGGTCGTGCGGATCGAATCTCCGCTCTGCTTCACCACCGCCGCCACCTTGCCAAGTTCCTCGGGCGTCGGCTCGTGAAAGATGCGCGCGCTCAGGTCGCCGGCCATCAGCGACCGCGCCTGCCCAATCAGCGTCGAGCGAAAGCTGTCGCTCAGACCGCGCACACCGACCAGCGCGGCCACGCCCACGGCAACGCTCACCACCACAAAGGCGAACTTGCCCGGCGCCGATTTCAGATCGCGCCAGCCGATTGACGCCGCGCGTTTCCAGCTCAGCATCCGGCTAGCCATACTTTTCCTCGTCTTGGACGAAATTCGAGGGAGTACCGGGAGACGTGTCCTCGACCACCATCCCGTCCTTCAGCACAATCCTGCGATCGGCCTCATGCGCCACATCCGGGTCGTGGGTCACCAGCACCAGCGTCGTGCCCGCGCGCCGGTTGCGCTCGAGCAGCAGATCCAGCACCATCCGCCCATTGCTCGAGTCGAGGTTTCCCGTCGGCTCGTCAGCCATCACAATCGGGGGATCGACCACAAACGCCCGCGCCAGCGCCACCCTCTGCTGCTCGCCGCCGGAGAGCTGAACCGGATAGTGCTCCATCCGCTCCGTCAGCCCAACTTCGCCCAGCAACTGGCGCGCCTTGCTCAGTCCGTTGCCCTCCACATTCAGCTCGTACGGCAGCAGGACATTCTCAAGCGCCGTCAACGTGGGAATAAGCTGGTACGACTGAAACACAAACCCGATCTTGCGCCCGCGCACGGCCGCCAACTGTGACTCCGCCAGGTTGTGAATCGGGATTCCGTCAAGCCGTATCTCGCCGGCGCTCGGAGTGTCGAGCCCCGCCATCAGGCCCAGCAGCGTGCTCTTGCCGCTGCCGCTCGCGCCTACAATGGCCACAAACTGGCCCGCCGGAATCGTGAGGCTGATTCCCTTCAGTATGTCGACGCGCCGTGCGCCATTCTGAATCCACTTCTTCGCATCGCGCAGCTCAATCACCCGGTTCCCCTCTCGCATTCGCGGATCGTGATTCGTGGTACGTGGACCGTGGACCGTGATCCGTAATTCGGTGCCAGAGGGCAGTGACTCGGGATCACGATTCACAGCTCACGACTCACGAACCACGGCATCTTCTACACTTATTCCGTGGACGTTCGCCGCTCTCTTCTGGTTTCGCTTGCCCTTGTCATTCTCGCCGCTTCCGCAGCCCGCGGCGCCGATCGCGTTCTCGTCTGCTACGGCGACAGCATTACCGCCGGTCTCGGCCTTGAAGACGGCCAATCCTACCCTGATGCCCTGCGGCCATTGCTCATCGCAGAGGGCTACCATTACACCGTCCTCAACCGGGGAACCAGCGGCGCCACCACCAAAGACGCCCTCGACGACCTTCCCTCAATCCTCGCGCTGCACCCCAGCGTGGTCATTGTCGAATTCGGAGGCAACGACGGGCTGCGCGGCCTTCCCCTCGATCAAACCAGTCACAACCTCGACCAGATTCTCACTTCACTTCAGGCAGCCCATGTCCGCGTGCTTCTGGCCGGCATCACGCTCCCACCAAACTACGGCCCCGACTACATCAAGTCGTTCCAGCAGGTTTACCGCACCATGGCCGCCCGTCACCACGTGGCCTTCGTGCCCATGATCTACAAAGACCTCATCAGCGTTCCCGGCACGATCCAGCCCGACGGCATCCACCCCACCGCCAGGGGCTCCCAAATCCTGGCCAAAACGCTGCTGCCGGCACTCAAGCCGCTGCTGGTGAGATAGACAGTGATCATCTGGCACTTCAGCCGCATTTCTGCACCCTTTCCCACGACCAATTAGCTGCTGCTTCCCCGATTTGCTTCTTCACTGTTCTCTGTTCACTGTTCCCTGTTTCACTGCCCACTGAACACCACCGCCGGCTGAAACAGCGTTCCCGCAACCCTCTTCGCAACTCCCACCAGCTCCGTCTGGCTGGCAAACACTTTCACCAGCGGCGCATCGGAAAACTCCGCCAGATTCGCCTGCGCTCCGTTGCGCAGCTTGCCCAGTGCCTGCGCATCCGCGGTTACCGCCGGCATCTCGGTCAACAGGCTTCGGGGATGCACGCACAGGCTCTCGAGCTTCTCCACCTGTCCCGCCAGCGGCTGCAGTTCCTCAAGCGTATGCGCCTGCTCAATCGTGAAGACCCCGGCCCGCACCCGCCGCAAGGCCGCCAGGTGCGCTCCACAACCCAGCGCCAGGCCGATCTCGTGCGCCACCGACCTCACGTAACCGCCCGAGCTGACGGTTATTTTGAAACTCGCCTCCGCGTCGACCATCCCGGTCACGTCAAAGCAGTCGATACGAACCTTAGCCGCCTTGAGTTCCGGCTGCTTGCCTTCCCGAGCCAGCTTGTAGGCGGGCCTTCCGTCAACCTTCTTGGCTGAAAATGGCGGCGGCATCTGCATACTCTCGCCATGGAACCGCGCCGCCTCTCCGCGCACCACCTCCAGCGTCACCCTTGCGCTAAACTCCGGCCACGCGTCCGGCCCGGCCGGCTCGCCTTCCGCATCGTATGTGTTTGTGCCATATCCAAAGCGAATGACGCCGGTGTAGCTTTTCTCCGCAGCCGAAAAATACTGCGCCAGCCGGGTGTATTTCCCCATCAGCAGCGGCAATACCCCTGTCGCCATCGGATCGAGGGTCCCAAGATGCCCGATCGACCGTTCGCCGGTGATCTTTCTCAGCCGGTTCACCACATCGTGGCTCGTCATGCCACCCGGCTTATCCACTACAAGCAGCCCGTTCACATCATTAACTCTACGGCATCGGCGAATGCCGCGCCCGCCGCTCTTATTCGGCAAAGTTCAAGTAAGCACTTGCATTTGCAGGGTAAAAGCTTCAAAACTAAGAGGAAGGATGTCTGATTCGCCTGAACATCTGCGCGAGCCGTTCCGCAAACTGCGTGAATCGCTCAAGCACATCGAAAAGAACCCGCCGCCCGAGGAGGTGCACAAGCTGCGCATCCAGGCGCGGCGCATTGAGTCCATCGCTTCGGCGCTCGCGCCGGCCGGCGGCAAGAAGGCCCGCCGCCTTATCAGACCGGTCAAGCAACTTCGCAGAGCTGCGGGTGGTGTGCGCGACATGGACGTTCTCATCACGAACGCCCTCAGCCTGCGCAATCCCGCCAACAGCCCGTCGCTGGCTCGGCTGGTGGATTACATGAAGAGCACGCGAGCCCAAAACGCCCTCAAGCTGCTCAAAACCGTCGATCGCGAAAGCAAACTGGCCCGCAAGAGCCTCAGGCAATACTCCCGGCTGATCAATTCGGCCCCCCAGGCCTCAAACGGCGTCTTGCGCTCCTCTTCCGCCACTCACGCGCCCGGCGACCCCCTTTATGCAGCCGTTGGGGAGCTCATCGCGGAGCTCACGGCGTGGCCCGCGCTTACTGCGCGCAACATCCATCGCTTCCGGCTCAAGGTCAAAGAGCTCCGCTACGTTCTGCAGGCGGTGCCAGAATCGGACAAGGCGTATGTCGATGCGCTGGGCGCGGTCAAGGATCAGATAGGCGAGTGGCACGACTGGCAGCAGCTAGCTGAGGTTGCCCGCGAAGCTCTGCCTGAGCCCGAGGACCAGCCACTGCTCGAAGAGATCAGGAAAATGGCGCGCAAGAGACTGCGCCAGGCAAAGGCCGTTTCAAACGCAATGCGCGAGCGCTGGCTCACCCCTCCGAAGCCGTCTGCCAACACAACCCAGAAAAAAACTGGGCGCAAATCGCGCCGGCTGCTCGCTTAAAGCCTGTTTGACTGCTGGCTCACCAGCGACAGGAACTCCGAGCGTGTCTCCTTCTGCCTGAAACACCCAACCATCGCGCTTGTCACTGTCGAGGAATGCTGCTTCTCGACTCCGCGCATCATCATGCACAGGTGCCGGGCCTCAATCACCACGCCTACCCCCTGCGGCCTGATCGCATCCTGGATCGCGTCGGCAATTTGCCGCGTCAGCCGTTCCTGCACCTGCAGCCGCCGTGCAAACACCTCCACCAGCCGCGGAATCTTGCTTAGCCCTATCACCTTTCCCTTGGGAATATAGGCCACGTGAACCTTACCGAAGAAGGGCAGCATGTGGTGCTCGCACAGTGAGAACATCTCCACATCCTTCACAATCACCATCTCGTCGTAGTCCACGTCAAACATCGCGCCGCGCAAAATCTGCGCCGAGTCCTGGTCATATCCCTTGGTCAAAAAGGCCATCGCTTTCTCAACCCGCTCGGGCGTGGCCAGCAGCCCGTCGCGATTAGGATCCTCGCCCAGCCGGCTCAGAATCTCCCGGTACATCTCCTGGGTGCTGAACCCGCTCAGTCCCTCATCGTGCTGTGCGGCCCGTCTCACCGCCTTGCTTACCACAATTGGCTGCGCCATCTCTGTTTGACCTCTCCCGTGCCCGCGTTCTTAATAGCCTGTGGCGAAAATCGGAATCGCCACTAAAGGCATCCTTCAGGGGCTAAAGCCCCGACGTTGAAAGGAAGCCGCTTGCGGCACGAGTAAACTCGTGCCCTGATACAAGACTCCGCTTCGATGGTGTTCATCAGCAAGCTGTAACGTCGTACCCTTTCACAAAACTGACTTTCACCACATGTACTTAAGCGTCATAGCACTCGAAAAAATTGTTTTCTGTCTCTTCAATCCGTACATGCTCCAGGCTTCCCCCGGGGAGCGCGTCTCGCAATATCGCAGCCAAAACGAGGGAAAAATTCTCAGTCGTCGGCACCTTGCTCTCAAATGCCGGGTCCAGGTTGAGATTCCGGTGATCGAACCGCTCCACCACCTGCTCATTAACCACCCGGTCCAGGTCCACCAGGTTCATCACCATCCCGGTTTCGCCGTCCACAGGCCCGCCCACCAGCACTTCAATCACGTAGTTGTGCCCGTGCCCATGTGGATTGTTGCACTTCCCATACGCAGCCCGGTTCTCTTCGACCGTCAGCGCATCCGCGTGCAACCGATGGCTCGCGCATAGCATGTACCGCCGGCCGAAATACGCCTTTGCCGCACTTGTCGCCAGGCCGCTCACCGTCCACCCCTGTACTCGGCAAAGATCTCAGGCGTCTCGTATACCCGCACCCGGCTCAACTGTGCTCCAGCCGCTTTCCTAATCGCCGGCTCTAGCCGCTTCCACGCCACGATCGCAATATTCTCGGTCGTCGGGATCAGCTTTCCCGGCCCGAACTCTTCAACCTCAAGGTTCAAATGCCGGTGATCAAACGCCGCCAGCACCTCCTGCTCCATTACATCTTTGAGCCACTTCAAATCGACCACGAACCCTGTCACCGGGTCGGGTTCTCCGGCTACCGTCACCTCGAGGGTGTAGTTGTGCCCGTGCCCGTTGCGGTTCGCGCACCGGCCAAACACCTCTTCGTTCTTCTTGGGCGGCCAGGCTTCGTTCCAGTAGTAGTGCGAAGCTGAAAACGTCGCTCTCCGGGTGAGGAAGATCATGCCCACTCCCTATAGAAGATGCTTCAAACTACAGCCGGGCTTCACGCAGCCAATACATATTTCCACTTAATCGAAGAAATCCGGACCGACCCACAACGCGCCGAAAGTCAAAACCGCCCGCCTCACTTAATCTCCCCTTCCATGTGCCAGATCCCATCCCTATTCCCAATCCCCTGGAGTGATCCTTCGCCTGGACCACCAAAGAAACCCTATCAGCGCAACTTGCAGCGCAATCACCGCCGCGAGTATCGTCCAGTCACTGGCGCTGAGCGGAATCCGAACCCACTTAAACAATTGCTCACCGGTCGTTACCATCTCCATCGGAGGACCATATCTCCACAGCCGCCAAGCGATCCCCGTTTCACAAAGGACGATGAGGGCCAGGAGAACCTTTGCCGCGCCTCGAGCCAATCGCATACCGCCCTACTCCCTACTCCCTATTCCCTAGTCCCTATACCCTAGGTTTTGTACTCCCTGCCCTTCCAGCTCACCCGCTTCAAAATCCGGTGTTGGAACCAGCTCCTGTACAACAACGCGACAAACAGCGGCAGCCCCAGCGGCGTTATCGCGCAATCTGCAAATGGAAAGTTCGACTTCGCGATCCGAGCGTAAAACCGCACCAGCGTTCGAACCCAAAGCAGCGCCAGAATCCACCCCGCGGTCAGCCACCCCAGCGACTTGAACGCCAGTCGCGAATTCCAAAGTTCAATTGTCAGAACGGGCAGCCCGAACAGCAGCAGAAAGTCCAGCGCCCTCCACAACGCCAGCATCAGCGCGTTATCAAACAACAGCACCAGGTTCTTCGTCCACCCCTCAATCATCGTGCCCGTCGAGCGATACATGCGCGCCGCCAGCGCATCTTCGGCATAACGGAACCGCAGCCCGATCTTGCGCCGCTTGGCCAGAAACGCGAGTTCCACGTCTTCCAGCACCTTGTCGGCCACGCTCGCGTGACCGCCGAGCTTGCGATACGCCTCCCGCTCAATCAGCAAAAACTGCCCATTCGCCGCCGCGATCCTCTCCACCGGATCGGAGACTTTCCCTGGCGGATACGCCAGCGCCAACTCGCAAAACACCAGCGGCATCAGCGACCGCTGCGCAAACCCCTTCACGATCTGCCGCGGCGAGTAGCTCAGCACCCCGGCCTTGTGGCGCTCCGCCTCGTGGATCGCCCTCCGCAGGTCCCCGTGTTCATGAACCGTATCCGCGTCGGTAAATAGCAGCCAACGGCCCCGCGCCACTCGAGCGGCCGTCCAAACCGCATTGGCCTTCCCCGTCCAACCCGGCTCCAGCTTGCCGCCCTGCATCACCGTAACCCCGGCAAACCCGCGCGCAATCTCGGCCGTGCGGTCGGTCGAGTGGTCGTCCACCACGATCAGCTCCCAGTCCTTGCCCAGCGCAAAGATCTCTTCCGACTGGCCCACCAGCGACTTGAGGCAATCTCCCAGGCAGTCTTCTTCATTGCGCGCCGGCACAATCACCGTCAGCTCAATCAGCTCTTCCGGCTCCGGCTGTTCGAACACCGTCCCGGGAATCGTCTTCGCCGCCCACTCCCGCCAATCTGTGCGCCCGGCCGTACCCCCGTCGTCGCTCAGGCCCAACACCGGCTTGTACTCGCTACCCACTTCGCCTCCACCGGCCTCGCGTCTCG
>Ga0326727_10019660_pt1 | contig 13524 bp, 11 predicted proteins | sample MB2enrmetagenome_FD_207643 | JGI IMG/M metagenome (GOLD analysis project Ga0326727, IMG submission 207643) | Lab enriched peat soil microbial communities from McLean, Ithaca, NY, United States - MB29MY | ecosystem: Environmental > Terrestrial > Soil > Wetlands > Peat | place: USA: New York... | reverse complement strand
TACACCGAAGAGAAAGTGGACGCGGTGGATTTCATCTACAACGAGTTCAAGTCCATCATGACGCAGCGGGTGAGGGTAGAGCGCTATCTGCCCATCAAGCCCGTTGCGCCGGCCCAGGGCGAGGCGCTGATCGATTACATCTACGAGCAACCGGCGCAGGAGATCTTCAACGCCCTGCTGCCGCGCTACGTGGAGATTGAAGTTTACCGGGCGCTGCTGGAATCACAGGCGGCGGAACTGGCGGCACGCATGACGGCCATGGACGCGGCCACCAGCAATGCCGCGGAGATGATCGATTCCCTGACGCTGTACATGAACCGCGTCCGCCAGGCGGCCATCACCCGCGAAATCATCGAAGTCGTAAGCGGCGCGGGGGCGACGTAAGGAAGTTATCAGCCATCAGTTTTCAGTCATCAGTCAGACTGTCGGTTTTATCTTCTTACTGATAACTGACGACTGATGCCTGACAACTGTTCTCCAGAAAGGATTCACGATGTCAGAGCAGCACGTTGGCAAAGTGGTGGAAGTCATCGGACCGGTGGTGGTGGCGGCATTTGACGGCGGCCACCTTCCCCCGATTTACAACGCCGTGCGGATTACTTCTCAGGGCTTTGAGGTGCCGAGTCCTATCGACGTCATCGCCGAGGTCGAGCAGCAGTTGGGCGAAGGCCGCGTGAAGTGCGTGTCGATGCAGCCCACGGATGGGATGGTGCGGGGGATGACCGTCGAGGACCAAGGCGGACCGATCACCGTGCCGGTGGGCAAGGGCACGCTCGGACGGGTGATGAATGTCATCGGCCAACCCGTGGATAAGCTGGGCCCCGTAGCTTGCCAGGACCGCTGGCCCATTCATCGGCACGCGCCTTCCCTGGAGAATCAAAACACCAACCTGGAGCCATTTGAGACCGGGGTCAAGGTGATTGACCTGCTCGAGCCCTATCTGAAAGGCGGCAAGACGGGACTGTTCGGCGGCGCGGGGGTGGGCAAGACGGTCATTGTCATGGAACTGATCCACAACGTGGCCCTGAAACACGGCGGCGTTTCGGTTTTCTCCGGGGTGGGTGAACGCACCCGTGAAGGCAATGACCTCTGGCTGGAAATGCAGGAAAGCGGCGTGATGGTGGCGGGCGACCCCGACAAATCCAAAGTCGCCCTGATCTACGGCCAGATGACCGAACCTCCCGGGGCGCGCCTGCGCGTGGGCCTGACGGGCCTGACCGTGGCCGAGTACTTCCGCGACAAGGGCGGCCAGGACGTGCTGTTGTTCATCGACAACATTTTCCGGTTTACCCAGGCCGGCGCCGAGGTTTCCGCGCTGCTCGGCCGCATGCCTTCGGCCGTTGGCTATCAGCCCAACCTTTCGACGGAAATGGGCGAACTCGAGGAGCGCATTACTTCCACCAAGACCGGTTCCATCACCTCGGTGCAGGCGATTTACGTGCCCGCTGACGACTTGACCGATCCGGCGCCCGCCACGGCCTTCTCCCACCTGGACGCCACCACGGTGCTCAGCCGGGGGCTGGTGGAAATCGGCATCTACCCCGCCGTGGATCCGCTCGCCTCCACCTCCCGGGTTCTGGATCCGCGCATTGTGGGGCATGAGCACTACGATGTCGCGCGCGGCGTGAAGGCCATCCTGCAAAAGTACAAGGACCTTCAGGACATCATCGCCATCCTGGGTATGGACGAGCTTTCCGAAGAGGACAAGGTCACGGTGGCGCGGGCCCGCAAGATCCAGCGCTTCCTTTCCCAGCCCTTCTTTGTCACCAAGCAGTTCACCGGCATGGATGGCCGCTACGTAAAACTGGAAGACACCATCAAGGGCTTCAAGGAACTCGTGGCCGGCAAGCACGACGCCCTGACCGAGCAGGCGTTCTACATGGTGGGCACCATCGAAGAAGCGCTGGAGAAGGCCGAAAAGCTGAAGAAGGAAGGCAAGTAATCGGTTCATCGGATCATCGGTTCATCGGGCCATCGAAGGACCATCCCCGCGAAGTGGTTTTTGATGGACCGATGAGCCGATGGGGAGATGGGCCGATTAAACAGACCTATGGCAGAATTCACCCTACCCACCGAAATTCGCCTCAACATCGTGACGCCTGACCGCCTGGTGGCGCATGACGCCGTGACCGAGGTGACGATTCCCGGGAAGAACGGCTATTTGGGAATCCTCCCCGGACACGCCCCCTTGCTGACGGAGCTTGCTCCCGGCGAAGTGGAGTATATCTCGGGTGGCGCCCATCATGCCCTGGTGGTGGACTGGGGATTCGCCGAAGTCCTGGGCGACCGCGTCATCGTGCTGGCGCAATCAGCGGAACGCCCGGAGGAGATCGATGTCGAGCGCGCCGAGAAAGCCAAATCCCGCGCCGAGGAACGCCTCAAGCGATTCGATGATCCGCAAATCGACATGGAGCGCGCCCGCAAAGCCTTGACCCGCGCCATGGTTCGCCTGGAAGCCGCCCACAAGCATCGGGCGTGAACCTGCCAAGTCTGATTCGTCCTAATCACCGGACTTGTTGTAATATCACTCTTCCATCATGCGCCGGCCCGGCTCCAAGGGCTCAGGATGCTCGGCATGAATACCCCCATCCGCCTGTACACCAGCTCGTGGTGCCCCGACTGCCGCCGCGCCAAGCAATTCCTGCGCGTTCGCCAGATCCCCTTCGAAGAGATCAACATTGACGCGCACCCGGAGGCGGAGGACTTCGTCAAGCGCGCCAACGGCGGGAAGCGCAAGGTTCCCGCGCTCGACGTCAGCGGGCGCATTTTCCACTGCTCGCCCTTCGACGCCGGGAAATTGGCCCAGGAATTGGGAGTTGAGTAGCGGTCAGCTTCGGTCACCACGGAGGAAGCGCGATGCCTGACGAATCGATTGTGATCGTCGAAGGCGACATCACGCAGCAGATCGTTGACGCCATCGTGAATGCTGCGAACACTTCGCTGCTGGGCGGCGGGGGAGTGGATGGCGCGATTCATCGAGCGGCGGGGCCGGAGCTCCTCCAGGAATGCCGCGCCTTGCAGGGCTGCCCCACCGGCGAGGCCAAAATTACCCGCGGCCATCGCCTTCCGGCGCGCTGGGTGATCCATACTGTGGGACCGGTGTGGCGCGGCGGCGGTCATTCCGAGGATGAGCTGCTGGCAAGCTGCTACCGGCGGTCCCTGGAGGTCGCCGTCCAGAACGGCGTGCGCAGCCTTGCCTTCCCCGCCATCAGCACGGGCATCTATGGATATCCCCTGGAGCGCGCCACGCGTATTGCCATCCGCGAGGTCCGCCTTTTTCTTCAGCAGAACCCCGCCCCTGAAAAGATTTTCTTCGTATGCTTCGACCGCCGCACGCGGGAGTGTTATCAAAAGGTCTTAAGCGAAAACGCGTAGCGCCGGCCTTGAGGTTGGCACCCCCTTTCCCCACCCCCTTGAGGCCGGTGTTGGGTGCTGACCTTCGCAGGATCAAGAATGGGAGAGTGTGATAGGCTATGCCCAATCCAGCAACAAAAATGGAAATCCTGGTTAATATCGCTTATGAGTGCAAGCAGGCACTATGACCATGCCAAAAGGAGTTTGATCTTGAAGAACCTCGAGAAGAAAGAATCCCTGAGCCGCAGAAATTTCCTCAGCGGTTCGGTGGCGGCCACGGTTGCCTCCCTGGCCCCACCAGGAAGCTTGCCGGTTTTCGCAGCCGAGAAAACCGGGCAGGGAACGGCATCAAGTTCGTCTGACGTTGTGTTCCGGTCAGGCAAGCCCATCTGGCCCACGGGCCGGGAAAAGGAGATGAATCTCAGGGTGGGGTTCCGTGCCGAGTTCGCAGCCCCCGCCGGCAAGCGCGTCTACCTGAGAATGACGGGCTGCACGTTTTACCGGCTTTATTTGAATGGCAACTTTTACGCCTGGGGACCGGGCCGCGCGCCCCTTAATTACGCCCGCGTTGATCTTTGGGACATCACCCACCTGCTCGCGCCGGGCAAAAATGTTGTCGCCGCGGAAGTGGCCGGGTACAACGTCAATGCCTATTATGTGATGGACGAGCCGTCATTCCTTCAGGCGGAAGTGGTGACCGAATCTGAGGTTCTCGCTTCCACCGCGGGCGACGGGGAGCATTTTCAAGCCAGATTTCTTCCCCATCACATTCAGAAAGTTCAGCGCTACACGTTTCAGCGCACGTTCTCCGAGGTCTATCACCTGGAGTCCGATTCCAACGCCTGGCGCGAACCCGCGGGCGCGGCGTTTCAACCTGTTGCCTGCGCCGTCCAACCCCCGCGTAAATTGATCGCCCGCGGGGTTCCGTACCCGGATTATCGCCAGCGTCAGCCTGAGATGATTGCGGCGGAAGGCGAGTTTGACTGGAGCGGCAAGGCGCCGAAGAGCCTGATGGAGGACCGATCCATTCCCTCCGCCGGCCGCATCGGCCCCAACATGCTGGGATACGCGTGGACGGATTTGGACGAGATTCCCTACCTTGAAGCGCAAAAGACCGCAACCAGGATCAACAATCGGATCGATCAGCCTTACGACCCGAACGAGCCCCTGGTCGTCAAGGAGGGCCACTTCAAGACGTTTGATTTCGGCACGAACCTGCCGGGATTTTTCGGGGCGCACGTCAAGGTGAAGACCGCGTCCAAAATTTACTTCACCTGGGATGAGACGCTCGTCGCGGGCGACGTGGACTTTAGGCGCCTGATGTGCTGCAACGTCCTCGCCTACACTCTGGCTCCGGGCGAATACCATCTTGAGACTTTTGAACCTTACGGCCTGGAATTCCTCAAGCTGATGGTTTTGAGCGGCGAGTGCGAGGTTGACAACGTCTTCATTCGCGAGTACGCGGCCTCGGATGTCTGGACGGCCGACTTTCATTGCAGTGATGATCGCTTGAACCGGATCTTCGCCGCGGGGCGGGAGGTATTCCGGGCCAACGTGATCGACAGCTACCAGGACAATCCCACCCGCGAGCGCGCCCCCTGGCTTTGCGACCCGCTTTTTTCCGCGAGCGCCGCGCCTCTTCTGTGCGGGCACACGAAGGCCGAACGCAATCTCTTCCAAAACTACATGCTGGCGGATCATTTTGACAATCTGCCGGACGGCATGCTCCCGAATTGCTACCCCGCCGATCAACGCAGCGGCGAGTTTACTCCCCAATGGCCGCTCTGGCTGATCCTTCAGCTCGAGGATTATTTCGAACGCAGCGGCGACCGGCAGATGGTGGATGACCTTCGCGCCCGCGTGTTGAAACTGTTCGACTACTTTCGGCCCTTTCAAAATGCCGACGGACTCCTGCACGATCTCAAGGGCTGGGTTTTTGTCGAGTGGTCGAGATCCAATGAATTCGTTCAGCCCTTGAACTATCCCACCAACATGCTCTACGCGGCGTCACTCGAGGCGGCGGGAAGGCTGTATGACCTGCCGGAATTCATCGCTCAGGCCGAGTCGCTGCGGAAAGTCGTGCGGCAGCAGGCCTTCGACGGCCATTTTTTTGTCGATAATGCCGTGCTCAAGGAGGGGAAGTTCGTTCCCACGGAAAACCGCACCGAAACCTGCCAGTACTATGCCTTCTTCTTCGGCGTCGCCACTCCCGAAACTCATCCCCAACTTTGGGCGACATTACGCGACGAGTTCGGTCCCCGGCGGCGCTCAACCAAAGCCTATCCGGATATTCCTCCCTCCAATGCATTTATGGGCAATGTGATGCGGCAGGATATCCTGTCGCGCGCCGGACTCGCGGACCAGGTGGCGCGCGAGGCCGTTGACAACCTGCTCTACATGGCGGATATCAGCGGAACCCTTTGGGAGAACAGCAGCAACGAAGCCAGCATGAACCACGCCTTTGAGGCGCATATCGTCACCGCGCTTTTTCGGGATCTTCTCGGCCTCTACAAAGTGGACATGGTTCGCAAATCAGTTCACCTGCGATTTACGCCGCTGACGCTCGACTGGTGCGAAGGTCGCACTCCCACCCCCGATGGGTTGGTGTGCATGCGCTGGAACAAGACTGCGGAGGGAGTAACTTATCAAATCGATGTTCCGGCGGGCTATCGCGTCCAGGTCGAGACATTGGGCGACGTCAAAGCGGTCCAAAGGCATTTCCCCCACGGGAAGGTTAACTTCGGTTATAAGGTTGAGGGGGGATATCAGTGAGGCGGGCTGGTCGAGCCGCAAGGGCCGGGCGAAAGGCAAAAGACAGAAGTCGCCCCCCTTTTGCCTCGTGGTGATTCTTGGACAATCCAGCGCCCCCTGCGCGTGATTGGCGGCTCGGTGTATACTGAATCGGGGCGTGGAGTCCAAGACGGAAATTCCCTATAGATACCCTGGTCCTGTCAGCGAAACCCGTTCACTGAGGAGGTGCCATGAGACGAGGCGTGAAGCTCCTGGTTTGCCTGTCCGCCGGCCTTCTGATTCAGCCCATGTTCATTCCCACCGCATCCGGTGACGACTGCTATACCGATTGCATCAACCGGTACGGCTGCTTCACCAACCATCCCTATGCGGGTTCGGATTGCTACGACCTTTGCAAGAGCGCGTGCCGGCCGGACGGCTGGGGCGCCATCGCGTACAGCACGAAAGACAAGATCTCGGGCTGGTCGTTTGCGCTGGACCGCGAGGGCACGGCTGCGCAGGTGGCGAAGCAATATTGCGCCAACCATGGGGGCGCCAACTGCGTCGTGGAAGCCACCTACTATGAAGCCTGCGGCGCCGTAGCAGCGGACGGCGATCTGGTTGCCTGGGGAACTTTCGACACCAAGGAGAAAGCCGAGCAGCGGGCGCTGGCGGAGTGCGCAAAAATCGGCGGCAAGAATTGCGTCGTGGAAGTGTCGGCCTGCTCCTCCCGCAGTTCGAATTCGGACATCCGGCCCTCGGGCCCGCCCCCCGCGCCCAAGGCCATCTCGTGGGGCGCCATCGCCTACAGCACCCGGGATATGGGCGCCGGGTGGTCACAGGGCAAGGAGGACCGGGCCAGCGCGGAACGCGAAGCCATGAGCGTATGTTCCCAACGCGGCAAGGAGTGCGTTTTGCGCACCGCCTTCAACAAACAGTGCGGGGCCCTGGCAGCGGATCGGGATTTCGCGGGATGGGGAACTTCCGCGGACCAGAGAGAAGCCCAGCAAAAAGCGATTGCTGACTGCAAGAAGGCGGGCGGCGCCAACTGCGCGCTGCACATTTCGTTTTGCTCCTTCTGACTGAAGCCGACATGACGCGAAAAAATTTCCTGAAGACGATGGCGCTGTTCTCAGCAAGCCCCCTGACATTGGACAGGGATCTCTCAGAGCCCCAAAGCGAGCCAGTTCACAAGGGGGCATCGGAGCGTTCTCCGCTGACTCTGGGGAACAATCAGTGGCAACTTGGCATGAAGGCGGGGCCAGGCTTGCAGGCGGAGCTGGTCCATAAACCTTCCGGCATCGTCCTGGCGGAGGGCGACTACAACTATTCGCTGGGCACTCCTTCCTTCCCCGCGCCCCCCGGCAACATCGATAGCCCGAGGATTATCAAATTGACCGGTGAGTTCCCCGGCGGCATCGAACTCCAGCATGAATTCAGAATTCCGGCAGAGGAGCCCTGGGTGGAGGAGCAAATCACCCTTACGAACCACGGCTCGGCGGTGCTGGCCTTGCCCTGCGGCCGCTGCGGCTTCGTATTGCCGTTGACGCTCGAAGGCGGCGCGGTGAACGGCCCTCTCCAGAGCTTCAAGTTCACGGCCGTGCCCTATCGCCGCGAACCCAAAGGCAACCGCACTCAGTACGCCGATTACTCCCTCTTGCAGGTGCTCAGTGAGCCGCGGAGCTCCAGCCTGCGCGGGGAAACGCCCATCAAGCGATTGAGCAATACCGTTTGGACGGACATGACGGGAATCATCCAGACGCAGTACCCCGCGTATGCCTCTGAAGGCTGGATTCTTACCGATGGGCGGCGCGGCTTCCTGATCACCAAATACAGCCAGCAGGGAATGGAGTGGGCACTGCTCGACAGGGTGCGGGTAAACGACGGACGCGACGGCCTTCGCTGGGGAGGCTTTGGCATCTTTCTGGGAGATCCGGAGCACGGCGCCTGGATTGCCCCCCAGCAATCGCACCAATTTGGAGTTACCCGCATCACCGCCTGCGAGGGCGGAATCGGGGAAGGTTTCTACACCTTTCGCGCGGAGATGGAATCGCGCGGCCACGGGTGCCCCAAGGGATTCAACCCGCCCGTGCATTGGAATGAACTCTACGACAACAAGCTCTGGGAGCTTCCCCACATGGGGATGAGCTTGCCTGAAAACCGCAGGAAGTATTACACCCTGGCCGACATGAAGCAGGAAGCGGCCAAAGCGCGCGACATGGGATGCGAGGCCCTTTACCTGGATCCCGGTTGGGATACGCTTTTCGCCTCCAAGATCTGGGACGAATCGCGCATGGGTAGAATGGCGGACTTCGCGGCCATGCTCCGCCAGGAGTACGGATTGAGCCTGTCGCTGCACACTCCGCTCGCCGGCTGGTGCGACCCTGCGGCTTATGCGCGCAGCATCGACCGCATGAACCGGGATGGCAGCCGCGTGGAAATGTCATTGTGCGGCGCCTCCCGGCCGTACATCGAAGAAACTCGGGCGCGGCTCGAAGTACTGGCGCGCGATGGCGCCAGGTTCTTCATGTTTGACAGCACCAATTACAACGGAGAATGTTGGGATCCCGCCCACGGCCACCGCGTTCCTTCGGGACGGGAGGAGCACGTGTCCGCCACCAACCGCCTGGCCCGTCTGATCCATTCCCGGTATCCCGACGTTCTCATCGAAATGCACGATCAGATGGTGGGCGGCAGCAACTTTCATTACGTTCCGGCGTACTACGGCCATCGCCACGGCCTCGCGGGGGAAGAAGGAGCGAACGCCCCCGGATTTGATGAGCTTTGGGCCTTCGAGTTGTGGTGGGAGCCGATGCAGGACCTGATCAGCGGGCACAGCATTGCGCTCTACTATTACAACCTGGCCTATTCCCTGCCGCTCTACCTGCACAGCGACATGCGCAAAGACAATGCCCAGTGTTTGACCTTCTGGTGGATCGCCTCCACCTGCCGCCATCTGGGGTTTGGAGGAACCCACGCGGACCCGCAAGTGCAGAAGGCCCATCAGGAGGCCATGGCGACCTATCGACGGCTCGAAACCTTCTTCAAGGCGGGAACATTTTATGGACTCGATGAAATGGTCCACGTGCACGTTCACCCCACCGAACCGGCGGCGGTCATTAACTGTTTCAACCTGGAAGACCACCAAGTAAAGCGCCGGATCGAACTTAAGCCGCGCAAATTGGGCCTGGAGCCGAGGGGGCCCTATCAGATTCGGGGAGCAACCGCGCATCAAGAAGGGGATCGGTATATCCTCGAAGTTGAGATCCCCAGTTACGGCCATTCCCTCATCGAGGTAGCTTGAAGGAGAAAATATGCAAAAGCGCAAACTTGGAAAAAGCAACCTGGAAGTTTCGGCCATCGGGCTTGGCTGCATGGGAATGAGCTTTTCCTATGGCCCGCCCAAAGACAAGCAGGAGATGACTGCGGTTCTCCGTGCCGCCGTGGAACGCGGCATCACCTTCTTTGACACTGCGGAAGTCTACGGGCCGTACCTGAACGAAGAACTGGTGGGCGAAGCCCTCGCTCCTTTCCGCGGGAAACTCGTGATCGCCACCAAGTTCGGATTCGATCTCAGTGGCAGCGATAATCGGCCAGGTGCGCCGCGCCTGAACAGCCGGCCGGAGCACATCAAGGAAGCGGCGGAAGGCTCGCTCCAGCGGCTCAGGGTTGAGACCATCGACCTGCTCTATCAGCACCGGGTTGACCCGAACGTGCCGATCGAGGATGTCGCCGGCGCGGTGAAGGAACTGATCGAAGCCGGCAAGGTCAGGCACTTCGGACTTTCCGAGGCTGGCGCCAAGACGATTCGGCGCGCCCATGCCGTCCAGCCGCTCACCGCGCTTCAGAGCGAATACTCCCTCTGGTGGAGGCGCCCGGAAGCAGAAGTGATCCCAACGCTCGAGGAACTTGGAATCGGCCTGGTCCCATACAGCCCCTTGGGCAAGGGCTTCCTGACGGGCCAGATCGGCGAAAACGCGAGATTCGACAGCTCCGACTTCCGCAGCACGCTGCCTCGCTTCACGCCGGAGGCTCTCAAGGCGAATCAGGCCCTCATCAAGCTGCTTGGCAGCATCGCGGAGGGCAAGAAGGCGACTCCTGCTCAGATTGCCCTCGCCTGGCTGCTCGCGCAAAAACCGTGGATTGTTCCCATCCCGGGCACCACGAAGCTGGCACGATTGGAAGAGAACATTGGAGCAGCGGCAGTCGAACTGACGTCCGACGACCTTCGCGAAATCGAGAGCGCCGCCTCGAAGATCTCGATCCAAGGGGCTCGGTATCCGGAAAAGCTTGAGCAGTTGACCGGACGGTGAGTGGCGGTCTGGGTAAACTCGAAAAAGACAAGGAGATGACCATGCGAGGAGCTGTTTTGTATGGGCCGGGAGATGTGCGTCTCGAAGAGCGCGAAACGCCGAAGATCATCAAGCCGACAGATGCTCTCATCAGGATTTCGGCCACCTGCGTGTGCGGGTCTGACTTGTGGCCCTATCGCGGCTTGAACCCGATCACCCAGCCGACTCCGATGGGTCACGAGTACTGCGGCATCGTTGAGGAGGTCGGCAGCGCGGTCCACTCCATCAAGCCCGGCCAGTTCGTCATCGGTTCGTTCTTCGCGTCCGACAACACCTGCCCCAACTGCCAGATCGGATACCAATCATCCTGCCAGCACGGCGAATTCATCAGCACGGCGCAGGCGAGTGTGCTGCGCGTCCCGCTCGCGGACGGCACTCTGGTGCCCACCCCGGATGTTCCTGCGGAGGATTTGATCCCGAGCCTGCTGTCGCTCTCCGATGTCATGGGCACGGGATGGTTTGCCGCGGATGCGGCGAACGTGAAGCCGGGCAAGACGGTGGCGGTCGTTGGTGACGGCGCGGTCGGTCTCCTCGGTGTGCTCTCCGCCAGGCAGATGGGCGCTGAGCGGATCATTGCCATGAGCCGTCACCCGTCGCGGCAGAAGCTCGCCCTTGAGTTCGGCGCGACCGAAATCGTGACCGAGCGAGGTGCCGAGGGCGTGGCCCGCATCAAAGAGCTGACCAACGCAATCGGTGCGGACTCGGTACTGGAGTGTGTCGGTACCCAGCAGTCAATGATGCAGGCGATCCAGTCCACACGCCGGGGAGGATACGTGGGTTATGTCGGTGTCCCGCACGGGGTCGAGCTCAACGGCGAGCAACTGTTCTACTCGCACGTTCACCTCCACGGTGGCCCCGCCCCGGTGCGCCGCTTCCTGCCTGAACTGATTGACCTGGTGTGGAATGGGAAAATCAACCCCGGCAAGGTCTTCGATCTTACCCTGCCTCTCGACCAGGTAGCGGAGGGATACCGCGCCATGGACGAGCGCCGCGCGATCAAGACGCTGTTGCGCCCCTGATGGCACATGACGACCGGGGTAGCGAGGAGGTGGGGGCCTTTCCGCCCTCCTCCCCGGCTCTTAACACCATGGGCGCTTTCATGTTTATTAAGGCCAAGCAACAAAAGCGGCAGTGGAATCCATCGTTGGAGGAGTTCAGAAAATGGAAATCAAAAGAGTTGGCTCGCAGCCTTCCGCCAAGGGTCCGGCGGATTGGTTCACCGGCACGGTACGGATTGATCCGCTGTTTCAGGCGCCCGATCCGGCGCTCGTTCAAGGCGCCAGCGTAACTTTCGAGCCCGGCGCGCGGACGGCATGGCATACGCACCCGCTCGGTCAGACTCTCATCGTCACCGCCGGCTGCGGCTGGGCCCAGCGCTGGGGAGGCCCGATTGAGGAAATTCGCCCGGGCGACGTGGTCTGGTTTTTACCCGGCGAGAAGCATTGGCACGGGGCAACACCCACCACGGCCATGACCCACATCGCCATTCAGGAAAAGCTCGAAGGAAAGGTTGTCGACTGGATGGAGCAGGTCAGTCACGAGCAATACCGGAAGTGATCGGGTCCCGGGGGCTCAACGATCGCGGGGCTAGCCGGCATTTCTCACCACGGCTTTCGAGGGCGGGGTTTAAGTCCCGTCATTAAAGGGCCATGGTGATGGTTTCCGCGCCCGCCCCGCTCGAACAGCTTGTGCGGGCGCACGGAACCCCATTTCGGAGTGCGGGAGCTTGCTCCCGCTTTTCCTAGGGCTGACTCGTCAGCGCTGGGTGATTCGCCACGACGAGTCGTGGCGATAGAAAGCGGCGACGAGTCGCCGCACTCCAAACTACGCTTCGTTCGCCCGTGGTGAGAAATGCGGGCTAGCGCGTCCAATCAGAGGTGGGGGCATTTCCGCCCTCCGCGCGGCTCTTAACACCGGTATGAATCCACTCCCGAGCTCATTTCGTCACCTGAGCCCCTAATTGATCCTCCAACACTTTTTCCACATTGACGCGCACGTTTTTCAGCAACGAATCACGGGCTTCGTCTTCCATCCCCTTGACGGTATCCGAGGCGGAATCACTTTTGGAGTGCTCGAACGAAATTTCCTTGTCCGTGACCGCGGAAACCCTGAATGCGGCGAGCACCTGCGAGGAGGCCAGATTTACCACAAACGCGTCCAGTGCCGCTTCCCCCCTCGTGTAACCCGCCTTCAGATCATCAGGATTCACCGCCTTGGGCGGGGTAAATTCCACTGTCCTGATAACTACCAGATACTTCGTGGCGAGAAAATTTTCGCTTCGCGCGTCGGAGTACTCCGGGGAGCCATGAAGATTGGCAGAAGGCCGCCTCGCTAACGAATCCATCCATTGCAGGAACATTATCAGGTTGTCACTCCACCAGGCGGCGAGCTCGGGGGGCGCCTCCAGATTGGTCAATTGGGGCTCCGATACGACGTGCGCGTTCTGGCTATCTCCAAATGCGAGGCACATCGGAGGGTCGAGCTTGGCAAGCGGAGGACGCTCCTTTGGATTCACGCGCGCGGGAAGGAGCGAGGCGACCTGCCGCAAAGCCTCACGCAGCGCGCTGGCCTGTTGGCCATATTTGGCGAGAGCTTCCGCTTCGGTTTCCTCGTGCGCTTTCCGGCCGCAACCGGAGAGTAGGACGGTCAGAACCAGCGTCGAGTACAGCAAAGTTTGGCTTCTTCTCATAAAATCCGGAATTTCCCTTATGGGTTTTTTGCTTGACCGACAATATACACCTGACCACCCCTGAACACAATTGTCCGTCGGGTCGTGCTTCCACAGCCGGTAGGCTGGCGCAGCGCGAGCCCGGTTCTGCGATCCGCGTCATCTAATCGGACCAGAATCGCAGGGCTGCGCTCGTTCTGCTTCCGCCTGCCACTCGCCACTCATCACATCTCACTCGCCGGTACCCTGATCGAGGTGGCACAGGCACTCTTGCCTGTGTGCGGTGGCACAGGCACTCTTGCCTGTCTTTTAGGGCCTTCGGCCCGCGAAACCCCATGAAAAAACCCCTCATCCGACCTCGTCCCTCGGCCACCTTCTCCCCAAGGGAGAAGGGAGGGCATTCTCTACCCTCTCCCGCGG
>Ga0326727_10019658_pt1 | contig 13524 bp, 11 predicted proteins | sample MB2enrmetagenome_FD_207643 | JGI IMG/M metagenome (GOLD analysis project Ga0326727, IMG submission 207643) | Lab enriched peat soil microbial communities from McLean, Ithaca, NY, United States - MB29MY | ecosystem: Environmental > Terrestrial > Soil > Wetlands > Peat | place: USA: New York... | reverse complement strand
AGTTGGAGGTGGTGGAGGGGATGCAGTTCGACCGCGGCTACCTGAGCCCCTACTTTGTGACCGACGCGGAGCGCATGGAGGCCGCGCTGGAAGACCCCTACATCCTGATCTACGAGAAGAAGATCTCTGTGATGAACGACATCATAAAGTTGCTTCAAGAAGTGGCACAGACCGGTAAGCCGCTGCTGATCATCGCCGAGGACGTGGACGGCGAGGCGCTGGCAACGCTGGTGGTGAACAAGCTGCGCGGAACGCTGAACGTGGCGGCGGTGAAGGCGCCCGGATTCGGCGACCGGCGCAAGGCCATGCTGCAGGACATTGCCGTGCTGACCGGCGGCAAGGCGATCACCGAAGACCTTGGCAGAAAGCTGGAGGGGGTCAAGATCGAGGACCTGGGCAAGGCCAAGCGGGTGACCATCGACAAGGACAACACCACGATCATCGACGGCGGCGGCAAGGCCAGCGAAATCTCTGGTCGCGTCAAGGAGATTCGCGAGCAGATCGACAAATCGACCTCGGAGTACGACAAGGAGAAGCTGCAGGAGCGGCTGGCCAAGCTGGTGGGCGGCGTCGCGGTGATCAAGGTGGGCGCAGCCACCGAGACCGAGATGAAGGAGAAGAAGGCGCGCGTCGAGGATGCGATGCATGCAACGCGCGCGGCGGTCGAGGAGGGCATTGTGCCGGGCGGCGGCGTTGCCCTGCTGCGTTGCGCCGCGGCAGTGGACACGCTGATCAAGACGCTGGAAGGCGACGAGAAGATCGGCGCTACGATCATTCGGCGCGCGCTGGAGGAGCCGCTGCGGCTGATCGTCTCCAACGCGGGCGAAGAGGGTGCGGTGGTAATCGGCAAGATCCGCGACTCCAAGGACGTCAACTTCGGTTACAACGCGGCCACGGACGAGTACGAGGACCTGGTGAAGGCCGGCGTCATCGACCCGACCAAGGTGACGCGGACGGCGCTGCAAAACGCGGCGTCGATTGCCGGCCTGCTGGTGACCACCGAAGCCATGATCTCCGAGATTCCGGAGAAGAAAGAAGCTCCGGCGGGCGGCGGACACGGCGGCGGCATGGAAGGCATGTACTGAGTCCTTGCCGGACGGGCGGAAGCGCCTGTTAGCGCAAAGACAAAGACTCCCCGGAGCGAGATGGATTCGCTTCGGGGAGTTTTTTGTCTGGCGGCCGGATGGATTCTGTGGTGCCTAAGTATTTCCGGCAAGAACCGGAAAAAATCAGTTGGCGCGGAGGATTATTCCATGTTGCCGGGGCGGACCTTTTCGGGGGCGTGGAGTTTGGTCTTGGCGGCGGAGAACTTGACGTGGACCAAGTCGTGCGCGGGGTCGCGACCGACGGGGGCGTTGAAGGTGGCGATGTAGGTTTCGGCGATGGCGCTCTGGAATTGGTGCAGAAACGGCGTGGTGGAGACAGGGTTCCCAATTCCCTCCCAGAGGTCAACGCCGCCCGTGCCCTGTGTGATCTGGTTGAGGTAGTCCTGGCCGCTATTGTCCGCGGAGTTACTGGTGATGCCCGTATCGCTGAAGTAGATGGCGTAGACGGCGACCCCGTCGCGCTGGGCATCGGCGATGGCGGCGTCGACGTAGGGACTGCCCTGGTTCATGACGCTGGTGCCGCCGTTGTAGGGATCGACGCCGTCGGTGATCATCAGGATGAAGCGCGCCTTGCGCTGCAGGAATGGGCGGGGAGAGCTGCTGGAGGACGAGGCGCCGGAGCTGGGCCAGCGATTGACGAAGTCTGAGATGCAGATGTAGGGGCTGGCGCTCATGCCGGCCAGGCCCGAGGGCAGATGAATGGTGGAGGCAGCCAGCGCGTGGTCGGCGGTAAAGCCCTGCTCGGCGACGACGTGGCCGAACTGCATGTAGCCGACCAGGACCTCGATGCCGGGAGACAGGGTGCGCACGAAGGAACGCAGATTGTCCAGCTCGCGGGCGACGCTCTCGCGCAGGCCGTCGTCGATGAGCAGAGCAACCTGGGCCCTGGCGGGAGTCACCGGCTCCCACGCAGTGAGAGGCTCTTTGCGGTCGTTGACCGCGACTGTGAGAGCGGAGGCTGCGGCCGGAGGCTGGGACTTGGCGTCGACACTGACCAGCGCCTGGGTGGGAACAAGACCCTCCTGCTGGGCGTGCGCGGCAAGGCCAGCCGTGAGGGCGAAAGCAAAGAGGAGGGCGGGAGTGAGTGATCTAGTCATGGCGTTATGTTAGACCCGAAGATGCGACGGACAGTTGCTTTTCTGGATGCTGTTCCCGCAAGGAACTGCTTCTGTTTGCCTTGATTGCTTCGCAATCAAGGCAAACAGGGGATAAAAGAGCGCGCTCTTCGATACGGCTAAAGCCGGGGCCTTACGCAAAACAACACACATACCGAGATTCTGGCTGCGCCAGAATGACGAGCAAAAACGGACAACGACGGTGATTCTGGCTACGCCAGAATGACGGCGTAACAGATGCTGGAACCTTGCCCTTCCGATCCGACTGATCCGACCGGATCAGTCGCCGCCGATGCGGAGTTTGAGGCCCGCACGGATGGTGAAGGGCAGGCCGGGGTAGCCAATGGGGCCGATGTGCTGCTGGCTGAGGAGGTTGTCCAGCTCAGTGAAGGCAGTGACGCGCGGCCGGACGGCGTAGGTGAGGTTGGCGTCGAGCTTGCAGTAGCCGAAGTCGAGGTCGCGGTTGGGCAGCATGAGCGAGTTGCCGCCGTTGATGTCCGAGTAGTCGAGGTAGGTGGAGTCGTCCGAACGGCTGGCGAATGCTCCTTTGAGTGCGGCGGTGAGCTTCGTCCCGGTGTACTGCGCGGCGAAGAAGCCGGTGTTGGGGGGACGGCGGAAGGGGCGTTCGCCGATAAATGGCGAGTCGCCGATGGGCGTATTGGGGTAGGCTGGGTTTGTCTCGGGATAACCACCCGGCAGAATGGAGAGCGCGGAGCTGTTGAACGATTGGTCCACCTTGGCGTTGAGATAGGTGTATCCGGCGCGCAGAAAGAGCCGGCTGAAGGGCTGATATTGCAGCTCGGACTCGAGCCCCTGCGCGTGAAAGGCGAGCGAGGTGACGTCGGCGTAAGAAACGCTTGAGATGTTGCTGGGAAAGCCGAAGTCTTTCTGGAGAATTCCTGAGCTTACACCTTCGATCTGGTGCGAGAAGGCGTTGTGATAGTAGCCCGCCTTGAGGACCAGCTTCTGCCCGATGATGTTCTGGTCGATGCCGGTGTCGAGTGTGCGTGTGCGCAACTCGCGCAGGGGAGTGATGCCGTCGGCCTTGATCGTGGCGCCTTCGCCGAGCTCTTCAAGCTGAGTGTAGAGACTGTAGAAGTCGGCGGCGATCGACGGCTCCTGCACGCCGGTTGCGATGTTGAAACGGAGTTTGGTGCCGTGCAAGTAGCCGGTACCGGGACGAACGGGGAAGTAGGAGAGGCCGAGGCGCGGAGTGCCCGTGACGCCGTAGATGTGGTTCTTTTCGACGGCACCACCCACGGAGTAGAAGACGCGGCCGAGGATGTCTCCGCTGAACTGGAGCGTGTACTCGAAGTTGGTGCGCTGGTCCTTCCAGTTGTCGCCGTAGGTGTTGTAAATGTAGCTGCCACGCTCGTTCTCGTAGCGGAAGCCGAAGAGGGCTGCAATGCGGTGCGGAAAAACGTAGTCGGACTGATAGTTAAGATCATCCCGGTTGGAGTCGGAATAGCTGGGTTGCGGAAAACAGTCGGTCTTGGGGTAGTCGTAGCATCCGTAGGAGACGGGTGCCTGGCCGGTGGCGCTGGTTCCGTTGCCTCCACGAATTGTGACAACTTTGCCGAAGTAGTCGGTGAAGCAGTATGAGCCAGGATCGTTACAGGGCACGGCTCCATAGTTGAAGGTAACGGGGGTTCCGACGGGATAGAAGGTGGTGTACTGCTCGCGCTTGCGTGCTATGCCGTAGCGAACGAGGTTGTGCCATCCGTCTTCCAGCCGGTTCTGTAGAGTCAGCCCCGAATAGAGGTCCTGGTCGCTCTGCTTGGCGGCCGCCGACTCGCCCTGGAAGTCCCACGGGCCCGGCACCCCCTCTGCGGAGTCGCCATTGCGGATGGTGAACCGTGCCTGCGTATTGGCCGTGAGCGCGTAGCCGAGGTTGGCCACGGCGGTCGCCGAATTGAACTCGTCCATGGGAAGCGCGTTGGATGTGCTGAAGCGTGAAAATCCAGCGAGGTAGTCGATCCTCTGGTGCGTGCCGCTGAGCGTCACCTCATTCCGGTAGCTATGGAAGTTGCCCGCGTCGCCGGTGTAGTCGATCTGCGGCTTGCTGGCGATACCGCGCGGCGTGGTGAAGGCAACTGTCGAGGATGCAGCGTCTGAGCCGTAGAGGACGGAGTCGGGGCCGCGATAGAGTTCGACGCCCGCCAGACCGGTGCTGGAGACAGTACCGTAGTCGAAGATGCCGCCTACGTCCTCCGCCGGAATGCCGTCGATGAGGACCTTGTTGGCGTCGGAGTTGCCGCCGCGGACGAAGAGCGAGGTGAGGCCGCCGTATTGGCCGGTCTGGACTACGGCGACTCCGGGCGACTGGCGCAGCGCGTTGACGACTCCGATGGAGGTCGCAAGGTCGCTCTCGGGGATCAGCGTGACCGCAGAGCTGGACTGCTGGAGCGGCGTGGGAAGGCTGGTGGCGGTGACAGTGACCTCCTCGCGCACCGAGTCGGTCTCCAGCACAACATTCTGTGCGATCTGGTCGGTCGAACCACCGTAAAAGTCCTGGCCGATGCCGGGATAGAAGGCCGGCGCCGAGGTGAGCAGGGTGAAGCGGCCAGCCAGGGTGGAACGTATCTCGAAGGAGCCATCGAGGCCGGCGATGGCAATGGCAACCGGCCTCGGGCCCTGAATGAGCTGGACGCGAGCGCCGGGAATGGGCTGGCCGAGCGCGTCGGTGACGACGCCGCGAACGACGACGGCGCACGCAGGCGTCGGCGCGATGAGAGAGATGGCGAGAAAGAGGAAGGCGGCGAGCGGGAAGGACGCTCGCAGGACGAGGCGGGCCATCGAGCGGCCGGAGACTGTGGACATGTCGGAACTCCTACGCTCCCCCCCGGGAGCGCGGTTGGATGTACGCGGCGAAACCGGTCTCCTGACTTACGCGGGCGAATGCGGGCCACAGACTGGATGCTTCCCTTCCCGTCGCCTGGCGGCTTCAGTGGGAGAATCCTGGCTGGCATTCACGCCTCTCCGAGTGGATTGGAGCGGCGTGCGCGATCACAGTTGCGGGGCAGTGGCGGAGTTTCACCGCGCTTCCCGAACATTCCGTTGCGGGCAAGGGTTGAGGTTGCGCGACGGGCAGAGTGCAGAACCAGCCGCAGGAGAAGAAAGAAAACTGGTCTATGCGGCAGGCTCGTCCATCTTGTGCAGGTCTTTGCCGGGCTTGAAGCGGACGGCCTTGCCGGGCGAGATGCTGACCTCGGCGCCGGTGCGCGGATTGCGGCCAATGCCGGTCTTGCGCGGCTTGACGGTGAAGACGCCGAAGCCGCGCAGCTCGATGCGGTCGCCGGCGATCAGGGTCTGCTTCATGCTGCCGAAGATAGCGTCGACCGCGCGCTCCGCCTTCGTTCTGGGAAGTCCGGTACGCTCGACGACCCTCTGGATAAGGTCCTGTTTGATCAATTTGGGCCGCCTTTCTCACGCTAAATGCAGACAGGTGGCGAGTAAGGGCCACGCTGCTCTGCTCAGTGTGATGGTAGGAACTAAGTCCTCGATTGTCAACGCGCGAATGCTGCCGTAAGATTTGGCTATCCGAAACGAAGCGGACCCAACCCCCTGCCCGGGCGCCGGCACAACGCCGCGGAAGCAGAATGGAGAGGTTCGCCAAGAGGCAAAGACGACCGAGATGGCCATCAAGAGCGACCGCTGGATCCGCCAGCAGGCATTGCAACACCGGATGATCGAGCCGTTCAGCGAGAAGCAGGTCAGCACGGGCGTCATCAGCTATGGACTCTCGTCCTACGGGTACGACCTGCGGGTGAGCGACGAGTTCAAGATCTTCACCAACGTGAACTCGGCGATCATCGACCCCAAGGCCTTCGACGAGCGGTCGTTTGTGAGCGTGCAGGCGGCGAGCGTCATCATTCCGCCCAACTCGTTCGCGTTGGCGCGCTCGATCGAGTACTTCAGGATTCCGCGCGACGTGCTGACGATCTGCGTGGGCAAGTCCACCTACGCGCGCTGCGGGATCATCGTGAACGTGACGCCGTTCGAGCCGGAGTGGGAGGGGTTTGTGACGCTGGAGATATCCAACACCACTCCGCTGCCGGCGCGCATCTACGCCAACGAGGGGCTGTGCCAGATCCTGTTCTTCCAGTCCGACGAGGTGTGCGAGACCAGCTACGCGGACCGCAAGGGGAAGTACCAGAAGCAGCAGGGCATCGTCCTTCCCAAGCTGTAGCCGGCCCCGGCCGGCACGGACAAGGAGCAACGATGGAGGAGGCCGCATCAGCGCGCATGGACCGCATCGGCATTGTCGCCACGGACCCGCTGCGTGTGGTCGGGTTGCAGTCCATCCTGCCGCAGTTTGAGGTCATCCACCTGACCGCGCCCGGTGCGCTGGACGACATCAACCTGTCGCTGGTGCTGATCGACGCCGAATGCACCAGCCACCTGTTCGAGCTGATCGCCAACTTCCGCCACATTCGTCCGCAGTTGAGGCTGATTGTGCTGGGCACGGAGACTGGGCCGGAGTACATCCAGCGCATCATCGGCAGCGGAGCCAAGGGCTACCTGACGCTAACAGCCACGGAGTCCGAGCTTGCGATGGCCATCGAGATGGTGCGCGACGGCTCGGTGTGGGCGCCGCGCAGGGTGCTCTCGCGGCTGCTGGACCGGCAGCCGGGCTTCGCCGGTTCCGCGGGCACGCCGCCCCAGTTCACCCCGCGGGAGCTCCAGGTGCTGGAGTTGCTGCGCGCGGGAAGATCCAACCGCGAGATCGGCGTGGTGCTGGGCATCGACGAAAGCACGGTGAAGGCGCACATCGGCCGGCTGCTGCGCAAGGTGGGGGTGAACAACCGGATCGCGCTGACCATCCATCCATTCACCCAGTTCGATTAACCCATCACTCTGATGAGGGGACGCAGTCCCAGAGCGTGCGCGGAGATTCGGAATACGCATATTTGCTGGTATTTTCTTATATTTTTTACGTTTTGATTACAAACTACTAATAATTACTCATTGGTAAATAACATGGGTACGAAAGTCTCTATACCTTCGTACCGTTGCTGAATTGTGGCGTGTAGCACATCATGAGAATGCAACACAGACCTGGGAGAGGGGCTACAAGGTTTGGCAGCGCTAGCTGTCGGGCTCTTGCAGCCCCGATTTTTTTGCCCTGATTCCCATTCTGGAACTCCCGGTACTCTCCGAGTTACCCGCTTCCCATCCTGCGTTCCCTCTCCGGCACTTCCTTTTGCTACTTGCGCGACGTTGCGCCGTTATCGATCCACCGAGCGAGTTGATGTTGAGTGAGTGGTTGCGTTCTAATCGAGATCATGGCCGAAGCGGCCAGGCGGTCCCATGCAATGAAAACCGGGAGATCCGGACAAGCAGCAGAAGCATTCAAGAAAGCGAAGGGGTATCGGCCGATGAAACGATTCTCAGGAATTCTATGCGGTTTGGCACTCGTCACCAGCACGCACGCAGCCATTGGACAGGACCACGCAAAGCTGGATGAGCGGCTGACGAGCGCGCAGGCCGTCATTCAGGAGGTGATGGCCACGCCCGACAAGGGCATTCCGAAGAGCATTCTGGCGGGCGCGTCCTGCGTCGTCGTCGTTCCCAGCTACAAGAAGGGCGCGTTCGTCATCGGCGCGCAGTACGGCCAGGGCGTCGCCACCTGCCGCACGCCCAATGGCTGGAGCGCTCCGGTCTTTGTTCGTCTGGAGGGCGGCAGCTTTGGCTGGCAGATCGGCGCGCAGTCCACCGATCTCGTACTGATCGCCATGAACCAGCAAGGCCTGCAGCACATGCTCAGCAGCAAGTTCAAGCTGGGCGCGGACGCAGCCGCCTCGGCCGGGCCGGTGGGACGCAACGCTCAGGCCTCGACGGACGCGAGCATGCGCGCCGAGTTCCTGACCTACTCGCGCAGCCAGGGCATCTTTGCCGGGCTTGACTTGGACGGCACAGTCCTCTCGCAGAACGCCGACGACACGCGCACCGAGTACGGCGCCGATGTTCCCTTCGACGTCGTTCTCAAGGGCAACAAGCCGGTACCGGAGAATGCACGCGGCTTCGTCCGCACCGTAGCCCGCTTTTTTGTCGCGTCGAAGACCAACTGAACGCGCACCCCTCGAAGCCGCCAACCGGAAGTCCTCCGCTGGCAGCCCTTCTGTGTATGGATACGGCGAGCCTTTTGCGTGCTGAAACCGGCAATCGGGATGTAAGCCTGCGCAATCCATCCGCGTCTGTAATCTCAGTGGCGACCTTCTCTGTTCCTGAACCAGCGGGGACCGCTTCACCCGCTGTAGCGTTGCCTGCACCCAGAGCACTGGCCACCTGCCATCGATCCTCGATCCGCTAGACTGAAACCTTGAGGCTGAAACCTTGACCCTCGAAGCCCAAACCCTGCCCGAGCCGGCGAAGCGTCCCACTCTCCGCCAGGCCCTCGAATATGCGGTTGCGTGGCCCTTCGTCCACATCCTGCGGGCGCTGCCGCGGAGCATGGCGCACGCCGCCGGAGAGACCATCGCCGCCGTTGCATATGTCTCGCTCGGCCGTCTGCGGCGCGTGGGCCGGCGCAACCTGGAGCTGGCCTTCCCCGCACTCTCTGCCGGCGAGCGCGCGGCGATACTGCGCCAGGAGTATCGCCACCTGGGCTGGCTGCTGGCCGAGTTCTGCCAGATGTCCAGCTACACGCTGGAGAGCGCCAACCAGTTCATCCGCTACGAGGGGCTGGAACATTACCTGGCAGCTCGCGACCGCGGACGGGGCGTGCTGGTGCTCACCGGCCATCTGGGCGCGTGGGAGCTGTCGAGCTTCTACCACTCGCTGGCGGGCCACCGGATGGGCATGGTGATCCGCCGCCTGGACAACCCGCTGGTGGACCGGCTGGTGAACAATATCCGCTGCCAGCATGGCAACCGCGTCCTGCACAAGGACGACTTCGCGCGCGGGCTGATCGGCGCGATGCGCGCGGGCGAGACGGTGGGAATTCTGATGGACACCAACATGACGCCGCCGCAGGGACTGTTTGTGCCGTTCTTCGGGGTGGAGGCCTGCACTGCGTCCGGGTTGGCGCGGGTCGCGCTGAAGACCGGCGCGGCGGTCCTGCCCGGCTTCATGGTGTGGGAGGAGCGGGAGAACCGGTATGTCCTGCGTTTCGGACCGGAGTTGACGCTGTCCGACACCGGCGACCCCGAGGCCGACGCGGCCACGAACACCGCGCTGTTTACCGGGGTGATCGAAGCGACGATCCGCGAGTATCCCTCGCAGTGGCTGTGGATGCACCGCCGGTGGAAAACACGGCAGCCGGGCGAACCGCCGATCTACTGAACTGGCCTGCGCAGGTTGAACTGGAAGACTGCCCTCCGGGGCTAAAGCCCCTTTCGTTTTGCGGCAGATATGGCATCCATTCGACTTCGCTCAGGACAGGCTCTGAAGCCGTGCCATTAAGCAAAACAGGGTTATTCCTTGAGCGTGTGAAGCTGGGCCTTAAGCAAAAAGAAACAAATGCAGGGATTCTTCCCCTTCGCTCCGCTCAGGGTCAGAATGACAAACAGGAACAGATAACGATGCGATGCGATATTCTTTGCTGCGCTCAGAGCGGCAACGCCGGCGGGGCTGTCGCCGGCAAGCGCACACGGCGGCATAAAATCGAAGTAGCGCCTTGCAGAGCGTTCGCGGTGTTTGGGGAGTGCGATGAGGAGCTTCAACGAGGTCACGCAGGGCAAGCCGGTCATGTTCTACGAGTACATCGCCAAATGCCTGGTGGGCGTGACCATCGGCTATCTGTTGATGCAGACTTTCCCGCGGCAGAACGGCCAGTACTACTGGCTGCTGATCTCCATCCTGCTCTCCATCACGCACGACAACAACAGCAAGGTGGCGCTGGACCGGATGCGGGGCAACGTGGTCGGTTCGCTGGTGGGCCTGGTGATGTATCTGCTGCACAGCCCGCCGAACCTGCTGACCATCTGCCTGGGCGTGGTGGCGACGATCGTTCTCTGCTTCCACATGGACCTGGTGGGGGTGTGCCGGACGGCGCTGGTGGGGTTCATCATCGTGATGATCTACGAGGAGACGCACAGCAGTTGGACGGGGGCGATCTACCGGATGGTGGGGGTGGTTCTGGGCTGCTTGATCGGGCTGGCCATCAACTACATCTTCCGCAAGATCACCGCGCCGCTGTTTGAGACGGTGGAAGCCGTTGAAGACGACGACGCGGACAACGGCGGGGAATGACTGGGCCAGCCTGTGGGCGCGCGATTGACGGCGGAGGGCCGCTAAGGCGATACTCAGGAACCGGGCCCATCGACCCTCCGCTACGGCAAGCGGAGTTCGTGGGCCTTGACTTGTTGGCGGCAATCACGGCCGGCCAACCGAACGCGAAGACATTGCTGAGACGGTTTCATCCCCGAGGTGCGGCATGAGCGAGATGACGACGACGGTAGACACGGTCCTGCGGCAGAAGGCGGGCGGAATTCTGTCGATCGCGCCGGACGCCACCGTCTATCAGGCCATCGAGGTGATGGCGGAGAAGAGCGTGGGCGCGCTGCTGGTGATGGAGGGCGAGCGGCTGGTGGGGATCGTCAGCGAGCGCGACTACGCGCGCAAGGTGGTGCTGAAGGGGCACACGTCGAAGGAGATGCGGGTTGCGGAGATCATGAGCAGCCCGGTGATCTCGGTCTCGCGCAAGCATACCGTGGGCGATTGCCTGCGTATCATCACGGACAGCCACATCCGCCACCTGCCGGTGACGGAAGAGGGCGCGGTAGTGGGCGTGCTCTCCATCGGCGACCTGGTGAACTTCGTAATCACCGAGCAGCAGGAGACGATCCGCCACCTGAAGGCATACATCTCTGGATAGCGAGCGAAGTCGATTTAATTCCGAACGTCGGGAGGCTCAGTTCTCTTCGTCGGTGGAGTCACTTTCTTCGATGAGCGAGGCCGCGCCGATGACGTCGAAGGTGATGGCGTCGCCGCCGGTGGGCTGGAGGGTGACTCGGATGGGACCGCGCTGCCAGACAGCCGGCTTGCAGACGGGCGCGGCGGGCGCGGGTTGGGGCCACTTGCCGATCTGCTTCTGGACCACGGCGCGGCGGGCTCCGAGCTGCGCGACGATGGCGAAGAGACCTCCGCGGGCGGTGTCGGCTGTGCCGCAGTAGGCCGCGTAGTCGCGGAACCAGACCGCATCGGAGAGTTCGGCGTCGAAGTCCGGAAGGTGTAGCGCGGTGATGCGGCCGGTGGTGCGATCGACCAGCAGCCAGGGGCCGGGCTGCCAGCTCCAGCGCGGGGCCGAGTCGGTGGGCAGCGCGTCGTTGAGGCGCAGGGCTCGGCGAATGGTGAAGCTGCGGTCGGTGACGTCGTGGGCGTCGCCGGTGGTCCACTCCTTCTGGTGGCCATCGACGGTGAGCGGGCGGACCCGCAACGTGATTTGGTCGGAGGGCTTGCCGGCTGCGGGCGCGGTTCCGGGTGGTGTGTAGGGAACCTTGCGCACCACGCCCAGCGCCACGACGTGGACTTTGGCGGGCGCGGCGAAGGCTGGATGCGCAAGGGGCGGGAGGCCAGGCAAAAGCAAGGCGAGCGGCAAAAAGGCGAGGGCCGGCAATGGCAGACGCACAGGAGCGGAGCGAAAGATCTGCATGCGCGGCAGAGTACTCGCGCAGTCGCGCAATAGCAAGCAGTGTTTTCCGGCAAGGAGGACCGTTCCCTGAATTTGCGCGAGGCCTGTGCAGGAGCGCACAAGGCCGGATGGGAGTAATGCGGCAGATTCAGCGCGGAGATTTGCAGAGGAGCGGCGTTTCCGTGGAGCGCGGCGGAGTAGTATCGTTGAGGCAGGACGCTCCCGGTTGACCCCGAGCGTTGCGGCTGATGTCGACCCGCACCCAGCCGGCAAGACTGGGCAGACCAACCATTCAGGCAGTCAGGAAAGGAAATATGCAACCCATGTGGAAACCGAATCAGGCTGGACAGCTCCCGCCGTCACCCCCTGAGCCCACGCGACCGCCAGTCCCACCGCCGACCATCTACGAGTCCAGCACGCCAAGACCCGCGGCAGCGCCCGTGGCCAGCCCGGTGGTTGCGAACGGCGAACAGGCCACCATCGGAAAGTCGCTGGTGGTGAAGGGCGAGGTCTCGGGCTCGGAGTCGCTGTATATCGACGGCAAGGTGGAAGGCACGATCAACCTGCCCGGCAACCGCGTGACGGTGGGACGCAATGGACAGGTGGCAGCCAACATTCTGGCGCGCGAGGTGGTGGTGCTGGGCAAGGTGAAGGGCAACGTGAATGCCAGCGACCGCGTGGACATCCGCAGCGAAGGCTCGCTGACCGGCGACGTGTCCGCGGCGCGCATCTCCATCGAGGACGGCGCGTACTTCAAGGGCGGGATCGACATCCGCAAGCCGGGCGAGGGGAAGAACGGTCATGTAGTGGCTGCCGCTGAGCCTGCCCCAGTCATCCACAACGCAACTTTACCGCTGGCGTAGAGCGGGTGCGCAGCGAAGACTCATGTGGCCCTGGCGGATGCCGGGGCCACGTTGCGTTGGAGGCCACACAGAAGCGCTACGCTGACCTTGTCTCAGTGGAGTGGAATCAGCAGGAGCTTGCCGGTGGTCTTGCGGGACTCCAGGTCGCGGTGGGCCTGGGCGGCGTCGGCTAGCGGATAGCTGTGTTCGAGGCGCAGCTTGAGGCTGCCGTCGGCGACCCAGCCGAGGACATCGCCGGCGCGCTGCACAAGTTCATCGCGGGTTGCGGTGTAGTCCTTCAGCGTGGGACGCGTGACGTAGAGCGAGCCGCGCGTGGAGAGCTGGATGAGGTCGAAGGGCGGGACCGCGCCGCTGGACCCGCCGTAGAGGACGAGGATGCCGCGCGGACGCAGGCAGGCCAGGCTGCCGTCGAAGGTGGTCTTGCCGACGGAGTCGTAGACCACGGGAAGGCCTGCGCCATTGGTCAACTCGCGCACCTTGGCGGCGAAATCTTCGCGCGTGTAGAGGATGGTCTCATCGGCCCCGGCTGCACGAGCCAACGCGGCCTTCTCTTCGGTGGAGACGGTGGCGAAGACGCGCGCGCCCAGGCGCTTGGCCATCTGGATGAGAAGCAGCCCGACGCCGCCCGCGCCGGCGTGGATGAGAACCGCATCCTTCGGCTGAATGGCGTAGGCGGAGTACGCGAGATAGTGGGCCGTCATTCCCTGCAACATCGCGGCGGCGGCCTGGCGCGTGGTGACGTCATCGGGGATTGCAATCAGGCGCACAACCGGCGCAACAGCGAATTCGGCGTAGGTGCCGGGCACGCCGCACCAGGCGACGCGGTCGCCGACTTTGACGCCCGTGACGCCGGGACCGAGAGCGGT
>Ga0326727_10019657_pt1 | contig 13525 bp, 12 predicted proteins | sample MB2enrmetagenome_FD_207643 | JGI IMG/M metagenome (GOLD analysis project Ga0326727, IMG submission 207643) | Lab enriched peat soil microbial communities from McLean, Ithaca, NY, United States - MB29MY | ecosystem: Environmental > Terrestrial > Soil > Wetlands > Peat | place: USA: New York... | reverse complement strand
CTTCCTGGTGACCGGGCCGACGGGCAGCGGCAAATCCACCACGCTCTATTCGGCGCTCAAGCGCATCAACCTGCCGGACAAGAAGATCATCACCATCGAAGACCCGGTGGAATACCAGATGGACGGGATCAACCAGATCCACGTGAACCCGGCCATCGGGCTGACGTTTGCGGCGGGGCTGCGGCACATCGTGCGCCAGGATCCGGACGTGATCATGGTGGGCGAAATCCGCGACCGCGAGACGGCGGATATCGCGATCCGCGCGGCGCTGACCGGGCACCTGGTGTTTTCCACGCTGCACACCAACGACGCGCCAAGCGCCATCACGCGGCTGACCGATATGGGGGTGGAGAATTACCTGATCACGTCGTCGCTGGTGGCGGTGCTGGCGCAGCGGCTGGTGCGGGTGATCTGCCGCCGGTGTATCGAGCCGGCGGGAACGGCGATCTCGCCGGAGGGCGAGACGGTGACGACCTACCGCGGCGCGGGGTGCGCGGAGTGCCACGGGCGCGGGTACACGTCGCGCGTGGGCATTTTCGAAATGATGGACGTGGACGATGAAATCCGCAAGCTGATTATGGCGAACGAGGACGCGTCGGTGCTGACGCGCGCGGCGCGGCGGAACGGCATGCGGAATTTGCGGGAAGACGGGTGGAGGAAGATCCGGGACGGGGTGAGTACGGTGGAGGAAGTGATGCGCGTCACCCAAGAGTTTTAGCCACGGATGAACACGGATGAACACGGATAAGGCCGCTTACAAATTCTTATCTGTGTTTATCCGTGTTCATCCGTGGCCCTAGTGGCTTTCCTGATGGCGACTTTCTTTTTCAGGGCGGTGGCGTCGGACGGCAAGGTTCGGAGCGGGAGCCTTACGGGCGAGAATGAGAAGCTCATTGCGCGAGAACTGCGCAAGCAGGGGCTGACGCCGATTTATGTGGGCGTGGCGCCGAAGGGGGCTTCGTTCGAAATCAAGCTGCCTTCGTGGGGGACGGGGAAGCGGCGCGACGTTTTGTTCTTTACGCAGGAGCTTTCCACGCTGCTGAATGCGGGGGTGCCGCTCGATCGCGCGCTTTCCATCACGGGCGAGTTGACCGAGCGGCCGGTCTTCCGCTTCGTGATTCTGGACGTGTTGCGGGTACTCAAGGGCGGGCGATCGCTGGCCGACAGCCTGGCCACGCACCCGGACTACTTTTCCGACCTCTACATCAACATGGTGCGGGCGGGCGAAGCATCGGGCGCGCTGGCCGCGATTTTCGAACGGCTGGCGGAGTTCGAGCGCTCGCGCGACGACCTGCGCAACTTCATCGTGTCGGCGATGATCTACCCGGCACTGCTGGCGACGGTGGGGCTGGCGTCGGTGAGCATCCTGCTGCTGTTTGTGGTTCCGAAATTCGCTACCATCTTTTCGGACCCGCGAATGAAGATTCCCGTGCCGACGCAAATCATGCTGACGGCCAGCAACGTGGTGCAGGCGTACTGGTGGGTGGCGGTGGGGGGAGTGGCCGCGGCGGCGATCTCCTGGCGGATCTATACGCGGACACCAGCGGGCCGCATGTGGTGGGATGGGGCGCGGCTCAAGCTGCCGATGTTGGGGGACGCGCTGCTGAAAGCGGAGACGGCACGCTTCGCGCGGGCCATGGCGACGCTGGTGGCCAACACGGTGCCGCTGGTACAATCGATCGGGATCGCGGCGGCTACGTTGACCAATCGGACGATCACATTGGCGCTGGCGGGCGTGGCGCAGGGCGTGAAGCGGGGCGAGGGGATCGCGGTTCCGCTACGCAAGGCGGGGGTGTTTCCGCCGCTGGCGGCGCACCTGCTGACGGTGGGGGAAGAGACCGGACGGCTGGACCAGATGTTCGCGCGGATGGCGGACATCTACGAGAACGATACGCGGGCGGCCATCAAGCGCTTCACCTCGGTGTTCGAGCCGGTGGTGATCCTGGTGATGGGGGTGCTGGTGGGCGCGCTGATTCTGAGCATGCTGCTGGCGATAACGAGCATCAACGACGTGGCGGTGTAAAGATGAGACGGAAGCGGAGCGAAGCGGGCGTCACCTTGATCGAGATGTTGGTGGTGGTGACGATCATCGGATTGTTTGTGGCGCTGGTGGGACCCAGCCTGTGGAAGAACACGGACAAGGCGCGGGTCACGGCGGCACGCAGCCAGATCCAGAATTTCATGACGGCGCTGGGATCGTACAAGCTGGATACGGGAATGTTTCCGTCGAGCGAACAGGGCCTGGCGGCGCTGCGTGTGAAGCCCGAGGGCCTGGACCAGTGGAGCGGGCCGTACATGCCGCAGGACATCCCCAAAGACCCTTGGGGGCACGACTACGTGTACAAGTACCCGGGGGAGCATGGAGACGAGCCGGACATTGTGTGTCTGGGCCAGGACGGGCAGCCGGGCGGCGAAGGACTGAATGCGGACATTGTCAGTTGGAAAAGCCAGTGAAACCGGGGGTTGGGGATTGGGGGTTGGGGGTTGGGGGCTAGGCTCGCTGCGCTCGCGGGGCCGGGGGGGGGGGGGGGGGGGCCGGGGGGGGGGGGGGGGGGGGGGGGGGGGGGGGGGGCCGGGGGGGCGGGGGGGGTGGGGGGGGGGGGTTGGGGGACTGGGCTCGCTGCGCTCGCGGGGCCGGAAGCGCGGCGTTACGTTGATGGAGTTGCTGGTGGTGATGGCGATTGTGGGTTTGATCGTGGCGGTGTCGGCGCCTTCGGTGGGGGCGGGGCTGGATAGCGTGCGGCTGGCTACGGCGGCGGACTCGATTGCGGGCTTTCTCAATAGCGCGGTGAATCATGCCGAGCGGCGGCAGCAGCCCGTGGAGGTGGTGATTGCGCCGAAAGAGGGGCGGCTGTCGGCGTATTCGAACGAACCCGGTTACAAACGGGAGATGACTTTGCCGGACGGGATTTTGATCGAGGCGGTGCTGCCACGGATTGCGGACGAGGAACCGGCGGCGGTGCGGCGGCTGATCCTGATGCCGGGAGCCACCGTGCCGGGGATCGGCATCCAGTTTGCGAACCGGCGCGGCGGGCGGCGAATCGTGCGGCTGGATCCCATGACCGGCTTTCCGCGCACGGAAAGCGTCCATAAGGAGTGAAGCAGGAACGCGGGTTTACGCTGCTGGAGATGATCGTCGCGACCACCATCATGGGGATCGCGGTGGTGGGGCTGCTGGCGGGCATCTCCGGTGCGACGCGGAATGCGGCGAGGCTGCGCGAGTACGACCGGGCCGTGCAACTGGCGAGGCTGCGGATCAATGAGCTGCTGGTGGACCAGCGGCTGCCGCGCAACACCTTGCTAGGCGGGGCGTTCGACAGGGCGGAAACCGGCGGCGTGGAAGCGGGGTGGCAGGCGAAGCTCTCGGCATTCGAAATGCCTCCAGTGGCGGCGCCGGGGCAGATGGCGCTGGACCGCATCCAACTGGAGGTGTGGTGGACGAGCGGCGCCCAGAGGCGCACCTTCACGCTGGATGCGTTCCGGCCGCGGGTCTTGAAGGCCGAAGACCTGGTTCCGTTGGCGCCGCAATGAGACGACAGGCCGGCGTGACCCTCATCGAGGTGCTCATCGCCATCACGCTGCTCAGCCTGCTCACCATGGGTATGCTGTTCGCCATGCGGGTGGGGCTGATGGCATTCAGCAAGACCGATGGCAAGCTCATGGACAACCGGCGCGTGGTGGGAGCGCAGCGCGTGGTGGAACAGGAACTGGAGGGCCTGATGCCGGTGATTGCGCCGTGCGGAGGGCCGGGAATGAAGGCCGCGTTTTTCCAGGGGGAAGCTCAGGCGATGCGTCTGGTTTCCGGTTTTTCGCTGCAACAGGCGTGGCGGGGGCAGCCGCAAATCCTGGAGTTGTTCGTGATTCCGGGTGAGACGGCGGGCGTGCGGCTGGTGGTCAACGAGATTCCGTACACCGGGCCAGCGGAAGCCGGACAGCTTTGCCCGGGCATGATGGAGGATCCGGAGACGCACCTGTCGATTCCGCGATTCGCGCCGGTCGAGGCGGGGCCGAATTCGTTCGTGCTGGCGGACAAGCTGGCGTATTGCCGTTTTGTGTACCTCGCGCCCGCGGTGACGCCTACGGCGCCGGAGATCTGGACGTCGCATTGGGTCACGGCGGGGTGGCCGCTGGCGGTGCGGATCGAGATGGCGCCGCTGGAGGCGGACCCATCGCGGTTGCAGCCAATCACGGTGGTGGCGCCGATCTTCATCCGGCGGGCGGTGGACGGGGTGTATGCGGACAACTGAGGAGGCTCCAGGAAAGATGGAACTTGACGCGGAGGCGCGAAGCACGCGGAGCACGCGGAGGAAGACGCGGAGAACACCGTACGCAATACCTGAGAGCGCTGAGAAAACGAAAAGCGTCGGCACGAGCGCCTGCGCCACGTCTCCGGCAGGCGGTGGACGGGCTGTATGCGGGTAATTGAGAAGAAAAGCAACACAGGCAGGAATGCCTGTGCCACTGGCAGCGCGCTGCTGGCGGTGCTGTGGCTTTCGGCGGCTTTGGCGGCGATTGGGTTCGCGCTGGCGAATACGGTGCGGAGCGAAATCGACCGCGCGTCGACGGAAGTCGACGGGCTGCGCAGCTATTACCTGGCGACAGGGGCGATTCACCGCGCCTATATCGAGTTGCTGTGGAGCATCAACATGCCGGGTCCGCGGCCGATTCCGCAGGGCTCCACGTTCATCGATTACGTATTTCCCAGCGGCAACGCGCGGGTGGAGTTCATTCCGGAGGCCGCCAAACTGGATGTGAACTTCACGCCGGTGCAGGACCTGTTCCGGCTGGCGGTGGCATTGGGCATCGAGCCCGAGCGTGCAGCGGAGATTGCGGCGGCCATCGACGACTGGCGGCGACCGGCGACGGAGGGGAGCCTGTTCGATCCGTATTATCTTTCGCTGACTCCGTCTTTCCGGGCGCGCCACGCGTCCATAGAGGAGATCGAGGAATTGCTGCTGGTGAAAGGCATCACTCCAGATATCTTCTACGGGACGTACATCCCGGCGGCGGAGGAAGACAGGCCGGAAGGCCTGTCCCACGGGCCGCGGCTGGTCGCGCGCGGCGGACTGGCGGACTGCCTTTCGGTGTACGGCACGCAGGACCGGGTGGACGCCAACACGGCCTCGCCCGCGGTGCTGGCGGCGATCGGCCTCGCTCCGCTGGCCATCAGCGAACTGGTGGCGCGGCGGCGCATGGCTCCGCTTACCGAACAGCAGCTCTTCCCGTTTCTGCAATCGATCGGGGTGAACAACGCGCGGCTGCGCGTGGAAGGCAACTCGATTCTCACTCTGCGCGCCACGGCACGGCTGCGCCTGCCCAACGGGCAGCTTTCGGATTTGAAGCGCACGGTTGCCGCCCAGGTGAAATATATGCGGGCGGGACAGGATCCGCCGGTCCACATCCTGCGGTGGTACGACACCGCCTGGAGCAACTGATTCCGCATGCCACTTGACGAATCCATCGTGAAGGACGTGCGCAGGCTGTTGGCCAACGGCTCGGGTGTGGGGATCGAGATCGGAGCGGCGGACCTGGAAGTGGTGGCGGCACACGTGCGGTTCTCACGGGTGCGCGTGCTGGGGCGGCTGGAGATCGCGAATTTCGCGGGCCGGCCGGCGGCGGAATGGGGTGCGGAATATGCGCACTTCCTCAAATCGACGGGGCTCACCGGGCTGAGCGCCACGGTGCTGCTGCCGCGGAAGGACGTCATCGTGCGGCAAGTGGCGCTGCCAGGCGTGGCGGCCAAAGACATCGAGAGCGCCATCCGCTTCCAGCTCGATTCGCTCGATCCCTACGGGGATGAAGAGATTTCGTGGGGATGGTCGCCGCTGGGAGCCGGCGTGGCGCTGGTGGGCATCGTGCGGCGCGCTACCGGGGAACGCTACCACCAGCTCTTCACCGAGGCGGGCATTGCGGTAGCGAGCTTCACGTTTCGGGCGGCGGCGGTGCATGCGGCGATTCGACTGAATGGCGCGGCTTTGGGTGCAAGAGTGGGAGGCGGGTTCGTGGCGCTGAGCCGGGCGGCCTCCGGAGCGGTGGAGGTGTACGGGGAAAGCGCATCGCGGCCGGTGTTTTCGCAGGAATTCGACCTGCCGCCGGAGCGCGCCGCGGTGCTGGCGCTGGCTGAATTGCGGCTGCCGCCGGAGACCGCGCCGGTGAACCTGGAAGCGATCCTGCCGCAGCCGGACGTGAATCCGGTGGAGAACGATTTATCCCGCAACGCACTGCCGTACGCAACGGCGCTGGCTGGGGCCTGTCCCCGGCTTGCGCCGGCGGCGAACGTGCTGCCGGTGGAACATCGGCGGCTGAGCTCGCGCAAAAAGCTGATTCCCACGCTGGTGCTGGCGGGCGTAGCGCTGGCGGCTGCGGGTGCGATGTTGGCGTACGCGGCGTGGAGCGATCGGCAATATTTGAAGAAGCTGGATGCGGAGATCGCGCGGATCGAGCCGCAGGCCAGGCGCGCGGCCACGCTCGACCGGCAGATCGACCAGGCGCGCGCGCGGGCGCAGTTGCTCGACCAGTTCCGGCGGCAAACGCGCGTCGATCTGGATGCGCTCAACGAATTGACCCGGCTGATCGAGCCGCCGGCGTGGAGCAACTCCATTTCGCTCACGCGCGACGCGGCGCGGGTGGGGGGCGAAGCTCCGGTGGCCTCGCCGCTGCTGAAGATTTTCGATTCGTCGCCGTTTTTCGAGAGCTCCACGCCGGACCTGATTCAGCGCAGCCCCAGCGGAACGGGCGAAATGTTCCAGATTCACATGGCGCGGAGGAACCGCAAGTGACCACGGGGGCCGGGGGCCAGGGGCCGGGGGCCCGGGGCCAGGGGCCGGGGACCGGAGTGGCTGCGTTGCGCCCGGGGAATTGGCAATGAACACCGGAACGCTGGACCGGAAGACTTTGGTGATGATGGTGGTGGCCGCGGTGCTGCTGATGGCGGTGCTGCGGTATCGCGTGTGGGGCGACGGGCAGGCACAGGTAGTGGTGGCGCCGGCGGAATCGATCCCCATGGCCGAACAGCGGCTGGAGCGGGTTCGCCAACTGGCGGCCATGGTTCCGGGAAAGGAAGCGGTGCTCAAGCAGGCTACCGCCGAGCTGGCCAGCCGCGAGACGGGGCTGATCAACGCGGATACGGCCGAGCAGGCCAAGGCGCAACTGCTGGATGTGATCCACCGGGTGGCGGCGGCCAACGGAATCGACGCGCGCGGGTTGGAACAATCGAGCGTCAAGCAACTGGCGAACGACTACGGCGAGGTGGCGGTGGGAGTGACGTTCACCTGCGGGATCGAGCAACTGGTGAATTTTCTGGCGGCGATTGCCAACGAGCCGCAGATTCTGGCGACCAACGAAATCAACATCACGGGCGGGGGCGATCGGAAGAAGAACATTGTGGTGCGGTTGAGCCTCTCCGGCGTGGTGCCGAAGCGGCTGGTGCCGGCCAAGAGAGGACTGGGAGCGTTTTGAGCCGCAAATTGTGGGTCGTGAATACGGTGCTGGTGGCTATCGCGGTGTATGCGGGCTTCCAGTTGCGGAAGGAATGGCGGGCCGCCAGGGCGCGCGAGGCGGCCATGCTGCGGGTTCCGGTGAAGGCGTTGCCGACGCCCAGGTACACGCCTCTCGCGAGCGACGCTCCGGTGGTGGCGGCGGGATATGTGGACGTGGCGCAGAAGTTTCTGTTCGACAAGTCGCGCAATCCGACGGTGGTGGTGGATGTGCCGCCGGCGCCGCCTCCCAAGCCGGTGCCGGCGCTGCCGGTGTATCACGGGCTGATGAACCTGGGCGGGAGCCTGATGGCGATGCTGAGCGTGACCAAAGACGGGCCGCAGCAAGCGGTTCGTTTGGGCGAGCCCATCGGCCAATTCAAGCTGGTGGACGTCAATAGTGAAGAGATGGTTCTGGAGTGGGAAGGCCAAACCATCCACAAGCGCGTGGAGGAACTGACGGCAGCGCCCGCGGCGGTGGAGACCGCGGCGGCTCCGGCGGAGACTCCGGCAGCGGCGGCGGCTCCCGCGCCGGTGAAGGGCGGGCCGGGAGAAATCACCCAGTTCGGGTTCAAGATCTGCGCGGTGAACGACGGGAATGCGGAAGGCACGGTGATGGAGGGGTACAAGAAGGTGATGCACGCGACGCCCTTCGGACAGTCGTGCACCTGGGAACCGGTAGGGAAGTGAGGGGCCAGGGACCGGGGGCCGGGGTTCGGGGACCGGGCCGGGTTCGGGGGCCGGGGATACGGATGGAGAGAGGCAAGAACGGAATGGCGAAATGGCTGATGGTTTTTTTGATGGCCGCGACGGCGGCGACGGCGGAAACTCCCAAGGTTGAGATTCCCGCGGGGGCCGTACAAGGCGGTGACGGAGCGTATCGCTACACCGATGGCCTTACCGGGAAGAAGTGGATCTACCGCGCAACGCCGTTCGGCGTGGCGCGCGTGGAGGACAAACCGGTGGCGGCGCGCCCGCTTGAAGTGCCGCCGGGGATGACCGCCACGGAGGACGGAGAGGCCATCCGATTCGAGCGTCCCAGCCCGTTTGGGACGTACCGGTGGCAACGGAAGAAAACGGAGCTGAATGAAATGGAACAGGCGGCGTGGGATCGGGAGAAGGCACGCGCCGCCCAACAGGACTAACGAAATGCGCTTATTCAGTCTTCGACTCGTCCTGATGGGGTGCGCCATGGCCGCGGCGTTGCGCGCACAGGCGCCGCCGCTGATCTATGTTCCGCCGCCGCCGGCGGAGGCGCCGCCCGCCGGCCCGGCGAAGCCCGTGGCGCCAGCCGCGCAGGGCACTCAGCCGGCGAGCGCGCCGGCGGCACAGCCCGCGCAGGTGGCCGCGAAAGAGGGACTGCTCAGCATGAACGACGTGTCGCTCACGGAGTTCATCAAGATCCTGGCGCAGATGATGAAGATCAACTATCTGCTGGATCCGAAGGTGAAGGGCACGGTCACCTTGTATACCTACGGCGAAGTGAAGCCGGTGGACTACATGACGCTGCTCGAGACCGTGCTGCGCATCAATAATGCGGCCATCGTGAAGGTGGGCGACCTGTATCGCATCGTGCCGACGGCGGCGGTATCGCAGCTTCCCATCGACCCGGTGACCAATGCGGACCCCAAGACGCTGCCCGACGACGAACGGATGGTGCTGAACCTGATCTTTCTCAAGTACGCCACGGCAACGGAACTGGACAAGGTGATCAAGCCATTCCTGGGCGAGGGCGCCAGAGACACGGTGTACGACGCGGGCAACCTGCTCATCCTGGAAGACAACGGCCGCAACATGAAGCGCACCATGCAACTGATCTCGCTGTTCGATTCCGATACGTTCGCCGGGCAGCGGGTGAGATTGTTCGACGTGACCAACAGCCGGCCGTCGGACCTGGTGAAGGACCTGGAGAATGTGTTCAAGGCCTACTCGCTGACGGAGAAAAACTCGGCGGTGCGTTTCATTGCGGTGGACCGGATCAATACCCTGATCGGGGTGGCGCCGAATCCGGGGATTTTCACGGAGGTGGCAAGCTGGATCGAGAAGCTGGACGTGCCGGTGAAGGTCACGGCGGGCGGGACCAGCAATTACTATTACCGCATGCAATACGGCCAGGCCGGAACCGTCGCCATGGCCATCATGGCGCTGTACTCGGGGAATCCCATGGCGCTGGCGCAGATGGCCATGATGAGTGGGATATATGGCGGCATGGGCGGCGGCATGGGCGGTGGCATGTACGGCGGCGGCATGGGCGGTGGCATGTACGGCGGTGGCATGGGCGGCGGCATGTACGGCGGCGGCATGTATGGTGGCATGGGCGGTTACGGAAATTACAGTGCCGGCGCCAGCCCCTACGGGTACAACTACAACAATCCCGGGGGCTCGGGAGGCTTTCTGGCGCCTCCCATCAACACCGCGATGGGCAGCACGGCCGCGGGGCAGCCGGGCGGCGCGGCCGGCACCGACCTTACGGGCAGCTATTTGGGGAATGCCGGGGTGGGGCAGCAGCCGGCAGCGCGAGTGCCGCGCATCATCCCCAATCCATTCGACAATTCGATCCTGGTGCAGGGCACGCCGCAAGAGTGGGAACAAATCCGCAGCCTGCTGCGGCAGCTCGATGTGGCGCCGCGCCAGGTGCTGATCGACGCCAAGATCTACGAGCTGGATCTTTCCGGTAGTTTTTCCGCGGGCGTGCAATCGTATCTGGATCAGAAGGACACGGGCCCGGTCAGCCGCACGTTGACCGCGGCGGCCGGCGCCAGCGGTTTGACCCTCTCGGTAGGCGCGCTGGTGATGCGCAGCCATGAGCTGCTGGGCGTGCTGAACGCCGCGGAGACGCGCCACCAGGCGCGCGTGATTTCGGCGCCCAGCATCATCGCCACCGACAGCATCGCCGCCACCATGAACGTGGGGCAGAGCGTTCCCGTGCTCACCTCGCAGGCGGTGGCGGGCGGCGTGCAGCAGGGCGGTAATTCGGTATTCACCAACACGGTGAGCAATGTGAGTACGGGTGTAACGCTGGGAATCATGGCGCGGGTGAATTCGAGCGGCGTGGTGACCATGCAAATCCAGCAGGACGTCAGCGAGCCGCAGGGGAACACCACCAGCAACATCGACTCGCCGTCGTTTTCGACGCGGACTTTCAGTACCGTGGTGACGGTGCAGGATGGGGACACCGTAGCCATCGCCGGCTTCATCCAGGAGAGCAAAACCGAAGACTCCACGGGCGTACCCATCCTGCACCGGATTCCGCTGCTGGGTGCGGCGTTCGGGTCGAAGAGCAACAGCAAGTCGCGGACGGAACTGATCATTTTCCTGACGCCGCGGGTGATCTACGACACCACCCAGATTCAGGACGCCACCGAGGAGATCAAGGGCAACTTGCGGCGGATTCAGAGGATGACGAAGGAGGAAATCAAGTAGGTGCCTCGGGGGTCGGGAAAACGGCGGGTTGGGGGTTAGGGGACAACACTGTTCACTTAGGGAAAACAGATGGCGGACAGCTCGTTGCCTGGCTGCGGGGATCCGGAGTTCGACCGGACCCCGCAAGGTTTCCCAGAAGGGGACTTGTGGGGAATAATCGGCCATCGGTCGATCCCACTGCCGCGAAAGGCGATGTTTGCGGGCCAGAAGCAGGGAACGTGCGACCGCTGGGAAACGATAAGAAGCCGCATTGTACTGTACTGCCCGCGGGGACAGCATCGATCAATCTGGCTGACCGCTTATGAGCACGGCCGAAATCCGGGCTTTCAAACGCCAAACGTGGCCTCAGCTTCGTCTTCGAGGTAGTCTACAGGCTCAAGCTCCAGTTGCCGCTTAACCCAAGCTTCGCGCTTGACCGGATCATCCTTGATGGCCCGCTCGATCGCAAGGGTCTCCCGGTACTCACGGGCCGCGGCCGTCAAGGTCCACTTGGCGTTGAGGCCCAGCTTTTCCACCTCGTCCCGCACGCGTCCGACACCGACGCGAAAGAACTCCTTGCGGTAATTGACCTTGTTCATCTGCATGAGTACGAAATGTTTGTGCAGCTGCGTCTCCAACGCCGGGGCATCCTCAGAGAAGATCAGAGCGTGCACGTCAAACTCGAACGGCACGCTGCAGTCGCCGAGTTCGCGCACTCGGTCCAGCGGTTCGAGCCTCCGCGTTAGACCGATCTTGTACACGTCAGGCCCGAACGAGCCGACGTTGGAGATGATGTAGACGTGGCCGCGCTTGGTTTGTTGTGCCATCGATAGCGCCCTCTGGCTGCGCTCCTCGGCCTGCCGCAGTTTTTCACTGAGGTCCTCCAATTGTTGCTCGTAAATCGCTTTTTGAGCGTCGGTGGCCTGCTGGACCTTCTGTAGCGCCTTTTCCATCGCCTTTCGAAGCAGTTCCTCGTCCCTGGCTGCCTCTTTGAGCGCCCGCTCATACTCGCGCCGTGCTCTCTCCTCGTCCCGAATCTGCTCCTTTATGCGCCGTTGCTCTTCTTTTTCGTCCTGTCGCAGTTGTTGCACGACAGCCGCCCATTTGAGCTCGGCAAGGCGCGCGTCCAGGTATTCACGACGGATGCGGGCATCGCGGAAAGCCTTGCCATTGTAGTTGACTAGCGTGAAGGCATCCCGAATCTCCTGCTCCAGGGTGCCGACATTGTCGTGCTTGACGCGTGAGAGGATGGAGTCGACCTTGCCGTTGAACGCGTCAATGACGAACCGAATTGCCGTGGTGCGGCGGTTAGCCTCCACATACTCGCACGTCGCTGCCGTGTCGGAACGGACCATCGCAGTGGAACTCTCCCGCGCAGCCTTTAGCTGCACGCCGGCTTCGACGTGACCAAAGTCTTCGGCAAGATCATCCAGTATGCTTCGCTCTGGAACGAGGTAACGGTCGCCGTACCCGTCAATGAGATTCTTCATCGCAGCCACGGTTTGCTCAAAGAGCGCAGCCTTGTTCATCGCTTCGTAAGCCGAGCCCGCAATTTCTCCGGCACGTTTCTCAGCGGCATCAACAACGGCCTTGGCCTGCAACGCCGCCGAGTCCAGCATGGCCTGCGCTTGGTCCTTGAGCTTCTTTGCATCTTGCCGGGCCGTCGTTAGCGCACCGGTGACTTGGGCGTTTGTCTCAGTAAGCAGTGTTTCGGTCTGCTGCTTTGCCACCGCGGTCACTGCGTCCGCTTCTGTTCTCGCCCTTTTGAGCACCTCTTCGGCATGTTGGAGGAGTTCGGTCGCCTTGGCATCAGCGTCAGCGACACCCTGCCATTTCGAGAGGCGGGCTATTTCGGACTCGAAGGCGCGGCGACTCTGGCTCCACTCGCTGTGTTCAGCGGCACGAGCACCGCGCTCAGTGGCGAGGTCCGACTGGGTCGCGTTCAGCTGTCTACTCCTCTTCTTCAGGCGAAAAAGCAGGACAAGCAGCGCGGTGGCGGCGCCGACTAGTGACAGGTAAAACCACGCGGAATCCACTCTCTTTACCTCGCCTAGCACCATAACATACATTTCGAGCCGATTATAGGTGTACGGGCAAGGATCGGCCAAAGCCGTGAGAGGTTAATCCCATCAACGCCTTGGGTCCGACGATCAATTCGGATTGTTCGTTGCCGAACCGGACAAGAGGCCGAGCTCCCTCAAGATCCCCCCAAACCGCCCTCTGGGAGATCGGGCCTCCCGAAGCCGGCCAAAGGACCAGAACCGGACCTCAGGCCCGTGGCGGTTGGTGTACAACGCGGTTTGGGCGTGACACGACCAAGTGGACTCGTCGTTCGGATTTTGTGCGAGGCCTGGCGTCTCCCAAGAAGTATCCTTTGTGAGACGAACGCCAAGGCGCCAAGGTTGGTTCTCATATGAGCACTACGGGCTTTTCGGAAAACTGCGCTGGCAGAGCCTCTCGTAAAGCGGTTTCCTCTTGGCGGGGGCATACAAGACCAGTAACCGCCTCAACGGGTGGCTTAAGCGCCCTCAGATCTGTCACTTTTGCCCAGCCTTCGGGAGGAGAAACCGCCGCAATTGTCTCCGCTATTGTCGGAGGATAGCCAAAGCTAGGAATCGGGTGCACGATGCGCCACTCAGACTGGTAGG
>Ga0326727_10019656_pt1 | contig 13525 bp, 13 predicted proteins | sample MB2enrmetagenome_FD_207643 | JGI IMG/M metagenome (GOLD analysis project Ga0326727, IMG submission 207643) | Lab enriched peat soil microbial communities from McLean, Ithaca, NY, United States - MB29MY | ecosystem: Environmental > Terrestrial > Soil > Wetlands > Peat | place: USA: New York... | reverse complement strand
GACGTTGGGCCACTTTCGCCGCCGACGTCGGCAGCCATGAGTACCGTCAATACGTACCTGACCGATCCGCAAAACAATCCGCAGACCGCGTCCACTCTTGCTCAGGTGTCGGTTGCAGATCCCGATCAGCGGTCAGCTGATTCGTATTACGTCCGCTGGCAGGTGACCACGCGCAAACCAGACGGCAGTAACCCTATTCAGAAGACGTACGACGTGACGCTTACGGTTCAATACCAGCAACCGGGACCTACTGAGGACCAACTGATCGCCAACCCAACAGGACTCGCCATCATGACTTTCCCCTTCCAGCAGATCCCATAATGCAGAAACTTCATCAAATCGGTCTCGCGAGCGCGCTTATAGCAACAAGCATAGGCACAGCGACAGCACAAACAAACTTGCCCCCGTGGACGATCACGCTCAAAGTAAATGGTAGCGGACCGCCGATAGTGCGATGCGAGATCTACAACTTCTGTACCGTGTTTTTGGCACCAAGCGAACACTTCGATGACGCAACCCCGTACCTCGCCGGAGATACGGCACGGTTCAAGATCCGAACCGGACACGCCGGTGGCCTGGACTGCATCGCGTTCAAACCGATCAGCGACGACAACCCAGACACGATGGTGCAACTCAATACAGATCAAGGCGTTCGCTTCATTCACCTCGTCGGCGTCCAAAAGGTGGAACGAAACATCTACCGATTTCCACCGCTAGCAACCCCCACTCCACGAGAAGCCAACGCCTCTGCGGCGTTTTTCCCCACACCAAGTTCAACACCGCAACCAACGTACGACCCCTCAATCTCGTACACAACCAACGATCGCGCCTCATTCGCGCCACTCAAGGTGTGGAGCGACGGCTCCAAGGTTTATCTCGTTTTGCCGGCGCGCATCAAGTGGCCAACGATCTTAGGACTCGATAAGAGTGGGCACACGTATCCACTTCAGATTGTAACGGACGAAATCCCGAACGTCATCGAAATTGTCGGCGTGCCTGACAGATTCGAGATGCTCGGGGGCTCGAACCGCGGAGACGAAGCGATGACCTTCGTTCGACGGGCTTAAGTATCATGGATCAAGAGCAGACACTCCCAAATGCACTTGGGAGCACCGAAAAGCCTGTTGGCGATCGCAGCACGCCACTCGATCCAAGGGATGCAACAATCGATGCGAGCGCAGCGCAGGTAGCGAAAAGTGGCCTCAAGCTGCGTTACATTGCCGGCGCGTCTCTCGTATGCGTCATCGCGGTCGCGATTTTGGATGGGCTAGGTGTCATTCAGATCCCTGTACCTCAGATCTTTAATCACACAAACCCCGCGACCACCATCACAACGTTCCCAACTACGGCGATAAAGTCGACCTCAGGAAGCGCGAACGACCAAACCCTCAATAATTTGATAAACGCCAGCCCGTCACCCCGCGCCTCGATCACACCAAGCGCTGTAGCGGTGAGTACCTCACCTAGCGCGGCCGCTACCCCGCCTCCTCCACAAATGCCCGTCCTCCCTCCAACGGTTGGGACCGTGCCGAACATCGACGTGAGCGGCCCGCAGATCAACCCAGCGGAGTCCGCAGCGGAGCAAGCACGGGCCCAGCGAGAAAAGGATCGAGAAGCGCTCGAAGAAGCGGCTAAAACATCCGATATGGTAGCGGGCGACACCGCGACGCCCGCGCCCACTAACACCGGCCCGGTCGTAGGTGGCCTCGCCGACCCGAACCAGGCATCGGCAACAGCGCCGAAACTCGGCGGCGCAACGAGCCAGCAGCAGTCCGCCATGGCCTACCAGAACAGCGATGTTGGCGGCTACCTCCAAAGTGCGCGTATCCCGGCTGCCTCTCGGTATGAGATTTGGGCTGGAAGGCAAGTCCGAATCCAATTCGACAACGCCATCATGGTCGATCTCCCGGGGCTAGTGAACGCCCACCTGATCGAAGACGCCAAGGACTCGGCATCCGGGACAATCACCCTGATTCCCCGCGGCACCCGGCTTCTCGGCACCTATAACGACTTCGTCGCCTCCGGCGCATCGCGCGTGCAATTGCGGTGGACTCAAGCCATCTTTCCTGATGGCTCAACTCTCGATTTACACGATATGGGTTCCTCTGACCCGAACGGATGGTCGGGCATCACCGCCGACGTCAATAATCACACAGGTCACAAGATCGGAACGGTCATCCTTACCTCCGTCTCGGCCGCAGCTCTCGCTGCTACAAACCGAGGCAACTTCCTGACTGGGCAAAGTCCTGCGGCGGCGGCCGGGCAAAACATCCTGCAAGCAGGCCAAGCAGAGGTTAACGGCCAGATCACACAGCCTCCCACCCTCAGCGTTCGCGCCGGAACGCAAGCCTTGCTTAGTGTCGACCGCACGATTGTGATGCCTCCATACGTGCCCGTGAAACCACTGGACGAGCGCGTCTCGGCGATCCCATAGCCATCAATGCTAGCTGCAATCATCGCGGGATCCGCACTGAGTCTGCTTCTCCAGCAGTGCGCTTCGAACATCGGACCGCGCACCATGGCCGCCATCGTCACCGTTGAATCGGGGGGAAATCCCTACGCGATCGACGACGACGACACGCACGAATCGTACGAGCCGACAACCGAGAGCGCCGCGATCCGCATCGCAGAGACTCTTCAAGCGAAAGGGCACAACTTCGACGCCGGAATCGCCCAGGTCAACAGCTCCAACTTCGTGGCTCAAGGACTCAACACAACGTCTGTGTTCGATCCTTGCAAGAACCTGACCGCCGGCAGCCGGATTCTGGCTGACGCCTACGCAACAAGTCATGCAATCAATTGGATCGGCCGCACACCGCGAACCTTAGCTGACCAACGCCTGCAAGAGCAAATCGCGCTCTATCACGCCTTTTCGATCTACAACTCCGGTTCGCCGTGGCGCAGCTTACGGTACGCGGATGCGGTCATTTCAGCGGCTACCGATGCGCCATTCTCCCAACGGCTGATTACTCAAGTCGCTCAACCAGCGGAAGCCACGGTGGCAACTATTCAGAGCCAACGAAGGACGGCAACAAATCAATCTGCACAACGTATCGTTCCCCTCACATTAACAGGCGTCACAGCACCCAAACGCACGCTACACGTTCGAGCGGTCGATCTCAACACGCTCGCACGGACCGCGGGGATCACTCAGTGACGAGCACGACACACGACGATAGGCCGGCAAGGAAATGATGACTCGGGAAGACTGCTTCCGCTTGATGGCAGTCCAGTATGACGTTGGCCCAGAAGGTGCTTATCGAATTGCGGTTCCTCCTAACGTTACCGACGCGCAGAAGAAGGAAATTCAATCATACTTTGGCGCGACGACTCTTGAGTTCATAACCAAAGAGCCACGATGGATCAACGCCCAGATCAACCTGATCATGCCACTCAACGGCGTCGGAGAGACTGAACCGGAAAAAATCCTACGCCGTATCATTCAAACCGCACGTCGCCTGCGTGCTACCGACGTCATCCTGGAGCCATTCAATCGACCAAACCTGCGGGTCTACAAAGAATTCGCCGACACGGAGGACTTGCCCTCAACGCCACCTGGCCGCGTCCGTTTCAACAAAGAAGGTTTCTTCGACGAGTATATCGACGAGCACGGCCGGCCGGTTGCATTTTTCCAATCGGCCGAAGAGTATGACCGGACCATTCGCGTCATCAAAAGTCGAGCGAAGAGCATCCAAGGGGACAACGATCGTAAGCCGATCGACGGCCAAGTAGAGGTCGACTATGACGGGCAAAAAAGCTCGTACAGACTCAACATCATCCCGCTTTTTGGAAACCGGCAGAAGGTCGTGCTACGCTACACCGGATCGGTTGCCGAGGTCCGCAGCCTTTCAGACCTCTCTTTTCCAAAAATCTACGATCCCATCCTAACGGCCGCGCGACGACGCGGAGAGTTCATCATCTTCGCCGGCCCGACGCACTCCGGGAAAACTACAGCCGCCTACTCTATCTTAACCTCCCTGCCGCGCGAGGAAATGAACATCTACACAATCGAGCAGCCCGTGGAATGCTCGATTCCGCTAATCTCGCAGATCGACATCCCGGACAGCAAGGCGAGCCAAGTCGATCAAGCAACAGTAATGAGCGCGAACGAGGCAATGGAATCCCTCGTCCGACAAAATCCAGACCTCGTGTTCTTGGGCGAAATGCGATCCAAAGAGAACGTTCACGACGCATTTAAAATGGCACTGGCTGGATCGACCGTCCTTACGACCGTGCACACAGACCGCGCGAAGAAAGTATTCGAACGGATTCTTTTCCTCGCTAACATTGAACCTGAGCGCGCACAGTCGATCATCACCATGATCGTCGCTCAACGACTCGTGCGTCGAGTGTGCAGAGCTCCCGGTTGCGCTGTTCCCCTAGTTGGAAGCGAAGTGGAAGCCAGCCCTGGTGGATGCCGCGCGTGTAATTGTCGCGGCTATAGCGGCCAGATCGCAATTCTCGACATCTACCGACGACACCCGAAAACCGGCATCTGGGCCTACATAACGACGATGGAAAACGCCGCAAAGAAGGCGATCGCTCTTGGTATCACCGATCGCGCAGAAGTAAACCGGATACTGGGCAAAGATGAAAACGAATGGGGCGCGGACACCGCATCTACTGACACCGAGGGGATAACGGAACAAGTCGCATGATCGCACCACAAAGCTCACGTAAACGCAGCATCCGGAGCGATCGCGAGTACATCGTCGATCTCCTTGTGCAAGCACGCTACAAAGGCGCTTCAGACCTCCATATTCAAAAGAACGAGCCACCTCGGATGCGCATCGACGGCGTTATGAGTGTCTTTGCGGACTCTGAGATCGTCGGTAGTGATGCCGTAGAAAAATTCCTGGACGACACTGACGTTTTCGTTCTAAGTCGAGTAAAGAGGCTTCGCGGAGACATCGGACACTGCGAGGCGCGCTACAGCCACGAGCAGACCGGCCCCGTCCGTATCGAGGCCCGACGCACGTTGGAAGGCATCACGCTCAACATGCGTCTGCTTTCCGACGAAATCCCAGCAATCGAAGCGCTTGGTCTTCCTCCTATCGTCAAGACCTTCCCGGACATTGCAAACGGACTAATTCTCTTTACAGGCCCAACAGGACAGGGAAAGTCCACATCCGTTGCTTCCGTTCTGGACCTCGCGCTCGACCAGCGCGCCCTCAACCTCATCACATATGAAGACCCGATCGAATACATGCACAAGCGGTACAGCAAGAACGGAATGCCGCGCCGCGGTTACATCGACCAGGTCGAAATCGGCACACACATCGAGTCATACGCTGAAGGCCTAAAATCCGCTCTTCGCTCCGACCCTGACATCATCCAGGTCGGTGAGATGCGAGATCAAGAGACCATCGAAGAAACCTTGCGCTGCGCGGATACCGGACACCTCGTGTTCAGCACCGGTCACGACCAACGAGCGAGCAAGACCGTCGAGCGCCTCGTCAACTCATTCCCGCCTACTCAATCCGAGCAAATGCGGTACCGCCTCGCTCAAACCCTGAGATATGTCGTCTCCCTGCGCCTCCTCACCCATGCCTCCGGACGCGGTCGAGTGTCGTGCGCCGAGGTGATGGCCGTCAACGATCCTATCCGCGCGCTCATCAAGGCCGCCAAGATCGATGAAATCCCCAACGCGATCGGCATGGAGAGCACCTCCCATCCTGAGACGGGGATGCAGACTCTCGAAAACGCGCTTGCTCGGCTTTATGTTCAAGGCAAGATCACCCTCGATACCGCGCTCGGTGAAATCGATCAAGAAAAGCGAGATCAGTTCGAAAACGAGTTGAAGCGCGAGAAATCAAGACCAAAAAGCGTTCGAGGATAAAAAATGATCTACGAATACACCGGCCGCGACATTCAGACGGGACTCGTCGTCCGAGGCTCCGCTCAGGGAAACACTATTCGCGAAATAGTCGACGGCCTTCGCAAAGACGGCATTCGCGCATCGCAGATCATCAAGTCGCAGTCAAGCAAAAATGTCAGCACACTTGCCAAAAAGGCACGCATTCACTTTTTCCGCGGTTATGCAACCCTGGCGGTTACAGGCATGCAGACCGAAGAAATTATGCAGTACCTGTCCGAACAGACGCGGGGCGCTGGATCGGGTGTTCTCAAGATCCTCAAGAAGGCGACACAGGGAATGCTGCGCGACTCGACGAGGGCCGGCATGTCGCTACCCCAGGCGATGCGGAAACAGCCTCAGCTCTTCACGGCAATCGACGCTGGAATCGTTGAGGCTGGCGTCGAGACCGGTCAGCTGGTCACCACAATGGAGCAGTATGCCGACCAGCTTGAAGCGCAGATGGAGTTCGACTCCCAGTTCAAGAACGCACTAGTCCAGCCGGCGATCGGCCTTGGCGCGGCCGCGCTCTCTTTTCCCGGTATCTGCGCTGCCCTTACGCCGGTGTTGCGGGGCATGTACCACACCAGTGGGGCAACCCCGCCGCCAACGTTCGCCGAAATCGCATTCGTCGGCGATCTTGCCAGAGGCCCCTGGCTTTGGGTAACATACGTTCTGCTCATCGCTGCATTCGTGGTAGCAAACAAAAAGGGCTACCTGCAACCACTGCTTCGCAAGCTACCGGTTATTGGCGTGATGCTTCGAGCGCGGGCCACCGAAATGGCAGCTCGTATCTTCGGTCAAGCGTACGCTTCGGGCAAGAGCGCTGAAATCGCGTGTCAATTTGCGGCCTCAACAGTCGAGGATCCGCAGCTTGAAAAAGCCTTCCATGCCTGCTCCGAGGCACTCCTGCGAGGAGAAGCGAAGGACCTCCCCACTGCCATGGAACAGCAAGGTAATGCCTTCGACCCCATCTTCGTGCAGTACATTCGCATGGCGCGCGGCGCGCGAGTCCCAGAAATGTGCCAGCACGTAGCGAAACTTTCGCAACGTCAAGCTAAAGACGTCATCGACCGCTTGCCGGCCATCATGAACGCAGTAGCGATGGTCACCGTTGGCACGCTCATTGGCCTAATGGCCTACTACGTCTATAGCGCAATCTCGTACTCAATCGCGCACATCGGGCAAACTCACTAACGACCGAACGACCGCCAATAACTCGGGATGAAAAGCCGCTCGAAATGGGCGGTCCTTTTCGTCGTTCAAATTCCCAAAAGCACCACCACCCACACGAGGCCTCCCCGCGCCCGGCAAGGCCCGACCGGCCTTTCCTGCGTTGCAGCCCGCAGAGCCATAGGGGTCATAATTAGATCGTAATCAATCCCACAGATCCCCCCGAAGGATTACCCCCAATGGGAGGAGAAGCGAAAACGGCAACCTGGCGCGGGAATTCCCTCAGCCGGACACATCACTCATACCACTCACCTCGCACGATCTATTGGAGGGTCCCTTTTCCCATGAGAACGCGCCTCAACGCCGCCAAGAACACGGGTACGTTGCTGCTCGACACGCTGATCGCCCTGAGCATCTTCGCCCTGGTCTTTTCGACGACGTACTTCAACTACGCTTACGCGCAATCGTACGCGGCCGTCACCGCCGATGTCCAGGAACTCGACGCCCTGAACACAGCGGCCACGCTCTACACGAGTAACAACGCAGGACTACCAGCCGGCTCGAGCGACCAGACCAACGGCGGCTCCGGCTTTCAAATCACCACGACCAGCTCGCTGGCGGACTACATCACCGGAACGCCCAGTTCCAAGCTCGGTGCAGCGGGCTTCAACTTCGAAACCGGCTCGCAATCTGGCTTCGAGTACGCAGTCGTCGACGAAGCCCCCCTGGGCAACGGCTACTACCCATTCTTCCAGAGCCTCTACTCGTCGTGGACGGAGCACGGCGGCAGCGCATGCACGCAAACCGACCACCTCGCGATCGCCGGCGGCAAAGTCTACTGCGCCACAGACGCGAACGGGAGCTAGTCGGCATCTGGCCGTAACGTCTCGCTCGCCTAGCCTAGCGGTCGAAGGGGGGCACTGGAGTAATCTAGTGCCCCCCTTCGACATCCCCCTCGCTCACGGTCACTTGCGGGGGAACTCGAAGTGTAAGAGCGAGGGAATCTACTCCCACATGGGAGAACTACCCGACAAGCTCCCCCCATCAGCGCCTTTTCACCAACGGAAGATCAGATGACACGGCTACTCGCGCTTCCTAACCGAGGGACACTACTCCTCGACACCCTCATTGCGCTCATCATCTTCGCAGTCGTTTTCTCGAGCTCGTTTCTGAACTACGAGTACACTCAGGCATTCGGAGCGGTCAGCGCTGATGCACAGAACATGACGGCGATTGCCCAGGGCGCAACCCTATATCTCAACGACAACGGTTCCCCACCGCCGGCGGGCGCCGTCTCGACAAGCAATCCCGGTCCGACCTATCTCGCAGTCGTGCCAAGCTCGAAAATAGGCCCGAACGGCTTCAGCTTCGGCTCGAACCCACCGGCTGGCGCATCCTACGTCATCGTCGATCAGACGCCGCTGCAAAACAACATCTACGGCTTCTATAAGTCGCTGTATTCAGCCTACACGCAGATTGACGGCAAGACAGCCTGCACATCCAACAACTACCTCGCGCTCGCACAGGGCCGGATCTACTGCGCGGCAAGCGCCCAAGGCTAAAGCCAGGCAACCACCCCAACACCCCGCCCTCGAGTTTTACCCTCACCTTTCCCCCCACATTTACTTTCTCAAGGCAGGAACACGCCCCCCACGCGGCTTATTCACGAAGAAGAATGCAGAAAAGCGCAGGCGCTATCTACCGCAACGATTCCCTCCAATGGGCAATCCTCGAGCGCACAAGAGAGGGGTGGGCCTTCGGTGATGGGGGAACAATCGAAGGCGAACTCCCCCAAGCCATCCAGCAGGTCAAGGCGACCTTCCGAGGGCTAACTCCTTACATCGGCCTCGACCTTCACGCGAGCGAAATCGAGCTTCGGCAAGGCACCGAGCCGCAGCGTGAAATCGTCAACTCGATCAAGCTGGCAGCAGGCGACAAACGTGTCGTCGCCATAGCCAACGTGGATCTGGCCGATACCACCACATGGAAACTCGCCATCCACGCCGGTCGGGACGAGGTAGCGAGCGTCCTCGCACCGTGGCGTCGCGCCGGCATCGATCCCATCGGCCTTGAACCTCTGGAGATCGCCTGGCTGCGCGTGGCCGCCCACCACGACGCAATCCTCGACCTACGTGAGAAAATCCCAACGCTGATTGCCTTCGGCACCATACAGATCGCAATGACGGCTACCACAAACGTTGTCACCGCCATCCGCGAAGCCCGCTCCCAGGGCGCCGTCGTGAACACCGTCCTCGTCCTTGGCGAGATACCAACCAACGTCTCAGCCGAGCACGAAGGGATCACCTTCACGCCCTTCAGCGTCGCTCATTTCGAGAACCCACCGTGGGCCGACGCTTTCGCAATCGCTTCAGCAGCGTGCGGTCGCGAGATCGGACGCAAGGTCAAGGCGACTCAGAAAGAACGCGCAGCATGAACCGAGAGCAGCTCGTCGTCAATCTGGCAGCCCAGGTACCACGCAATACGTGGTATTTGAGCGACGTCATCCCAGTCGCCGCCACTTGGCTTGCCGGCCTCTCTCTCGTCGCGGCGATCTATTTCGACTACACACCCCAAATCAACCAAATCAACGACGCGGACCGCAAAGCACAGGTCGAGCACGCAGCTCTCGCACCTCGGGTAGCCCCGATCGAACGCCAACTCACCGATCTCCAGACGATCGTCGCGCAACGCGACAACATCGTCATGCAACGCAAGTCCGGATTCCAGGTCGCCGCGGCCGTTGCCACAATCAGTAATACGCTCCAGAACGATGCAGTTGCTACGCACATCTCCTCGAGAGGCGAGGTCGACGGCGTCGCCCGCAGCTACGACGCGCTCGAGCACGTATGGGCACGCCTAGGTGACGACTACATTCTGACAACGGCCACCCCCACGTCCGATGGCGGTGTCCAATTCGCGATCGTACCATCAACCGGACTCCTCGCACCAAATGGACCTCAATCGACTCCGACGGCAACGTCCGGCACTGGAACGTCGGCGAACGCGCCGGCTACGGCATCGATGTCGACGGGCACCGCTTCAACCGTCGCTGCCGGCAACCCAGCCGCTGCGAAAGGAACTACGCCATGATTCGCCTTGCCGCAGGCGTAGCCGCGCTGGGCTTCGTTGCAGGCGCCTCGGGTGCAGGTGCTCTCTGGAATAACCTGCACACGCAAATGGTCGCCGCGTCCGCTAACCTAAGCCGAGATCAAAGCCTCGTCGACCACGACAACGACGTTATCGCCAACGCCTCGAAGATCCGACACGCATATCTTGAAAGTAGAGCTGCCCACCCACCGACTACCAAGATCGCGCTTCTGCACGCCCTCGAACGCATCCACGGCGTCAATATCGTGCGGCTCAACGTCGGCCAAAGCGGAAAAACCTTCAGTTGCAGCTTGTCGGGGACGTACCCTTCGCTCATCGCAGCCACGGTGCAAATCCCCACACGCGTTTCTGGCGCGGTCGTAGAACAACTTGACCTCGGAAGTGGATTGCACGGCGATACAGTTGGCGACATCAGAGGAGAAATCGAGCAATGATCCGGCTCGCTATCGGTGCGGTTCTGGCAATCAGCATCCTTGCCGGCTGCGCACAAACAGACGATGCTGCAAGCGCCAGCACAACCAATACGGTTGCCTCGCCAGCACCGGATGCGTCGCCAACGCCGATCCCACCGGTCCGGGTACAGGCGCTCAAACTCGACACGCCGGCCCCGATATTCCTTGCCCCGGTCAAAATCGCAAACCGCAACCAAGTCGTTGCGCCGACCGTTCCCAACGTGAACACACATCCAAACTCGACGCCGGCGCCCTCTCCGCTTCCTGCCCTGCTCGGCATCGGCTCCGGCGATCAACGGTACGCCCTCGTCGATGACCAGCGAAATCCAATTCTCACCATCGGTTCGACCATAGCCGGAACGACTGTCACATCTATCAACGACCGCGCGGTGGAACTGAAAGACGGACGCACGCTCACTGTTTCATGGCAAAGCATCGCGCAGGGCGTCGTCGGCACCCCGGCGGTAGTACCGGACATCGCACCCGATATGCTTCGCGCCAATCCCGCGGCTACCGGTGGTGCAACCACGCCTGCAATCGGCACGACGTTGCAGAGTCACCCTATAGCACTCCCAGGCCAAGGCCAGCAGGTACCCGTGCCGATCGCCACTCCGCAACAAAATCCGACAAATCAAGGCAGTATCGTTCGTTCGAGCCTGCCAGGCCTGCCGTAAACCCGCAATGCACTACTCTGCTCCGCTGCTTACAATCGCTCCGTAGAGGATTTTCGTGAACGTTCTCCATCGCACCGCCGCAACTCTCAGCATCGCCGCCTCGCTCACCCTGATCGCGGGACCCGCCTATGCAGCGAAAACCTACGGAGTCGATGTTGTAAACGCTGACATCGAGTTCGCAACCGATCTCCTGGCAAAGGCCACGGGGCGAGATATCGTTCTGGACGGAAACGTCGGCCATCAGCTCATTACAATATCGTTCGCGCAGGCGAACCCCGACGATGCGGTCAACTTCTTTGCTCATTCGGAAGGACTTTCCGTCGAGCAATATCACGGCGCGTACATCCTCCTGCGTAAGCAAGACATCGCCGATCGCGCACCCAACATGCTCGTCACGCGCGTAATTCCTCTGAAATACGCAAACCCCGCTCAGACAGTTGCGACCCTTCAAACGCTCTTGACGAGCTCTGGAGGTACAGCCGGTACCTCAAGCAGTGGCGCAACTGTTCAACTTGCAGCAAATATCCCTTCTCGAGCGGTCGTCCTGCGAGGCCCCTTCGATCAGGTCCAAAGCGCCGCGCAAATCGCCGAGTCGCTCGACCAACCATCTTTCGGTCACACGATTCTTACGCAAACGTTTCCTTACAATTCAGGCAAGCCTTCCGATGCTCTCGCCGCGATTCGCTCGGCCCTCGGAGAAATCAGCCAGGACGATCAACTTATCGCGAACGACGCCGCCGGCACGATTAACGGAGTCGGAGACGCGAATTTTCTCAAGCGCGTCGCAGCCATTCTCGCCGGCTACGACCGCTACGGTCAGCAAGTCCTCTACGACGTGCGAATCGTCGAACTCACTCCGATCGCAGACTCAAAGACGCTCGGTTTCCTGACCAATGGCTTCGGCGGAAGCGGACTGTCGAATGGGAGCGCGCTCAACCCGGGAAGCTTGGGCTACGGGTACGCCACCAAAGGCATTGGGATCTTCACCCAGCTCGACGCACTCGTACAACACGGCGCCGCTACCGTCATCAGTGATCCCCAGATCGTCGCGAGCAACAACGTTCAGCAAGCGCTCAACGCGACCGAGCAGTATCCGATTCCTACCAGCGTCGTTTCCAACGGCGTCACCAGCAACAGTGTTACGTACACGCCAATCGGACTGACTTTGAAGGTCACACCAACGATCGGAAACGACGGATCCGTGCTGACTAACATCGATACAACTTGGTCTTCGATCCTATCCTTCGCGAGCGGGTACCCAGTCATCGGGCAACGCCAAACAACTGGGAGCTTCCGAATCGGCAACGATGAATCGCTGGTCCTCTCCGGACTGATTCAAGACGTCGATCTCGCAACGCTCCAAAAGACGCCGATTCTCGGCGACATCCCAATCCTGGGCATCTTTTTCCGCCATCTCCAGGAGAATCGAACCAAAGACGAACTCGTCTTCATCTTGACCCCTCACATCAAGGCCCCGGTACTCAAAAGCGACGACGTTCCGGCCCCCTTCATCGTCCCACCCGTGCTGCAGCCGAGCTACCCCGATCACCCGACCATCCTGCCAGGAGTAAAATCGAAATGACACCCTTCCCCCTGGACAACAACGTCTATTTCGTCGGCGGTGACAAAGGCGGCGTGGGCAAGAGCTTCATCGGCAACACGCTGATCAACTACCTGCTCCAAGCCGGGTTGTCGCCTCGTATCGTGGATGCAGAACAGCCACGCCGAGACGTCGGCCTGCTTCACGAAAGCCGCCTCGTCGTCGTCGATACCAACCTGCGCACGCTCACGAACTGGGCTGACCTCATCAGCGCGATCGACGACGCGTCGTGCGTCGTCGTCAACACACCTGCCGCAGCCGGCCGCGACATCGAGGAGCGCATCGGTTACCTAGCCCGTGCTACGCGACGGCACGAACGGAAGATCTCTGCCCTCTGGGTCATGGATCATCTCGGAGGAGGCCTGGGCTCGCTTCAGACCTTCCTCGAGACACAAGCTGCCTCAATCGACCGTTGGCTTATCGTCCTCAACGGTCGCCTTTCCGACCGCGAAGCCTTCAAACGCTGGGACGCCTCCACCATCAAACAGCACCTCCTCTCCATAGGCGCCCAAGAAATATTCATCCCCGCTCTCCTCGAACGCATTGTCGACGCAACCTGGAATGAAGGATACCTCTTTGACGAAGTAGCCCTTTTGCCAGGTGACCAAATCGTTCTGGACATATGGCAAGAAAACGTTCGCGACGCCTTTGACACCGCTTTCGG
>Ga0326727_10019655_pt1 | contig 13525 bp, 12 predicted proteins | sample MB2enrmetagenome_FD_207643 | JGI IMG/M metagenome (GOLD analysis project Ga0326727, IMG submission 207643) | Lab enriched peat soil microbial communities from McLean, Ithaca, NY, United States - MB29MY | ecosystem: Environmental > Terrestrial > Soil > Wetlands > Peat | place: USA: New York... | reverse complement strand
ACCTTCATGCGCTTTGTGCCCTATCTCTTTTTGCTGGCTACGCTACTGCTTATTTTTGGCGGAAAGCTGGCGGCGTGGTTGGAAGTAACCTTCAAGACTTCCAGCCGGCCGCGCTGGATCATTGTGACGGCGTCCATTGTCTTCCAGTTCCTTATTGCACTTTACGGCGGCTTCTTTGGCGCTGGCATCGGAATCATGATGCTGGCCTTGCTGACGGTGCTCCGGATGGAAGATATTCACGCCATGAACGCCTTGAAGGCGCTGCTCAACGCCGCGATTAACGGCGCGGCGGTGGTCACTTTCATCCTGGCCGGCGCGGTTCTGTGGCCCCAGGCACTGGTGATGCTGGTCGGTGCCGTTCTGGGAGGATATGGCGGCGCCCATTATGCTCAGAAACTTGACCCGGAATACGTGCGCCGCTTCGTGATCGCCGTCGGGGTTGTCATGTCGTTATACTTCTTCCTGAGGCGTTAGCCACGCCCCCGGCGGGGTGGCGCACGGCTTCGCCTTCCATTTCCTTCCTTTTGGCGATACTCTTCTCCGCATGGGAACGGCAAGCTGCGACAAGATGCGCCTCGACCGCCTGCTGGTCGAGCGAGGCATAGCGGACTCCCGGGAGAAGGCCCAGGCCTTGATTCTCGCGGGTCAAGTGTTGGTGGACGAGCAGAAGGCGCAGAAATGCGGCGTGCTGACGAGTCCGGAGGCGAAGCTTCGCCTGATTGGAGAAACGTCCAAGTATGTGAGCCGGGGCGGCGTAAAACTGGAAGGGGCGCTGGCTCAATTCCGCGTCGATCCTGACGCGAAGATCTGCCTGGACATCGGCGCCTCGACGGGCGGGTTCACAGACTGTCTCCTGCAGCATGGCGCGGCCCGGGTGTTCGCGGTTGACGTGGGGACGAATCAACTGGACTGGAAGCTCCGCCGCGACTCCCGAGTGGTTTCGCTTGAGAAGACGAACGCGCGCAACTTGGGATTCGACAGGATCGGAACGCGCGTGGAATTGGTGACGATGGACGTCTCCTTCATCTCCGCGACCATGATTCTTCCCGTGCTGCCGCCTTTGCTTGACGCGGGAGCTGAGGCGCTGGTGCTCGTCAAGCCTCAATTCGAGGTGGGGAAAGGGCTGGTGGGCAAGGGCGGGATTGTCCGCGACCCGGCTCTTCGCCAGGGAGCGGTGGCGAAGGTTTCCCGCAAGATGCTGGAACTGGGTTTTGCTGATCTTGCTCACGCCGAAAGCGTGCTGCCGGGCGCCGAAGGGAATATCGAGTATTTCCTGCATGCGGTTTGGCGCACGGCCGCCTGACATCGTTTCCACCCTCAGCCGAAACGGCGCGAGCACCTGCCGGGTCGAGACCTGCGAGTGGCCTTCCGGGGAACGGCGGGGAATCTTAGGGTCCATGACAACGTTCGAGATTGAGCCAGGGCGTGCGTTGGCGTGCAAGGGGAGGACAGTCCAGACCTATGGCGATTAAGAAGATTGGAATCGTTTCGAAGCCGAAGAAGCTGGAGATTCGCGAAATTGTGCCGCCGCTCCTCAAATGGTTGCATGAACGCGGCGTTGAAGTATGCATCGACAAGGAAACGGAGACGATCGTCAATACCCCCGAGCCCTGCCTCACGCGCAACGAGATCTCCAGCGAGGCGGACTTGCTGATCGTCCTGGGAGGCGACGGAACGCTCCTGGCCACGGCACGGGCACTGAACCGCAAGCCGGTGCCCATCCTGGGGGTCAATCTCGGCGGGTTGGGATTCTTGACCGTGATTACACGGGAGGAGCTTTATCCGACGCTCGAATGCGTCTTGAACGGCGAGTTCCGCACCGAGCGGCGCGTACAAATCGAAGGCTCGCTGATTCGCACTGATGAAGTCATCACATCTTTTCTGGCGCTCAATGATGTGGTGCTAAACAAGGGTGCCATCTCCCGCATCCTGGATTTTGAACTGCATGTCGACGGCCGGTTTGTGTCCTCGTACAAGTCGGATGGCTTGATCGTTTCGACGCCCACCGGCTCGACGGCCTATTCGCTTGCCGCGGGTGGTCCCGTCACCGCACCGAGCGTCGCGGCGTTTATCGTCACCCCCATTTGCGCTCACACCCTTACCCACCGCCCGCTCGTTCTTCCAGACACCGCCAGCATAGAAATCGCCGTGAAAGCCCAGCGTGAGGCGGCCTACCTCACCGTGGACGGGCAGGTCGGAATCGCCACTCATAGTGATGACCGCGTGCGCATGAGGAAGGCGGATTCCTACGTGGAGCTTGTCCAGTCGCCGAACAAGGACTACTTCCGAATCCTGCAGCAGAAACTCAAGTGGGGGGAACGGTGAGGCGGCCGGAGCGCCGCCGGATGAGAGAAGTGCAGTGTGCCTGCCAGCCCGTGCGCGGCAGCCTTAGGTAAGTTTCCTCAGAAGACATCTCCCGCCATCAGATCTTCCACGCTTTGGCGCCGGCGGATCAATTCCGCATCTTTGCCTTGGACGAGGACTTCAGCCGGACGGGGGCGCGTGTTGTAGTTTGAGGAAAGCACATACCCGTAGGCGCCGGCGGTGAGGATGGCGAGCAATTCGCCCGGCTCGACGGCGGGCATTTCCCGGTCCTGTGCAAAAAAATCACCCGTCTCGCAAATCGGGCCCACCACGTCGGCCTTAAGTTTTTCCCCTTGATGCTCGCGGGCCGGAATAATCTCGTGATAAGAACCGTAGAGGGTTGGGCGCATCAAGTCGTTCATCCCGGCGTCCACAACGATGAAGTTCTTTTGCAGGTTCTGTTTTACATAAAGCACGCGGGTCAGCAGGATGCCTGCGTTGCCGACGAGGGCGCGGCCCGGCTCGATAATCAGCCGGTACGGGGAGCCTTGAATGCGCTCCTTGAGACCGCGCGCCATGGCGCTGAGGTCGAAGGGCGGTTCATCAGCGTAGGGGATTCCATATCCACCGCCGAGGTCAAGGCATTCCACGTTGATGCTCTCCCGGCGGAGTTGCTCAGCGACACCCAGGATTTCATCAAGCGCCTCAAGGAAAGGCGCAATCTCCAGGATTTGCGATCCGATGTGGCATGCGATCCCCTGAATCTTGAGACCGTCCGATTTCGCGGCGCGGCGGTAAAGTTCCAGAGCCTCGTCCTTCGGGACGCCGAACTTGTGAATGGTCTGTCCGGTGGAAATGTAAGGATGCGTATGCGCTTCAACATCCGGGTTGACGCGGATGGAGACACGGGCAGGACTTCGAAGCGCGCGGGCACGGCGTTCGATCAGTTCAAGTTCCCCTGCCGACTCGACGTTGAACATCAGGATGCCGGCTGAAATGCCAGCGTCAATTTCCCGTTCTGTCTTTCCCACACCGGAGAAGACGATCTGGCCGGGGTTTGCCCCGGCACGCAAGGCGCGCGTCAGTTCCCCGCCTGAAACGATGTCGAACCCGGCCCCTGCTTGGCGGAGAAGGCTCAGAATCTTCAGATTGGAATTAGCCTTTACGGAATAGCAAACGAGATTGGGGATCAGCCTCAGGCATTCCTTGAGACCGGAAAAATTCTGGGATATAGCCTGCTGGCTGTAAACATAGGTGGGTGTCTTAAAGCGTTCGGCAATCGACTCGACCTTAACCTGTTCACAAACCAGTTGCTGGGATTCGTAGCGGAAAACCTCCATGCGTTGTTTCACCGTATCCTTTGCTGTTTTAATCAGCCGCCGGTTCCCACCCTTTACACCCTTGAAGTTTGGCTGCCTCTCGGCAGTTCACTTCCTCCCGGCTCCTGACGGGTTGTTTTCGACGGTCACCGCACCCTGATGAGGACGATCGTCTGGTCGTCGCGCGGCGGGCGTCCTTGCTCGAACTCACGGACCTCGCTAAAGAGGGAGTCGATGATTTCCTGTGGGGGGCGGCGAAAATTCCGGCGCAGTACATTTTCCAGACGTCTTGGTCCAAACTCCTCGTGGTTGCGGTTGGCTGCCTCGACGATGCCGTCGGAACACATCGCGAGCAAGTCACCCGGATTCAAACTGATCTGAAGTTCCTGGTACTGGGTGTTCTCAAGCAGGCCCAGGGGGATTCCCTCCGCACGAATGGGCCGGCACTGCCCTTCACGCACCAGAATGGGCAAGGGCATTCCCGCATTCGCGAGGCGCAGCACTCTGGTGCGCGGCTCCCAGATGGCGTACGTCAGCGTAATAAAATGGCCCTCGATCTTCCGTTCGAGAAGAACCTGGCTGAGCCTTTTCAGCAAATCGGGAGGGGAAAGCTTTTGCGGGGCCAGACTGCGCAGGATGCCGCTGGCCATGGCCCCGTAAAGGGCGGCAGGAGCGCCTTTGCCGCTCACGTCACCGACGGCCAGTACGTGGCGGTCCCTTCCATAAGCCAGGAAATCGTAAAGGTCGCCTCCCAATTCGCGCGCCGGCTGGAAGCGCAGCGCCACCTCCAGGCCCGGGATGGAGGGCGCTATCCCCGGCATGAGAAGCATCTGGATTTCCTTGGCGCGTTGCAGGTCGCGTTCGAGGCGGGCTTCGCTTCGCGCCACCCGTTCGTAAAGCCGGGCGTTTTCAATGGCGATGGCGATTTGCGGGGCGAGCGTGGAGAATATGCGGGCGTGCTCTTCCGTAAAGTGGCCCAGTTGCGGGCTCTCGAGGTCCACGACGCCGATAACTCGTCCGCGATAGACGAGCGGGACCGCCATTTCCGAGCACGTATCCGGGTTGAACATCACGTACCGGGGGTCCTTCGAGGTGTCGGGGACTACGACTGTCTGGCGGAGGTCGGCGGCGGCTCCCACAACTCCCTGGCCATAATGGACCATGGCCCTCTCAGGTTCATGTTCGTCCTGTTTCAGTGAGATCACGGTGTTGAAGGTCTTAAGCTGCTCATCGGCCAGCAGGATGCTGAACCGATGATAGTCGATCAGCCGCTTCGTCAGTGTTCCGATCTTCCGCAACAGCTCGTTCAAGACCAGGACCGAACTCAGCTCACGGCTGATTTCATTGAGCAACTGGAGCGTTCGCGCCTGCCGCACGCTGCGGCGATAGAGCCGGGCATTCTCGATCGCGAGAGCCATACGGCTGGCGAGGAGTTCCAGAAGGTTGAGGTGCGAATCGTTAAAGAAATCCGGCCAGGGTGACTCAAGATCGATCACGCCGATGAGCCGGCCCTTGATAATCAGCGGAACCGCCAGCTCAGACCGCATCGAGGGCAGAGACTGAATGTAGGCGGGGTCCTTGAGGACGTCGTTCACCAGGATTGATCTGCGGGTCTCGGCCACACGCCCCACAATGCCCTCGCCGACCTTGATTTTCAGCCGCCTCACCAGTTCTTCAGGATGGCCGATGCTGAATCGGATGCGCAGTTCCTCGGTCCTCTCGTTGAGCAGAAGGATGGCGAAGACCTGGTAATCGATGGCGCTCTTGACGATCTTGGCGATCCGGTTCATCAGCTCGTCGAGATCAAGCGTCGAGTTGACACGCTCTCCCACCTCCATCATCAAGGTGAGGAGTTCGGTCAGCTCAAGAGGCCGTGAAGCGGATTTGGTTGCATCAGCCATAAAGGGTAAAGTCGCCACTCCGTGCTGCTTCTTCCATGATCCGGACGCCGGCGCTCGTTCCCAAACGGGTCGCCCCGGCCCCCAGCATGCTCAGCGCATGGGCGAGAGTCCGAATCCCGCCCGCGGCTTTCACACCCATCTCCGGGCCGACGGTCCGTCGCATGAGCTGAACGTCGCCCTCCGATGCACCCGAGGGACCCAAACCTGTCGACGTCTTCACAAAATCAGCGCCGGCCTGTTGCGCGAGCTGGCAGGCGAGGATCTTCTCCGGGTCTGAAAGATAGCAGGTCTCGATGATGACTTTGAGAATCGCCTCGGCGCTGTGGCACACTTCCACGACGCCCCGGATATCGCTTGCCACTCGTTCGCTTTCTCCCGAACGCAACGCGCCGATGTTGATGACCATGTCGATTTCCGCCGCTCCGCAGCACAGCGCCAGTTCCGATTCCTTCCGCTTGATCGCCGGGGCTGCCGCGCCGAAGGGGAATCCGGCTACCGTTGCCGCTTTAACCGATGATCCGCGTAATCGGTCGGCCACCAGAGCCGTCCAGTCCGGATGAACACAAACTGCTGCAAAGCCGAAGCGCAGCGCCTCGTCGCAGACCTTTTCAATGTCGGCACGCGTTGCCTCCGGGCGCAGGAGCGTGTGGTCAATCAGGCCGGCCAGCTTTCGCGCTTCCGCCGATAACCGGAGTTCTTCCTTCTTGCCGGAAACACCCTTCGTTTCATCGGGTCGCGCGCCTGGAGGGTGCGTGGCGGTTTCACTTAATGTTTTCACGAGAATGGCAATCTCCTTCCCAGTCATCGCATCTTCCCGGAAGCGCTTCAAACAGCTTGTCGAAAGATCGGTTCAAGCGTGTCGGAAGGCAATTGTAGCATACGCTTTTCACAGGTGGTTGATCACAAGCTGCCCCATGGAGGCCCAGTCCACGTATAATGGTAGGCCATGTTAATTCTTGCATTGGATACAACGAGCGAAGCGGGGGGCGTGGGTATTTTTCGCGATGAGGAATGCCTGGCGCACGTGCCGAACGACGGTCCCGCGAGCCGCTACTCGGTCAGCCTGTTTACTATGGTGGACCGCGCAATCGAGGAGGCCAGGGCGCGGCACGGCGTGCCGGAGCGTGGGCTGAGCGAGGTCGAGTTGATCGCGGTCGCCAACGGGCCGGGATCATTCACCGGAATCCGTGTGGGACTGGCCGCCGCACAGGGTTGGGCGAAAGCATTCGGGTTGCCGGTCTGCGGGGTGCCGGTGCTGGCTGCCCTCGTCGAGGCGGCTCAGGCACGGACGGACTGGGTTGCGCCCATCCTGGATGCGCGCCGGGGAGAGTTCTTTCTGGGACTTTTCCATCGCCAAGCCCAAGGGAGCACCGAGCACATGCCGGGCGGCGAGGGTTGGCTGCTGAAACCGGCCGAGTTGGAGTCCCTTCTTGCCGGCCGGCTGCCGGAGGGGACCGCAACGTGCGTGGTCCGGGAACACGACCAGGCGGCGCTCCGCCTCCGTGAAGGCTTTCCCGAATTATGTCAATGGCAGGTTGTTCCGGGGACGCTGGTCGAGGCTATCGCGCATCTGGGCTTGCGGGCCTTCCAAACAGGAAAACTGCAGGCCGCGAGTGACCTTGACGCCCTCTATATTCGCCGGCCCGATGCGGAATTGAACTGGAAAGCATGATGCCGTGCGCGGCTCCGGCTGAAGCCCGGACCGTGTGAAAACTCATTTCTTTACCTGATTAAGCAAACGTTCGTAATGGCCTCTTAGGCCTGCGTCATTGGGCAAGAGCAGATAGGCCGCGCGGTATTCCTCGAGCGCCCCCTGCGGGTCGCCTTTCAATTCGAGGGCCCAGCCGAGCATGAAGTGATAGTACGCAGTCTTCGGGTCGAGTTGGACGGCCAGACGCGCCTCGATAAGTGCCTGGTCGGGTTGGTGTTTCAGGATGAGGGGCCAGGCCACATGATAATGCGCCAAAGGGTTTTTCGGGTCGAGGCGAACGGCTTCGCGCGCCTCCACAAGGCCTTCATCCAGTTTGTTTTCCGCACTCAGCGCCCAGGCAGCGTGAATGTGCGCCAGGACGTTGTTGGGATTCAATCGCAGCGCCTCGCGGCATTCCGCGAGGGCGCCTTCGTAATCACCTTTTCGGATGAGCGCCTGCGCCAAGGGAAGGTGGAAATCTGCGTTGTTGGGCTCGACGCGGAGCGCCTCGCGCGCTTCCACGATGGCGTCATCGGGCTTCCCCTTTGCATCGTACTGCCAGGCCGCGTGGTTGTGGACCCAGGCCATAGTGGGGTTCAAGCGTAACGCCTCCCGGCATTCCGCCAGGGATCCATCGTAGTCGCCCGTTCCGCTGAGCGCCCACGCCACCATCGCGTGGTTATCGGCGGTGGCTGGGTCAAGCTGCAGAGCCTCGCGCGCCTCGGCGAGCGCCTCGTCAGACTTGCCGAGCAGGTTCAAGGCCCAGGCCAGGCGTTCGTGCGCCCAGGCGTTTTTCGGGTCGAGCCGGACGGCCTCGCGCGCCTCGACCATGCCTTCGTCAGGTTTGCCCTTTAAGTTGAGGGTTGCTGCCAAGCGCTCGTGCGCCTGTGCGTTATTGGGGTCGAGCCGGATGGCCTCGCGTTCCTCGCGGATCGCATCATCCAGGCTGCCTTTCCCCATCAGCGCCCAACCCAGCAAGGCATGAGCGTCGGAGCTTTTGGGGCCCAGACGCAAGGCTTCGCGAGCTTCTGCGGCGCCCTCGTCAAATTTTCCTTTGGTGTTGAGCGCTGCCGCCATGACATCGTGCGCCCCAAAGTTGTTGCCATCAAGCTCCAGCGCCTTGTGGCACTCGGTGATGGCTTCGTCCGCTTTCCCCTGCATCAGGAATCCCAGGGCAGCGACGAAATGCACATGCGAACTCGCAGGGGCAAGCTGCAGGGCTTGGCGCATCTCCGGCGCGGCTTCCTCAAACTTGCCGCTTCGATAGAGCGCCCAGGCGCAATTGGCCGGCGCGATGGCGTTCTGAGGGTCCAGCCGCGAAGCCTCGTGGCATTCATCTAGAGCGCTCGCGTAATCCCCCTTCAGCAGGAATCCTGCGGCCAGCATGCTGTGGGCTTCGGAGCTCTTTGGGTTGATCTGAAGCGCCTGCCGCCCTTCGGCAATCACACCGTCATGGTCCCCGTTAATCACCATTTCCTCCGCGCTGTTCAAGTGTTCCTTGATCTGCGCGGCCTGCCCCGGCGAGCCGCCGGGCTCGGCTCCCGTCCCCGCTCTCTTGGCAGTGGCGATGGCATGGAGCAGAACAACCTCGGCTCCGGCCTCCCGCAGAGTTTTCAGAAAGTCGTCGGTCGGCTCGAAATCGATTCCGTGGAGTTTCACCAAGTCGGCAAGGCGCTCACTGGGGACGTCGTTCTGTAGAAGGTGAAGAATGTTCGCTTTGGTCAGCGGCTTCCGTGAAGGAGGCTCCTGAGCCCAAACGCTGGCGGCGGCAAGAAAGAGTATCAGGATTGCACTCAGTTTCATCGTACGGCTCCCCATGGCGTGGGTCAGCGGGCGAGATTCTCTCGAACACCCCTGAATTGCGATTTCCCCCCGGGTCCTTCGGCGAGCAGTGAGTGTACACCTCGCCGTCTCGTTTTGGAACGGCCCGTCGCGGATGGATGTTCGGTTAGCTCTGACTTTTCTTGCCGTGCTTCGAGAAAATCCGCCCGGAGACTGGGCTTGCGCCGATCCGGAGTACAATAAACAATCAAATGGCCAATGCGAGTTCAACATCTTTGACGGATGTCTCCCGCCGAGTTCTCAGACTGCAAGTATTCACAGTTTTGTGGATGACGCTCGAGGCAGCACTTTCTCTCGGGGCGGCTTGGTATTCCCACAGCCCTGCTCTATTAGCTTTCGGTGGGGACAGCTTGGTCGAGTTGCTCTCCGCCGCGGTTGTCTTCTGGCGTTTTCGGTTCGCATTCAACGAGGCACGTGCCGCCCGAATTGCCGGAGCGTTACTTTTCACGTTGGCGGGACTCGTGGTGCTCACCTGCGTTTTGAACTTTGTCGGATATCGTGAAGCGCAGCAGAGTCTGGTAGGCGTGGGAATCTTGTTGGCCGCCGCAGTTGTCATGCCCTGGCTTGGCCGCCGGAAACGGCACTTGGCAGCCGTTACGTCGAGCGCCGCCCTGAAGGCCGATGCTGCAGAATCTGCCCTGTGCGGCTATATGGCTTGGATCGCTCTTTCTGGTTTGGCAGTGAACGCAATCTGGCACAAACCGTGGGCCGACCCTGTAGCTGCCCTGGCGCTCATTCCCCTGATTCTGCGTGAGGGATGGGAGGCCATGCATGTTTCCCAGTGAGTCTGCGCCTCCGCACTCAAGGACGGGGTCGCCCGACGAAAATTGGGATGACTGCAAATGCCCCGAGCGTCGCGAAGTAGACGGCTCCCGAAACCGGGTCACGGGTTTCAAGATACCCGCGAATCGTCAGCCCCCGAATCCACAGCACCAGCGTGAACTCGACCAGAAGCATAAGGCCAAGCGCGACGCATCCCATGGCCAGCCGTCTCGACCAAAGTGGCGGAACCCTAACATGCCGAACCACCCACCGGGCCGCGAGGATGGAGATGACAAACATGATGGGTGCTTCCATCAGTTCAGCCGTCCTCACGCCCAATCTCGGGACGACCCAAAGCGTGCGGATGGCGCCGAGCACGAATCCGGCAGCAAACACGAGGACGGAATAGAGCACACCAGCCTTAAGAGTTTCCTTCACGGTTAAGCCAGCCAGCGCCAGAGCACAATCAATTCATTCAGGGCAAACAGGGCGCCAAATATCGTTTTGTTGTTCCGAGCCAGCCAGTCGGGCAGGTAAATGTCGAAGTTGGAGGTTCGGTTCCCGGTGTAGCGAGCCGCCCAATCCGTCAGCGGACACCGGCCTCGGTTCACGGCAAGTATCCCACATTCGCAGGCAATCAATGCGGTCAAGATGAGCGCCCAACGGAAGTGCCGAGTGAAGGCCGCAACGGGCAGCGCCAGGATGGAGCCAGCCAACACTGCCCATATGGCAGTGTGCAGAAGCTTGATTGCCGCCAGACGGTAATCGGGATGAAGAATCCGTCGATGCGAGAGTGTCATCATGACATGCCCGCGAAGGGTAAGTTCCTCCTCGGCCCGGAATCCGCATATCGGCCGGAGTTCAATGCCGCGACGGAGGAGCTGGACACAACGATGCGACAATGCGTGACCGGACAGGCGGCAGCACCTAAGGCTGCAACCCCAGCGCCCTGGTCGTGAACTCGACCAGCGGCAGCAATGTCCGGCACGCAGCAGCGAAATCCGGCATGAATCTGGGGCCACACACCTGCGCCTCGGTGAGCGCGACCGATGCCACGAAGTCCTTCCGCTTGATGTCCTCGATGAAGCGGTGATTTGGGTCGAATCCTCGCGGCGGTCGCTGGAGCCTCTCGCCCTCAAGCTCCAGCTTCTGCGTGACCTTCGCCCACTGCTCGGGCCGGGCGACGATTGCCGTGCGGATTTTCGTCAGGGTGCTGCCATCAGGACGCCAAACGCCCGCCGCCGCGAAGCAGTTGTCCGGCTCCAGTTGCAGATAGAACACGGGCGCATGAGCGTCCTTGCCGCTGGCATGGGAGAAATGTATGCCGACATGCGTCTTGAAGGGGCGCTTGTCCCGCGAGAACCGGGTGTCGCGATAGATCCGGAAGAGCGAACCGCGCGTGGGGCGCGGGTCGGCGACGAAATGCGGGCTGAGTTTGTGCAGTTGCGGTCCGAAGCTGCTAATGAACAGCAGCGCCGGGTCGCGAACGACCTTTTCATACCGTTGTTTGTTCTTGGTGAACCAGTCCCTGTTGTTGTGACGCTTCAGCTGGCGCAGGAAATCGAACAGCTCCGGGCAAAAGAACGCATTGTCGGGCATCGTCAGCTCCCACTAGTGAAAGAATAGTTTAGACGGATTCTCCTGTCGCGGCAACCCTGCCACGTTCGCGAAGCTCCTTGACGCTAAGTCGAGGATGGCGGAGAATCTGTTCGGCCGTGGTTTGGCCATAGTTGAAGCTGCTAATGGACAGGATGTCAATAATCCTGTCGACTAAGTGCTTTGGTGTCAGCGTGCGGGGGTGGCGGAACTGGTAGACGCAAGGGACTTAAAATCCCTTTTCCCTTACGGGAAGTGAGGGTTCGATTCCCTCCCTCCGCACCAATCCTTTGTTTCCAGCAGTCGAAGTTTGCACACGCATTCGTCTCCGCCAGCATGTGGGGTTCGCGAATCTGAAGGGTTCAAGAATCACGCGGTGGATTCCGGGGCCGGACCGAATTCCTCACTCCTTGGTTCGTACCTCGCCACATAAACCTTGCGGTGTGTTTCGGGGTTTTCCTGGCACTGAACGATTCGCGCGCGCGTCTCGATGCGGGTGGATTGGGAATCGTAGGGGCATGTGGCCAGTATTCCCTGACCTACCATGTAGTCCTTTTCACTGAAAAAGCAGAATCCCGCCTGTGATACGCTTTCGCTCCTGGCAATTTCCGAGGAACCATAGTAGTCACGGACCAACACTGACACCTGTTGAGAGTCCTGGCGGTGGCGCTGTCGGCTTGGTTTTTTCTGCGCGCGCGAGGAGCTGTGGATTTTCCCTGCGGCCACCATTTTGTCTCCGGAGCGGATGGAAAATACGGGATCCATCTCCACATAGCCCCATGAAGACTCGTTTTGGCAGTCTTCACAGGGCTTGATAATAATTCCGGAGGTGTCAAGAACCTCCACCTCCACAAGCGATACAGGATGCAGCGCTGTCGTGTGGCATTTCTTGCATTCCAGCAATGCCTTGAATCCGGTGTTCTGGCATTCCTCAATAGGTGGGAACTGGACGCCCCAGATGTTGGCTTTGGGGTCAACACACTCGACGCCCCATTCACCACCACGGTCAGTAAACGGGGCGACGGGACCGATCACTCGAAATGTTGCCTCCTTCTTGCTGGCCAGACTAAGAATTCTGATAATCTGGCCACCGCTTAGCGCGTGGTGGAATTGAATGCGGGCGCCATGGCGGTTGATTGTGAGCGTGCGACCACCCTTCCTGAATTCGCAGCCTGCGGCGTCCTTTCCATAGACGCTGAGGGGGATGGTGAGCACAATGCGGTCGGAACGCCTTTTGCCATCGTTCATAAGCTCTGTCCGGTGGTGCGATCGAGAAAGTACGCCGCCAGTTTACGCTGGAGGTCTCCACCTTTCAATAAAGGATTTCAAATCTTGGGATGGCTCATGATCTGCGACGATCTCTCCGCTGGGCATGGGAGTCGCTGGAAACCTTCAGAGTCAGGCCACGGCGGCATTCAGGAACTGCCCGCGGATATCCACGCCCACATCAGCACTCCAGGCTTTGAGGATTCGCTCGAAGACCGGTTTCCCTGTTTTACCGTCACCGATCGGCATGCCATTAACCCGCGTGACGGGCGCCATACAATAAGGGGTTGTCGTCAAAAAGATTTCGTCTGCAGTGAGGGCGTCATGCAGTTGCAGGTCTCGCTCTACGAAGGGAACCGCCAGTTTTGCGCAGAGTTCGAACACAATTTTGCGGCTGATGCCAAGCAAGATGTTGCGGGGGGCCGGCGAGAGCACTGTCCCGTCCTTGACGATCAATACGTTGGCCCCGCTGCTTTCCGTGAGGTTTCCGTCGAGGTCCAATAGCCACGACATCGCATCCGGATCAACTAAATGAGTTTCGTAGTCCGCCAACCACCAGTGCAAGCGGCTTCGGTTCTTGATCTTTGGATCAACGCATTGCGGCGGGACATGACGTGTGGAAGGAACCACCAAGTGTACGCCTTCGCTGACGATCTTGCGGAAGAGGAAGAACGGCAGCGGGAAGGAATGGATGCAATAGGTCGGCTTCATTTCCTGACCCTTACCGGCTGATCCGGCATAGATCTGATTTTCACCAGGAGTGATGAAGTGAATGATTCCGAGCTCGCCTTCGGGAGGCAGGAGCGCGGCGTTGTGATCGATCAGCTTGCGTGTCACCTCCACCG
>Ga0326727_10019654_pt1 | contig 13527 bp, 9 predicted proteins | sample MB2enrmetagenome_FD_207643 | JGI IMG/M metagenome (GOLD analysis project Ga0326727, IMG submission 207643) | Lab enriched peat soil microbial communities from McLean, Ithaca, NY, United States - MB29MY | ecosystem: Environmental > Terrestrial > Soil > Wetlands > Peat | place: USA: New York... | reverse complement strand
ATTTCGCTGATCGGGATTCCCTTCACGGGCGGATTCTTCGCCAAGTTCTATTCCTTCTCGGCGGCGATGGACGGCGGAGCGGTTTGGCTGGCCATCATCGGCCTGCTGAACTCGGGATTGGCCGCGGCCTATTATCTGCGGCTGGCCCTGGCCGCGGCGCACCGCCCGGAGAAAGCAGCAGCTCGGGTTCCAGCAACTCGGGTCGGCATAGCGGTTGGGGCGGCCCTGCTGCTGGCGGCGGCCGCAACGCTAGTGCTGGGCATTCTACCCGGCGAGGCGCTGCGCGCAGCCGAGGCCGGTGCACATACGCTGGCAGCGCCTCCCGCGGAGACTGGCGCCGCGGGGGTCAGCGTGGCACAGCAGCCAAGACCGTAGTGGGACCGGTCAGGTTTCCCCGCGTTGCCGGCGCCAACAGGCTCCAGTAGAACGCCGTGATCAATCCTAGAACGCGGTCGTTCGAATAATGCTCGACCACCCACTCCCGCGCAGCCTGGCCCATGCGCTGGCGCCGCGCTGGATCGCTTAACAGCTTGAGCACTGCCTCGCTGATGGCCTCAGGGTATCCGGGCGGGATCAGCAGGCCGGTAACCTCGGGCACCACGGAATCGCGCGAACCGGTGGCGATGGTTGTGACCACTGGAATGCCGGTAGCCGCGGCCTCCAGCACCACGTTGGGAAAGCCCTCGCGCCAGGTGGGCAAAACCATTACGTCCATGGCGCGATAGTAGGGCGCCGTATCGGCGACAAACCCGGTGCAATGAACGCGCGGATGGTTCTCGATACGGGTGCGCAGATCGGCGCGCAGCGCGTCTTCCGCAACATCGAACCAACCGGCCAGCAGCAGATGCGCAGCCGGTTGCGCTTGCAGGATGGCGTCAAAGGCTTCCATCAGTTCAGGAAGCCCCTTGTCGCAGGTCAGCCGCCCCACAAAACCCACCAGCGGAACTTCCCGCGGAATGCCGAGCCGGTCTCGCACATCGCTTGGGCCGGGCGAGAACCGCTCCACATCGACCCCGTTGCTGCTGCCATCGCCGAGCAGATTCAGCTTGGCCTCGGGCGCCACGTCCAGCGCCAGCGCCTCGGCACGCATGCTGCGGCTGTTGCAGAGCACAACCTGCGCGCAGGCTGAGGTCACCCGCTCGGCCGCCAGCAGAATGCGCCGCTTGACGCCTCGAGTACCCTCAACCTTGAACCCGCGCAGCATGTAAATGCGCGCAGGCACTCCCGCCAGCCACGCGGCAAAGGTGCCCAGCAGCCCGGCCTTGGGGGTGCTGAACTCCGTTATCTCCGGCCGGAGCCGCAGCAGCAGCCACCAAAGCCGCGCCAGCGACACAACATCAGCAATCGGCGCGATCTTCCGTTGTATCGGGATGGCGATGGACTCGACCCCTTCACGCGCCGCGGTGCGATCCAGCAGTTCTCCGGGACTTGAGACCAGGGTCACGCGGAAGCCCGCTTCGCGCAGGGCGCGCAGGCGTCCGGTAAGAGTCAGGCAGGTCTGCGCATGGGTGATGCCCACGACGATGTGGGGCGCGGGCTGCGCGGCGCGAACTTGCGGCTCAGAGACGAGTAGGGGCGCTACAGTAGCGAACATGGGCCGGCCTGCACTCTCTGCAATTCCTGGGCATGTTCCTGAGAACTGTCCAAGAATCTGCGTCAACGCAGAGGTGTAGGCCGGTCATGGCGCTGGCCACGAACCAAAGCAAAATCAAAGCAACGAGGCTCTCGCCCCAACAGCTTGCACTCTGTGAATCGTGTTTGAAGTTTCTCTACTGGTTCTTCAGAAAAGTAAGAATAATGTACCAGTTTTGCACAAATTGCAACGCAAGAGATCAGACACGAAGGTATTATGTACCAGGCCTGAACAGCCTGTGGAAAACCTCGTTCAAGCGGCAGGCCCTAGCTTTAGCCAGACCATAAGCATAATGGAATCAATACGAGGCTTTGGTCCTCAAGGTATCCCTGGCGGGTGTTTTGCTCGATCTTCGCCCATAACTCCCAGCCTGTATACTCACTTACCTGTGGAAAACTCTTTAACTCCGCGTTCCAGAATTCTCTTGCTCGTCCCACATCTTGGTGGAGGCGGCGCCGAACAGGTGATAGCCCTGCTGACGCGGGGCCTCTCCCGCGAGAAGTACGAGGTGCATCTGGGGCTGATTACGCAGGGCGACGCCGGCTCGCAGACCGTGCCGGCCTGGGTCAAGGTTCATGCCCTTGGCGTTTCGCGCGTGCGCGCCGGAGCCATCAAGCTGCTTCAACTGGTACGGCGGCTTAAGCCGGATGTGATCCTCTGCGGAATGTTCCACCTCAACTTTCTGGTGCTGCTGCTGCGCCCTTTCTTCCCGCCAGGGACGCGCGTCGCCGTGCGGCAGAACGGGACCGTCTCAGCAGCTTTGGCCTTTGGAGGGCTGCCTTTTTATACGCGCCTGCTCTACCGGAAGCTTTACCGCCGTGCGGACTGCGTGATCTGCCAAACCCCGGCGATGGCCAAGGACCTGGCCGCCGAGCTGGCCATTGAAGAGAATCGTCTAGCGGTGCTGCCAAACCCTGTGGATGTGGATGCGATTCGCAATGCAATCGCCAAGAGCCCCAGTCTCTGGACGGGTTCCGGCCCGCATCTGCTGGCCGTGGGCAGGCTTTCACGGGAAAAGGGCTTTGACCTGCTGCTGCGGGCGCTGGTCAAGGTGCGCGAACAGATTCCAGACGCCGATCTGGCGATCATCGGCACAGGCCGCGAAGAAGCGGCCTTGAAAGCCGAGTGCCGCGAACTGGGTTTGGAGGCCGCGGTGCGCTTCGCGGGCCACCTCGACCGTCCTTTGGCGTACTTTCCGGGCGCGTCCGCATTTGTGCTCTCGTCCCGGCATGAAGGCCTGCCCAACGCGCTGTTGGAGGCTGCCGCCGGCGGCCTGCCGATCATTGCCTTGCCGGCTTCGGAGGGTGTGGCGGAGCTGGTGCGCGGCCAGGCCGGCGCCTGGCTGGCTACGGAAGTCTCCGCCGATGCGCTGGCCAGCTCTCTGCTCCAGGCGCTCATGGCGCTCTCTCCAGGGCTGCGGTTTGCGCACTCTTTCATCGACGCGTTCAGAATGGACCGAGCGATCCACGCCTATGAAGACCTGATCGACGCTGTTCTTTCAAGCGCGAAAAGCGGGGAGCGCGGGCTTTGAGCCACGTTGCGCTGATCGTTCCAGGCCTTGACCGCATCGGCGGCGCCGAGCGCCAGGTCATCCTGCTGGCCAAAGGACTGCGCCGGCGCGGCTGGCGGGTCAGCGTGGTGGCGCTTTCAGGCGCGGGAGGCGACGCGGCGGCCGGGTTGATCGCAGCCGGAGCCGAGTTCCTGACCCTGCAGATGCGCAAGGGTCTGGCCGATCCGCGCGGCTGGATTCGCTTCAACCGCTGGCTAAGGCGCGAGTGCCCGGACGTGGTTCACGCTCATCTGCCCCACGCCGCCTGGCTGGCGCGCTGGTCGCGGCTGGGGGCGCCGGTGCGGGTGGAGTTGGATACGCTGCACAGCAGCTCGACGGGCGCCACCGGCCGGCGGTTGGGCTATCGGTGGAGCGGCTGGCTTGCGGATCGAGTCACCGCCGTGAGCCACGCCGCCGCGGCTGCGCATCTCTCGGCCGGTATGGCCGCGCCGGGCAAACTCCTGGTGCTGCCCAATGGCGTGGACGTGGAGGAGTGGCGGCCCGATGCGCCGGCGCGAATCGCAGTGCGCCGCGAACTGGGAATCGAGGAAGAGTTTCTGTGGCTGGCCGCGGGCCGTCTGGAGCCGGTAAAGGACTATCCGACGCTGCTTGCGGCCATGACGAAGGTTCCGGAAGCGGCAAGGCTGTCGATTGCCGGCAGCGGGCTACTCAAGGATGAGTTACTCGGTCTTTCGGCGCGCCTTGGCCTCGGGCGGAGGGTCCGCTTTCTGGGCTTCGAGCCGGATTTACGGCGCTGGATGCGGGCCGCGGATGGATTCGTTCTGTCCTCGCGCTGGGAAGGACTGCCGATGGGGCTGCTGGAGGCCGCCGCCTGCGCGCTGCCCGCGGTGGCCACCGACGGCGCCGGCACCTCCGAAGCGCTTGTCGACGGCCAGAGCGGATGGCTCACGCCGGCCGGCGACTCCTCCGCCCTCGCCGCGGCGATGACCAGGGTGATGCGCACCCCGCCCGAGGAGCGCCGCGCCATGGGCGAACGGGCGCGGCAGGTTGCCATGGAGCGATTCAGCCTGGAGGCTATTCTGGACCGCTGGGAGGCGTTGTACCGGGATCTGCTCGGGCAAAATCCCAGGCCGGCGCGCTGGAGCCGCGCGGATTGACGGCGCGCGAAGAGCCCCCGGCTTGCGGGCATGATCGACGATCTTTATTCTGCATGCAGTCGGGCGCAGGTGCAGGCCGCAAAGCGGCGCGCGCCTGTCGAACGCGGCACAGACGCAAGGCGCTTCGCCACAGCCCTGTCGCAGATCGCAGGGAACGGGCTAAGACGGGACGTACCCCGCCGGTTGTAAAGCCAATACCCCAAAGGAATTAAATACGCCGTCACCGCTCGCAGAGTACACTCTAAGGCAGTTCTTAACGGCTTCTTCGCGGCGTCTTAAAGCCCGATCCATCTTCACCCGATGAACGATGGAGATAGGTTTCATCGGAACGAGACTGCGCCTTGGGGCGTTCCGGGAAGATGGGGTGTGCGGGTGTGCTGCTCAAGTCCACCCGCGAACGGTTGGAATCTGCCATGCCGACAACAGCGACACCGGATTCACGAAGGGCCGAGAATCACAGTCAAGCGGAAGCGAATCTCTCCGCCTTGATCGAAAGCACAGAAGAGCTGATCTGGTCGGTGGACCTGGACTATGGGCTGTTGGCGTTCAACCAGGCGTTTCAGCGGCATGTGGAGCGTAACTTTGGCGCCCAGGCGGCGATCGGCAAGCGCCCCCAGGATCTTCTTCCGCCGGCGAAGGCGGCAGCTTGGCCTCCGCTCTTTGAGCGTGTGCTGTCGCAAGGCGCATTTCGGGCCGAGCGCCCCTTTGCTGATGGCCGAACGTTGGAACTGGCCTTCAACCCCATCGTGGTCGATGGCGAAACGACCGGCATCTCCGTCTTCGGCAAGGACATTACCGATCGCAAGCGGACTACACAGGCGCTAGCCGAAAGCGAGGCCCGTTTCCGAACGTTCTTTGAGGAGAGCGGCTCGGTCATGCTGCTGGTGGATCCATCGAGCGGAGAGATCGTCTCCGCCAACCGGTCTGCCGCCGCCTTTTACGGCTATCCGCTGGGGCGGCTGGTGGGCATGAACTTGAGCCAGATCGACACCTTGCCGCCCGAAGACCTGGCCCTCGACCGCCAGCGGGCGCTCAGCAAGGAACGCGGATTCTTTACTTATCGCAGCCGACTCGCCTGCGGTGAAGAGCGGGACATTGAGGTCTATTCCTCGCCCATGGTTGTGAACGGCAGACTGCTGCTTTTCGGCATCATTCACGACGTCTCCGACCGCAGGCGGGCAGAAGATGCGCTGCGCCAGAGCGAGGAATCCCTGCGGGAGTCGCAGCGGATTGCAGGCCTGGGCAGCTATGACCTGGACATCCGCACCGGGGTTTGGACCAGCACGGAGGTTCTGGACGGCATCTTCGGCATCGGCCCCGCCTATGAGCGCACCGTGGAGGGATGGGTGGCCCTGGTCCATCCCGAAGACCGCGCCATGATGACCGCTTATTTCGCCGAGGAAGTAGTCGGCAAGGGCCAGGCATTCGACAAGGAATACCGGATCGTCCGGCAGACGGACCGGGAGACGCGCTGGGTGCATGGGCTGGGGCGGCTGGATTTCAAAGCCCAGGGGCAGCCGGTGAGGATGCGCGGCACCATCCGGGACATAACCGAGCGCAAGCTGGCGGAGACGCGGCTGCGGGAGAGCGAGGAGCGCTACCGTGCGACCTTCGAGCAGGCCGCGGTGGGCATCGTCCATGCCTCGTTCGAGGGCCGCATCCTGCGCTGCAACGCGCGCTTCGCCGAGATTCTCGGTTACACCGCAGAGGAGCTTCCCGGCCTCACGCTCTGGCAGGTCACGCTGCCGGAGGATCACGCCGCAAGCATTCGGGCGCTCGAGCAAATCAGCAACGGCTCCGTCTCCACTGTCGTTGTCGAGAAGCGTTATGTCTGCAAGGACGGCAGCTTGACCTGGACCAGGATGACGATCTCGACCCAGCGCGACGGCGAGGGACGCCCGCTCCACTTGGTCGCCGTGGCCGAGGATATCAACGACCGCAAGATCGCGGAGGAGCGCCTGGCCGCGGCTCAGGAAGCGCTGCGGGCCAGCGAAGAACGCCACCGAATCGCATTCCAGACCAGCGCCAATGCCGTCAGCATCGTCCGCCTGCACGATGGGATGTATCTCGATGTCAGCGAGGCATTCCTGGAGATCACGGGCTTCAAGCGCGAAGAGGTCCTTGGACGAACCGTGCGGGAACTCAACCTTTATGCCGGTCCCGGCGATCTGCAGGAGCCGGCCGAGTTGCTGCGCAGGAATTCGGTTTTCCGCGGCGAAGTCCAGCTTAGAAAGAAGAGCGGAGAGATCTTCTGGGGCAGAATATCGGCGTCGGTCTTTGAGCATGACGGGGTCTCCTGCGCCCTCACTGTCACCCAAGACATTACCGAATCCAAGGCTGCGGAGGAGCGCCTGGCCGCGGCAACGGAAGCGTTGCGGGTGAGCGAAGAGCGCTATCGCACGGCGTTCGAGACCAGCCTGGATGCCATCAATATCAACCGGCTGGACAATGGGATGTTCATCGAATGCAATAGGGCATTCCTCGATATCACGGGATACAAGCGCGAGGAGGTTTTAGGCCGTACATCGGAAGAACTCGATATCTGGGCGGACCAGCGCGATCGGCAGAGATTGTTCGAGATGCTCCGCCAGAAATCGAGTTGCAGGGATTTGGAGGCCCGGTTCAGGAAGAAGAACGGGGAGGTCTGCTTGGGGCTGATGTCGGCGTCGATGATTGAGCTCGACGGCGTTCCCTGCATGCTCTGCATGACGCGGGATATCTCCGAGGCCAAGGTCGCGGAGGAACGCCTGGCCGTGGCAACGGAAGCGCTGCGGGTGAGCGAAGAGCGCTATCGCATCGCATTCCAGACCAGCCTGGATGGCATCAATATCAACCGCCTGAGCGATGGAATGTATATCGAGTGCAACAAGGCATTCCTCGATATCAGCGGATATGAACGCGAAGAGGTGATAGGGAAGACTTCGCTGGAACTGAATATCTGGGCGGACCAACGCAACCGGCAGAGATTGGTCGAAATACTTCGCCAGAACTCAAGCTGCCGGGATTTGGAGGTGCAGTTCAGGAAGAAGAGCGGGGAGGTCTTCTGGGTGGTGGTTTCGGCGTCGCTGATCGAGCTGGGCGGCGTGCCCTGCATGCTTTCCATGATGCGGGACATCTCCCAGGCCAAGGCCGCGGAGGACAGGATCAAGAATCTCGCTTTCTACGACTCATTGACCGGCCTGCCCAACCGCCGGCTGCTGCTGGAACGGCTGCGGGAGACCCTGGCCACCAGCACCCCCAGCGGCCGCCGGCAAGCGCTCTTGCTGGTCAATCTGGACAACTTCAAGATGCTGAACGAGACCATCGGCCATCAAACCGGCGACTTGCTGCTGCAGGAGACCGCCCGGCGGCTTGTCGTCTGCCTTGGAGATGCGGGAAGCGTGGCGCGATTGGGCGGAGATGAGTTTGTGGTAACGCTCGACAACCTGAGCGCGACTGCCGAGGAGGCCGCGGCGCAGGCGAAGTCGGCCGGCTCAGACATCCTCAGCATCCTCAATCAACCCTACCTGCTGGCGGGCCGTTCCTGCACCAGCACTGCCAGCATCGGCATCACCGTCATCGGCGATGGTCCGGAGACGGCTGAAGAGATCTTGCAAAAGGCCGATATTGCCCTGGATCGGGCACGGGCGGCAGGCCGCAACACGATTCACTTCTTCGCCCCCGCCTTGCAGGCTGCCGTAAATGCTCGCGCCGCGCTGGAGGACGACCTCCGCCTGGCGATCAAGACCGACCAGTTCGTCCTTTACTATCAGCCTCAAGTGAATCGCGGCCAATTGATCGGCGCCGAGGCCCTGATCCGCTGGCATCATCCCAGGCGCGGCCTCCTGCTCCCTCGCGAGTTCATTCCCCTGGCCGAGGAGACCGAGCTCATCCTGCCTATGGGAGATTGGGTTCTGGAAACCGCCTGCAAGCAGATTGCGGCTTTGGCTGACCGGGGCGGAAATGACCATGTGGTGATTGCGGTCAACATCAGCGCGCGGCAGTTCCGGCAGGCGGACTTCGTCCAACGGGTGCTGGGCGCCCTGGACCGCACCGGCGCCAACCCGCAGAACCTCGATCTGGAACTCACCGAGAGCATGCTGGCGGAGGATATCGAAGAGGTCATCGCCAAGATGAACTACCTCAAGTCCCATGGCTTGAGATTCTCGCTGGACGATTTCGGCACCGGCTATTCCTCGCTGGCGTATCTCAAGCGCCTGCCCCTGGACGTATTGAAGATCGACCGCTCCTTCGTCCGCGACATGCTGATGGACTCCGGCAGCGGGGCCATTGCGCAGACCATCCTCTCGCTGAGCAGGGCGATGGGTTTGCCGGTGATCGCCGAAGGCGTGGAAACCGAGGAGCAGCGGGATTACCTGGCCGGTCTCGGCTGCCATTCGTTCCAGGGCTACCTGTTCAGCTACCCGCTGCCTTTGGAGGAGTTTGAGCGGCTGTGGCTGGCCCCCGCCGAATTGCCTGACCCCATTCTGTTGTGACGGCGCATCACGCAGCGAGCGGCCCGCGCCCGATCTCCGATCCCTGACCGCTCTTCCCCGGCCTTCCTCAGTCCATCGCCATACTCAACTGGTGGCGCACATCGGCGCCGCGAATCCAGAAGATGACGTCGGTGGCGATGTTCGAGGCGTGGTCGGCGATGCGCTCCAGGTTCTTGGCGACCAGAATGCCGTTCATCGACTGCTGGGTAAAGCGCGGCTGTTCCTCGATGAGCTTGAGCAGGTCGTCGCTGGCGCGGCGGTTCATGCGGTCGATCTCGTCGTCCATCTCGCGGACCGACTCGGCCAGGCGGGCGTCGCCGTCCAGTAGCGCCTGCACCGCGGAGCGGATCATGCGTCCGGCAAACTCGCCCATGGCGGCAAAATCCACCGGCAGATCGACCTCCTCGAACTTGAGAATCTCCTTGGTGCGGCGCGCGATGCCCATCGACTGGTCGCCGATCCGCTCCAGGTCGCCGTTGATCTTGATGACCGAGAGGATGAAGCGCAGGTCGATGGCCATGGGCTGTTCCTTGGCCAGCAGCTCATAGGCCATCTCGTCCAGCTCCCGCTGCGCGCTGTTGATGGCGATCTCGTTCTGCTTGACGTACTTGCACAAGCCCTTGTCGCGCTGCAGATAGGCGTCCACGGCGGACTCGACGGCCTGCTGCGCCAGGGCAGCCATGGCCAGGAGCTTCTCCTTGAGTTCGGCGAGCTGGAGCTGAAAGTGAATTCTCGGCACGGCAGTTTCTCCGTCATTAACGATTGTGCATCAAGCAATGTTACCGTAGTGCGAATTCCGGGCCGCGCACCAAAACAGTCACGCCCTTGGGGACAGTTGTCCCGCTTTGGATTGGATGCGCCGAAGGCAGCCGAGTTGCCGGCGCAGATGGAGTGCAAGCTGCTCCAGGTTGCCTGCGCCGGCGGCGCCGACGGCAGCCCCCCGCGCGGAGCGGCCGGTGAGCACGCCTCTCCCGGTAGATTCAGGTGGGCCAGCCCTGCCGCGGACCCGGCTATTCCTTCAGGAAGCCGGCGTCCCAGGAGTCCCGCTCCTCCTGCGCCGTCTTCTCTGGAAGGAAGACATCGCAGGCCTTGTGCCACTGGCCGGATTCCTCCTGATTGTCGTATAGGGCAACTTTGTAAGCTCCAGGCCCGTTGTCGCCCTTCGCCCTGGCAAGAATGATGGCATCGAAGGTGATTCCGCTCGGCGCGATAACCACTACCCTTTGACCTACATCGAACATCGGTCGTCCCTCCGCAGAAGAGTCTCCTATGAAGTGTATTTCATCTTCCCGCCGCTAACCGCGATTTCAGCCGGCGCGAGCGGCTGCGCTCTCTGGTTTCCACCGGGCACAACCTGGGCGTCCCGCCTCCCGCATGCGGCTCGGCAGCATTCCGATTTGAAACCCGGGCCACCCGCTGTCTCTAGATTCTTCCCGGAAAATGTGCCTGCAAAGCGTCCACGAACTTGGCCGCGAGTTTCTTGAATCCGGCCGGAAAAGGATGCAGTTCGTTGGCCCAGTCGGCTGGCTCCAGCGTTCCCTGTGTGTCAACCAGAGTGAACAGATTCTTCGGGTTGCCGGCAAACCTTGCCAGCAAAGCTCTGAAGCGGAGCAGGGCCTCATGCAGAATCGCCTTGCCCTGCGCTGTGTTCCAGCCTGCAAAATTGAGCGACGGCAGCAGCCATGGCCCGGCGCATAGGGGGTGGGCGCCGTTGGGGATTGGGAAGTCGTAGCAATGCCCGAAGATCGGCACGCCGGGGGCGTTCTTGTCGCGGAACGCAAACAGATCGTTGTATGATGCCTCCACCATGTCTAGCACGCCCTGGAATCGCGAGGAGTTCAGACCGTCGACGCCGGGGCCGGCAAAGTCGAGATAGATGCAGAATTGGTTGCCGGCGATGTCATTTCCGCCGCCGGAAAAGAGAATCGCGTCCGGCCCTGTCCCATTCAGCCAATTGGCTTTATCCCGCAGGCTCTGGATGAGGCTCTGCTGCTTGGGCAGGGACATCTCCTCGGTTGTGGCGTCGCCGAAGTGCGAGATGTTCTGAACCAGGGGATGGATCGTACCCATGGTTTCGAGCTGAGCGATGATGTCGGTGGTCCCCAGCGTGACGTCGTTGCCGTTGAGGGGGTAGTCGAACCATGAATCGCCGTGCGCGAGGAAAACGAGCGGGTTGGCTGGCGGCGCCGCGCCGGCGGCCAGCATCTGTGCGCGGTTGGTCTGGAATGCGGCGATCCTCGCCTGGTGAGCCTGCGTGCGCTGGGCAAGCTCAGACGTGATGGAATCCCGCATCTGCTGGCGAAGGGCAATACTCTGGCGCATCGATCATTCCTCCCGAAGGGCTTTGAATTTGGCATGCTGGACTTAAATATCTCAGACAGAGAATGGAAGGCCCAGCATCCCGCCGGTCTTGCGGTAGCGAACGAGTCTTCCGGTCAAGGGATTCAGGAGGGACTCTTCGGGATGCAAGTTTCCCGGTTCCCGGGTTCCGGCGAGGTTTGTGGTCTCGCGGGTTTTCCGCCGCGGCGGACTGCGCCCATGGGCTATTCTCGTGTTCTCCCTGAGGGGAGAAGGGAAGGTGCGGGGCCGGTGGTTGGGTTTTGTGGTCTCCCACCCTTGCCGGCCGCCGCGGCGAACGGCAAGGATGGGGCACCCAATTCGTTTGTATAAGTAGAAAAAGCAAAAGAAGGGTGCGCCACCCGCCCGACGTTCCTGGCCTTTCAGACCCCAAAAGGTGGGACTTGAAGCACCGGGCTAGTCGATCTTTGCGGCTTTCACCATTTCCTTCACCATCTCTGTAGCACTTGCTTGTCCCCTGGCCGACAGTGTGTAGCCTGTTTCCTTACTCCCCGTCACTTCGCTCGTGAGTCCTTTGATAATGGTCGCATAATTACCAGCATCCAAAGCGTCATAATGTAAGCATGTCTCTCTGACCTCCTGATCTGTCAGACGTGCCGCGCCAGTCCCGAGATAGGATGCAAGCCCCTTCAAAAGAATCACACTGCGCATCCTTTGTTTCTTGCTATTACCGGGCACGCCTTTGGCGATAAGGTCAATTTCGTCTCCGCCAATACTAAAGACCAACGAGAGCTGACTCTTTTGCAAACCGCTTCGAATTATCCACCTTCTACCGGCTGGGCTAATCCCTTCTAGGTCCGCGTCTTCTTCGATTTTTTGATCGGGGCGTTCTCCTGTTCCCTTCAGGTTGTGAGCATCATCTGGTTCATCAAAACGTGTTGATCCGCTTGATGGATGAATGGGATCACCGAGCTTCAGCTTGTCTGCAACGTATTTTAAAACTCGGGATTGCGCATCGGAATCGAGTTCTTGCAGTGCTGCGTGAACTTCGCTAATTGCAGCGATTTCCGGATCTGGACTACCGCTCGTTTTCGTTGTCATTTCATTTACCTCCTGGTAAGATGAGCCTCTATGTGGTAGGCCACAAAGCCGCCCACTCACGTTTGAAGAATTCAATCGCAAATTCCGCTGCCATGAAAGCAGCATACTCTTGCCATGAATCTGATTTTTCTGCCGCAAAATCGCAAACGGCCTTGAAGGAAACACTTCGAGGTTTCGGCTCTGGTGACTCTAGAACCGCACGATACACGCCGTAGGTCTCCATTTCCACACCGATCAATTTTCTCCAGTTCTTCTGAATCTCTATTATTCGTGTGGGATCATCAATCACTTGATCAGCTGCGCCCACAGGCCCAACATGCAAGCTATTCGGAGCTTCGGGTGTTCGACCCTTCCAGCGGTCCCGGATTTCTTTAAATAGCGGATGTTGGCTCCGGTATTTTTGGAGAACACTCCTGAGTCGGGGATTGAGCCCGATTGGGTACGGGTCTGGCTGAAACTCACGAATTCCGCCTTGCATAACTACCTTTCCGGAATTGTAATCGACGCTGGGGTCCGCCACCAATATATCGCCAAACTGTTTATTGCCAGAGTGGGTTCCAGCCGCGATTCCAATCATTGCGACCAGACGAGGTCGAAACTCGTGTACGAGTTGAGTCGTAGCTATTGCCGCCGCAATCAGCCCCATGGAGGTTGAGGTTGTAGCTACCGCCCTTAGCGACCTGTTCCCAGCAGTCACGATCCTCGTTTCATGGTAAACATGCGTTAGGCGCGCATCGCCGACCTCTCTCCAGGACGTTGGACCACCGGATGCAGTGATAACAGCTTCCAATTCCGGATATTGCAATGCGCAGACAATGCCGACGTCCGATTTGAAACTGTCGATCTCCGAGACTGTGGGAAGGGATAATCCGGTTAGTGACCGGAGGTGCTCGACCCCTTTCTCGGTCAGTGACCATTGAAGTGGCGGACCCTTGTCAGTTGGGCTGACGTATGCGGTGTATTTTCGGAGGCAATCCGGAACATTCGCCGGGGCCTTTGCGCCCAAGTGCAATTTAAGCAGTTCGGAGACTTGAGTCGAGGTTACGGACCGCTCGTGCGCACGAAGAACGTAGAGCGCCGCAAGAACAGAGTATTGGAGAGTTCTTTCCTTTCGCTTAACGGCGCTCGTCATCGCTGAGAAGTCGATCATAGAGCAAACCCAGACGGTTCAGACCTTTCCGGCGAATGATACTCCAATTACGGCATCCATATCCAGTTTTCCTCAGACGGCCGGGATTTCAACCGGCTCTTGGGCGGGCTGCCGAGGCCGCCCGGCCGCTAAAATCGTAGTCCTATGGCTGAATTCACGCATTTGCATTTGCATACGGAGTACTCGCTGCTGGATGGGGCTTG
>Ga0326727_10019653_pt1 | contig 13528 bp, 12 predicted proteins | sample MB2enrmetagenome_FD_207643 | JGI IMG/M metagenome (GOLD analysis project Ga0326727, IMG submission 207643) | Lab enriched peat soil microbial communities from McLean, Ithaca, NY, United States - MB29MY | ecosystem: Environmental > Terrestrial > Soil > Wetlands > Peat | place: USA: New York... | reverse complement strand
GGACCGCCCTCCCCGGGATCGGCGGGCGGAGCGGGGCTCGAACCGACGAACGTCTCGGCGCTGAGCATTGACGACACGGCTGACGGCAACCGGCGCCTCGCGGCCCCGCTGACGTGCTTGCGCGGCCAACGAATCAGCGGCGCGAGGGGACGCTTCCCGACCGCTTGGCGTCGGGGATCCGCAGGATCTGCGCCGGCCCGTCGCTCAGACGGGGCGGCGAGTGCGCCCGCGAAGTTCGGCCAGGATCAGAAGCAACCCGGCGATGCCGAGGACGGCGAGGATCCCCCACGGAGCTGCGGGCGTTGAACCGGTCGCTGCTCCGCTGGTGGGGACCGGAACCGTCGTGGCTGCTGCTGCCGGCGTCGATGTTGGTGTCGATGTCGATGTTGAGGTTGAGGTTGGGGTCGGCGTGGGGGTTGGCGCGGCGGCACCGTACTCATAGGCTCCGATGTCGCAGGCGGTGGCGGCGACGTCGGGCCGCACGAAGCCGCGCTGATCCTCGCTGTCGTTGACGCTCGTGCACGCGGAACCGGACTGTCCGGCATCGATGGCGGGACTGCCACTGTTGAGCGCCATGGTCTGAGTGGGACCACCGTTGCCGGCGAGCGCCGCCAGACTTGGATTGGTATTGATGAGGTCGTGGTATGGCGCGGAGAACCCGCACGAGGTTCCATCATCGATGTTGAACCCACCATCCGTCACCGCTGCCGAGCAGCTTTGGCCGTATCCGCTGTCGGCCAGGATGGAGCCCGTGACCGTGATTGTGGCGTCGCCTCCATTGGAGACATCATCGCCGTAGTTGAACGCGAGGGTGCTGTCGATGACATCGATGGGTCCCGCACCAGAGGCGTCGACGGCTCCGCCCTCATCGGCGCGGTTGCCATTGAAGGTGCTGTCGGTGATGTTGATCGTTCCCGTGGAATCGGAGAAGACGCCCCCGCCACTGTTGGTGGTGTGGTTGCCCACGAACGTGCTGTCGACGATATTGAGGGTTCCGTCGTAGGCGTTCGCCGCTCCCGCTCCACTTCCACCGTCGCCGTCGTTGTCGGAAACGGTGGTGTCGGTTATCGTGACCGTCCCGCCACCGAAGTTATCAACCCCCGCGCCAAAACCGGCCGAGGCGTTTCCGGTGACCGAACTGTCGCTGATATTGAGGCTGCCCTCGACCAGGATGCCGCCGCCGGAAAGGTTCCCGGCTTGTCCGTTCTGCACCGTCACACCCGACAGGTTGAGGGTGGCGCCGGAATCGACCTCGAAGACCCGGCTCAGTGAACCTGCATCGATCACCGTATTGGAGGCGCCGTTGCCGGTGATGGTCAATGTTTGAGTTGGAGATCCGGTGATTTCGAGCTCTCCGCTCAGGGTGATCGTTCCATTGGCAGAGCTCGCAAAGGTGATGCTGTTGGTCCCACCGGCTAGGTTGGCTAAGCCGATCTCGTGGGGCAGGCTTCCGTCGACGACTATGGAACTGCTGGTGTTCGTGACCGTGAAGGTCGCAGCAAGCGCACTGGTCGATACGAACGCGGCCACCGCGAAAGCAGCCAAGAGGCCGGCACAGGTTCCGGCGGCGATCCGCGCTGCGGTTCTGATCACCTGCGCTCCCCCTGTGGCCTGATGCGTCCGATGCATCGTACCGGTTCCCCGGTGAAGGGCGTGGGCGGAGCAGGGCTCGAACCTGCGGCCTTCTCGGTGTAAGCGAGACGCGCTGACCAACTGCGCCATCCGCCCCCAGCGCGACTCTAGCCGCTCCGGCCGCCGCCGACCTCGTGAACCTCGCCGGTCTCCTCCCCCACCAGCACCAGGTCGGTCATGCCCAGGAAGAGACCGTGGCCGACCAGCCCGGGCACCGCGTCGAGCCGGCGGGCCAGCTCCTCCGGATCGTCGATCACGCCAAACTGACCGTCCCCCAGGAGGTTGCCGGAGTCGCTCAACCGGGGCAGGCCGTCGGCGCCGGTCCGGAGGCGGAATGGTGCGCCGCACCGCTCCAGGGCGGCGAGGGTGGCGTCCGCCCCGAAGCGAAGGACCTCGACGGGGACCGGCCCCCGCAGCTGAGGCGCCATCTTGGTGGAGTCGACGACCACCACGTAGCGCCGGGCGGCCGCGGCCACCACCTTCTCCCGCACGTGGGCCCCGCCCCCGCCCTTGACCAGGCGCAGCTCGGGATCGACCAGGTCGGCGCCGTCGACGGCCAGGTCGAGACCGCGCCGATCCAGCTCCACCAGCTCGATGCCCAGCTCGGCGGCCAGCCGCCCGCTCTCCTCGGAGGTGGCGACCGCCTCGATGCGCAGCCCGGAGCGCACCGCCTCGGCGGCCGCGACGATGAACCAGTGAGCGGTGGAGCCGGTGCCGAGCCCGACCCTCATGCCGTCGCGCAACAGCCGGGAGGCTGCCCGCCCCACCGCCTGCTTGGCGCGATCGGAGCTCACCGTCCCAGCCTAGCAGCCTGGGGCCGGGCCGGTCAGGAGACGAGGCGACCCTTGAGCCGCATCTCGTCGCGCCCCGGCAGGCCGCCCAGCGGCTGGCGCATGAAGCGCTCCTGGGCGGCGAAGACCGCCTCCACCAGGTCGGCGGGCGTGTCCTCCCGGCCCACGGCCACCCCGCGGCGGCGGAGCTGGGCGAGCACCCGGGGGGGCAGCGGCTGGCCGCGGAGATTCATCTCCTCGATCTCGATCAGGAGCCCGTCGAGCTCGCAGAGGATCTCGCGGCGGCGGGATCGGTAGGTCTCAGTCTCGGGAGCCCACTGCAGCTGGTTGAGAACGCGGTTTCTGACGAATGTGGCCATGACTGCTCCCTGGAAGGTCGCCTGCCCGGTGGATGGTGGGATGTGAAGGGGGAGTCATCCGGGTGGCTGAACGTTCCACTTGGCGATGGTATCCAAGTGGACCGCACTTGGCTAGTCCTTCCTATGCAGTCGTGCGGGAACTCGCCAGGATCGGCGAGAACTCGCCGTCCCCCTGTCCCTGCCGGTGAGCGCCGCGCCGGGGGCGGGTTCGGCTCAGGCGGCCGCCGCCACCAGCCTCTCGACCCCCACTCCCGCGGCGGCCGGAACGGCCCCCAGTGCAATCGCCAGCTCGGCGGCGAGATCGGCCGCGACCGCCTCGGGGACCAGCCCGGGCACCCCCTCCCGGACCAGCGAGGTCACCCCGGCGTCGGGGATCCCGCAGGGGATGATGTGGTCGAACCAGGCCAGATCGGTGCAGACGTTGAGGGCGACCCCGTGCTGGGTGACCCCCGCGGCCAGCTTGACCCCGATCGCGGCCAGCTTGGCGCCCCCCACCCAGGCGCCGGTGTAGCCGGGGCGGCGGCTGGCGGCGATCCCGTACCGCGCCGCGGTGCCGATCAGGGCGGCCTCGAGGGCCCGGACGTAGGCGACGGCGTCGCCGCGCCCGGGATCACCCGCCATCGGGAAGGCGTCCGCCAGCCGGAGGATGGGGTAGCCGACCAGCTGGCCGGGGCCGTGGAACGTGACCGAGCCGCCCCGGTCGACCTCGACGCACTCCGCCCCCAGCGCCCGGAGCGCCGCGGCCCCGGCCCCGAGGTGGGCCGCCTGGGCGTTGCGGCCGACGGTGTAGACGGGGGGGTGCTCGAGGAGGAGCAGGCAGTCCTCGATCTCACCGGCCGCCCGGGCGGCGGCGAAGCGGCGCTGGAGCTGCCACGCCTCCTGGTAGGGGACGGTCCCCAGCCAGAGGTGGCGGAGGCGGCGGGGCAGGGGCGCCACCGGCAGCCCCCTCAGACCGCCGCGGCGGCCGCCACCTGCCCGGCGGCGTGGTAGCTGGAGCGCACCAGGGGGCCCGACTCGACGTGGTCGAAGCCGAGACCCAGGCCGTAGTCGTGGAGCTCGGCGAACTCGTCCGGGTGCCAGAAGCGGATGAGCGGGTGGTGCTTGAGGGAGGGCCGGAGGTACTGGCCGATGGTCACGATCTCGACCCGGTGCTCGCGGAGATCGCAGAGCAGCCGGTGGACCTCCTCGAGCTCCTCCCCCAGGCCGACCATGAGGCCGCTCTTGGTCCTCGAGTCGGGAGCCATCTCCTTGGCGGCGCGGAGCACCCCCAGCGACCGCCGGTACCCCGACTTGGGCCGCACCCGCGGATAGAGGCGGGCGACCGTCTCCATGTTGTGGTTGAAGATCTCCGGGCCCTCGGCCAGCACCGCCCGGACCGCCTCGAGGTCGCCCTGGAAGTCGGGGGTGAGGACCTCGACGCTCGTCCCCGGCGAGAGCCTGCGGATCTCCCGGATGGTGGCGGCGAAGATCGACGCCCCCCCGTCGGGCAGGTCGTCCCGGTCGACCGAGGTCACCACCGCGTGGCGCAGCCCCATCCGGGCGACCGCCTCGCCGACCCGGCGTGGCTCCCCGGTGTCGACGTCGCCGCCCCGGCGGCCGCTCTTGACCGCGCAGAAGGCACAGGCCCGCGTGCAGGTGTCGCCCAGGATCATGAAGGTGGCCGTGCCCGAGTTCCAGCACTCGCCGAGGTTGGGGCAGCGAGCCTCCTGGCAGACGGTGACCAGCCGCTTCTCCTGCATCAACGAGGAGAGCTGGGTGACCCCCTCCCCCACCGGAGCCCGGACCGTGAGCCAGGGGGGCCGGCGGTCGACCCCTTCGGGGAGGAGCCGCTGCCAGGTCGGCCGTTTGCCGGCGCTCCGGGCCGGCGCGGCCGGGGTGCCGATGGGCACGAGCGGAATCTGCTGCATGACCTCTGCCCACTCTAGCAGGCGGTCCACGACGGGCCCGGCGCCGGCCACCCGGAGGGACCGCCCCTCAGGGCCCCGGGGCAACGCGACACAATCCGCGTCATGGCCACTGTCGAAACCCCGACCAACGAACCGGTCCAGTCCTACGCCCCCGGCTCCGCCGAGCGGCGCCGCCTGCAGCGAGCCCTGAGCGACCTCCGGGAGGCGGCGCCCCGCGAGCTGCCCATGCACATCGGCGGCCGGCGCGTCGAGGGGACCGCCACGACCCTGCCGGTGCGCGCCCCCCACCAGCACGCCCTGGAGCTGGGCCGGGCGGCGCAGGCGACGGTCGCCGACGCCCACGCCGCCGTCGACGCCGCTCTGGCGGCGAGCCGGGAGTGGTCGCACACCACCCTCGAGGAGCGGGCCGCGATCTTCCTCCGGGCCGCCGAGCTGCTCTCCGGGCCGTGGCGCGACCGGATGAACGCCGCCACCATCCTCGGCCAGAGCAAGTCCGTCTACCAGGCCGAGATCGACGCCGCCTGCGAGCTGATCGACTTCTGGCGGTTCAACGTCCACTTCGCCTTCCGGCTCCGGGAGGACCAGCCGCTCAGCTCCAAGGGGGTCTGGAACCGGACCGAGCTGCGCCCGCTCGAGGGATTCGTGGTCGCCATCACGCCCTTCAACTTCACCTCGATCGCCGGCAACCTGCCCACGGCGCCGGCGCTGATGGGCAACACGGTGGTCTGGAAGCCGTCGGTGACCTCGATGCTGGCGGCCAGCACGATCATGGAGCTGCTCGAGGAGGCGGGCCTGCCGCCGGGGGTCATCAACATGGTGACCGGCCACGGCGCCGGTGTCCTCGACGCCGCCATCTCCCACCCCAGCCTGGCCGGGATCCACTTCACCGGCTCGACCGACACCTTCCGGGGACTGTGGCGGCAGGTGGCCGGCAACCTCGACGGCTACCGCACCTACCCGCGACTGGTCGGCGAGACCGGCGGCAAGGACTTCGTCATCGCCCACGAGAGCGCCTCCCCGGAGGCGCTGCTGGTCGGCCTGCTCCGCGGCGCCTTCGAGTACCAGGGCCAGAAGTGCTCGGCGGCCTCCCGCGCCTACGTCCCGCGCCGGCTCTGGGAGGAGCTGCGCGGGCCGTTCGCCCAGGCCACCGAGGCGATCTCGATGGGCGACCCCGCCGACTTCTCGACGTTCATGGGCGCGGTCATCGACGAGCGCGCCTTCCGCAAGCACGAGGCGGCCCTGCGGGCCGCCACCCACGACCCCGCCCTCCAGGTGGTCGCCGGCGGGGAGTGCGACGACAGCGTGGGCTGGTTCGTGCGGCCCACGATCATCGCCACCGACCACCCCCATCACGACCTGATGGAGCGCGAGCTGTTCGGTCCCATCCTCACCGTGCACCCCTACGACTGCGAATGGGAGCAGGCGCTCCGGCTGGTCGACGAGACCTCCCCGTACGGGCTGACCGGGGCGGTCTTCGCCACCGAGCGGCGCGCCATCGAGACCGGGATGCGCGTGCTGCGCCAGGCGGCCGGCAACTTCTACGTCAACGACAAGCCGACCGGCGCGGTGGTGGGCCAGCAGCCCTTCGGCGGCGCCCGCCAGAGTGGCACCAACGACAAGGCGGGCTCGGCGCTCAACCTGCTGCGCTGGGCCTCGGCCCGGTCGATCAAGGAGACGCTGGTCCCCGCCACCGAGTGGCGCTACCCGCACCTGGATCCCGACTGAGCGAAGGGATCAGCCCAGAGAGCGCCGGACGTACTCCTCGAAGGTGGTGGGCGGCCGGCCGAGCAGCCAGCCCAGGACATGGGGATTGCCGGTGATTCCGTGGCGCCCGTAGTGGTCGAAGAGCCGGACCATGGCGTCGCGGCGCCAGTCCTCCTCCTCGGTGGGAGGCGACTCCGCTGAATCGGACGGAGCGCCGGCCGAGAACGCGTGGGCCACCGGCACCCGCTCGGCCACCACCGGGTGCCCGGATGTCGACGCGTCCACGGGCGTCGGGGCATCGCTCCACCAGATGCGCGAGCTGGAGAGGGTCGGTGACGTCGGTCGGCAGCGCAAGGGCGCCGGGCAGCTCGGCGGCGAGCGCTTCGATCCGGCCGGCGCGCCGGGCGGCGAGCACCACCCGCGCTCCGCGATCCGCCAGCAGGCGGGCGGTGGCGGCACCGATGCCCGACGACGCGCCGGTCACGATCGCGACGGCACGGTCGATCTCCATCCGAGCACCTCCATCGGTGACGACGCGCCCACTCTAGGTCGGCCCGCGACCCTCCGCAGGCCACCGGGCCGTCGGGGGCACCGACCTACAGGAGGGTCGCGGTCTCGTCCAAGCCCTCGAGCTGGCCCTTGACGTCCTGGAGGAAGCGGGCCGCCTGGAGGCCGTCGTTGAGCCGGTGGTCGAAGCTGAGGCCGAGATTCATGATCGGCCGGATCGCGATCATGTCGTCGACGACGACGGGCCGCTTGACCACGGCGTCCATGGTGAGGATCGCCGCCTGGGGCTGGTTGATGATGGCCTGGGTCATCACCGCCCCCAGGGCACCCGTGTTGTTGAGGGTGAAGGTGCCGCCCTGGATCTCATCGAGCTTGAGCCGGTTGGCGCGGGCCCGGTCGCCGAGGTCGGCCATCGCCTGGGCCAGGCCGGCCACGCTGAGCCGGTCGGCGTGGCGCAGCACCGGCACCACCAGGTTCTCCTCGAGGGCGACGGCGATGCCGAGATGGATGTCGTGCTTGAGCACGACCCCGGCCTCGCTCCACTGGGCGTTGAGGGTGGGACGGCGGCGCAGGCCCTCGATCACGGCGCGGGCGACGAAGGGGAGGTAGGTGAGGGAGATCCCGTAGCGCTCGCGGAAAGCCGCCCTGCTCGCCTCGCGCAGGCGGACCACCCGGGACATGTCCACCTCGACCATGATCCAGGCGTGGGGGGAGGTCTGGCGGCTGCGCACCATGTGGTCGGCGATCGCGCGCCGCACCGAGGTCATGGGGAGCAAGCGGTCCCCCTCCTCGGGGGCGGCCGAGGCCACCGGGGCGAGGGATGCGGGGGCGGCGGCGGGAACCGGCGGCGGGGCGGCCGGCGCCGGAGCGTTCGCGGCAGCGGCCTCGGGGCCGGCGGCGCGCACCGCGGCGTCCCGCCGCTGGACCTGGTCGAGGACGTCCTTCTTGGTCACCCGCCCGCCGATGCCCGACCCCGAGACCTGGTCGAGGTCGACGTCGTGCTCGCGGGCCAGCATGCGCACCGCCGGGGTCACGTGGTGGTGGCCGTGGGGGACGGCGGAGCCGTTGGAGCCGGCGCCGGCGGCCTGCGACGTGGCTGCGGGGGCGGGCTCCGGGGCCGCGGCGGCGGGGCGCTCCGCCGGGGCGGGGACGACCGGCACCGGCGGCGGCGCCTGGACCGGAACCGGGCTGGGACCGGCCACCGGCGCGGCGGGGGTCGGGGCGGCGGCCGCGGCGGACACGGCGGCGCCCTGCTCGATGGTGCAGATCGGCTGGCCGACGCTCACCACCGATCCCTCGGCGGCGATGACCTCCCCGAAGGTGCCGTCGGCAGGGGCGGGGATCTCGGCGTTGACCTTGTCACTCGCCACCTCGGCGATCGACTCGTACCGGGCCACCGGCTCGCCGGGCTGCTTGAGCCAGCGGGCGATGGTCCCCTCGGTGACCGACTCCCCGAGCTGGGGCATGCTGACCGTCAGCGCCATGGGTTGAGCTCCCTCGCTAGTTGCCGCAGATGGATCAGTACTCCGCGAGGCTGCGGAGCTTCCTCTCGAGCTTGTTGACGTCCACCAGGTAGGCGTCCTCCAGGGTCTTGGCGAAGGCCATCGCCGGGACCTCGGGCCCGCCGATGCGCATCACCGGAGCATCAAGGTACTCGAAACACTCCTCGGCGACGATGGCGCTCACCTCACTGCTCACCGAGACGGCGAGGTTGGCCTCCTGGGCGACCAGCACCTTGCCGCAGCGCCGGGCGCTCTCCACGATGCCGGAGCGGTCGAGGGGTCGCAGCGAGCGGAGGTCGACGACCCGGACCGTGAAGCCGTCCGGGGCCAGCCGCTCGGCGGCCTGGACCGCGGTCTCGACCATCAGGCCGTAGGTGAAGATCACGATGTCCTCGCCCTCGCGGACCACCCGGACCCGGTCCAGGGGCACCGTGTACTCGTGCTCGGGGACCTCGCCCTTGAGCGAGCGGTACGCCTTCTTGTGCTCGAAGTAGAGGACGGGGTCGGGATCGCGGATCGCCGCCACCAGCATCCCCTTGGCGTCGTACGGGTTGGAGGGCACCACCACCCGCAGCCCGGGCACATGGCAGAACAGCGCCTCCAGCGACTGGGAGTGGTAGAGGGCGCCGTGCACGCCGCCCCCGAACGGGGCGCGGATGACCATGGGCACGTGCCAATCACCGTTGCTCCGGTAGCGCACCTTGGCGGCCTCGCTGACGATCTGATCGACCGCCGGCAGGATGAAGTCCTGGAACTGGATCTCGGCGATCGGCCGCATGCCGTTGAAGGCGGCGCCGATGCAGACGCCGACGATGCAGGACTCGGCGAGCGGGGAGTCCATCACCCGCCACTCCCCGAACTCGCGCTGCAGGCCCTCGGTGACCCCGAAGACGCCGCCCTTGGCGCCCACGTCCTCGCCGAAGATCATCACCCGGTCGTCGCGGCGCATCTCGTCACGCATCCCCTCCCGGATCGCCTCCAGGTAGGTGAGCACCGCCATCAGGCGTCTCCCAGGACGTGGAGCCCGAGGGTCGCGGGGTCCGGCTCGGACGCCGCCTCGGCCTCGGCGGTGGCCCGGTCGATCTCGGCCTGCAGCTCGACGCGCATGGCGTCGGCCGCCTTCGCCGGGAGCACCCCCAGCTCGGCCAGCCGCCGCGCGTAACGGCCGATGCAGTCGTGCTGGCGGTCGGTCTCCAGGGCCTCCTCGGTCCGGTAGCGGCGCTGGTCGTCGTCGGAGCTGTGCGAGGTGAGACGCTGCACCTTGGCGTCGATCAGGGTCGGCCCCTCGCCGGCCCGGGCGCGGGCGAACGCCTCGCCGCAGACCTGGTGGCTGGCCACCGGGTCGGCGCCATCCACCACCACCCCCGGGATCCCGTAGCCGGCAGCCCGGTCGGCGACGTCGTGAGTGTGCATCTGCTTGGAGGTCGGCACGCTGATCGCCAGGCCGTTGTTCTGGACCACGAAGACCACCGCCAGGCGATGGATGGCGGCGAAGTTGAGGGCCTCGTGGAAGTCCCCCTCGCTGGTCGCCCCCTCCCCCGTCGTCACCACCGTGACCGCGTCCTCGCCGCGCATCCTGGAGGCCAGCGCGATCCCGGCGGCGTGGAGGAGCTGGGTGGCGACCACCGACCCGGAGCTGATGATGTTGAGCCGCCGGCAACCGTAATGGGCGGGCATCTGGCGGGCTCCGCTGCTGGGGTCGCCGGCCCTGGCCAGGGCGGCGAGCAGATGGTCGCGCGGGGTCATGCCCAGCACCAGCGTGAGGGCGAGGTCACGGTAGTAGGGGGCCACCCAGTCGACACCGGGGCGGACGTGCATCCCGAGCGCCACCTGGACGGCCTCCTGGCCCATCCCCGAGACCCAGAAGGGCACCAGTCCCTGGCGGTTGAGCACCCAGATCCGCTCGTCCAGCAGCCGGGCTCGGAGCATGTGCCGGTACATGGCGCGCAGGGTGTCGGCGTCGATGCCGGTGACCGCCTGCGCATCCCGGTTGGCGACGACCACTTCCTCTCCTCTGGCGAGCCGCCGGGCCCGACGAACGCTAAGGTGCGACGCGTTGAGCTGGTCCCGGCCCTCAGGGCTGGGGAAAGATGCCATATTCCGAAGCCGGTCGGGGGCCCCTGGTTTCGCCGGCCCTCTCAGATGTGGATGGGTTGGCCGGCCGCGGCCAGCGACGCCTCCATCAGGATCTCGCTGACGGTGGGGTGGGGGGCGATGGCCCGGCCCATCTCGAAGGGGGTCGCCTCGAGCAGGCCGCCCAGGGCCGCCGCGTAGATCAGCTCGGTGACCTCCGGGCCGATCATGTGGACCCCCAGGAGGGTGCCGTCGGCACCGGCCACGACCTTGCAGAAGCCCTTCTCGCCCCAGATCAGGGAGCGGGCGTTGGCGGTGGTGGGGAAGGTCCCCACGCTCACCTCGTGGCCGGCCAGGCGGGCCTCCTCCTCGGAGAGCCCGAGCGAGGCGATCTGGGGGGTGCAGTAGGTGGTCCGGGGCACCAGGTTGGGATCGAGCGGGTGGGCATCCCTGCCGGCGATCACCTCGGCGGCGATGATCCCCTCGTGGCTTCCCTTGTGGGCGAGCAGGAAGCCGCCGATCACGTCGCCGATGCCGTAGACGCCCTCCTGGGCGGTGCGCAGGTCGGGGCCGGCGCGGACGAAGCCGCGGTCCAGCTCGACCGCGGTCGTCTCCAGGCCGATGTCCTCGGTGTTGGGGGAGCGGCCGACCGCGACCAGCAGCACCTCGGCGGAGAGCCTCTCCTCCTTGCCCCCGTGGGCGACGGTGACCTCCACCCCGCCCTCGTGACGCCGTACCGAGCCGAGGTCCAGGGTCGCCCCCACCAGGCAGCGGATCCCCCGCGCCTCGAAGTGCCTGCCCAGCTCGGCGCCGATCGCCCGATCCTCCAGGGGGACGAGGCGGTCGAGCATCTCCACCACGGTCACCTCGGCCCCGCAGCTGCGCCAGAACGAGGCGAACTCGACACCGACCGCGCCGGCGCCCAGGACGATCACCGAGGCCGGCACGTGGTCGAGGGTCAGGGCGTGGTCGGAGGTGAGCACGGTGTGGCCGTCGGCCTCGGCCCCGGGCACCTGCTTGGGGCGCGACCCGGTGGCGATCACCACCGCCCCCGCCTCCACCTCGGTGTCGCCGCTCTGGCCGCCGCTCACCCGCACCCGGTCCGGTCCGTCCAGACGGCCCCGACCGCGCACCACCTCGATGTGGTGCTTCTTCATGAGGAACTCGACGCCCCGGTGGAGCTGGCCGACGACCTGGTCGCGGTTCTTGGCCACCTGCGCGTAGTCGAGCTCGACGCCCTCGACCCTCACCCCGAGCCGGCCGCCCTGGCGGGCCTGGTCGAGCACGAACGCGGACTGGAGCAGCGCCTTGGTGGGGATGCAGCCCCGGTGCAGGCAGGTGCCGCCGAGCTTGTCCTCCTCCACCACGGCGGTGCGCAGGCCGAGCTGGGAGGCGCGGATGGCGCCCACGTACCCGCCCATGCCCCCGCCCAGGTAGACGACGTCGAAGCGATCCGGCATCGGAACGCGAGTATAGAGAGGCGGGGCGGCCGGACCCGAGTACGCTCACCGGCGTGAACCTCGACCACGCGGCCGTGGGCCCCGGCCGGTGAGCCGCCCCCGATGAACCCGGTGGAGCTGGCGCTGGTCGTCGCCGGCCTCGTGATCGGCGTCGGCATCGGCTATGACGCCGAGCGCTGGGGGCAGAACGTCAACCTCTGGAGCCTCGCCGGGGCGCTCTTCAGCGTGGTCGCGCTCGGGATGTGGCTCCTGATCCGCCATGACGAGGCGGAGCGCCGCCGCGCCGCCGGGGTGGAGCTGCCCCCGGGGATGTGGCGCTGGCTGCGGCTCCGCCGCCGCGCCCGGCTCGCCGGCCTGGACTGAGCTCAGCCGCCCTGCTGGGCGAGAGCCAGGGCCGCCTGGAACTGGGGGTCCTGGGAGGGAGAGGCGGATTGGGCCTCCAGGGTGAAGAGGTCGTCCGGGCTGGGCAGGCTCACCTGGTCGTCGGGGGTGATCCCCCTGCCGTCGATGCTCTCCCCGTCGGGCCCGTACCACTTCTCGACGGTGAGGTGGAGGTCGCTGCCGTCGGGGAGGGGAAAGTCGAGCTGCACCGAGCCCTTGCCGTAGGTGGTGGCGCCGACCACGGTCGCCCGGTGGTCGTCGCGCAGCGCCGCGGTGACGATCTCAGAGGCAGAGGCGGTGCCCCCGTCGACCAGGACCACCAGCGGGAGGGAGGGGGCGAGACCACCGGATTGGATCTGGTCGTGGATCACCGTCTCGGCGGTCGAGGGCTGGCCCTGCAGGTCCATCCGGCCGCGCCGCACGACCACGTCCTGCTCGCTGCCGTGGCGGGTGAGGAACTGGCTGGCGAGCGTCACCGCCGCGGTCACGTAGCCGCCGCCGTTGCCGCGCAGGTCGAGGACGACCGCGCTGGCGCCCTGGGCGAGCCCGCTGCGGAGCTGGGCGACCGCGTCCTGGGCGGTGTCCTCCCCGAAGCTGGTCACCTGGAGGTCGAGAACGGAGCCGAACATCTCGCTGTAGACGGTGGGGATCTGCAGGTTGGCCCGGGTGACGGTGAGGGTGAGCTGGGCGGTGCCCCGCTCCACGGTCAGCGTGACCGAGGTGCCCGCGGCGCCGTCGATGAGCCCCGACAGCCTGGCGACCTGCTGATCGAGGCTGGCACCCAGGCTGGTCAGCTGGGTGGTCCCCACCGCCTCCAGCACATCGCCGTTGCGCAACCCGGCGCGCTCCGCCGGCTGGCCGTGGAGAACGTCCTCGATCGCGACCAGGGTGGGGGCCTGGCCGGCAGCGCAGAGCACCGCGCCCGCGCAGCGCTCCTCCAGCGAGATGCCGATGCTCCCGCTTCGATCCTGGTTGAGGGCGGACGTGAACTGCTGGTACTCGCTCTTGGTGAGGTACGCGCTGAAGCGGTCGCCGTAGGTGCTGTCGATGGCCTGGATGAGCGACGCCTCACTGGCCTGGCTGCCGACGCTGCGGGGTACGCCACGGAGCACGTAGTTGCTCTCGATGTCCTGCCAGGCGACCTGGAGCGAGGTGTCGTCGAGCCCCCCGAAGCGCGGGAAGATGGTCGAGAGGCCGGGGCCGAAAGGGACG
>Ga0326727_10019652_pt1 | contig 13529 bp, 12 predicted proteins | sample MB2enrmetagenome_FD_207643 | JGI IMG/M metagenome (GOLD analysis project Ga0326727, IMG submission 207643) | Lab enriched peat soil microbial communities from McLean, Ithaca, NY, United States - MB29MY | ecosystem: Environmental > Terrestrial > Soil > Wetlands > Peat | place: USA: New York... | reverse complement strand
TTGAGTACGGCCCGCCTCCGCTGACCGGAGGAAACGCGGAGTTGGCAATGTAATACGAGTTCGGGTGCAGCGACGCAGTGAGTTTCGCGAGCCCGCTGTTGATGGGCTCGGGCGGATTGCCTTCATTGCGTCCCACGTACAGGCCCACGGACGGATGGTTCCTGATCTTCAGGATGTAGTCTTCGGCATTCTTCTGGAACATGGCTGGGTCGTTGGGATTCGGCCCGTCCACCGGATTGGCCAGCCAGAAATCCTGCCAGATCACCATGCCGTATTTGTCGCAGGCATCGTAAAATGCATCGTCGCCGACCTGCCCCACCCAGTTGCGGATCATGGTGAAGTTCATGTCTTTGTGATAGCGGACGGCCCAATCGTATTCACGTCCCCGATAACGCAGCAACTCTTCCGGGAATCCCCAGTTCCCGCCGCGGGCGATGAATCGCCGGCCGTTGATCCAGATCTTCAGTGCGTTGGCGTCGTCTGGCACGCCCGGCCGGGAGTCGACGCTGTATGTGTATTGTTTTACGCCGGTCTTGAACTTAATGTCGTCCGAGACGTTTTCGCCGGCTACGAACCAAAGTTCCACTGTGTACAGGTTCTGATCGCCATAGCCAGCGGGCCACCATAGCATCGGATGTTGCAGGCGGAGATCGGGCGTGGTAGCGGGATCGAACTTCACGGTCTTCGACGCGCCCGCAGGCACGGTCACGGGCATCTCGAATGCAACAAGGCCAAACATGCCGCGCAGGATTCCGGAGACTGGCCGCGAATCGATGTTACGAAGCGTTGCCTCAACCGTCACATCGGCGCGGGAAGTGTCGGGCAGAGGCAGCATAGTGGTTACCAGCGGGTTCTCGATGATCACATCGCCGGTGACCTGCAAAGAGACATCGCTCCAGATTCCGATGTCGCGTCCGCGAACGCTGGGAATCCAGTCCCAGCCTGCGGTTGCATGATACGTGGGGTCGTCCGCTCCGATCGCGCCGCCGTTCGGGTCCGGGGATTGCAGGGTCTTCTCCTTGATACTTCCCGGCGCAGCGTTCTTGATAATACGAACGGCCAGAGCGTTCTTTTCGCCCGGCTTGATTTTGCCGGTGACGTCGAATTTCCCGCGGATGAAACCGCCTACGATGCGGCCGATGGATTCTCCATTGAGGTAAACGTCGGCCTTCCAGTTCACGCCACCGAAGTTGAGCCAGGTTCGCTGTCCGGCGACCGCGGGCGGCGCGACGAATTCGTCTCGATACCAGAAGTCGGCATAGAAAAACGAATCCGAGAGCATCATCATGTTGTTGTCGTAGGCGGGGTCGGGAATTGCGCCGTCGTCAAACCAGGAGGACACAACCGTGCCGGGAACTGTGGCGGGTAACCAGTTGCGATCATCGAACCCAACTCTGGAAATTGCCTCGCCGTCAGCCGTCGTCAGAGAATCTCGCTGGATGCGCCATGCGCCCGCGGAGAGCTGCAGACGCCCATTAGCAGCCAGCGGCGCAGGCTGAGGCTTCGGGATCACGCCCCCTCGTCCCCACACTTCCATCTCGGTCAGGATGTAGCCGTCCGTGGTTGCTGCTTTCGTGAGAACCACTCGGACGTAGCGCGCCCTTTGTGGCTTGTCGAGTTTCAGATCGTCGATGTCTCTGCCCGAGGGCAACTCACGGATGGTACGCCAGGTAGTGGCGTCATCGGAAACCTGCAGGGCCCCCGCAGCCGGCCGTCGCAACCACGCGAGCACCACTCGGTCGAATGTCGAGACCGAACCCAGATCGACATACACCCACTCATTTCCATCGGTGGCCGGTTTCCATGAGCTGTTGAAGCGATACGGCCCGCCGGCGTCGACGCGCTTGTTCTGGTCTTTCAGGATCAGTTCCGCGATGGTCCAGCTTGTCACCGCGGGAGCGTCAAACTCGACTCGAACAAAGCGGTCTCGCGCAGGATTACCAAGGCTGGCCGAGGGGGTGAACGGACGAGGGTCAATCGGCTCGCCGGCGAAAAAAGCGGCCAGCCGGGGACTCGGCGGGTCGCCGGGCTTCCATCCCGCGAAGAGGTCGAAGAACCGAACAGGCGTGGGAACGCGGTCTGAACCGGAGGTGCGGCCTAATTCACTCCAGGTGCGCCCGTCATCCGAACCTGTCACGACCATGGACCAGCCCGCCGGTTTGTCCGGGCTGGACAGCGCACTGACTCCCGCAGTCTCGATTCGGTCGATCTCGGGTGGCTCGTCGCCGCCGAACTCGAACTGCATCCACGCGTGCGGCCCGTTCAGGACCGTGGTGGTGGTGATGTTGTGGTCTTGCGTGTGCTCGCGCTGTTGTCTGCTGAGCGGCCCTTCGTTGGTTGAGATCGCAAACCAGCGAGGCAGCTTGGTCTCGCGGATTCCATCGGTCACCAGTTGGGAGGTCAGGTTGAAATCATAAGAGCTGGATTGGTAAGCGGCCCTGTGCAAGGCCAGGTTACGGTATGTTTGCGAGGTATCCGGAACCAACGTCGCCGCGAAGTTTTGCCTCGGGTCGCCGGGGTAAACGCCGACGCCTCGAGTGAACTGTTGTCCATGGAGGGCGAACGCCGCGACCAGAAAAATCGAAAGCCATCTTTTCATCTGGTCGGATTCTAACATCGGTGTCGCGATCCAATCGCCGTTTGGCAACGCGACGGTATAATAGCTCAAACGATTCCGAGGAACTGATCGGAGCGGCTCGCGTTGGTGTTCTCGTCCCTGCACTGTTGACGTATCCGCGCGGGTCACATCTCAAATCACGTCTTCCGCTGTAATGGGATTTCTATCTTGAGCCGGATTGTACTGGCCACAACAGGTTCAATTGGCGACCTGCGCCCATACCTGGCCGTGGGCGCGGGATTGCGCTCGCGCGGACATAGCATTGCCGTTGCCACCGCGTCCGCATACCGGCAAGAGGTCGAGGAGAACGGCCTTGAATTCTGCCCGGTCCGGCCATTTGTTGCGCCCCGCAAATACACGCCTGAAGTTTTCAGGCGCGCCAACGATCTGAAGACCGGGTCAACCTACCTGGTGCGGAAAATGGTCTTGCCGAAAGTTGATGAGATGTACGCGGACCTGCTTGAGGCATGCCATGGGGCCGACCTGCTGTTGATCCATCCGATTCTTTTCGCCGCGCCCGCGGCAGCCGAAAAGCTGAACATCAAGTGGATATCCGTGCTGCTAACTCCGGGGTCGTGTACATCGGCGTACGATCCGCCGGTTATGCCGCCCTTATCCTGGCTGCACGGTTTGCGTCACCTGGGGCCGTTGCCGAATCGGCTGATCTTTGAGCTATTGCGCCGAATTACGCGCAGTTGGATGAAGCCGATCGACGATCTTCGCGCGCGGGAAGGGCTGGCTCCGGCACGGGACAATCCCATCCTGATGTTTTCGCCTCATGGAACGCTGGCCTTGTTTTCTCGCGTGCTGGGGCAGCCGCAGCCCGACTGGCCTCCGCACACCGTCCTGACCGGTTTTCCCTTCTATGAAAATGGCGAGAGTGCTTTGGATCCCGCACTGCGCGAGTTTCTGAACCAGGGCGAACCGCCTGTCGTTTTCACGCTGGGATCTTCGGCCGTGCTCCACCCGGGCGAATTCTACGAAGAGAGCCTTCAGGCCGTCCGGCGGATGGGCTGCCGCGCGGTATTCCTGACGGGACCCGATCCCGCAACCCGGCCGGCAGAGTTGCCCAATTCCGTATTTGCCGCCGACTATGTGGAATTCTCCAGCCTGTTTCCACACGCTGTCGCGGTTGTTCACCAGGGCGGAATCGGCACCACGGCCGAAGTCATGCGCGCGGGGGCGCCCTCGCTGGTGGTGCCGTTTATGCACGATCAGCCGGATAATGCATTTCGGGCAAAGCGGCTGGGTATTGCACGTGTGGCCGCCCGATCGGAATACAATGCGAAGGTGGCTGAGCGGAATTTGTCACTATTACTCTCGCGGCCCGAATATGCTGCGCGCGCCAAAGAAGTGGCTGCGCAGATCGCATGCGAGCACGGTTTGAACACCGCTTGCACGGCAGTTGAGCGGTATGCATGCTCTCGCTAGTCAGGCTCTCTGGCGGCGCGCCTGGCTTAAGAACCTGATGATCGGTAGTGTACTCGTCGCTCTCCTGGCGGCGGGGCAATTCACGTCTGGTGCTTACCAGAGCGACTTCTCGGCGGCTTCGGATGAACCTGCCCACGTAGTGTCCAGTCTCATGGTGCGCGAATATATCGCGCATCACCTCTTCGAAAATCCATTGCGCTTTGCGGAGAATTACTACGTACATTATCCGAAGGTCGCGATCGGCCATTGGCCGCCGCTGTTTTATTGCGCAGAGGCGGCCTGGACGCTGGTGTTTGGGGCGAGCCGCGCCACGCTGCTGCTGTTGATTCTCCTATTCGACTCGCTTCTGGTCCTGTCCGTTTTTCGCGTGGCTCACGATTATGCCGGTGCGATACCGGCGTCCCTGGCTGGCCTCGCGATGATCGCGCCCCCATTTCTCAGAAAGGCCGCATTTACAGTGCAGCCTGACGTGATGCTGGCACTGCTGGCGTTCCTCGCGGCAATGGTCTATGGAAGACGCCTCGAAGCGAGACGGCCGGCGCTTTCGCTGTTCTTCATCATTCTGTGCGCAGCCTGTGTTCTCACTCATGGGCGAGGTGTCGTCGTTGCACTCATGCCGCTGGTTGCGACCCTGCTGATGAATCCGATGGCATTCCCGGTGAGCCGCTGGTTGCTGATCGTTGCGGCGTTTGGTGCGGCGGTCGCGCTGGCGATATCGATCGGGCAGTCGCATATGATCTCGATCGCCGCGGTATTCGAGAATGCCCTGCTTTTCCCGTGGCGCGTTGGAAAGGCGATGAGCTGGCCGGTATTTCTTGTTGCTGCCGCCGGCGCATGGTGGTCGGTTCGCAATCGTGTGTACCCGCTGGTTGCCATGACGTCCCTGGTGCTGAGCCTGTGGATTCTCCTCATGGTCCTCAATTCCGGCATGCATTCGCGCTATCTGATTATGGTGGCGCCGGCCATTGTGGTCCTGTTCGGCGCCGGGCTGCGGGTTCTATGGACTTTCGCAGCGAGGATGCGAGTATTGCGGGCGACGGCGGCGGTACTGTTGAGCGTGGTTACGCTGGTGAGCTGGTCCCGATCGGTGCACAAACCGGATCTCGGCTTTCACAATTTCGTGAATCAGGGCTCCATGGCCGCGCCGGAATCCAGAATTTCTCTCGTCGCGGGAGGGTCGGTCTTTGAAGGAGCGTACATCGCCGACATGGCCTTGCACGATCTGACTCCGTATCACGTTACGTTGCGGGCCAGCAAGGTGCTGGCCTCGAGCACATGGTCGCAACTGAACTACCATCTCCGCATGTCCAGTCCGCAGGACGTCGCTTCATATCTGGACGCCGCTCACGTGGGGTTGGTGGTAGTCCAGAGAGGGTACGTGCGGCCGCACATGCAGCAACTTCTGGATGTGATCGCGAGCCGGGGCGATCAATGGCCGGAGATCCCCGGCCCTGCGCAGGCGCGAGTGTTCCGCCGCACCGGTCCTCTTTCGCCCGGCGAACCTGTCATCCGCATTGACATGCGCGATAAGCTTGGCAGAGACCTTGTTCTTGATGAGTGAGCCTCCTTCGCCTCTTTCGCTCGACATTTATGGTTACCGGGTGACTGTGCGGAGCGAAGTGTGCTCGGTTCTCGACAATCTGGCGCAGGATTTCGCGTTCTTCCGAACCGAAGGGCCGCTTTCGAATTCCAACGAGATTGAGCTGCTCCAGGAAGAGCCGCCGTACGACGAGGCGCCGGACGCGAAGGCAACCGTCTATACACCGCGCAACGTGTCGTACCGTAACGGGTCAAAGACGCTCATCGACTATTCGGGCCGGGCGTTGGGCGTTCACGATGCGGCCAGCGGTAGCTTTCGGCTTTTCAGCCGGGATCTCGATTTGCTGTATGAAGCCGCCTACCTCTTCGTGCTGTCGCAATGCGGTGAAGGACTCGACGCCCGCAGGTTACATCGCGTGCACGCGCTGGGCGTCAGTGTGGACGATTGCGCGGCCTTGGTACTGCTGCCGATGGGAGGTGGCAAGAGCACGCTGGCGGCCGGGCTCCTGCGACACCGCGAGATCGCACTCCTCTCCGACGATTCGCCGTTGATCGACAGCAAGGGCGATGTGCATGCATTCCCGCTGCGGCTCGGACTGATGCCGGGCTCGGAAGGCGAGATTCCAGCGGAACATCTGCGGAGGATTAATCGAATGGAATTCGGTCCCAAGTTCCTGGTCAACTATGCGTATTTCGCGGATCGCGTGCGCCCGAGCGCAGAGCCGTGTTTGGTGTTTTTGGGCGAGCGGAGCCTTGCGGCAAACTGCAGCGTTCGTCCGGCGAGGACCACCGAGGCATTGCGTGCGATGCTCGGGAACTGCGTTGTGGGGTTGGGGCTTTTCCAGGGCATGGAGTTCATATTTCATCGCGGCCCCGGTGAAGTCTTCAGGAAGGCTGGTGTCGCGTGGGCTCGTCTGCGCGCGAGTTGGAGACTGCTGCGCCGCTCAAAGACGTATCATTTGGTGCTGGGCCGCGATCCGGCCGCCAATGCGCAAATGGTCGTAGATGTCCTTGCTAGCGCGGCTGATGCAGCTCGGCGAAAGAAGACGTGATTTCCGGCAGCAGCGGACGCACGTCTGTTTCGACGCCTTCCAGTGCATCTTCGTAGGCGGCACGAAAGGCATCGAGGACGGCAGACGTCGGCGCGCCCAGCCTTTCCAGTCCGCGCATGACGGCTTGAGGTGTGAGGGGGACTGTCAGCTGGCCGTCGCGAGCGCTTTGATCGATCACTTGCAATTGCAGTTGCCGCCACAGATTGCGGATCAGTTCAATGGCACGCATCGATTGATCGCCGCCGGTCTTGGCCATCGCGGCGCGGCGCACGGCCAGTTCCTCTTCCACCAGGAATTGCGCGAATGGTGTCCAATGCGGAGCGTTCGCGGAGACAATAACCTCGCCATCCAGGACGAATTCAGGGTCTGCCAGTAAGGCGAAGACATCGGGGTTGGCGGGAGGGCAAATCAACAGGTGCCATAGTTCGAGCATGCTCTCCGTCTCCACCTGATACGCTCCCTCCCTTAGCAACAAGAGAAGCGCGATGCGTTGCGGTGGCCGAGATGCTGCGTGAAACTCGCACAGTGCGCGGACCTGCTCGGCTGAGGGCAGATCCGACGGATCGACGCGAATGAGCAGCATCAGATCGTCGAGGTTGAAGAAGGACACGCTGGGGAACAGATGAGCGCCGCGATATCCGGTCCAACGTCGTTTCACGAAGTTGACGATTCGGCACGCGTGCAATTCCGCCGCCTTGCTGCGCAGCACCTCCGATGCCGGACAGTCGACGATTAGCGCGGCGCCCGATAATGGCCGGAATATCTCCGCGGCGCTGAGTTTCGCGTGGAACTCCTCCAGAAGCGGGAGCAGGAATCGGAACGCATCCTCGCGAACATCCCCGTCATATCGAAGAAAGCGCGAAGCCGCCGTTCGCTCCAGGCGTTCGAGGAATACGCGGCCGGGGCCGCTGGCATCCGGAACTGCCCTTTGAACGACCGCTCGTCGAGAGGTTTCCGGGACATCTCCCTTGAGCAACACACCTGCGCTCAACACCTCGACGACAGCTTTGTAAGCGATACTGTTCCGGAAAATGCGATCGCGAGCTACCACGCCCGATCCGACCAGTGTCGCGCGGCAATTGTCCCACCAGTTTCGCACGTCCATGTAATAGCCGCCGGCCAGACGTTCCGTGGGAGGGCGGGGAAGTGCTCCGGCTACATCGTCCCCGTAGAGCAGCTTCCAATGTGTGCGGCCCTGGTCGAACCTGAATTGCCAGTAAAGATCCGTCTCGTAAAGGTTGCGAAAGCTGGGCACGCTGTGCGCGTGCTGCCAGAGCATGGCATCATATAACGGCGAAAGATCGCTGAGCCGGCGGAGCGCGGTCATGGCCAGGCCATGCTGCTCTTCGGTCCAGTCGCCGAGCACAACCAGATCGACATCGCTCACCCCGGCGACGATCTCGCCCAGCGCCACGCCTCGTGCGACGTAAATCGCACGCGTGTTCGGCAGGCGCTTCAGCACCCGGACGGCATACGATACATGCGCCTTGTAAATCCATTTATAGATCCAGGCCAGCGGCGGAAATCCGGCGCTGATCACCACCGCGCGGCGCAGCCGCAGCCTGGATTCCGATGACATGCGAAAGAGGGCGGGCAGTCGAAACAGGCGCGAGCCCATCTTGTCCAACAGCATGATTTCGCGAAGGTCCGGCATGGAACCAGAGATCATACCGCACGACATCGCACCTTGACGTCTAAGTTCCTTGTCACCCGGAATTACTCCTGGTTTCGATGCACGTTGCCGGAAATTGGCGTCGATGGGGCGGAGGTATCCGGCACATGAAATATGTTCTTCGTAGGGGCCTGACCATCGGCAGCCTGCTGGCCTTGAGACTTGGCCTCGCGGCGTTTGCACAGGGCGATTGATATCAGGCCCGCGAGTCCTTCTATCATGCGGAGCACTGGAGAGGCATGTTTTTGAGCGTGTCCGTGACGACGTGGAGCACGTCCAAACCACCGCGTTTTCGGGCGCACGCGACGAATTCCGTCTGGCCCGAACGAGACAGCAACTGGACGAGCTACAGGGTAAGCTGGCCGCTGGCCAGTACGATCAGGCCGAACTGGACGACGTGGTTCACACTCTGCAGAAAGTGCTGGACAGCAACAGACTGTCCGATCGCGATCGCGACATGATGAGTGACGACGTGAGCCGCCTGCGCGATTATCGCGATCATCACGCCGACTGGGCGCGCGAATAACCCGATGGACCGCTCATATCCGTTGGCCGGTCAGAAATGGCTGGCCAATTTGTATTGCGCGCGTACCGCATTATTTGCACACGAGGCGCTCAATCGACGGCAGGCCGTCGACGGTCGCGGTGGGATCGTAGGTCACCATGCAGGAGCGCAGTTCCTTCGGTAACGGCCGCACCAGAGTCACCCGCGTGCCCGCATAGCCGCAGGCGAGCCAGTATTGGCGCCCTGGGTTCGGCGTGAGATCCCAACTTGCCAGCACCTTGCCTTTGACGCGAGTTTCATCCGGAGCGAGCGACGCCATATCCTTCGGCGGGCCATCATAGAACGTGACTCCCGCAAGCATATTGGGAGCGGCATCCATCTGATTCGTCCAGCCCGCCACCGGCTGGGACAGCGTCTGCTCCGTTGAAATTCGTGCAGGGCAGCGGACGTCCTGGGCGGCGAGCCCGGCAGCCAGTACCGCGAGAAGAACCGGTACACAGATTCGACACGTCGTCATAGGTCCTACTATTCCACCACGACTACGGATGACTTCTCCAGGGAGTGAAGCGTGGAATCCACCTGGGGACTCCGCCGCAGAACAAATCGTACTCAGGTCCAAAAGCCGACCGGAGCCTCGGCTCTTCATAAACCAGCACGAAAACGTGAGACAACAGCCAGACCAACGCTCCGTATGCAAGCAGCGTGATATTCCCGAGAACCAGGCTTTGGCCGAGAATCGTCATTACCACCGCGACATACATTGGATTTCGGACATAACGATACAACCCGGTGACGACCAGATGGCGCGTTGGCATGACCGGCGCCGGTGTGCCCGCGCCCTGAAGTGCGAATCGGACAAAGGAGTCCAGCAAGGCGACGACCCCCAGCCCCAGCAGCACCCCGCCCGCGAAACGAAAAAGCGGCATCCCCAGGAATGGAGGTTCGACCCGCCAATGCGAGATCCACCAGGGCACTAAACCGGCGACAAACCCGGGAGCAATCACCAGAAAGACCGCGGAGCCAACTATCGCGGTGATCTTTCTCATCACGCCACGCCAAGCAGGTGATTACAGAAATTGACAAGATACTTCCAGGCCAAGTAGTAGATCGCGAACGCCAGAGGGAAGGCGAGCCACATCCATGACGCGTTCTGCGCGATGAAGTCGATGCCCAGCAGCCTTGCCAGACAGTACCCGCCGGGGATCAACAACAACGGAAGCAGCGCCCCGTGGGCTCCGATCGGAAGATGCCAGTGATCGTGGAGCGCGAGATACACGACGTTCCACACTCCCCACGCGTTGGGCACGAGGACAAGCGGGAAAGCCACCGCGCGCTCGATCGGAATGGGCACGTTGAAAACATATCGTGCAATCACATATGCCGTGAGGCCGCACAACATCATCGGCGTGGGCACGGCGATTCCTGCGAGATAAGCTCGAATGTACGGATGGTTATTCATATAAGCCTCACAATTGATAGAGCAGTTGGGGAATAATAGCCGGGAAGAGAATCAGCCCCAGCGAAATCAGCAGCAAAAGGATGCGGTCGGCCCAGCCAATGCGGGTATTTCGCTCGTCCAGGCGGCGCAGCATGCGAGGCCAGAGGTCGACGGCATGGTCCGGCTGGACCGGCGGCAGCGCCTGCCTCAGCATTTCTCGAAGTTCGTTCTCGGTTGGTTTCATGGCGTAATCTGCAATCTCCTCAGGTTTCTTCGCAACAGTCCGACGGCCCGGTGGACGCGCGATTTCACTGCCGCGACGGAAATGCCCAGTGCGGCGGCGATCTCAGCGTTGGATTCCTCTTCTATGAGCGCGAGGCTCGCCGCAGCTTGTAGTTTCGCGGGAAGCTGACGGAAGGCCATTCGAATGGCCTCCGTCACCGAACGGTCGCGCGTCGGCTGCGGGTCGACAGGCATCTCGGCCACATCGAGGCCGCCTATCTCCCTTGGTTTCGCCTTCAGAAAATCGATGGCCACATTGGTGGCGATCCGCCGCGCCCAGGGTCCGAACTCCCGCCGTGGGTCGAAGCGGGCTCGCGCCCGGTAGATCCGCCAGAAGGTCTCGATGGTGGCGTCTTCCGCGAGAGCGGCATCGCGCACGATGCGAACAATCCACCCAAGAACCTCGGCCTGGTGCCGCCGGAAGAGCGTTTCGAAAGCGTCCAGGTCGCCGCCCGCGAATCTGCGTTCGAGATCTTCCGGTTGCTCGACTGCTGCCGCGGCGTCCATTTGCTTTCCTGATTATCCTTACTGCGGATAGGGCCAGAACGATTCTTTTTTGCGAGCCGCTCTTACTACTGCCCGGCCTTATTACAAGAACGGGTTGGCGGTCCTATTCCGGAGGCGCTCCGCCCCATTGCCAGAACCTTGTCCCGCTTGCTTTGTCGATCAGAGCGGATAACTTTGGCTCGGGGAAGCGATGAACGTATGGAACAGCCCACCCGATGTCTGACCCTCCCAACGGATTAGGCACCACCTGCGGTACGCCTGTGCGTTTCTCGACGATATTGGGGTCTTTGAGAATGCTGACGCAAAACTTCACCAGCCGGTGGATCGCGCCGTCTTCCTCGGAGTACAAATCCAATCCGTTGGCTTCGCCGAGTTCGGCCAGCATGACGAGCGGCCCCAGTGCATACAGGTGATAATGAAGCGCCATCTGACCGCGATTCATTTCCGCGACCAGCGATCCATCCGCTTGAATCTCATCGAGACCCATTTCGTACGCCACCATGCCCCAATGGAAGTCTTCACGATCGTTGCCGGCGATGCCCGCCGCGGCAACCGCCAGACCTGCCCAATACAGATGGTTGTTCTCGTTGCCGGGGCCCATTCGCCTGACTTCAGCATCGAAGAAATCTGTGACTCGTCCGGCGAGCAGGTGAAACCACCGCTGAATCCTGGCATCCTGCTCAGGCCTTCCCACACCGCTCGGGCGCACTTTCAGATAAGAGATGGCAGCGCCACTCAGTTCCCAGTTCTGCATGTAGACGCCCTGAAAAGGCATCCGGCCGGTCCAGGCGTCGGCCTTCGCGGCGGCGTCGAGAAGAAAATACACACATAAGGCCGCAGCGCGGCTGCCTTTGGCCAGGTACGCGTCCGCGGCTGTGCTGGCAAACTGGCCCAGGTGAGTTGGGGCCTCCGACTCCTGCTGGAAGGCCGCGAACTTTTGCGAATCGATAACGGACGCGTGCTTGTCGGTGTAATACGGCTGCACATCGATGGTCTTTGCGAAGGGCGGAGGCGCGGGGCAACTGTAGGGCACATTGGTTTGTGTGATTGCGACGCCGTCCCAGGGGGAACGCAACGTGCCCACGGGCGCGGCGGCGATCGCCGGCATGAGGATGGAGCAAATCAAGAAGGAGCACCGCATTATGCTATCCGGCGCTTCCATTGTAGGCAATAGCCGACATGCACGGCCGTAGCGGGCAGTCCAGCTTGGCTCATGACCTAAAACGAGGGGCTTCTTGCGGACTCTACTGAGGGATCGGAAGTGAATCTAAACTAACAATCCGAAAATCATTCTCTTCAAGCCAGGTGACAATCTGCTGAATCAAAGCATACTCCGACTTGCCATCCGGCGCCGTCACAGGCCGATCGTGAAAGATGATGATGCCTCGATTGCCGTTATTGACGATATCGTCAATAAACATTTGCGCACAAGCGCTCACGCTCAAGTCATTGTTTTTGTTCCAGCACCCAACATCTCCATTTTCACCATTCCCTACGTAAAAATCACCAATATCGGCTGATATCGGCCCCCTGTATCTCTCGTAAATCGAATAAGTCCGATCGACCGGGTCCCAGGCGCTGTTCAACAAGGCTGCGGTCTCGGCATCCCATGAAAACCCGGGACTGCGGTAATACCGATGATGGGCAGGCAATAAGTACTGCAGGTTAGACCCCCAGCCTAATACCTCGGCTATCCGCTGCGTGTTTGAATATGGATTGCCGCAGTAGTCGGTGGCGCCAGTGTTCATAAGAATATGATTCTGTGTATGATTTCCCAGGATGTGCCCGTAACTGTTCAATGCGTACAAAACGGAGCGGTTATAATTCGTATCGTTATCGCAGGATCCGATGTCGCCGGGTTTGGCCGGCGGCGCGGGATCGGGCGCAAGATCCCGGGAGTATCGGCACCCTTCTTCGAAAAACGTCGCCTGGATTCCCTTTGTGTAGAGGTAGTAACCAATCGGTACCGTCATCGGCCCCGGTCCGTCGTCCAGGGTCAACACCACTGTGTGATCTGCCATTTCGATGCCGTACGTGTGGTTGTGAATGCCGCTCGGCTGAACGGCGCCGCAAAGACGCGACGCGGCCAGGAGAAAGCCCGCCAAAGCAGGCAAAAGCAACTTGGTCATGTAGTTTTCTTATCGGCGAAGAATGTAAGATTGTTAACTGAATTACGCCAGCTCAGTTCGGCGTCCAAACCCAGCATTTACGGTTTCCGGCCCAGGCATTCATTGATCGAGGCCCGGCAGTCGCACCCTGGTCGAATCGCGATTGCAGACGGCGTGTGACAACCATACTGCAATTCGGTTAACACCGGCCAACAAAGTTACAATTTACTTAGGGAAAGACACGACTGGTCCGCTACTCCGGCCTGATAACGGCGATGCAGTCCAGATTCCGGTAGAGCTGTTTGTGGTCTAAACCAAAGCCTACCACAAAACGCTCTGGAATTTCAAAGCAGGAATAATTAATCGGTGTTCGGGCGA
>Ga0326727_10019651_pt1 | contig 13529 bp, 9 predicted proteins | sample MB2enrmetagenome_FD_207643 | JGI IMG/M metagenome (GOLD analysis project Ga0326727, IMG submission 207643) | Lab enriched peat soil microbial communities from McLean, Ithaca, NY, United States - MB29MY | ecosystem: Environmental > Terrestrial > Soil > Wetlands > Peat | place: USA: New York... | reverse complement strand
CACCTGCGTCCCATTGATGAGCACGTTGAACTCGCGCTTACCGGTTCCTGTCACGTAGTTCTCCACAAAATACAGCGTGACGGTGTGCGAAGAGCCCGATGTGTATCCGGGAATGGTGTACGTGAATGAGCTGCCGTTGCCGTAGCGCTGGCTTTGCAGTACGGTCGACGGGGGCACGGTCCCGGTCAGCAAGGAAGTAGTGACGGCGTTGGTATATGTCAACGCAGTGCCGCCGCTGTAGTCTTTGTCCGCAACCCATGAACCCGACGCAGCGCCGCCCGCATCGATATCGAGGCTGGAGGTGCTGACGTTGAGCGTGAAGGTGGTGGTTGCGGTCGTGCCCGAGGTTCCGGTGACGGTGATGGTGAAGGCGCCGGTGGTGGCCGTGCTGCTGGCCGTCAGCGTCAGTACGCTGGAGGTTGCGGAGGATGTTGGATTGAAGGCAGCAGTTACGCCGCTGGGCATTCCAGACGCGGTGAATGCTACGCTGCCGGTGAACCCGCCGGTATCCGTCACCGTAATGGTGTCGGTGCCGCTGCTGCCTTGCGTGACAGCCATAGTGGAGGCCGAAGGACTAAGAGTGAAGCCTGATGTCACCAAGGGATTGACGGTCAGAGCGATGGTGGTGGTGGCCGTTGTGCTGCCGGAGATCCCGGTGACAGTCACTGTGACCGGCCCGCCGGTAGTTGCCGTGCTGCTGGCCGTCAGCGTGAGCACGCTGGAAGTCGCGGACGAGGTCGGGCTGAAGGACGCCGTCACGCCGCTGGGCATTCCCGTTGCGCTAAACGATACGGCGCCGCTGAATCCGTCGACGTCCGTCACGCTGATAGTGTCGGTCGCGCTGCTGCCCTGAGTAACAGACAGCGAGGATGGAGAGGATGCAAGCGTGAAGGTGGGCGTTACCACGCCACCAGTGACGGTGAGCGTAACGGGGGTGCTTGCCGTTATGCTACCCGAGGTTCCCTTGACGATCACTGTGCTTGTTCCCGCGGTGGCCGCGGAGCTGGCTGTCAGCGTGAGCACGCTGGAACTCGCGGACGAGGCCGGGCTGAATGAAGCAGTGACACCGTTGGGCATGCCGGTCGCGGTAAACGATACGGTTCCGGTAAAGCCGCCCGACGGGCTAACGGTGATTGCGCTGGTGGTGCTGGAACCCTGGGCGACTGAAACCGTGGACTGGGTCGCGATGACCAGGAAATCGCTGCCGACGGCTGGAAGAACTGGATTTGCCGTTCCCCACCACGAAGTCCACCGCGCATAGTCCTCGGTTGGATAGGGGTTGACCAGAACATTGGTGTCGGCGCTGGTCTGTCCTAGCTGGAATTTGTCGACAAATGCTTGGAAGATCGGAGTCTCGGCGGCCAGCGTTCCACAGTGTGCGTGTCCGCCATCGATATAGATACCCAATCTGTCTCCTATCCCAAATGTCCGATAGATCTGCTCCGTTGCCATGCCGCTGACATATTCAGATTCATTTGACAGCCAGGTGTAGTCCGTATTGCCCGTCGACAGCAACGCTCTGGGCAGGACCATGGCCGACAGCTCATGATGGTCCTCGGGCAGCTTGTTGACATTGGCGCCATCGAATTGCTGCATTTGCTGTCCGAACCAGCTGTAATTGGTATCGTCAATATCCTCCACGGTACCCGCGGCATTGAGATCATCCGATGCGCGCCAGGATGGCATGCCGCCGCCGCCGTTTTCCTGCGCGATGGTGAGCGCAACCCGCTCGTCAAACGCGCCGGCAAAGAGCGCCATTTTCCCGGCGTAGGAGCATCCGTTTGACGCCAGGTGGGTTAAATCGATGGGGAAGGGATTCGCAGGGGTGCTGTTCGCCGCTGCAATATACAATCCATCGATTAGACGGCTCACGCCCCAAGACCACGCGGCGTATGTTCCCGAATTACTGTTACCGGTGCATGTTCCGGCGCACAGTTCGGGATACATCAAGTAGAACGGATCCGAAGTGTGAGAAGTCGCGTCTGAAGCATATACCGCCACCTGATTGTGCAGGAATTCAACCGTTGCAATGTTGCTGCCAGTAAAAACGGTGGATGGGATACTGCCTGTATCCGGACCGCTGGCCGCAGAGAGCGCCATGCTGATCACCGCCGGGTACGGACCGCCCGTCAAGGCTGGAAAGTAGATGTTTGAAGTAATCGTAAGCGATTTCGAATTCGATTTCCTTGTAACAACTACCGTGAGGGTACCGTTGGTGGAGCTCGCAGCCTTCCAGGATGCGGTAACGGTGACATCCGAAGCGGGCGGCTTTGGGCCAATCTCGTAATTCTCGATCGCAGCTTTGAAATCGCACCGGTGATGCTCCCAGTTTGCGAACGAAGTGTCGCGACCGCTTCCATTCATGAAGACAAACGGGTCCGGCAAAGGGTCAATGGTTGGAAGTGCGCTGAAAGCGGGAAAGACAGGCTGAGGTTGGCTGGCGCACGTGTCCTCAACGTTATATACCAGTGGAATGGTCTGAGCCAATGCTCGTCGCGCGGCAATCGATGTGAAGAGAAGGAACATTACAAAAACAGAGGTTTTGGTAATGTTGGAAATTCTGTTGCAAAAACGCATTGCACTCTCCTTTTTCTCCAGAATTCTTCTGGACTTCAATTGGCAAGCCTGGTGAACGGATGTCAAACGGCCCCGAGATCGTGTCGGTAGCGAGCGCATCGGCCACTCAGGTGGCCGGTTTTGACCTTGCGCACAAAACGCATATCTCTCGACCGGACTGGTTTTTGAGGACTAAACTCATCCTCGTTGCTGTCGTGGCTGTGGGAAGATGGGAACCGGCTTGATCGATTTCCATGGTTAGTGGGGCGGAACAGATCAGCAGATCTGTTCCGCCCCGTTTTTGTTCTGGGAACCAAGCATGTCGTTCGGTTGCTAGTTGACTATGGTCAGCTTCCACAACTCGCTGGTTGCTCCGTTTCCCATCCTTGTCACGAGGAGACTGTGACAAGGATGGGTGCCCGGACAAATTCGACGAGGTGTGGTCAGACCGTCACTGGATCGCGATGCCGCTGACCATCGGGTTCTGAATCGCTCCGGGGCTGAACTGAATCACGAGCTGCCCGCTGCTGTTGGCGGTGGTAGTGAAGGATTTTTCGACGGCCTTAAACTGGCCGCCCGCCGCCGCGTACACGTCGTAGTTGGTGAGCACCTGTGTCCCATTGATGAGCACGTCGAACTCGCGCTGACCGGTTCCTGTCACATAGTTCTCCACAAAATACAGCGTGACGGTGTGCGAAGAGCCCGATGTGTATCCGGAAATGGTGTAGGTGAATGAGCCGTAGCGCTGGCTTTGCAGAACGGTCTGCGGCGGTATGGTGCCGGACAGCAAGGAAGTAGTGACGGCGTTGGTGTAGGTCAATGCAGTGCCGCCGCTGAAGTCTTCGTCCGCAACCCATGAGCCCGACGCAGCGCCGCCCGCATCGATGTCGATTGGCCCGCCCGACGAGGATGATCCTGATCCCACGAAGGTCGTGATGCTCTGCCCCGGAAGCGTATAGGTGAACGAGTTGCTCGATACTCCGACTGCGCCTTCTTGTATCAGCCCTCCGGAGGAATTCGTCTGATAAGGCGTCATTGAGGTCAATGTCGCGCCCGACAACTCAAAGTCAATGCTTGAGGCGCCGCTATTGGAGTTGATGGCCACGATGACGTAGTTGCTACTCCCCTTGTACGACGTGACGTAAACGCCGCTAACCGGGCTGTTGTTGGCTCCGGTCATCACGTAGCCGGGGCGAACGAACTTCGAGAACTGGGCCAGGGCAAATCCGTTGTACGATGGAGTGTTGCTTGAGTTCAGCAGGCCTTGTTGTATGTCGGAGTTCGCCCACCACCAAACATAGGCGTTGTACTGCCCTACCGCCATGGAGTTGTGAATCTCCTTGGCCACGTTGATCGCATCGCCGATCGCAGGCGTCGATCCGGCGGCTTGAATATAGTGTTCGGTCATCCACACATCCTTGCCCGCGTTCTTGGCATTGGTGTAGTAGTAGGGCGAGGCTCCATAAAGGTGGCCGCCGATGATCGAGATATGGCCGACGGCGTTGGAATTGGCCAGCGCCGGATCGGACATGCTTTCGATAAAGCTCTCCGACTCGGGCATAATCAGCTTGGTGGTGATGGTGCCGCCTTCCTGCGCCACCCAGTTAGACATCGTCGTTCCGGTCCAGACGCAGGACTCATAGGTCACGTTCGCGTCCGGTTCGTTCTGCATGGAGATGGCGTAGAGATTTACGCCGCCGGCCTTCATATAAGCGACGTAAGCATTGAGGTAGTTGGCGTAATTGGCATAATCAGCGGTGTTCAGCGTGCCCTCAATGGTGCTGTCGTTGCTCTTCCAAACGGCCGGCGGGGTCCATGGGGTGGCAAAGACAATCGAGCCCGGCGCCACGGCGAGCACCTCAAGCGAATTCTGCAACTCCGTGGACCAGTTGGAGCCGCCGGTGGTTGAGCTGGGATCGATGCGCTGGCGGACCATGGTGAGGCCCATTTGGCCTGAGCCCATGCCCCACAAGCTGTCGACTACCGTCGAAGACATCAACGGCTGCCAGGCCGTTGAGACGCCAAAGCCGCGGATCGTTTGGTAGGTCGTTCCAAAATTGATGCTGTCGGTGGTTTGCGCGCTGGCGATGGCTGTCGCCAGTAAAAGTGTTGAAGCAAGGATACATTTCAGACTGATTCTCATGATCAACCAACTCCTTGTTGGGTCATCCGGTGGAGGGATGAAGCCAAAAAGCACACGATTCCTGCAGACGCACATCACGCGCCTCCAGCGTCATCCGGTGATTGAACTGGTCTTCCTTCTTTCCTTCGGGCGGACGTAGCTTGGCGCTACCTCGGGAGGGAAAGGTCGGCCGCCGGGCAGCCCTATTTCTGACTGCCGCGACGAATAGTACATCAAATTATTAACAACGCGCAATATTTTTAAGTACAAAACGTAAAATTATTTTCATCGCAAACTATGTTTATGAACCAGGGCATCCAATTGCCCTTTGTTTCTTTGGTTTCGTCGTTTACAATCACATTGAAGTTGCTAAATTACCTTTATATTCAATATGATACTGGAAAATGATGGACTCATGCCGTATCTCCAGAATTATTTATTTGCAATGCAAATAATAAATCATATTTCCATTGAACGCCCGCTGTCTGGGGGTGACCCGCCTTTGACCAAAAACATTGAAGAAATCCATGCCTAGTTTATTCCTTCCCGCAGCCGGTACTGCCGCAGCCGCCCCACCAGCGAGGTGGGTCCACTCACCGTCAACCGGACAAGGTTGCCTTCGTACTCCCGGCGATGCACAACCATCCCCGCCTCGATGGCCGCCAATACCGCGCCCTCCTGCTGCGGAACACGCATCTCCGCGTCGATCACCGGGTCGGAGTGCAGCGCGCCATCGATGGCCTTGAGCAGCGCCTCCATCCCTTCGCCGGTGCGCGCAGAAACCGCCACCTCGCCGCGCATCTGGAACCTCGTTGCAAGCCCTGCGCGCTCGTGCTCTCCCAGCAGGTCGATCTTGTTCAGCACCTCGATGCGCGGCTTGCCTAGACAATCCAGTTCGCCCAGGACCCGCTCGACCTGCGTTTTTTGCTCGTCGCCATACGTCGACGCCGCGTCGCGCACGTGCAGCAGCACCTCGGCCTGCGCCACCTCTTCCAGCGTGGCGCGGAAGCTCGTCACCAGCGTATGCGGCAGGTTGCGGATGAAGCCGACCGTGTCTGACAAGAGAACCTTGCGGCGGCTGGGCAATTCTATGGCTCGAAGTTTTGGGTCCAGCGTGGCGAACATCTTCGGCGACTGCAGCACGGCCGCGCCGGTCAGTTGGTTGAAGAGCGTGCTCTTGCCGGCGTTGGTGTAGCCCACCAGGGCTACCGTGGGCACCGGAACCGACTCACGCCGCCCACGCTGCTGCTTGCGCACCCGGCGAACCGCGTCCAGATCGAGCTTCAAATGGTCGATGCGGCGCTTGATCTGCCGCCGGTCGGTCTCCAGCTTGGTTTCGCCCGGCCCGCGCGTACCGATGCCGCCGCCCAGCTGCGACATCAGTTTGCCCTTGCCGCTGAGCCGCGGCAGCATGTACTCCAATTGCGCCAACTCCACCTGCAACTGCCCCTCGCGGGTGCGGGCGTGGCGGGCAAAGATGTCCAGAATTAATTGCGTCCGGTCCAGCACCCGGCAGGGAAGCGCCGCCTCCAGATTGCGCAACTGGGTGGGCGTCAGGTCGTGGTCAAAGAGCACCAGGTCGGCCTCGGTGGAGGCGGCAACTCCGGCAATCTCCTCCAATTTGCCCGAGCCGATCAGTGTGGCCGGATCGGGCCGCACGCGCCGCTGCAGGATCTCCGCGGCCACCACGCCGCCGGCGCTCGAAACCAGCTCGCGAAACTCGGCGAGAGACTCTTCCGCGTCCAGTTCCGTGGACGAACGCAACACCGCCGCCCTGGCTGCGTAAACGCCTGAACCAGGAGATTGCGGCGCATCCGCGTCGTGCACAAAATCCGCGACGGCGGGCTCCGGACACACAACCATCTGCCGCGCGTCCGCCTGGGCTGCGCGGTTGCCGCGGGAGCCAACCCCGCCGAGGTCCACACCCACTAAAACCGCCCGTTCCGGGCCTCCATCCCCTGTTGCCAGGCTGGAGGGCCGAATGCCTGTCCTGTTCGCCTCAACGGCCAAAGGAGACCGCTCCCCTCCTGTTATCGCAGCTCCCCAACGGCTGGAGCCGCGGATGGCGCTGCGACCGGGCCTGGGCTAGCATCGGGGAATACGCCCAACGGACGGTGCTCGCTATGCAGCACGCCCCGGTTGCTTACTACCGTCGAAATGGCGTGCTTGAAGATCAACTGCTCCTGGCTGTTGTTCTCCAGAAGCACGGAATACTTGTCAAACGACCGGATCTTGCCGGTGAGCTTGACTCCGCTGACCAGATAAATCGTGATGGGGGTCTTGTCCTTGCGGACCGTGTTCAGGTACGTGTCCTGAATATTTTGTGCCGGCTTATTTTCCATATGCCGATCTCCTGCTTTCCATGGGGAGGGTGAATGCTAGTGAATAGCACGTGTGCATACAAATCAGCGGATGCTGCGCCGGAAGCCCCGGAGCCGCCAAATCCCGCAATGGCTTAACAATATAGGGCTTTACTAACCTTTTCAACCCCGACTTTGCTCAATTTTCTTTTTTCCGGCCGTTTTCCACCGCTTTACCGTCGGAGGCAAGGTGCCCCATCCCCTCTCTTGGGACACGCGACTCGACGCGGCTGCTAGCATAGTGGTGTGAATACCGAGCCGAACCAGCCGCACAGCCCCGCATCAACCGCCCAGCCGGTGCCCATGCTGGACCTCAAACGACAGTACCAGCCGCTCTACCGGGAACTCCTGGAAGCGCTCGGCCAAGTCCTGTCCACGCAGCAATTTATTCTGGGTGAGCCGGTTGCCGCCTTTGAAAAAGCCGCGGCGGAGCGGTTGGGCGTGGCGCACGCGGTGGGCTGCTCCTCGGGCACCGACGCCCTCTGGCTGGCGCTGGCCGCCGCCGGCATCGGCCCCAGTCAGGCGGTCATCACCACCCCCTTCAGCTTCTTCGCCTCAACCAGCGCGATTCTTCGCGCCGGGGCTACTCCGCTTCTTGCCGACATCGAACCCGCCACCTTCAACCTCAGCTCGGCAGCCGTCGAAACCCTCCTCAATGGCCCGCAAGGCCCAGCCGTCCACTCCATTCTCCCCGTCCACCTCTACGGCCAATGTGCCGACTGGACTGCCTTCGCCCGCCTCGCAAAAGACCATAATCTCAAGCTCATCGAGGACGCTGCCCAGGCCTGGGGAGCTGATTGTAATGGATTGAAAGCAGGCGCTTTAGGCGATGCCGCTGCCTTCAGCTTTTACCCCACGAAAAACCTCAGCGCCGCGGGCGACGCGGGGATGGTCACGACCAATTCAGAGGAGCTGGCCGAGCGGGCCCGCATGTTGCGCCAGCACGGCATGAAGCGCCGCTACCACCACGACGAAACCGGCTGGAACGCCCGCATGGACGGCTTTCAGGGAGCCATTCTCACCGTTAAGCTCAAGTACATCGACGGCTGGAATCAGGCCCGCCGCACCGTGGCCCGGCGCTATAACGCGCTCTTTCACGCCGCGGGACTGGTCGAAGCCGGCCCCTATCCTATCCACGGCATCGTCCTGCCGCATGAGGTCCCTGGCACCCATCACGTTTGGCATCAATACGTTATCCGCACCGCCCGCCGCGACGGCTTGCGCCAGTTCCTCACCGAGCGCAAGATCGGCTCGGAGATCTACTACCCCGTCCCGCTCCACTTGCAGGAGGCGCTGAAGCCGCTTGGCTACACCGAGGGCAGCTTCCCCGAGGCAGAACGAGCGGCGCGAGAGGTGTTGGCCCTGCCCATCTTCCCCGAGCTGCGCGAGGACGAACAGCAGACCGTCGTTGCCGCCATCGCCGAGTTTTTAAGCTGAAAATGGTGAGCTATACGTTATCGGATTTCAACCACTGTGAAGCTACAGGTTACCGGTTTAGCCCAAAATGTGAAGCTGTAGCTTACCGGTTTTGGGCAAAGTGGTGAGCTGTAGCTTACCGGCTTCTGGGACACTGGAGAGGCCCAGCTCACCGGAAAGTGGACCAATAGCTGCAAATCCCTCAGTAGTCATTTTTGGAAGTGTTAGAAGAAAGGGCGAATATCCCTGATTAACCTTGGTCAAGCTGAGTTTTTCGGGTAAATTCCTGCCTGTGGGGGCTGACTTTCAGGGATCAGGGATAAGCGAACTAGGAACAAGGAACCAAAGACCCTGGGGCCTCGCTTGAATGGGAGGCTATTTCGCGCGTTCAATCCGCGCTTTTCTGCCCGCTAACAGCAAAGTCCGGGTGCTCCGCCCTCGCCGCGTTCAAATTTTTGCGGCGAGGCGGGAGACCACGATGCCCGCATGGCTTCTTAGACCTTGATGGCCGCATCGCCCTTGTGCCAGCCGCAAGGGGTCGGTCCGCCGCTCTGCAGGGCGTCCAGCACGCGCAAAACCTCCTGCGGATCGCGGCCAATGGACAAATCCGTCACGTAGACAAAGCGGATCACGTTCTCCGGGTCCACGATGAAGGTGGCGCGCTGCGCGACGCCGGCCCTGGGGTCCAAAATGCCTAGCGCCGCGGAGAGCTCGCGCTTGATGTCGCTGAGCATGGGGAAGGGCAGGTTCTTGAGGGAGGGGTGGTGTTCGCGCCACGCCCGGTGAACGTGATCGGAATCAATACTGGCGCCCAGCACCTGCGCGTTGCGCGCGGCGAACTCCGGATTTAGCGCACCGAAGGCGGCAATCTCCGTAGGGCAGACAAGGGTGAAATCCTTGGGCCAGAAAAAATAGACCTTCCACTTACCGGCAAAGCTCTTGTCAGTGAGGGGCTGGAAAGCCTTCTTGATGTCGATATCGACCACTCCGGTCAATTCAAAGCTGGGGAAAATTGCGCCTACGGATAACATTCTTGGAATCCTCCGGGAAACGTTGATGGGGTCAATGGTTGTAATCGGAGCTGTGAAGCCGCGATCCATGAAAGAGGCAGAGGTGGATGTTCACCGCAGGTGATTGCGCGTACGGCTACTACACTAATATCCGCAAATCCCTTCTCCGAAAGGAGGGGGAAGCGCGAATCATTCAGGACTGCAATTGTCCATTTTTATTAGAATAGCGCAATTGAGAAGAATATGCAGCTAATTTTTCGGAATTGCGCCGTTGCCGAATGCAGCTCTCTCAGTTCGGACGGTTGCCAGAGGCGGAGCGGCGGTGAAAGCGCTCATCCACCGGCTGGCGGTCCTTGAAGCCGGAGTCGACGGGGTGCCAGTGCTCGATGGCCGGCTCGCCCAGGCGCCAGCAGAGCAGGACTACTTGATCTTCAAGGCGGCATGGAAAATCCAGCAGCCCGGCATCCAGGTCCTTCACCTGCACGCCGATGGAGTCGATCTCGGCGATGCTCTCGCGGACGCGCTGCACATGCCCTTCCAGCTCCGCGCGCAGGCCGGTCACCTTGCCCGCATCCACCCTCATGCCGCCGGAGAGATAGATGCGCCGGGAGAGCTCAGAGAGGCCGGACTCCGCCTGCTGGGCCAACTGCTTGCCTTCGATGGCGCGCTTCAGCAGCGACTCCATCACCGGCAACAGAGATTGCGCTTCTTCGAGAGTGAAGGTCTTCATGGTGATAGCTCTCAGCTCACAGCTTACAGTTATCAGTTTACAGTTTCCGCCGCCCGCGCTCAACTGCAAGCTGCCGGCTGATAGCTGTTAGCTGTTTCCAGCATCCGGTCCAGCGCCACCTTAGCCCAGTGCTTGACGCTCGGCTTCACCTGAATGCGGTTGAGCACGCGGCCCTCGACTAGATTCTCCAGCACCCAGGCCAGGTGTTGCGGGCTGATGCGGTACATCGTCGTGCACAGGCAACCAGTGTCGTCCAGCGTGATGACCTTCTTGCCCTCGGCGGCGAATCGGCGCGCCATGCGGTTGACCAAGTGAATTTCAGTCCCCACGGCAAAGATCTGCCCCTCAGGAGCCTGCTCCACCAGCGCAATCAGGCGTTCGGTGGAGCCCTGCGCGTCGGCCTTCTGGCAGACCTCGAAGCGGCACTCGGGATGCACAATGACCCGGATGCCGGGATATTTTGCGCGCACCGCATCCACGTGACTGGGCAGGAAGCGCTGATGCACGGCGCAATGGCCCTTCCAGAGCAGGATGCGGCTGGCCGCCAGTTTTTCCTTCGTCTGGCCGCCCTGCAAACCCCAAGGATCCCAGACCGCCATCTCCTCCAGGGGTATGCCCATGGCGAAGCCTGTGTTGCGGCCCAGGTGCTGGTCGGGCAAAAACAAAATTCGCTTGCCGCGGGCAAAGGCCCACTCCATGGCGGCGCGCGCGCTGGATGAGGTGCAAACCATCCCGCCGCGCTCACCGCAGAAGGCCTTGATGGCAGCGGTCGAGTTGATATACGTCAGTGGCACGTACTCGCCGGCCAAGCCGAGGCGCTCCAGTACCTCCCAGCAGGCCTCGACCTGCGAGATTTCGGCCATATCGGCCATGGAGCAACCCGCGTTGAGGTCGGGCAAAATTACTTGTTGCCCCTCGCGGCCCAGCACGTCGGCGCTCTCCGCCATGAAGTGCACGCCGCAGAAAACAATGTATTTCGCGCCGGTTTCGGCGGCAATGCGGGAGAGCTTGTAGCTGTCGCCCGTGGCGTCGGCGAAGCGGATCACCTCGTCGCGCTGGTAATGGTGGCCAAGCAAAAGGGTAGTCGTCCCCAGCCGCGCGCGCGCCTCCGCTATGCGGTCGTCCATGGTGTGGTCAGGGAGCGCCAGGTAGTTTTCCAGGCTACAGGCACTGCCGGCCTCCGGCGAGGCCGCCGTCAGATCGTCGAGAATCAGGTTCACCGTATTCCGCCTTCAGTCCACTCGCCCCTTTTGGGAGCAGCAGACGGGGATGTTGAAAGCTAACGCGGCTTGCAGTGGATGCACTGGAGTTGCTGAAGACGTTCCGGCGCTTGCGGCCGGCCGCTTCTGCAAGAGCCCCCATCCACGGGGTTGTTGCAAGCCTTTAACAGTTAGACGCGGCACTCGGCCGTTCGATTCCAAGGAGAAATCCGCTCCGGAAGAGGCCGCTTCCACTGCTCTTAGTGTAACAAAAATGTGAACAAAAAATCTAAATCGTTGATGAACAAAGAGTAAGCACGCCCTTGGCCTCCCGCCACACAACCAATAGCCGGCATTACCGGAACGCGCTACCCGGCTTTACTCCTAATTTCTTGAACACAATCGCCATCGGGCAAAAACCGGTGAACGCGGATTGAAACATCATGATGCCAACCCAGGCCGTAAGCAACAGCCAGTAAGGGGAAAAGAAATAAGCCAGCGCCAAGCTGATCAGAATCATTGATCCCGCAAAGACGAATACAGATCGATCGAGATTCATACAGGTCTCCTTTGGTTTTCGAGTGCGGCTAACATCGTGCTCCAGGCCAGCGTGGCGCATTTCACTCGTACCGGATACTCGCGCACGCCTGAAAGCAAGGCGAGCTGCTGTGCTTCGGCCTTCATTCCGTCCAGTGGCGCTTCAGCTGCGCCGGTGGCCTGGGCGTGAAAGCGGTCAAAGAGGCATTTCGCCTGAGCGGGAGTCTTTCCCACCAGCACTTCCGTCATGAGCGAGGCCGACGCCGTCGCAACCGCGCAACTGTGCCCATCGAAGGCGGCGTCGCGGATCACGCCCCCATCATCGATCTTGAGGAATACCACCACCTCATCGCCGCAGGATGGGTTTTCGTTACGGGCCTGATGGCTGCAATTGACCATCGCGCGCCGGTTGCGCGGCCGGCGTCCGTGGTCAAGGATCGCTTCCTGATAGAGATCGCTCATCGCACGAACAGAGCCTCCACGCCTTCCAACGCCTCCGCCAGAGCATCCACCTCGGCTCTCGTGTTGTATAGCCCAAAGGAGGCTCGCACGGTTGCCGAAACGCCGAAGCGCGCCATCACCGGCTGAGCGCAGTGGTGTCCGGCGCGAACGGCCACGCCCCGGCTGTCGAGCACCTGCGCAATGTCGTGCGGATGAACCCCGTCCATGATGAACGAGAGTACGGAGGCCTTCTCCGCCGCCGTGCCGATGATGGCCAGCGGCTCAATCGCGCTGAGCCGGTCCGTCGCGTAATCGAGCAGGCTTGCCTCGTGGGCGCTGATGCGGTCGAGCCCGAGATCGGTCACATAATCAATCGCCGCGCCCAGAGCAACTGCTTGAGCAATGGCCGGAGTTCCCGCCTCGAATTTGGACGGCAGCGGGGCGAAGGTCGCCTTCTCGAAGGTGACGCTCGAGATCATGTCGCCGCCGCCCTGATAAGGCGGCATGGCGTCGAGCAGCGCTTCCTTGCCGTAAAGCACGCCGATGCCCGTCGGCCCATAGAGTTTGTGGCCGGAGAAGGCAAGAAAATCGCAATCGAGCGCTTGCACGTCGGCTCCCAAGTGCACAACTGACTGGGCGCCGTCGATCAGCACCTTGACCCCGGCCGCATGTGCGGCGCGGATCATCGCGGCAACGGGAAGCACGGTGCCCAGCGCATTCGACACCTGGGTAATGGCCGCCAAACGTGTACGCGGACCCAGGAGCCTGGTGAACTCCTCCAGCGGCACTTCGCCGGCATCGTTGACCGCGGCAACCTTCAGCACGATGCCCTTCTTCTGGCGCAGAAGCTGCCACGGAACGATATTGGAGTGGTGCTCGAGGCCGGTGATGAGCACCTCGTCGCCTTCCTTCAGGAAAGCCTCTCCGAAGCTGGCGGCCACCAGGTTGATCGCCTCGGTGGCGCCGCGCGTGAAGACGATTTCGTGCTCGTGCCGGACGTTCAGGAAGGACTGAACCTTACGCCGCGCCTCGTCGTAGCGCTCGGTCGCCCTCTGGCTCAGATAGTAGAGTCCGCGATGGATGTTGGCGTAATCCTCGGCATAGAACGATCGTTCTGCCTCGATTACCTGGAAGGGCTTTTGCGCCGAGGCGGCAGTG
>Ga0326727_10019650_pt1 | contig 13531 bp, 14 predicted proteins | sample MB2enrmetagenome_FD_207643 | JGI IMG/M metagenome (GOLD analysis project Ga0326727, IMG submission 207643) | Lab enriched peat soil microbial communities from McLean, Ithaca, NY, United States - MB29MY | ecosystem: Environmental > Terrestrial > Soil > Wetlands > Peat | place: USA: New York... | reverse complement strand
AAGACGTTTGGAGGGGGCTGTTCAGAGCTTCAAAGTGTAGGGACGTCTCCTCATCGCGGAATTGATGATGACGGCCGGTTGTTGCCTGTTGCGGGCAACAACCGGTCCGTCGTATGTCTCGCCATTGGCCGATCCGTCCGTCCGCCCATTGCCCCTCTGCATTATTTCTTGCTGTAATGCGATCCGCTTGGTTATTGGTCCATCCACGCTTTGCAGGTGAACCGGATAAGGTCTTTTCCCCGGCCGGACGGATTTTTGATGATTATTACCACCCCCCGACAGGTGGCTGCCACTGAGGATCCGCGCGGCCCCGCAGTCGAGCGCATCAGGCGCGAAAAGACCCCGGCCCCCGCCAAAGATATGATAAGATACGTGCATGAAGCCTCTCACCGTTGCCGCCCGTTTCACCCCCGGACCTTCTTCCGACGGTGCCTTGCGATCCCTGGCGGGGTCTCCCCTCGTCGATGCCCTGCTGCTGGCAAGCCCGGAGCCGGTCGACCCGAGCATAGCCGGCGCCCGTCTGCTCCCGGGGGTGTCCCTGCACTCGCGGCGGACCCTCGACACCGTCCTGGATGCGGCTCGCACACCGTACCTCCTCCTCCTGCCTGACGGCGCTCCCGAATCAATCGGGCCTCGTGCCCTCGAGCGCATGATAGGCGCGGCACAATCGACGGGATCAGGCATAGTCTATTCGGATTACCATGAGAGCGACAAAAAAACGCAGGTCCTTCGTCCTCTTTGCGACTATCAGCCGGGAAGCGTCAGGGACGATTTTGACTTTGGTGCCATGCTCCTTTTTTCCGTCTCCGCCGCCCGCACGGTGCGGGAGACATACGGCCTGGTCCCGGACGTAAGGTTTGCCGGCCTCTATGATCTCCGTCTTAAGGTCTCAATCGACTCACCCGTCATGCATCTGCCGGAAGCCCTCTACTCGCTCCCGGCAAGGGCGGCCGGTCCTGCCGCACAGGAGCAGCTTTTTGCCTATCTGGATCCCCGTCACATTGCCGCCCAGAAAGAGATGGAACAGGTCTTCACCGATTATCTCAAGAAGATAGGCGCATATGTGCCGGGCTCCCGCTTGAAGCGCTTCGATGCCGGCCGCGCGCCCTTCCCTGTTGAAGCCTCCGTGATCATTCCCGTGCGGAACCGGAAAGAGACGATTGCCGAGGCGGTGGCAAGCAGCCTTTCGCAAGAAACCTCGTTCCCTTTCAACGTGATAGTCGTGGACAACCACTCTACGGACGGGACGACCTCAACCCTCCGCGCCCTCGCCGCACAGAATCCCACGCTTCATCACATCGTTCCCGCACAGACCGGCCTCGCCATCGGCGGTTGTTGGAACGAGGCGCTTCGGTGCGAGTCTTGCGGCCGCTATGCGGTGCAGCTCGATTCCGACGACCTTTACCGGACCCCCCATGTCCTGAAGCGGATAGTCGATACCCTCCGTGACGGCAGCTACGCCATGGTGATCGGCTCCTATACACTCGTTGATTTCACTCTTGAGGAGATTGCGCCGGGGCTCATCGACCACCGCGAATGGACCGGCGAGAACGGCCACAATAACGCATTGCGCGTGAACGGGCTCGGCGCTCCGCGGGCCTTCGCCACAGCCCTTATGCGCGAAACCGGCTTTCCCGATGTGAGCTACGGAGAGGATTACGCGGCCTGCTTACGGATCTGCAGGGAATGGAAGGTTGGAAGGATCTACGAAAGTCTCTACTTGTGCAGGCGCTGGCGGGGCAACACGGACTCAGGCCTTGACCTCGACGCGGCAAACAGGAATAACACCTTTAAAGACGGGGTCCGGACGGCTGAAATCCTTGCCAGACAGAAAATGAGCCAGGCGAATAGCTAATACCACCATGGGTATCATTGGCCACCACTCTATCCTCAGCACCGGCACGATCTATGACGCCTTCGAGGGCACGCAGTGCTCGGGCCGTCTTCCCGCGCTCTGCCTTGAGCTCCTCGACCGGCAAAAGGAGGCGTGGTGTGCGGCGGGTGCGGGCTATGAATCGCTCAACTACATGCGGGAGAGGGAGCTGAAGTGCCGCGGGTTTTCCGTCCGTGTCCAGCACAATCCGGGAAGAATCAAGAGCACCCTTGCCGATGTGGGCGAAAAGAGCGTGGCCGAGCGGGCCTGTTTTCTTTGCCCCGCCAACCTGCCCAAAGAACAGAAAGGCATACTCTACCGGAAGGACTATCTGATCCTCTGCAATCCTATGCCAGTTTTTTCTTCCCATTTCACCATTTCCCACCTGGACCATCGCCCTCAAGAACTCGCCGGGGCCGTCGCCCCGCTGCTCACACTCATGTCCGACTTCGGCCCGGGCTCATCCATCCTTTATAACGGACCGAGATGCGGCGCATCGGCCCCGGACCACCTCCATTTTCAGGCAGTGCCGTCCGGCCGGATGCCGATTGAGAAGGAAATTCACGCGGAAAAGCGGGCCTTGAAAAGATTGGCCGGGGGTGTTTCCGTGCACCGCGCGAGGGGCGTAGGACGGGAAGTCATCATCCTCGACGGACCCGGACCGGCTGCGGTGGGGGACGCGCTTCATGCTCTTGTGAAGGGACTTCAGCGCGTGCTTCTCACGGACCAGGAGCCGATGATGAACCTTATCTGCGTCCGGGAGGAGCATACCTACACGGTGTTGGTCTTTCCCCGGGCAAAACATCGCCCCGACGCCTTTTACCTGAAGGGGAACGGCTGCCTCGCAATCAGCCCGGCTGCGGTTGAGATGGGGGGCATCCTGGTGACACCTCTCGAAAAAGATTTCGAGCGGCTTGACAGCGCGTGGGTAGAGCAGATATTTACCGAAGTGTCGCTTAAGGCAGAAATCGTGGAGCAGGCCATCGACGCGATGCGGTAGGCAGGGTTGTCGCGGCAGACCGTCGCTAAAGGCCCGCCGGCATAGGACAAGTTGCACCCACAATAGGACCTATAAGACAGATACGACCTAGAGGACCTATAAAAAGTTCCGACGGAATGACGGAAGGGAGCTTACTCAAGGACCTCTCGTAGTCCGCAAAGCCGACGGGTCCCCCCGCCGGCCAAGCGTCTCTTACGCTCCGTTAATTCCGGCATCGATCATGGTTGTACTCGATGCCGGATCGGATGGACGGCCTCATGTTCGGAATCGATGAGATGTCGATGTGATCTGAGCCCTGTAGACCGGAGGCGTACTGCCGTACGTCGGAGGTCACAGGGCGAAGAGCGCGCGGCAGATCGCGATTCCGAACATGAGGCCGGCCGGCCGACAAGACGAAGAAAGAACGAAGAGAGAAGAAGAGAGCCTCACCCATCCGGCACCGCGCCGACGAGACCGTAGAATTCTCCCCGCCGGGCGCTTGCCACAATCACCTGCCTGCCCCCCGTATGCCGGCTCACAGCCCCGGCCAGGCCGGGCACCGATTCCCGATCACGGCAGGCATCAAACTTGTTGAGCACAATGATGCACCTGGCCTTATCGACGCCCTTCATGAGTCCGTCCCCTTCAAAGAGTCTCACGAAGACAGGGATCGTAATCTCGGCGCCGGACGGCATGCCCGAAGCCTGCGTGAAAAGCTCCGACCTGAAGACTGCTTCCGCGATCGTGAGGCCCAGCGCATCGAGGCCCGCAACCACCACGATCAGGCCCGAGCAGGGCGGAATTACGGGCTCGTAGGCCGCGGGGTATTTCAACGGCCGTCCCTTTGCGCCATCCGCCTCAACGAGCACAAGATCGTAATCCCGCACCAAGGCCGCGACCTCGCCGTCGCTGAGCCCGGTCAGTTTTCCCTGATCCACCGACTTGCCTATCCGGACGAATCGCGGATTCTTCCCACCCTTTCTCAGACCGGGGGCGTCGAAAGTCACGTATGGCTCCTTCGCCCAAATCCTGGTGGTGGTTGTCATCACCACCCGTTTTCCACCCGCAGCAGCTCTTTGCCCAAGATATTCGGCAAGCGATGTTTTTCCGCCCGCGCCGACGAAGCTTATGACGTTCTCACCACTCAGTGAGGGGAGAGGATCGATCGTGTGAAGCCCGCCCACAGGGCGGGACTTCCCGGAAAGGAATGAGCAATCGGCTGCGCTCCCTGACCCCGCCCGCAGGCCGGGGCTTGCAAGAGCCTCCCGGTCAAGATACCACATACGGCATGTTCTTGATGCGTGTGATAACGGCAGCAACCCGCGTCTCGTCCTTCTCCCTCACGAAGAGCGACGCGTAACCCTTTTGAAGGATGAAAAGGCCGTCGTAGGCCGTGTCCTTATGCTCTTTCATGACATACTCGATCGATTCCCGCTCGAGAGCGGCCTTGAGCACATCCATCTCAAAGATGCTCTCGACGGTATGAGCTTTGACCCACTTATCTGAAGCCATTTTCCTTCGAGGTGCGCGGCGGCGGCCCGGCCCTGTCTACGGGACCGACCCATATCTCAACCTGGGTGGTGAAAGTTTCCCTCGTTGCCCTGATGCTGGAAGCACGGTCTTCCTTGATGAAGTTCAGAATCGTAGTGCCATACTTGTAACTATTGACGAAGCGCCACCCGTTTTTGACCATGTTGATCTTAAAGTAATTCTCCAGAGAGTCTACGTCGAGGTTACCGCTTAATACGAGCACACCCGCCTTTACATTGGGTGTTTCATACGTGAAGCTCTTTCCCCTTTGAAAAATGAGTTCTTTGGGGACGGGAATATCGGGAAACGTGTAAAAGGCCGTATTCGAGGCCTCGTCCTGAGACGTCGCCGTCTGGTCCTGCACCACCGCTTGACGAGGCGTGGCGCATCCCCCCACAAGAAGCAGCCCCGCTATAAGAACAACCATCCCCTTCTTCATGCCTCCCCCTTGTTTTTGCCCTCTAAATATGCGTAGGCGCTATGGTTGTGGATGCTCTCGAAGTTCTCCGCCTCTATGACAAAATGGGTAATATTCGCATCGCTGCGCAGGTGTTCCGCCACCTCCCTTGCCACGTCTTCCACAAACTTGGGATTCTCGAAGGCTTTTTCCGTCACGAACTTCTCGTCTTGCCTCTTGAGCACCGAGTAAATTTCGCAGCTCGAACAGCTCTCGATAAGGGCGATCAGGTCTTCTATCCAGAAGAAGCGGTGAAACTGCACCGCGACGGTCACCACGCCTCTCTGGTTGTGCGCCCCGTAATCGCTTATTTCCTTTGAGCAGGGGCAGAGCGTTGTCACGGGGACCGACACGGTGACGGTGAAGTTTTTCATCCTGTTTTGGCTGTCCATGTGACCCGCGATTCCGCACATGTACTCGAGGTAGCCCGAGGTACCCGATACGGGCGCGTCCTTTCTAATGAAGTAGGGGAAGCGGGCCTCCATGTGGGCCGACTCGGCATTGAGTTTCTCCTTCATTTCCCTCAAAATCCCGGGAAACTCCTTCATGCTGAGCACGTTCTTGTGGGCGTGGAGTATCTCGACAAATCTGCTCATGTGCGTCCCCTTATACTCCTGGGGAAGGCTCACGTACATGCTGATCTCGGCAACAGTGTGCTGGGAGCCGTTACTCTTGTCGAGCACGACTATCGGATACCTCACATTCTTGACTCCCACCTTGTCTATCTTGATATTGCGGAAGTCATGCATGCTCTGCACGTCTTTCATATCGACCTATTCCCTGTACGCCGCGTACGCATTATCCGATTCCCACACCCGCACCTCTTTCACCACGACGCGTTCTTTGCCGACCAGTTCAGCCAGACGGCCATATACGTAGAATGCGAGGTACTCTGCCGAGCTCGCCCTCTCTTTGAAGAACGGGATATCATTGATATACTTGTGATCCAGGTCGGCGATTACTTCCCGCAGCATTCTCTTGAGGACCGCGAAATCGAGAAGCATCCCATCCTTGCCGACATGCTCGCCCTCGAAGGCGGCCTCCACTTTGAAGTTGTGTCCGTGCAGCTCTTCGCACTTGCCGTGATACAACTCAATCCTGTGGGCAGCGGCAAACGTTTCTCTCACGAAGAGGGTGAACATCGCAATAATTCTATATTTTGTCAGGAATATTGTCAACATGGAAAGACAGGCTCGTGAAGCGAGAGACGATAGCAGTTGTAAATGCCCTCTCTTTTAGTTAGACTACGACATGTTCGTCACCGACGGCAAATCAAACTATGACAGGGTCTGCGAGGAGCTGCTAGAGCTCGTATGGGAAACCGGGGCCGTCGCAAATGCACCCATGCTTTCGGGAAGCGTCGAAGAAGGGGCTGCCCATATCCCCCTTTTCGGAGAGGACTGCTGCGTCCGGCGGGACGGCGTCTACAAGGATGCGGTGAAGCTCGATACTATCGGCTCAATCCTCGTGGTGAGATACCTGCTCACGGCAGGTACCGGACAGATGCAGCATACCTGGCTGCCCTACAGGGATTTGAAGGATGGGGCACAGTTCTCGGGATTCATCAAGACCAACATAGAGGATAAGATAGCCGGGGCGTTCCAGGGAAAACGCGACGCTTTAGCTGAGCGGTTGTCGGCGCTCGGGGCTGTCAGGTGTGCGGAAGAGGTGCAGGGCGATATCGCGCTTGTCGTTCATCCCCTGCCGAAAGTGCCCGTGCTCTCTCTTTTCTGGGACAGGGACGAGGAGTTTCCCGCGTCGTTCCAGTTCCTCTTCGATGGCTCCGCTTCCTCGTACCTGGATTTGGAAGCACTCGCCGCCATGCTCCAGTACATCTATCTGAAATTGGCAGGTGTTGGATGACAAAAGTTCTTATTATCGATGACGAAAAGGCCATTCTCGAAAGTCTTTCTTCAATCCTGGTGGATGAAGGATTCGCCGTCTGCACCGCCAAAGACGGCAAAGAAGGACTGGCCATTTTCAAAAAGGAAAAACCCCGGATTGTCCTTCTCGATATATGGATGCCGGAGATGGACGGTCTTGAAGTGTTGAGGCTGGTGCGGGAAACCGACCCGGAAGCAGTGGTCATCGTTATTTCGGGCCACGGCACCATCTCTACTGCCGTTGAAGCCGTGAAAATGGGGGCGACCGATTTCCTCGAAAAGCCCCTCTCCATAGACAAGGTGCTCGAGGTAATTTCACGAGGGCTCGCGGGCAAGAGCAATGGGAAGGAGAAGGCAGGCGATGACGTGCGGATCGAGATCGCGAGGGGTTTCGAGGCGTGCAGGCAAAAGACCATCGGCAAGAGCATCGTGGCCTATGGGATGGGCCTCTTTTCAGGTGTGAAGACCGGGATGATCCTCCTGCCCATGCCGCCCGGCACGGGGATAATCTTCGAGCAAGTGCCGGAGGGCGAGCGTATACCCGCCTTTGTCGACTATGTCTACTCTTCCGGAAACGCATCTTCCATAAAGGGCAAGAGCTGCACCATTACTACGATCGAGCATCTCCTCGCCACGTGCCACATGTACGGGATTACGAATCTCCTCGTGAAGATAAGTGACGAGGTACCCATTTTTGACGGATCGGCGCAGGAGATCTGCAGCAAGATGGAGGAAGCGGGCATTATCGAGCAGCAGCAGGGTATAGAACCTCTGGTCATAAAGAAAAAGATCGTCCTCCGGAATCTGCCGGACGGCAAGTCCCTCTCGATAGAACCGGCCGGGGAACTAGAGATCGATTACAGGCTGGAGCAGCCCCGGCCCATTGGCGTGCAGCAGTACGTTTTCCGGGGCGGGAAGAGCGCCTTCTTGCGGGAGATCGCCCCCGCCCGCACGTTCGGCTCCATAAAAGACTTCGAAAGGCTCGAAAAGATGGGACTCGCGGCAGGAAGCCGCGTAAGCAGCGTCATGAGCAACGTGATACTTCTCAACAACGACGAGGTGATCAATACGGAATTGAGGTTCGCCGATGAGTTCGTGAGGCATAAAATCCTTGACCTGATCGGAGACCTTTACCTTATCACCCGCCCTGTCATAGGGAGAGTGGTCGCGCGCCAGACCGGGCACCTGGAAAATATCGCCCTGGTGAAAGAGCTGAAGCAGGCCTTTTGCCGATAGTACGGCACAGTTTAACAAACCGTCATTAACGAGTGATGACGAGGTACACTAAATATGTGCTGGAAGTGTCTCGTTTTCATTGACACGTTCTGTCACACCTTTCGTAAAAGTCTGGAACACTATCTGAGCAAGTTTTTCGTGATCAATCTTGCCTTTCGGGTCATACCATGAATAGATCCAGTTCATCATGCCAAATAACGTAAATGTGAGGGCCGTAACTATTTCCCTCGGCTGTCGATTACCCAGGTATTCGGAAACAACCTGACGCGCCATATTGAAATACTTCCTTTCCATGGCCAAGACTTCTGAATGATTCTCCGGTGGGAGGGCGTACGCTTCCTTGAGCAAAGTCTTCGCCGCGCTGGTATTGTTGGCGTAATGGGCAATGTGTCGGAAAACGATGGACCTGAGCCTTTCCGCTCCGTTTTTCTTGCGGGCCAGCGTTTCCGCCAAATTTTCGAGATCTAAGTTGATGTAGGTCGTGCAAATAAAGTAAAGAATGTCCGATTTGCTTCCAAAGTAATAATAGGCCCCGCCTTTGGTAAACCCTGCAGCTTCGGCTATATCTTCCATACTTGTTTCCAAGTAGCCCTTTGTGCTGAACAGGTCTGCGCTTACTTCTACAATCCTTTTGATTCGTTCAGCCTGCTTGGTTTTTGCGGTGTCGAATGGAATGCCTCTGGCTCTGCCCATTAAAAACCCTCCTGGTAGGTATGGTTCTACACGCAGCAGCAGTTGTTGTCAAGAAATATTTTTTGACGATGAGCTTTCTATGATCCCGCAGTCGTAGGCAAAGCTTTTCAGCCCGTGTGCAAGGCTATCCGGGCAGGCGACCATACGCGGCTTTCTGCCGTTGCCCACTACAAACAATACGGTCCTACCCTCCTTTGAGTTCTCCCCTCGCGTAGGCTGCACGCAATTTCGGCTTTTCCAGTTTTCCGGTGGGACTCCTTGACACATCGGAAAAGAGTATCTGACGGGGACGTTTATACCTCGGCAGGTTTTCTTCACAATAGGCAACCATTTCCGCGAGGGTAGCCTCTTGTCCCGGCACAGACTGAATCACTGCGACAATCACTTCGCCGAGTCTGTCATCGGGAATGCCGATCACTGCCACATCGTGAACTTTCGGGTGTTTCTGGAGTGTCGCCTCAATCTCCACAGGATAAACATTCTCCCCGCCGCAGATAATAAGGTCTTTCTTCCGGTCCACAATATACATGAACCCGTCCTTGTCGATCCGTCCGAGATCACCCGTGTGGAGCCACCCGTTCGTTATGATCTGCGCTGTCGCCTCAGGATTTTTGTAGTACCCCTTCATGACGCCGCTGCCTTTCACGACAAGCTCTCCCACTTCACCGATCTCCACATCGGTTCCATCCTTCCGCACTATCCGCACATCCCAGATCATACCCGGTCTGCCAATGGAGCCGATCTTACTTTCATCCTGAGTGCCCACGTGAGAAACTCCGGGACCACCGCCTTCGCTGAGACCGTAGGTCGTGTCATAAGCCATGGTGGGGAAATAGGATCTCCATTTCTTGATAAGGGCAGGAGGTATCGGCTGAGCGCCCATATGCACAAGCCTGAGATTACTCAGGTCATAGGTTTTGTAGTCAAGTTCCCCCCTGTCGAAAGTCCCGAGGATGTCGAGGGCCCAGGGCACAAGGAGAAAAACCATGGTGGCCTTTTCTTTAGCCAGCGTCTCGATGATGATTTCAGGCTTGATCATCTCGGTGAGGAGTATGTTTGTGGCCCCCGTGATCAGCCCTCCCAGGAGATGGCCGATAGCGAGATGGTAGAGGGGCGACATCATAAGCTGCCTGTCGCCATACCGCCATTCATGATTGGTCGCCTCGGTAATAGAGGCAACCATGAGGCTTCTATGGGCATGAAGCACTGCCTTGGGCGCCCCTGTGGTGCCTGAGGTAAAATAGAGAGCGCACTCGTCTTCATCATTTATCTCTACCTGGGGTACTGCTGAAGAAGCATTTTCCATAAGCGAATTAAGGCATTCCATACCGGGCTGCGTTGAAGGGGTGATGGATATGAACGTATGCACTGTGGGGAGATCGACCCTTAAGCTCGTAATTCTCTCTGCAAACTCCTCATCACATATAAATATCGAAGGCTCTCCGATGTTCACGGAGTACTTGATATCCTCATCGGTAAATCTGAAGTTGAGGGGTATAGCCCACGCGCCTGTGGCCATAATGCCGAAAAAGACCTCAAGCCAGTCTATCGAGTTTCTTCCCAGGAGAGCTACCTTCATCCCTTTCTTAACGCCCTTTGCGATCAGGACCTGGGCAACCCTGTTCATTTTTTCATTAAAACCGGCCCAGGTGATCTCTTCCCGGGTCTTGCTCACCGGCCTTACTTCCACATAGGCGATCGAATTAGGGTACATCCTGTTATTCCTTGCAACCAAGTCAACAACCGTCATCATAGTTTCCTCCGCGTTGTTATATCAGAAGTAGTTGGACAAATTGTCGTACATCTGCAACTTTTTCAAAGTTTTCTATCATTGCTGCAACTTCTGTGGCCCCTTTCCTGCTGATAGGCTTCTTCGCAAAACCAAGGCAATCCTGGAACCGTTTTTCATGGTCCTCCCTTGTCAAAGGGTTGCCGGGAAAGCCCGGACCTATGTCGAGCTGTCTAAAGAACTCCCGGCCGCCCCGGGTCCTGACCCGCATATCCATAGGCGTGTGCCCCCGTTCCTCCAAGGATTTGTCGGGGGTTACAGTGATCTTCTTTGTAAGCTCCGCCACCTTTCCGTCCCGTATGAGGCTCTCTTCGAAATGCTCAAGCCTGGCGCTTCCCCTGATCAGGGCGTTGGCCACACAGTACCGTATACTGAACTGGGCGTTAACTCTCGGATTGTCTCCAATCTCGAATTCATGGCCCACAAGTTTATGCGTGTAAGGAGGCACTGTAACCTCAATTCGATCTATATCCGCGGCGGAAAGTTTCTCTTCAGCCATAAGTTTAAGAATCGAATCCGTGGGACCCTGGGTAAGAGCGCAGCTCGGATATTTCTTGTAGACCATGTTCTCCAACACATACTTCTCGCCTAAGCCCCCCACAATCCGGTCTCCCTTAAAAAGGTCCTTGCCGTAGAGGTGGAGATATCCGTATATCCCTTCCAGAAAAGTTTTTGGACCTGTAATACCCTTTGAGGCTAGACGAGCGCATATGACGCCTCCCTGAGCGACCCACCCCTGGACAAATCTCACTCCGAGAGAGCCGTCTATATGGCTCTGGAAGCTGCCGCCGCAACGGTTGAATGCCAGAGCCAGGGCATTCCATGTTTCCTGTTTGCTCAGACCCAGTATTCTCGACACTGCCGAAGCCACGCCGAAGATAACGCATATCCCCGTGGGGTCGAAGCCGTTGTACGCCTCTTCGGTGAGGTTCATTCTTGCCGCCACCTCATTACCCACCGTGATGGCGGTAAAGAAATCCTTGCCGCTCATTCCGCCCATGAGCTCAGCCGCCGCCAGGGAACCTGCGATGAGGGCAGCGCCGATATGAGGACCCGGCGCGATGGAGTCGCACAAATCAAGGGCCCGCCCCATGGTGGCGTTAACAAAAGCCGCGTCATGGGCGGGAACTTTGCCGCCGTAAATGAGGATGGTGGCTTCCTCCCTGCCGCCCAGGTCCCGGTAAAACCGTACCGCCTCTTCGCAGCCGTCCTCTGCAGCACCTGCTACTGTGGTGCCCACTATGGTCAGGAACTGATCGCGAACTGTTTGCAGTGCTGTCCCGGGTATATCCTCAAATCTCGTATGACAGACAAAGTCGATCAGTTGCTCTTCGGTTTTCATGAACCGCTCTCCTGTGCCTCCAGGCACTTAGCGATGCCGCTCAGTATCTCCGCCCGCCGTGATCCGGGAGTAAATACCGCGTCAACGCCCAGACCCTTTAAGGCAACCACATCCGCAGGAGGTATAATCCCTCCCGCAAAGAGCTTCACGCTCTCAAGGCCGTTAGCCTTGAACAGCTCGAGGAGTTTTTTTGAATAATGGAGATGCTCGCCTCCAAGGAAACTGATGCCCACCGCATCTGCCCCTTCCTCAATCGTCATCTGCAGGATACGCTCAGCCGAGTTGTAAACCCCGGCATATATCACCTCGTACCCGGCGTCGGCACACCACTTAGACACGATTCTGAGACCGTTGTCATGGGCATCAAGTCCCATTTTTGCCATAATTATTCGTTTTTTTGTTGACATATCACCCACCTCAATCATTGCGGTATAGAAAAACCAACTGCTTCTCTCATGGCGTCGCTGATTTCCTGCAACGTTGCCTTTGCCTCAACTGCCTCCAGTATGGGCACCACAAGGTCCTTATCCGGGTGCTTCTTGACCCTTTCAGCCAGGTCATTGAGCGCCTTTCTCACGGGCCCCCGATCCGGGTTCTTCTTGTAGTTTATGACGTATTCGATGCGTTTTGCCTGCATATCGGGCGCCTGCTTGAATATCTCGATCTCAGCGACCTCTTCTTCGTCTCTGAAGACGTTCATCCCTATGATGGGCAGCTCCGCGCTTTCGATCTGGTCCGCCAGCTTGTATCTTGCCTGATTCAGCTCGTTCTCAACCCATCCGGCTTTGAAGCACTCCACAAATCCTCCGCGCCGATCGATCTCCTTCATCATTTCCCAGATCCTTTCCTCCATCTCGTCAGTCATTTTCTCCACAAGATAGGACCCGCCAAGGGGATCGACGGATTTTGTCGCCCCTGTCTCATAGGCAATGATCTGCTGGGTCCTGATGGCGAGTTTATGGGTCTCCTCGCTCGGCAGGCAATAGGCCTCGTCGTAGGATGTGGTATGGACAGACTGTACACCGCTTAAGATTGCCGTCAACGTCTGGACCGCGGCCCTTACTATATTGTTCAAGGGCTCCTGGGCAGTAAGGGTAATAGACGATGTCTGGACCGCGCAGCGGAACCACATGCTTTTTTCGTTCTTTGCGCCGAAACGCTCCTTCAACTGTCGTGCCCATATGCGGCGCATGGCCCTGAACTTGGCCACCTCTTCAAAAATATCCAGGTGGACGGCAGAGAAGAAACCGATCCTCCGGGCAAAAGTATCAACATTCATACCCCTCTTGCAAAGCCTGTCTATAAAGTCCATCCCCAGAGCAAGGGAAAAGGCCGCTTCCTGGACCGCGTCGACGCCGCTCTCACGGATATTGCGGGAATTAACATTGAGAACATTCCATTTCGGCGCAATGGGCACGAGGTATTCAATGAGGTCGAGTCCGATCTTCAGGGCAAGATCAATGGGAAAGAAATCGGTATTTGCCTGAAAGGTAGGTCCTACGAGCTGGGTAAAAGGACAGTTCATCATGGTGCCTATAAGGTTCTCGTAGGGTATCCCTTGGGCTTTTGCCATCATCATATACTGGCCCATCAAGACTACCGAGTAAGGGGGCGGAAATATAAGAGTCGAGCTGATTCTGTCGAGAGGGATGTCCTTGAAAAGGGCTGCCATATCCTCATAGGTACACATGGAGGTCCCCTGAAGACCCACATCGGCCTGAGCCAGGGGATAATCCGGATCGAGCCCAA
>Ga0326727_10019649_pt1 | contig 13532 bp, 15 predicted proteins | sample MB2enrmetagenome_FD_207643 | JGI IMG/M metagenome (GOLD analysis project Ga0326727, IMG submission 207643) | Lab enriched peat soil microbial communities from McLean, Ithaca, NY, United States - MB29MY | ecosystem: Environmental > Terrestrial > Soil > Wetlands > Peat | place: USA: New York... | reverse complement strand
CCAGGACAGACTGCAGTGCGGGCTACAAAGGCTCCACAGATCCTCGTCCTTCGCCTACGCTGATCGCTTAACCTATTTTCATGGCCTTGGGTGGCGCAAAGCGCCATGTATGACTGCAGTTGTCTTTAGCAGTTGTCTTTAGGTGAGCATGCGGTCTGATGCGCGCTTGAAGTCGGCCGCCTCCACGCCGCGATCTTCCTTCCCACCTCTTCCTTCCCCGGGGTATACTTCGCCATCCCCTGTCCGGTTCCGGAGGAATGCCATGAAGACAATTGCCCGCCGTTCGATGCTCCGCGCCCGCCTGCTCGCCGTTGTTCTGCTCGTTCCGGCCATTCCGTTCGCGGCCCGTGCGCGGGACCAGGCACCGGCGAATGCCGACGGAATTGCCAAGATGGTTCGGCTGATGACCGAATGCGGCTACAGCTATCAAGGCACGCGCTCGAGCACCGTTTGGAAGATCAGTTTGGCCGGCACGCACATGAGCAACATCAAGGTGGTGCTGGCCATCGGCGACGATGCCGACAGCGACCTGATTGTCTTTGTAACCGTGGTAGAGAAGCAGTACATGCCGGTGACCACCGACTTTATGCGCCACCTGCTGGAGCAGAATCACGAGATAGACCAGGTGAAGATCGCCTACGACGCCGACGGGGATCTGGAAGTAAGGACCGACACTTCGCTGCGGTTGGCCGACGCCCAGATGTTGAAGCACGTTGTGGAGCAGGTGCGGAACGCGAGCGACGACATCTATGGCCAGATTCAACCCAGCCTGGTGGGCGCCGGTCCGCATCCCTACGACAAGTAATCTTCGTTCTCCCGCCTGGTAGTCTTCGCCCGCTCGCCGGGCCGCGTCCGCGCATCTTTTTTGCGGCTTTTCCACCTCCGCACGTCGGCCCTCGCACACAAATCGCTTTGTATCTTATGCGGGATGTGTTTTTCTAATGCTTACCCGCCTATGCTCAAGCGACTCGAAGCGTACTTCGAATTTGCTCATCTCGGCACCAACTGGCGCACCGAAATCCTGGCCGGCGTCACGACCTTCCTCACGATGGCCTATATCGTGCTGGTCAACCCCGCCATCCTGGCCGACGCCGGTGTTCCCTTGCCCGCCGTCACCGCGGCAACCTGCCTTTCGGCCGCCTTCGGCTCCATCCTGATGGGCATTGTGGCCCGCTATCCCATCGCGCTTGCGCCGGGCATGGGCCTGAACGCTTATTTCACATACACGGTCTGCATCAAGATGCACGTGCCATGGCAGACGGCCCTGGGCGCTGTGTTTCTCTCCGGCGTCATCTTTTTGGCCCTCACCGCGGCCGGCATTCGCCAGATGATCCTGCACGCCATTCCCCACCAGCTTTACGCAGCGGTGGCCAGCGGCATCGGCCTGTTTATCGCGTTCATCGGCTTCCAGCACGCCGGGTTGGTCGTCCGCGACCCCAACACGCTCGTAGGCCTGGGCAACATCCGCAACCCGACCACCTATCTCTCGCTCTTCGGCCTCATCCTGATGGTCGCCCTCGAGATTCGCAAGGTGAAGGGCTCGATCCTCATCGGCGTCCTCACCGTGACTGCCCTCTCATGGCCCATGGGCCTGGTGCACTGGACTCATTCAGGCGCGGGCTTCGGCGCACTCACGCAGACTGCATTCAAGCTGAACATCGGCGCGGCGCTCAGCAAGGGCCTGCTCGAAATCATCTTTGTCTTCTTCTTCGTCGACCTATTTGACAACCTGGGAACCCTCGTCGCCGTCACCAAGCGCGCCGGCCTCATCGCCCCCGACCATTCCATCCCCCGTCTTAACCGCATACTTTTCGCCGACGCAACCTCGACGGTCTTCGGATCGCTGGTCGGCACCTCGACCGTGACCAGCTACGTGGAATCGACGGCCGGAGTGGCCGCAGGCGGCCGATCAGGGGTCACGGCCATCGTCACTGGTCTGCTCTTTCTCGGCGCCATCGGCGCCGCGCCCTTCATCGGCATTGTGCCCTCGGCAGCCACCGCGCCCGCGCTCATCCTGGTGGGATCCATGATGCTGGCCGCCATCACTGAGATTCACTGGCACGATCCGCTGGTCGCCTTGCCGGCATTTCTTACGCTGGTCATGATCCCCTTCACCTACTCCATCGCCAACGGGCTGGGGTTTGGAATCATCGCCTGGGCGGTGCTGCATCTGGCCGCCGGCAAGGCCCGCAGGCAGGACTGGCTGCTCTACATCCTCGCCGCGCTCTTTCTGGCGCGGTTCATTTACCTTGGGACCAGTTAGAATTCCTTGTGCGGGCCTCAATGCGCCCCGATGGCAGGTTTCGATGCAATATTGGTACACACTTGTCGCGATTTTCCTTGGCGGGGCTTTCCTCGCCAACGCGGTGCCGCATATCGTCAACGGCATCTCGGGCCGCGCTTTTCAAACCCCCTTTGCCAAGCCGCGCGGCAGGGGCGTCTCGCCTTCGAGCATCAACGTGGTGTGGGGATTCCTCAATCTCTTCATCGCGTGGCTGTTACTTATCCGAGCGGGTGACTTCAGCATCCACAACTGGGTGCATGTCTCCATGGCCCTGGTGGGCGCGCTGGTGATGGCGTTAAGCAACGCGCATCACTTCGGCCAGTACAACGGCGGGCGATGAAGCTTCGCGATCCCTGGCGGATTGGGCCGCGGCCCGGCCCCGTGCTCCTCGCCCTATGCCTGGCGCTCGCCGCTGCCGACTCCACGCACGCCGCCGATGGCTACCGCGTGGTCAATGCCTGGCCGCACGATCCACATGCATTCACGCAGGGGCTGGTCTACATCGACGGACATCTCTACGAAAGTACGGGCCTCAACGGCCGTTCCACTCTCCGCATGGTGGATCTAACAACCGGCCAAGTGCAGCAGCGCGTCGACCTGCCCCAGCAATACTTCGGAGAGGGGCTCACCGCCTGGGGCAGCACCCTCATCCAGCTCACCTGGCAGAATCGCGTTGCCTTCGTCTACGACCGGTTCAGCTTCCGCCAGCTTCGCGCCATCCCCTGCCCGTGGGAGGGCTGGGGGCTGACGGAAGACGGCAAATCGCTGATCCTCAGCGACGGCACCCCGACCCTCCGCTTCCTCGATCCCGATACCTTCCACGAGCTACGCGAAATCACCGTGAGGGACCGCGGCAAACCGGTCGACAAGCTCAACGAGCTCGAGTACATCCACGGCGAGATCTACGCGAATATCTGGTACTCCGACCGCATTGCCCGCATCTCGCCCGCCACCGGCGCGGTGCTGGGCTGGATCGACCTGAGCGGCCTTCTCACATCGGCCGAACGCACCGATCCCGACGCGGTGTTGAACGGCATTGCCTGGGACGCGGCCCACGACCGGCTCTTCGTCACCGGCAAGCTCTGGCCAAAGCTCTTCGAAATCAAAATCGTTCCCAGGAACGCCAAGCTGATGCCCGTTCACCGCCCGAACTAACCTCCGAACCACAAAGCTGGGTGCCCCCGGTCTCGATTTTGAGACCCGGGATAGCCGGGTGCCCCATCCTTTTCGCAGCGTCACCGCGAAAAGGGCGGGATAGCACGGCGCCGGCCTTTCATCCTTCACCGATCACCTCCGTATCTATTTATTTATGCAGTCGCACCCGTGGAGCCCGTTTTGCATGCAGACGGCTAAAGTCCTTCGCTGCCAAATCCCTGCCACGATTCATCAGCGTCATACTCGATGAGTTTGCTTCGAGAATTGCTAGGTTTTCAATCGCCCTACGGTGAAACGGGTCTGTTAAGGTATCGGGAGAAATTGATACCCTATTGAATGCGAACTCATCGAAGTCCAGTAGCTGCAATTCAACCTTTGAATTATCAATTTCTGCGTTCACGATTTTCGCCGCAACTCTCACCTTTGAGTGTCTGTTGAGGCTCTTCATCGCATTCTCTAAGTCTTCCAGAGTCGAATCTCGCAGACGTCCCGACAAGCGCATGATCGCAAGCGCACGAATGTACTGGCGTACCCTCCGCTCAAATCTCTCGCTTTCCCCTATATAGCACGCTGTCGTCCCTGTGCCCGGATGGAAATAGAAACGGTAAACCTTAGGCCCCCTCATCAGGGCGCTGAGGTTTGGCAGAATTTTAGCATCGGGTCTGAACGGCCAATCTTCCTGATTTGAGGCCGTGATAGTGCGCCACTCGAATGGAACATGAACTACCTTCGGGAACGTAAAACTCATCCTTCGACTCCTTCATACACTTCATGGGCATCGTCATCGTTTCCTCATGCTGGAGGTCGTGCCAATGGTCAGCACATAGATACCGCGATTCCTGAGTTAAGTCAACGAAATCGGTTGACCTCAAACCTTCGTCGCGGGAAGGCCGTGAACCACGGCCCTTCATCCGCGTATACTTTCCGTCGATAGATAACTAGAGGCAAGCCACGCATGGACCCATCGTCGTTCAGTCTTCCCAACTCGCTGCAAAACGGATTCGTGCTCACCATCGTGCTGGCCTTCGCCGGCTACCTGGTCACTTTCATGTTCACGCACTGGATGGCGCGCCGCGCCGACCGGCTCAAGCTGGTGAACCAGCGGCTCAACGAGTTCTACGGCCCGCTCTACGTGGCCACCGTGGCCGGTAACATCGCCTACAAGGCGCTGCTCGAGAAGCAGGGCAAAACCACCTGCCATCCCATCCGCGACGAGGACCTGAAGGAGTGGGTGCTGTGGATGAAGACCATTTTCATACCTCTAAATGAAATTCGCGAGAAGATCATCATTGAGAACGCGCACCTCATCGTCGAGGAGCAGATGCCGCAATGCCTGCTCGATTTTGTTACCCACGTGGTGGGCTACAAGGCTCTGCTGCTGAAGTGGGCGGAGGGCGATTACACCGAGCGGCGCTCGATGATCGGCTGGCCGCCCGAGTTCGATATCTACGTCGAGCGCTCCTACAAGGCGCTGAAGGCCGAGCAGACGCGCCTGCTGCACAACGGCCCGTGGCTGCTGTGGCACAAGATCACAGCGCGCAACGGCCGCTAAACCATGGTCGCCGCCTCATTGATGGTCACTCTTCTCCCTCACGCCGTAACCGCCGGATTCAGGCTCGTCACCCTGGCCACGGCCTTGGTCAGCCGCGCTTCCAGCGGACGCGTGCTCCTCCACGTCACCGGCGTGTAAATGTGCTCGACCGACTCCACCAGATATGCGCCAGGCAAGAACTCCCCGCTGCCGCCCATGCCTCCGCCGGGCAGCAGAATCACGTCGCCTTCCCGAGGCAGCGAGTGCAGCGTCTCCAACGGCACCAGATTGATGCAGGTTCCGTCGAAAGCGACAAATTCAAGGCAGTCTTTACTGTGCAGCTTGCCGTCGCGCTCGTTGCGCGCCTCCTCCCGCGTTTTGAACGACTGGTAGTAGGTGGCCACAAGGGTTGGCAGGGCGATCAGGAATCCGGCCACGGTGATAAAAGGCGACCAGTAGACGGTCCAGGCATAGAACGACATGGGAGCAGCCTCCACGAAGAATTACCCCCAATGATGGCATGCCGGCCCCGCTGTGCGCACTTCACGGATTTGAGATGAACCCGATTCTACGCGTGCGCGTTCAGCGCCAGCGCCTTCCACAATCGCAGAGTGGGCTCGGCCTGGTTGATGGTGTAGAAGTGCAGCCCCGGCACGCCGCTCCTGAGCAGCGTTTCGCACAGGCGCGTCACCACGGCGAGGCCGAAGTCGTGCAGTGCGGCCTTGTCGAACTGCAGCTCTTCGAGCCGTAGCCTGATCCAGCGCGGCAGGTCGGCGCCGCAGCCGCCGGTGAAGCGCGTGATGCCGGCAAAGCTGGTAATGGGCATGATTCCCGGCACAATGGGAATGGCGATGCCGGCCTTCTGGCAGCGCTCCACAAAGTCGAAATAGGCGTCGGCGTTGTAGAACAACTGGGTGAGCGCCGCGTCGGCGCCAGCCTCAACCTTGCGGCAAAAGTTGTCGAAGTCCGCGCCGGGGCTCGCCGCCTGCGGATGCATCTCGGGATACGCCGCAACCTCGATCTTGAACCAGTCTCCATGCGCGTGGCGAATGAAGCTCACCAGCTCGCTGGCGTAGTGGAATTCGCCCGGCGCCGCCGGGCTCATGGCCGTGGCCGGCAGGTCGCCGCGCAATGCCACAATTCGCTTCACCCCGTGGCCGCGGTAGCGGTCGAGCTGCGCCGCCACATGGGCGCGCGTCGAGCCCACGCAGGTGAGGTGCGGCGCCACCTCAATGCCGGTGTGTTCCACCACCTTCAGCAGCGTCTCGTACGTTCCCTCCTGGTCCGACCCGCCCGCGCCGTGGGTCACCGAAAAGTAGTCGGGCTTGAGCGCGGCAAGCTGGCTCAGCACAGCCGGCAGCTTGCCCGCCGCCTCAGGCGTGCGCGGGGGAAAGAGTTCGAACGAAAATGCGAGCGAGGGCCTCATAGGTTTCAGGGGGCAGGGGTCAGGTTTCAGGCGTCAGGGTCTTCTCGATATCAGGCACTCAAGCCAAATGCGCGAAATACTGACACCTGACACCTGAAACCTGGAACCTAGTACCGATAGAACTCCGCCTTGTACGGCCCTTCCACCGGCACGCCGATATAGTCCGCCTGCTTCTGCGAGAGCCTGGTCAGCTTCACGCCGATCTTTTCCAGATGCAGCCGCGCCACTTCCTCGTCCAGCTTCTTGGGCAGCACGTACACTTTGGCCTCGTAGCTGTCCTTATTCTTCCAAAGATCGAGCTGCGCCAGCGTCTGGTTGGCAAAGCTGTTGCTCATCACAAAGCTGGGGTGGCCCGTGGCGCAGCCCAGGTTCACCAGCCGCCCCTCGGCCAGCACAAAAACCCCGTGCCCGTCGGGGAACGTATAGAAATCCACCTGCGGCTTGATGTTCAGCTTCTCCACGCCCGCTTCCGCGTTCAGCCGATCCATCTGGATCTCATTGTCGAAGTGGCCGATGTTGCAGACGATGGCCTGGTCCTTCATTCGCTTCATGTGCTCGAGCGTGATGATGTCGGTGTTGCCGGTGCACGTAACGTAGATGTCGCCGCGGCCCAGCGTGTCTTCGACCGTGGTCACCTCGTAGCCTTCCATGGCCGCCTGCAGCGCGTTGATGGGGTCGATCTCAGTGACAATGCAGCGCGCGCCCATGCCGCGCAGCGAATGCGCGCAGCCCTTGCCCACGTCGCCGTAACCGCAGATCACGGCCACCTTGCCGGCCACCATCACGTCAGTGGCGCGCTTGATTCCATCTGCCAGCGACTCGCGGCATCCGTACAGGTTGTCGAACTTGCTTTTGGTCACCGAGTCGTTCACGTTGATCGCGGGCACCAGTAGCGTGCCCTTCTCCACCATCTGGTAGAGCCGGTGCACGCCGGTCGTGGTCTCTTCGCTCACGCCGCGCCACTCTTTAGCAACCTTGTGCCAGTGCTCGGGATCTTCCTCATGCACTTTCTTCAGCAGGTCCTTGATTACCTGTTCTTCGTGATTTCCGCTCGGGGTGTGAACCCAGCCGTCGCCCTCTTCAAGTTGGTAGCCTTTGTGGATCAATAGCGTCACGTCGCCGCCGTCGTCCACTACCAGTTGCGGCCCCTTGCCGCCCTTGTGATTCAGCGCCTGGTAGGTGCACCACCAGTAGTCCTCCAGCGACTCCCCCTTCCACGCAAACACCGGCACGCCGGTCGCGGCAATCGCAGCGGCCGCGTGGTCCTGCGTGGAGAAGATATTGCAGCTCGCCCAGCGCACTTCGGCACCCAGGCTCACCAGCGTCTCAATCAGCACCGCCGTCTGGATGGTCATGTGCAGCGAGCCGGTGACGCGCACCCCGGCCAGCGGCTTCTCGGCCGCGTACTTGTTGCGGATCGCCATCAGGCCCGGCATCTCCTGCTCGGCGATGGTGATCTCCTTGCGGCCCCAGTCGGCCAGCGACATGTCCGCCACTTTGAAATTCAGTTCGGTCACTTCCAGCGTCGAGCTTGCCATCTCTTCTCTCCTCATTTCCTGATTCGTCGGAACTCTTTCACTGCCTCGGCCTCGTGCGCCGTCTTGCTAGCTCCGCTTTATCACATCGTCCCATCGTGATATATTGATGTGTACCAGAACAAAGCCATGCCGTCAATGCCTCCAATTGTGAAAATCCTCCGGGTGGTGGCCGACCCCAACCGGCTGCGCATTCTATTGCTGCTGCGCGGCGAGGAGCTGTCAGTGGCCGAGCTGCAGGAAATCCTGGTGATGGGCCAGAGCACCCTGTCCACCCACCTCTCGCAGCTCAAGCAGGCGGGCCTGGTTGAGGACCGGCGAACCGGCAAAAACAATCTCTACCGCCTGTCTCCCTCCTCAGGTCCTGCGGGCGGCAGCCTTTTGGAAGAGGTCCTTGCTAATGCAGAGCGTGAAATCCCCGAGGCCGCATCCGACCAGGCCGAGATGCGGCGCGTGCTCAAGAAACGCCAGGACAGGATGCGGGCCTTTTTCGACTCGGTCGCCGGCCGGCTGGGCCGCGACTACGTGCCCGGCAAAAGCTGGAAGAGCCTGGCCGAGGCGCTGCTGCGCCTCATGCCCCCGGTCGCGGTTGCCGATCTGGGCGCCGGCGAGGGAGCTTTTTCACTCATGCTCGCCCAGCGCGCCAAACGCGTCATCGCCGTCGACACCTCGGCCAAAATGATTGAGGTCGGCCGCGAACAGGCCCTGCGCAACGGCGTCACCAATCTCGAGTTCCGCCTCGGCGATATGGAAGAGATCCCCATCGCCGCCGCCGAGGTTGAAATCGCCTTCTTCTCGCAGTCCCTGCACCACGCCTTGCACCCGGCCCGCGCCATCCAGGAAGCCGCGCGCATTCTCGCTCCCGGCGGGCGCATCGTCATCCTCGACCTTGCGCGCCACCGTTTTGAGGAGGCCCGCGAGCTCTACGCCGACGAGTGGCTCGGCTTCACCGAGTCAGTGCTCGAATCCATGCTCGCCGCCGCCGGATTCACGGCGATTCAAACCTCGGTGGTCGACAAAGACCCCGACGCCCCGCAGTTCCAGACGCTGCTGGCCGTCGCGACGAAAAACACCGTATCGCCTGTCTCCTGATCCGGGGTCTCCAGGGAATGATCTGTATTCGCTGGCGTGGCTGACCGGCTGCAGGCGCGGGTGTCCCAGGCGTTATTTACCAACGGGCAGTTTCCGGGGCGACCATCCGGCCGTTGTTCGTTGAGCATGGCGGAGCTGCTGGCTTATCTTCCCTGACGGCATTGCAACAATCCTCGAAAATTAAGAAGCGATTGGCGCGAATTCCAGTTAGATTGGAAACAACCTGCAGTATTTTCACCAGGCCCCAAATTCCCCCTTTGGATGCGTGGGCCGAGCTGATTCGGTGGAAGCGACAGGATCAGGAGGAACTTCGTATGAAATTCGTGCGCTCTGCGCGCTGGTTTTTGCTCACGCTGATTGTCTTCGCAGTTGCGGCTCAACAACAGGCAAGTGCTCAAGCTCCGGGAACCATCAGAAATGGGGCCTTTGTCTGGGACGGCGAAAGGTGGCTGCCAGTTGAGACGCCCCCACCCCCGCCCCCCGCTCCCGTTGAAGCGATGATCACGGTCGAGGAGGCGCCGCCGCCGCTGCCAGTCTATGAGCAGCCGCCTTGCCCTGGCCCGAACCTGATCTGGATGCCTGGCTACTGGCACCACAGTCTCTTTGGTTTCTATTGGGTTCCCGGTGCATGGGTGCCGGCGCCATATTCGGGTGCGCTGTGGACCCCCGGCTACTGGGGCTGGTCCGGCGGCCGTTACGTCTTCCATGGGGGCTACTGGGGTCCGCACGTCGGCTACTACGGCGGCGTGAACTACGGCGGCGGCTACATGGGTATCGGCTTTGCGGGCGGCTCGTGGAATGGCGGCGTCTTTGCCTACAACACCGCGGTTGTCCACGTGGACCGCACTGTTGTGACCAACGTCTACGTCAACAAGACGATTGTCGAACAGACGACGATCATTAACACCACCAACGTCTCCTATAACGGCGGCCCCAACGGAGTGCAGCACCAGCCCACGACCGAAGAGCAGGTTGCCGAGCACGAGCAGCATGTGCCGCCGACAACCTTCCAGCAGCACCATGTGGCTGCGGCTGCCGCCGACAAGACCAACCTGGCCTCGAACAACGGCGGACATCCGATGAATCTGGCCGTTACCAAGCCGCTGGCCGCGGAACCTCATCCGGCGCCGGCGGGTTTCAAGCCTCCGCCTCCCAGGCCAATGACCGAGCTGGCCAGGGCGACCGCGCCACCAGAGACGGTGGCGGCTGCCCACGCGGCAACCACGAAAACCGCGGCGGTGGCCAAAGCCGGACCTGTAACCCCGGCGAAGAATCCAACCCCGCCACCGGGAAAGACAGCTCCGCAGGCTGCGGGCAAGCCTGAAACTCTGGCTCCGGCAAAGACGGAATCTCTGCCCCCGGCTAACGCTAAAACTCCACCTCCGGGAAAGACGGCTCCGCAGGCCGAGGGCAAGTCTGAAACTCTGCCTCCGGCAAAGAATATGGGAAAGCCGGCGCCCAAGCCTGAAAACAAACCCAAGCCTGAAAACAAGCCCAAGCCTGGCGACAAAGAGAAGCCTAAGCCCGAATAGAATTAAGGCCGCTCGGGGCAGACTTCTGCTCCCCACTCAAGAGGCCCACGGTCAGCCGTGGGCCTCTTTGCGTCAGGGGGACGAAATTGGCTCCCGCTGACAACTCTCCTTTATGCGTATTGGTTGCAGTCGAGGCAGCGCTGCGCAGTCTGCCGAAGAACAACGGCAGATCCTTCGACTGCGTTTACCGCAAAATGCGCGGCAAACTTCGCTCAAGATGGCAGCTCGCTTCTTGTGCGAATTTTGGAGACGGAACGACTGCTCCGCTAACGCCGGTTTCTCGCTGACTGGCTGTCTTCGCTACTTGGCGGTCGCCGCCGGGGACTGCGGCGTGTCGGGCAGGGCGTAGATCACTTCGCCGGGCTTGGCGTAGTGGAGCTTTTCGCGGGCCTCGCGCTCGATGGCGTCTGGATCGGACTTGAGATGCTCGATGCGGTCCTTCATGGCGGCATTTTCAGTCTGCAGTTCCTGGATCTGCTTCTGCAGCAGCTTGTCCTGGGCGCGCTCATGCTGCCACACTGAGAGCCCGTGCCGGCCGTGGATCACATGCCAGGTGAGCAGCAGCGCCAGCACCACGGCCACCGCGGTACCGGCGGGGCGCCAGATGCGCTGCACCCAGTCTGCCGCGCGCACGCGGAGCGGTTCTTCGGGCTCGGCCGCGGCAGTGTTTGTTTCATCCTTTTCGACTGGCATGGTCCCTCAAGTTACCAGGCTCACCCAAGCACGAACTGTTCGGCCGCTTTGCTCAGCGCCTCCATTTCGTGCTCGTTGCGCGCCTCAGTGTAGGCGCGCACCACCGGCTCGGTGCCCGAAAGCCGGTAGCAGACCCAGGAGCCATCGTCGAGAATCAGCTTGAGGCCGTCGGTGCGCACCACCGACACCACCTTGCGCCCGCCCAGCCCGGTTGGATCCTGCTTTAACCTTTCAGTGAACGCGGCCTTCTGCCCCGCGGTCAAGTGGAAGTTCTCGCGAACCGGGTAATAGGAACCAACCTTGCCAAACAGGTCTTTGAGTTGCGCCCCCAGGCTCTTGCCGCGCGTGGCCACCATCTCGGCCACCAGCAGGCCGGCGAGGACGCCGTCCTTCTCAGGCACGTGGCCGCGAATGGTCAGCCCGGCCGACTCTTCGCCGCCGATGGCGATCTTGTCCTCATTGATGAGCTCGCCGATGTACTTGAAGCCGACCGGCGTCTCGTAGAGCGGGACCTTGTGGTACTCGGCAAGGGCATTCACAAGATTGGTGGTGGCCACGCTCTTGGCCACGCCGTTACGCCAGCCGCGGGTCTCAACCAAGTAGTCGAAGAGGAGAGCGATGACATAGTTGGGCTGGATGAATGTGCCGTCGCCATCCACGATGCCGAAGCGGTCGGCGTCGCCGTCGGTGGCCATGCCCAGCGCCGCGCCGAACTCCTTCATCTTGGCCTTCGCGTCGCCCAGCAGCGCGTCGGAGGGTTCCGGCGCATGGCCGCCGAAGAGCACGTCGCGGCAGTCGTGCACGGTTTCAACCGGAACGCCGGCCTCGCGCAGCAGATCGGAGGGGTATCCGCGTCCCGCGCCCCAGAAGGGATCGTAGACGACCTTGATGCCCGACTTGGCAATGGCCTTGAAATCGACCAGTTCGGCAATGCGCTTGAGGAAGGCCGGCTTGACATCGGCGGTTTCAAACCCCTCGGCAGGCGGAGCGGATTTGGTAATGGCCGCGCCTGACGATTGCAGGGCCGCTACGGCGGCCTCAATCTGGCTGGTAACCTCAGGCAGCGCGGGGGCGCCGTCGGGCGTGGAGTACTTGATGCCGTTGTACTCGGGCGGATTGTGCGACGCGGTGAAGTTGATGGCGCCGCAGGTTTTGAGCGTGCGCACAGCGTAGGCGATGGCGGGGGTGGGCGCTGCCGCGGGGATCACGATGGGCGCGACGCCGGCGCCGGCCAGCACCGCGGCCGCCTCGGCGACAAAGCTCTCACCGAGGAAACGCGGGTCGCGGCCCACCAGCACGCTGTGCGGCTCGGGCAGGGTCTTGACGTAAGCTGCAATGCCTGCGACTGCCAGGCGGATGTTGGCGACAGTGAATTCGTCGGCTACAATTGCTCGCCAGCCTGAGGTGCCAAACTTGATGGTTGCCATGGTCTTCTCCATGCGGACCCGATCACCCGGACCGCAACCTTCAATACTGCAACAGCGGAGCGGGAACGGCAAGAGTTCCTGGTCACGCAACTTGTAATGTCCGGCTAAAATTTTTCCCGTTCTTCAAGTGCCGATTTCATTGCGGAGGAATACATTGGTTCAAGCACCGTCCCACAACTGAGAGCTCGGCATGTCAGACCCTACTCCGCAAGCGCGCATCGTTTTGACCACCGCCCCCGGCCCCGATGAAGCGGCCAGCTTGGCCCGCACCCTCGTGGAAGAGCGCCTGGCGGCCTGCGCCACGCTGATCCCCGCGGTACAGTCCCTCTACCGCTGGCAGGGCGAGGTTGAGCGGTCGACCGAGGCGCTGCTGCTGCTGAAGACGGCGACCGACAAACTGCCTGCGCTCGAGGCCCGCCTGCACGAGTTGCACTCCTACAAGGTGCCGGAGTTCCTCGTCCTCGAAGTTGAGTCCGGGAGCCATGCCTATCTCGACTGGCTATTTGCCTCGGTGAAAATGCCAACGGGCACTGGCCCCGGCACGGGTGGATAGCCGATCGGGCCGCCGGGCCGCTCAATTTCCGGCCGGCAGGCTCTGTTATTCTTGGGGAGTTCGTCCCGTATGCGCTGGTTAATGATTGCCCTGTTGGCGTCGCTGGCTGCGCTGCTTATTGCGGCCGCGGGAATGGCGCGCCACATCTGGCTGCAGCGCAGCCGGTTAGAGCAACAAAGCCCGTCTGCCGGCGAGCCGCCGCAAGAGACTGAGATTGAACCGTAAGCCCCGCAGCAGAGCAAGTCCCCGGCCCGGATAGAGCTATCCCAATCGTTGCGGCGAGGTCCTGATGAACAAAGTTACA